>Ga0209460_1000076_pt1 | contig 155207 bp, 154 predicted proteins | sample EBPBio132013_DNA_FD_185868 | JGI IMG/M metagenome (GOLD analysis project Ga0209460, IMG submission 185868) | Wastewater treatment Type I Accumulibacter community from EBPR Bioreactor in Madison, WI, USA - Reactor 2_5/13/2013_ DNA (SPAdes)... | ecosystem: Engineered > Bioreactor > EBPR >... | reverse complement strand
TACTCACCCCGGTGCTCGCGCACCATGCGCACAGCCCGCTCGCGGACTTCGGGTGGAAACTTGGGTGACTTCTTCATGGCTCAATCCTCTCAGAGAAATGAGCCTCCTCAAATCCCGGGGCGGTTCATTGCTGATTTTTTGGAGACTTTTTAGCGCGCAAATGCCAACCAACTACATTGCGCCGACATTGGAGGCGCAGAAGTGGAAGAGATGAACGAGGCGCAACTTGAGCGCGCGGTCGATGTTGCATTGCGCGTCAGAAGAATGACCTCTGATGAACGTGCCGAATGGCTTTCCAGCACCTGGGACAAACTTCAAGCAAGCGCCAATGATCTCTACGCTCAGTTTCGTGCCACACGTCCACAGGAATCGATGGCAACCTGCTTTTCATCGTTCTCCGAGAAGAATGCCTACGACGAGCAGAGGCGCCTGGATTTCGCCGTAGCTTGGGCACAGTACCTGAGGCAACAGCCCTGAGTTAAGTAGTCAGGTAGCCTTCGGTGATCAAGCTTATCCCAACTGTTTCTGAAGGTCATTCCAGCCGACCTGCACGGACTGCGCAACACGCCTTTCAACGCGGAGTAACACCACGATATCGAAAAATTGTGGGCCGCATTTGAGGGAGGGTGCTCGGAATTTCCACGCTCCAGCAAAGACCAGGTGGCAAAGCCGTGCTTTCGTGCGGTCGCATCGAGTTCAAACCCGATCGACTTGCAGGAATTCTTTCTCAACATCCGGTTTGATGCAGCGAGGCAATGGCCTCGGGTCCTAAATTCACTGAGGGTACCTTACCCGCAGTGGGTGGCCCCACCCCGTTTCCCTCGCTCGAGTCCAGCTAGAAAGATAAATAGCCGGGTTCGGCGCCGCTCACTCACGCGCTGAGCGCGACCTGGTGGTAACTCGATGGGTCCCACCTATTGCATTGTCCCAATTGAGTAGGTAGCCTTCACAACATAGAAATATCTTGTTTCGGCGGAGGACTCATGACTGGGAAAAAGAAGCGCGGCTCCAGTGGCGGTCACGGGCCAATCATTGACACTGCACCTTGTGAGAGCCTCAAGCTCAGTGTTCAACTGGTGAGTCCCCAACCTGCAGTCGTGACTACCCTCCAGGTCAACGAGGTCCTATTGGTTGACTTAGTGAGTATGAAGGGGCAATACGTTATCCAGGTTGTCAAGAACGGGCAGGCAGTCGGCGGCCTTCCGTCTGGGGAAAGCGCCTCCTTGCGAAACTGCATTAAGCAAGGGCACAAGTACAAGGCCACGGTTCTCAGCGTCAGCCAGGGCCAAGTCAAAGTCTTCATTGAGCACGCGTGATGACCATTCACGTTGTCGGTGGCGTCTATCGCGAACACTGCGTCCACCCGCGCTGGAATCGCATCTACGGCTCGGCCGGCCGAGCAGCGTTGGCCATCGCGCACCTAGACACGCCAGTTGCCCTGCATTCGTACATGGACGAAGCCGCTCGTGAAGCGATTGCCGATGAAGCAGCATGGCTCAACGCCCTTGAACTGAATCCGCTTGACGTTCCCACAGCCGTCGAATTCCGCTACATGCACGACATGGGCCCTCCGGATGCCTCCGGTGTACCACTGTCGAAGCATCCACCGATCCAAGTCAGCGCCGAGAAGGTCGTAAGGTTCGACATGCTTGAAGGGGACGCAGTGGTGACTGCAACCTGGGCTGTCTACGACCCCCAAGGAGTCGCAGTACCTCGAACGTTTGCGGCCAATGGATCAAGCGCTCGGCATCTGGCCCTTGTGCTGAATTCGAGCGAGGCTGCAGTGCTGTCAGGAATGCCGAGCGCACCACCCTCCGAAGCCGCCGCACGCATCGCACGGCAGCAAGGCGCTGAAGTTGTAGTCATTAAGTTGGGGCCTTTGGGCGCTTATGTCTGGACGGCAGATGACGCGGCGCAAGTTCCTGCATTTAGAACGCCCAACGTCTGGAAGATTGGCTCGGGAGACTGCTTTGTGGCGCACTTCGCAAACGCGTGGATGCAAGAAGGCAAAACGCCTGTAGAAGCTGCTGAAGAAGCATCCCGAGCAACGGCGTACTACTGTGAGAACCGAGCACTACCCACCAAACAGCAACTCGCCAACTACAAACCGCTCCCTGTTGAAATCTCCAACAGATTTCTGGAGAACGGTCCTCGCCAAGTTTATCTTGCGGGGCCGTTCTTTGATCTCGCCCAGTTGTGGCTGATCGAAGAAGCGCGCCGTGATCTTGATGAGGTCGGGCTGAAAGTTTTCTCACCCTACCACGACGTCGGCCTCGGTAGCGCAGAAGACGTTGTAACGAAAGACCTTGATGGTATTCGCGAGTCCCAAGTGATCTTTGCTATTGCCGACGGGCTGGATGCCGGCACGCTTTATGAAATTGGGTTTGCAAGAGCAATGGGCAAACCAGTGGTCGTCTACAGCGAGCGGCATTCGGACGAAAACCTCAAGATGATGGAGGGTTCGGGCTGCGTCATGTGTGGCAACTATGCCACCGCCATCTATTCCGCTCTGTGGGAGGCAGCGAGGCTTTGAAAACGGCATTGCTTCTTTCCGGCGGCGTCGATTCGATCGCAATCGCCTGGTGGAAACGTCCCAGTCTGGCGATCACCATCGACTACGGACAACTCGCAGCCGAGGCAGAGAAAGCGATCTCGGCTCAGGTCTGCCGAGAGCTGAACATTGAGCATCAGGTCATCACGATCGACTGCAGCTCCGTCGGCTCCGGCGATCTGGCACCTGGCTCAGACGTGGGGACGGACTTGTGGCCGTACAGAAACCAGCTGCTAATTACATTGGCGGGCATGCGGGCCGTCACCGCCGGGGTCAATGTCTTACTGATTGGCACCGTGCGCTCAGACGGCGAGCGCCATTTGGACGGGACTCCGGAATTTGTTCGCCAGGTAAACAGCTTGATGTCATATCAGGAAGGCGGACTTCGCATCGAAGCGCCCGCCATCAACCTGACCGCCGTCGAACTGGTTCGCGAGGCAAAGGTTCCGGCTAGTTTTCTTGCCTGGGCCCATAGCTGCCACAAGGCAGATATCGCCTGCGGGGAATGTCTCGGTTGCAACAAGCAAGAGGCCGTGTACGAAGAGCTAGGGGCCGACTACTGGAACTAGGGCGTGTTAACACAAACCACGAAGACCGTCAGCAACCAGGACGAAGCTGAGGAAGCCCAGGAACATCGCGTCGAGTTTTTCGAACCGAGAGAAGATTCGGCGATAGCCCTTCAGGCGTCGGAACAACCTCTCGACCTCATTTCTGCGCTTGTACATGGCCCTGTCGTATTCCCAGGGGTCAAGGCGGGTTCGTGTCGGGGGAACAACCGGAACGAACCCCAGGTCCAGCGCCAACTGGCGCGTCTCGTTCCCCTCATAGGCGCGATCCATGAGTAGATGAATCGGCCGGCTTGTCGGCCCCAGGCTTTGCAGAAGGCGCCTGCCTTCGGGCGCGTCATGCGCCTGTCCGGGCGACAGGCTGAAGGTCACTGCCGTTCGAGCATCCGCGGCAACCATATGAACCTTGGTATTCCATCCGCCGCGGGACTTGCCGATGGACTGTGGGCCGTTTTTTTTAGCGCGCCCGTGCCGTCCGGGTGGACCTTGATGCTGGTGGAGTCCAGCGAAACCGCCTCGATGCGGATGCGCACCACCTGTTCGCGCTGTAGCTCCTCGAACATCTTGTCCAGCACGCCTGCTTTCTCCCAGCGGCGCATGCGCGTGTAGATGGTGTGCCAATTGCCAAACCGCTTGGGCAGGCCACGCCACTTGCAACCGTGTTCGGCCACGTACAGCATGGCGTTGACCACTTGAAGATTGGTCATGCTGACGTTGCCGCGTTGGGTGGGAAGGCAATGTTCAATACGTGCGAACTGCTCGGGCGTGATTTCCATGCGAGCAAGTATCGGCCTTGATACACAGTCCGTCCATTAGTGTTAACACGCCCTAGCTAGCGCTCCCCAGCGGTCAGCCGGCCACGAGGGAGTTCACGGCCCCTGCAGTATTTCGCCTTCTGGGAGCAGAGGACTCGGCTTGGCTGCTCAGATATTCGATCATGTCCCGGGCAATAAGCGGTGAGCTGGCCATCTCGTACCAGATCAATGCATCCAGTTCTGCCGCGCGCAAGTCCAGAGCGGCGCTGAGACTCAAGAACCTTTCTTCCAGATCGAGGTAGTGCCGTTCTACGGTCAAATTCATCGGAAAAAGGCCAATAACCTGCCCCACGCGCATGAGATGGATGTCGAGAATCGCCACATCGTCGGCGCGCTGCCAGTTGCGCACAATCATCGATGCCGTCTTGTAACCGACGCCTGGCAGCTGCAACAGCCAGTCTCGCAGTTCACGCCCTTGCAATGACGCAGGGACCTGTTGCACCAGAGGAAGTGCTCGTGCGAGGTAATTCGCCTTTCGCGCAGCAAACCTGTAGTGCACTGATCGGCCGCCCACTCGGATCGGTTCCTTGAGCCACGCAACCAGCTGCTCCTCTCCCGGCGGGGTGCCACTAAACGCTCCGCGTGAGCGCAAGTGTTCGAACGCCGCGATTGCGATATTGGCTGGTATTCCATAGCCACTGAGCAGACATGCCCCCACCTCTTCGGCAAGAGTGGCACCCACCTTGTACTCCGCTGGCAGACCCGACACTCTTTGCGCAAGCACTTGATAGCACCAATATGCAGGTGTTGGAAATGCTTCAATCCGGCCCCAAGGCACTCCCGGAACAACGTCCAAATCCGGGTCAGGCAGCTCAAGCTGGACGGCACCATTCTTGGTGAGGATGGCAGCAGTTTGCTTCATAGGGAACTCTCCAGGGAGACCGCATACTCTTCGTTCAGCCATTCGATGAAGGCTGATCGCTCTACGCGGTCCATTGATCGGAACTTGCTCTGAAGTCGCTGCAGTCGTCGCTTCACTGCCAGTCGTTCTCGAAAGTCGGCTCCGAGGAATCGGCAATCGTGAAGTTGTGCGGGTGGCTCATAGTTGAGCCACACTGTCTCCACTCTCAAGTCCGTGTGCGTTTTTGCTCGAAAGGTTTGGGTACGCCATCCGGCCAGCATCTGTTCGTAGAGCGGATTCGCATACCCCGAAAGAATCACCCTGCACGGCAGTCTCACCAGAATCCCAAGCAAGCGCTCGTGGTCTTCATGTGAATAGTCATGCTTGTACACCCTTGCCTGACGCCGTGTTGACGGGTGATAGGGCGGGTCAACGTAGAGAAGTTCGCCGCCCGTGAACGAATAGGACTGAAGAAACTCCTCCGCACGCATGCAAAAAAGATCAATGCCGGCTCCATTCGGGGAGCTGCGCCATGAATCAACGACCCGCGCATCCAGATCAATTGCAATCGTCTTGGTTGCAGGCCTCTTGTTCCTCAAAACCGCACCGCCTCCAAGGTGCGTCTCGACGTACACCTCATGAGGCGGCATCAAGTTGATGATGTGCTGGTAGGTTTTTCCTTTGCCGCCAGGGTAGTGCATGGAGGCGGATCATCGTCAGAAGTGACGATGATGTCTAATAGTTTTTTTCTACCTTGTTGCGCAGTCCAATTCGACAATGTCGCCAAGCTAGCGCAAGCGCCAGTTAGAAAATTGTTCGGCGAGTCTGACGTAAGCAACGGGCGGATTTACGAAGTCCTTAAGCAGGTGGTTGTAGCGCACCGCCCTCGCACGCCAAGCCTGCCTCAATCTCTCTGACAAATCCACTTGCAGCCAGCTAGCGAGTTGCAGGAAGTGGTGCCGTTCGGACAGTGGCCGTGTCTCGAATGCAATGCGCTTTCTGCTGATCGGTATCGGCTCAACGCCTAGCTGATCGCACACGTATTCCTGCAGCGACACCGTTGAGTAGCGTGAGGTAAGAAGTGTGCTCAGCTGTCGAGTAATGGCGAGATCTGCAGCCACATCTCCGGGGGCGTCGTGCAATCGTTTCGTTAAGGACCGCAACCAAGCTAGCGCCGCTGGATCATAGGGGCGAGGATTGGGCACCTCGCCATGAGAAATGTTCTCGCCACAAGCGTGGCAGTTCGTCAGCAGCCACGGACCGGACTGCTCACGCGCCCGCATGTCAACGCGGTGGAAGGCCAGACTCGCGCCGCAATAGCCGCACCGGTCCTTCAATACCCCTTCGTGCTTGATGCACATGGTCGCAAAAGCGACTCTCCAGCTCTTACGAAAGTACGGGAGCTCCCCTTCGGTCAAGCATTCTCGGCAAAACTGCAAACCGAAGCCCTGCCGTTTCCGGTGATACATCTGAAGTGGAAGCATCCACGGCAAAACACCGGAGAGCTTGAAGCGAGGGTATATAGCGCCTTCGAAGCTCCGAAGCGTTGTTCCGTAGGCAACCGCTAGCGGAGTCGCTGTTCTCGCCGAAAGCTCGGCGATCAGCCAATCTGGAGCCAACCTATCGATGTCTCGGTTCCACACCTGCCGCCTGTTCCCGAAGAGCAAGTTGCAGAATGTCTGAACCTTCAAACCATGCCCATGCGCCAGACGCACTAGCCACGAGGAAAGCAGTTCGTCCGGCATCGGCTTGTAATGGATTGGCCAGAGCTGAATCTGCTTGGTTATCACGGCTTTACAGGCGTTGGTACTGCCTGCGTTTGGAGGGTGGCACCCATGGAATTTTCTGGATGCGTTCGAGGGTGATTTCTTCCGTGCGCGTTCGGATGGCCTCGATCGCAAGCTCCTTGAAAAGGTCGCACATGTCGCCAAGCGTTCCCTCACTTCGCGAATGAATCTCGCGGACCTTTGCTGGCTCTTTCAAGTTCGAGGCGCGGCGGAGCGGCGTGCGACGTTCCAACGAGTGCAACAATCCGCCGAAGGCGTTGTCAGCCTTCCAGTACGGCAAGGGCACAGGGGTAAACCGGCTCGACATCTGAGGATCGACGTTTATGGCGTTATGAGCATCCTCGATCCCTGCTGCAACAATCACGATCTTGGTTTCGTTGCCAAGGCTCTTGAGCGCATTGCGAAACTCCCTCTGACGATTCAAGCTCCCGGCGATGAGATGGTGAATCTCGTCGATGATCAGCATCTTCACCTTCATCTGCCGGAACAGCAGCTTGACCTGCGAGTTCTTTTCCTGTGGAGAAGCTGTCGGTTTGTACGGCGCCATGAGGGCATCCAATATGCGCGAGTAGAAGCCCGAGATGTCTGGAGCGGCTGGCGCTTCGATCATCACCACAGGGCAAATCGTCGCTTCGCCCTCTGGATCGAGATCAGGCGGATGCAGAACCAAGAAGTGCTCCAGGATCGACGTCTTACCGTTGTACGACGGAGCGACCAAAAGCATGTTTGGCATCCGGGTAATGCGCGGATAGTTCAAAAGGTCTTCAAGCTGCGCCAGAACTTCCTTTGCGCGCGCATAGCCCAGCCAGGTACCGGACCGAATAGTCTGAATGCGAACTTCATCGGGTTGGTCGATGAGTGCACGAGCTTCGTCGTTCAGGTGCAAGTAGTCAGGCTGGTTCATAGCTACTCGTCCAGCGGTACAACCTTGTCTGGGTCGTAGCCCTCCAGTTCGGGCGGCGGGGCGCCAAGCTGCAGCGCCCCAACTGCATTTGGCAGCGACTCCGCTTTTGCAGCCCGATGCTTGGCGTGCTCAACACGGCGCTGCTGATTTCTACGGGCGACTTTTGTCTTGGCTGCAGCATCGGCTTCCAGAGCACGCTGTTGGCTGATGATGTCAAAGATGGCCTTTTCGTTTTCTTTGGAAATGCCTGTACTTTCCGCCAAACGATGCGCTTCTCTCAGTTCCCAAATGCTCGCCGGCGGCAGACTTGTGTCCCTGTAAGGGATGGCGCAGTAGCGTCGCGATAGTTCGTCGAAGAAGTAGAGCTGGCTAACGTCTCGTGGATCGCGGTGAAACCTGAAGTTTCGCTTGTGCTTGGGAAAATCGGGGTGCGGTGCATTGATCCAAGGACGCAATACGTCGTGGTAGTAGTGGACGTGGTCGATCACCACGCCATAGGCCTGCACCGTGCGCTCGATGAATGGGGTGAAATTAATTCTGAGAGTTTCTTCGTCCAGGCGACGCGCCGGCAAGCCTCTGCCAGGTTGGTTCTTAGTGCCAAGGAATCCTTCTTCAAGCTTTTTTAAAGGTGCCATTCCGATCCCCTGATGTTTCTCGGTGTGGTAGCGGTGGAAGAGCAGTACCAACCAGCGTTCTAATTCAGCCAAGGTCATGCAGGCATTGCCCTCAGCGTCGTATTCACCCTTTTCTTCCGTACCGGAGAACGTCGAGCCTTTGACCACCTTTAATCGTTGGGAAACTGTTCCCATCAACCGCTCGATGTGTGCGCCGTAGCGCGGCTTTTTCACTGGACGCAGGTGAATGTCGATGTCATATTCACCGCAAGCGGTGCGCAACATGTCACCACGAAATTCGCGAGCGTTGTCCAAATGCAAGGCGGTCATGACGCCCCAGCATGGCCAATCGACTTGCAGGTCCAGTTTCTGGATCCATTTTTCCTTTGGCAGGATAGCGTGTGCCACGCACATTCCTGCCGACATGGCCGAAGGCGCTTCGAGTGACAGGTACATCCCTACGCAAGCCCGACTGAAGACATCAATCGCCAGTGTGATCCATGCCCGATTAATAGCCTTGCGGTGAATGTCGTCAACAACAATTACCGGCAAGAGGGTGTGATCCATCTGAACCATTGCCAGGGGCCAGTCCGCGTCTTTGATGGAGCCCTTATGAGGCGCATGCCGCTTGTGCGCTTCGGCCTGGCCTAGCCGCCGCCGGGTCCGCTCCTCGCCGTCTGTCTGTTTCAGTCGGCGCTTGACCGTATTGATGCCAGGCGTTTGCAGCCCGGCGTTTGAGCAGCGCCGCCGGATTTCCGTGGTTGTCTCCGCGATCGAGGGTTTCTGCTCGGTATCGTGAAAATTTTCAAGGACATCCGCGATGATGGCCTCCACGGCCGGCGCAAGCCGGCCACGGCCTTTTCCGCCGCGCTCGCGAGTCAAGGAAAGCAGCGATGAGAGGAGCCCAGTGCTGCGATATGCCGACGCCCATCGGTACACCGTAGCTCGACTGACATCGGCTTTCGCGGCGATCTTGTCTGCCACAGCATCTGCGCGGACGTAATATGCGCCAATCAAAGGCTCGATCAACTCCCGGCGTTTTCGGGCAACGTCCCATTGAGCTTCAGAGATATCCTGCAATTCAACAACGTTATTTGGCGTGCGTTCGCGGACCTCCCTCGGCGCCTCAAGTCCGCCAATCTTGAGCACTACTTTGGCTCCACTTTCGACATCCTGGGCAAGGACCTCGTTTAGTTGGAGCAGCGCCAGCACCAGATATTCCCGGTCTCCGCTGGAGACGGTTGCACCTTTTTGAATGAAGAGTTGTTTGACCGTCTTTTGGACCGTCACGCCTGGGCTCCAGCGAGGGCAAGGGGGACTTCGCCGGTAAAGGGCCGGTCCAAATCCGCAATCAAATGCCGGCGGATCACCATGGCCCAGATGATCGGCAGCCAGGTTAGCCGATCTCCGGGTGTAGACGCCAAAGCGTTCAAGAGTGTTTCGGATGTGGGGAATTTTGCTGCCCACGCACCGCACTGAAGCACCGCAGAAATGTGCTTTTGCTCCGGTTCGACATTCCGGTACTCCCGCAGAAATTTTAGATTTGCCAATCTCGGTGTGCGAATCGCAGTTTCATCGACGATCGCAAATTGCCAACCTCGTTCGGCGGCATAGGCTTCGGCGGCCTGAAACTTGGGACGATACTTCAGGGCATTCCGTTCAACCTCTTCGGAGTGCTTCACATCGGGAGGGTGTCAGAAACTTTGTGTGTGAGGCATAACATGACTACAAGGAGCATGAGTGCCAAGCAAACCGAAGACGAGCGCTGCGGCGCAGAAGGCGGAGCATCCGCAAATCCCAGCTGAATTGCTGGAGAAACTGATACCCGGCCCCGTGACGGCGGCCGAATTCGAGGACATCTTTGGGCGCTTCAAGAAGGCGTTCATGGAGCGTGCGCTGGGCGCGGAGATGAGCCGTCACCTGGGGTACAAGGCCGGCGAGGTCAAGCCTGCGGGCACGACGAACCATCGCAACGGCAAGAGCGCCAAGACCGTACTGACCGACACCGGGGCGCTGGCTATCGATGTGCCCCGCGACCGGCATGCCAGCTTCGAGCCGCAGCTGATCGGAAAGCACGAGAGGCGCTTCACTGGATTCGACGACAAGATCGTCTCGATGTACGCGCGAGGCATGACCGTGCGCGAGATCCAGGGGTTCCTGTCGGAGATGTACGGGGTGGACGTGTCGCCCGATCTGATCAGCAGCGTCACCGACGCGGTCATGAGCGAAGTCACCGCGTGGCAATCGCGGCCGCTGGAGGCGATGTACCCGGTCGTGTTCTTCGACGCGCTGCGGGTGAAGATCCGCGAGGACGCGGTGGTGCGCAACAAGGCCGTATACCTGGCGCTGGGCGTGCTGCCTGATGGCACCCGAGACATCCTGGGACTTTGGATCGAGAACACCGAGGGCGCCAAGTTCTGGATGAAGGTGTTCAACGATCTGAAGACGCGCGGGGTCAACGACATCCTCATCGCGGTCACGGATGGGCTCAAAGGCATGCCAGAAGCCCTGACGGCGGTGTTCCCGGCCACGACGCTGCAGACGTGCATCGTGCACCTGATTCGCGGCAGCCTGGATTACGCCAGCTGGAAAGATCGCAAGGCGCTGGCTGCGGCGATCAAGCCGATCTACACGGCCGCCAGCGCCGAGGCTGCGCTGGCCGAGCTGGACGCGTTCGAGCAAGGAAGCTGGGGCCGCAAGTTCCCCACGGTGGTGGGTGCCTGGCGCAGGGCGTGGGACAAGGTCATCCCGTTCTTTGCGTTCCCGCCGGGGGTGCGCCGGGTGATCTACACGACCAACGCGCTGGAGAGCGTGAACGCGCAGTTGCGCAAGATCATCAAGACGCGGGGCCACTTCCCCAGCGACGATGCGGCCACCAAGCTGATTTGGCTGGCGCTGAGAAACATCACCGCCGAATGGGGGCGCGCGACGCACAACTGGAAGGAGGCGATGAATCAGTTCGCGATCCTGTACGAGGAGCGATTCACGCACCCGGAAACAAGATCGGGTTGAGTATGAGTACATGCCCAACCGGGAGCGCCTCCGGCGGCCTGGCAGGGGCCTGAATACATTTGAGAAAATCACCAAACAGCCAATTCAGTAAATCGCCTCACACACAGAAATTCGGACACTCCCGTCCCATGTTATTCCGCAGTTTTGCGGGATATATCAATAGTTATGCCTTTTCACTCACAAGGAGATATTCATGAAATTTGAGGTCAGCGAACGAATCAGAACATCGAAATCACAGGATGAACTGATCACGGCACTCGAAACGCAGTTCAGGAAGGTAGCTGAAAATACCCAGCGGTCTGGCCAAACAATCGAAGTAAAGTCAATCGAAGCATCTTTTGGCTCAATCAATCGCAAAGACACCACAGTTGTATCAATGACCAAAGCAGACGATGGTTGGTTAGTCGTGGCAGATGTGCACTATCGACCGTCCGTTGCATTCTGGATCATTTTGATCATCACACTTTTCACTTGGGTGTTTTGGCTTATTCCGATCGCGTTCTATTTGCTTCAGAAAAATACGGTTAAGACAGCGATCACCGAGTGCTTGCAGCGGGTAAAAAACGAATTTGACCAAGCAGTTCAGGGTACTTCTAAGCCCGCCATTTCCAATTTTGAAGATCTTGAAAAACTCGGTGCTTTGAAGGAGAAGGGGCTGATTTCAGACAGCGAGTTTGAAGCGAAAAAGAAGCAGATTCTTGGGCTATGAAGGCATAACCCGGCAGTCCACACGGACGCTGCGCGATAAAGCCGCGCAGCGCCGGTGACTTCTACGTTATGCCGCAGGGAGGCATTGATGCTCGCGCCACTGAAAGTAATCTCGGAACTGCGGCTCACGACCGTCAATTGCACAACGATGATCACGCCTGATGGAAAGTATGTCGCTGGCGAGAACAACGCTGGGCAAATGGAGCTTTGGCTGGAACAGCGCCTGGGAAAACCGCGAAGCGATTGGAAAGCGCTAGTTGTCGGGGTGACAGGAGAGGATGATGCTGTCTCGCGTCGGAGTGACGGCTAATCGAACGTTAGACCTCATGGGGTACTGCCCGAACTGTTCCAACCCGCTGGACTTGCACGCACCCGAGTGCAGTCGTTGCGGAGCACTGTTCGGCGAAAGCGGCTGGAAAGTTCTGAGCCAAGCGCCAGTATCGTCTAGGCTGGCGCGGTCGTTACCGGATAGGCGAACCGGCTTGGAGAAGCTCCTAGATGTGCTCATTCTCATTGGGGTCGTAGGAGCGCCCCTGAGTTGCAGCGTCATCGGGCTGACGCAGCCCCGAGCACTTCTCGCCATTCCCATGCTGGTCGTTGTCGGAGTACTTGCCGCAGCTGCACGCCTGCTGTTGTGGATCGCAAACTCATTGCATGGCCGGCCCAAGGGCGATGATGTCTAACCTGTCGTATGTGGTCCCCTCAACGGCAAGAGGCTGACCAATAGATTAGCTGTTGAGGACACCTTGGAGCATCCCCATGATCGTTGTAACAGGCCACGTACAAGTCAAAGAAGGTTGCCTCACAGAGGCCCTGGCGCTGAGCCTCGAGCATGTCGTTCGCTCCAGGTCCGAGCCGGGCTGCGTCTCACATGGCGTAAGCCAGGATGCGCAGGATCCGCAGCGCCTGGTGTTTGTGGAGGAATGGCAAGACCAGGCTGCCTTGCTTCAGCACTTCAAGGTGCCGCAGTCTCGGGCCTTTGCCCGGCAGCTGGCGGCCCTTGCCACCGAGCCGCCGCGCATGACGGTTTACCACGCTACGCCGGTCGCGCTCTGAGCCACACACAGGCCCAGATCGTCACGTTGGCCATCAGCCTGCAGCGGTTTGGGGAATGCGGGGCGTGGATCCCGGATCAAGTCCGGGATGACAAGAGGGGGGCGGGGGTGCATGGGTGGGCTGCGGGTGCCGGGTCGGCGGGTGCGCTCGCTACTTCGGCGCTTTCTTCGGCCGTTCCCAGTTGGCCACGCTGATCTGCTTGCCCCGCGCCACGCTCAGTGCGCCCGCCGGTGTGTCCTTGGTGATGGTGGAGCCGCCGCCCACTGTGCCGCCCGCGCCTATCGTCACCGGTGCCACCAGCACGCAGTTGCTGCCCACGTGCACGTCGGCCTCGATCACCGTGCGGTGCTTGTTGGCGCCGTCGTAATTGGCGGTGATGCTGCCCGCGCCGTAGTTCACGCGCTCGCCCACCGTGGCGTCGCCCAGGTAGGCCAGGTGGTTGGCCTTGGCGCCGGCAGCCAGCGTTGAGTTTTTCACCTCTACAAAGTTGCCGATGTGTACCTCGGCACCCAGCTGGGCGCCGGGGCGCAGCCGGGCAAACGGGCCCACCAGCGCGCCCTCGCCCACGCGCACGCCGGCTTTTTCGCCGTCGATGTGGGTAAAGGGATGGATCACCGCGCCGGCCAGAATCGTGGCGTTGGCGATGACGCAGTTGGCGCCGATGCGCACGCCGTCGCCCAATGACACGCTGCCTTCAAACACGCAGTTCACGTCAATTTCCACGTCCTGCCCGCAGCTCAGCGTGCCGCGCACGTCCAGCCGCGCCGGGTCGGCCAGGCGCACGCCGTGGTCCATCAGCGTGCGCGCGTGGCGCAGCTGGTAGGCACGCTCCAGCTCGGCCAGCTGCACGGGGCTGTTCACGCCGTCCACCTGCACCTTGTCGGGCGTTTTGGTGGCCACCACGTCGGCGCCGTCGGCCACCGCAAATTTCACGATGTCGGTCAGGTAGTACTCGCCCTGGCTGTTGTCGTTGGTGAGGCGCGCCAGCCAGCGTTTGAGCAGCGCGGCGGGCAGCGCCATCACCCCGGTGTAGATCTCGCGTATCTGGCGTTGCTGGGCGTCGGCATCCTTGTGCTCCACGATGGCCAGCACGGCGTCGCCGCTGCGGATGATGCGCCCGTAGCCCGACGGGTCGGGCATGTCCACCGTCAGCAGCGCCAGGCGCTTGCCCGCGCAGTCGGTGATCAGCCCGCGCAGCGTGGCGGCTTCGATCAGCGGCACGTCGCCGTTCAGTATCAGGGCAATGCCGTCGTCGGGCAGCGCGGGCACGGCCTGCTGCACCGCGTGGCCGGTGCCCAGCTGCGGCTCCTGGCGCACAAACACCGGTGGCGTGGCGCCCGCGGCGGCGGCGGAGCGCGTCAGCGCGGCTTCCACTTCGGGTGCGCCGTGGCCGGTGATCACCACCACGTGGCGGGCTTTCAGCCCCGCGGCGGTGTCTATTACATGCTGGACCAGCGCACGGCCGGCCAATCGGTGCAACACTTTGGGCAGCCGGCTTTTCATGCGGGTGCCCTTGCCGGCGGCCATGATCACTACATCCACTGCTGTCATACGGGAATCTCCTGCACCATGGCGATCTTTACCAAACTGATGCGGATTATCGGCCTGCCGGCCATGGCGGGCGCACTCACGGCGTGCAGCGCCGTGAAGATGGGTTACAGCGCGCTGCCCGAGCTGGCCTTCTGGCGGCTGGACGCCTACCTGGACTTTGACGACACCCAGGCCGCGCAGGTGCGCGAGCGGCTGGCCAAGCTGCACCAGTGGCACCGCAGCCACGAGCTGCCACGCTACGCCGCGCTGCTGGAGCAGGCCGAGCGGCTGGCGCCCGGCGACATCACGCCGGCGCAGGCCTGCAGCCTGCTGGATCAGTTGCGCGAACGCATGGCCGCCGTGGCGCGCCATGCCGAGCCGGCCATGGCCGCCACCGCCGCCAGCCTGACGGCCGCGCAGCTGCGGCACCTGCAAAAGCACTACGCCCGCACCGACGACGAATGGCGCCGCGACTGGCTGGATGCGCCCGCGGGCGCCGTGCAGCAGCGGCGCCTCAAGCAGCTGACCGAACGCGCCGAGATGATTTACGGCACGCTGGACGACGCGCAGCGCGCCGTGCTGCAACGCACGGTGGAGCAGGCGGTGTTTGATGCGCGCGCGGCCCTGGCCGAGCGCCAGCGCCGCCAGCAGGACGCGCTGGACACCCTGCGCAGCATCACCGCCGCGCCGGGCCTGCCGGCCGCACAGGCGCGCGCGGCGCTGCGCGGCTACCTGCAGCGCTCGCTGGAGTCACCCGACGCGGCCTGGCGCGCCAGGCGCGACGCCTGGCAGCAGGAGATGTGCCGCGGTTTTGCCGCGCTGCATGCGGGCACCACGGCGGCGCAGCGTGAAGCCGCCGTGCGGCGGCTGCGCGCCTACCAGCGCGACCTGCAGGAGCTGGCCGCCGCGCCCTGAAAGGGTTCAACACGGCGCGCTGAAGCGCTTCAGATCAGCGGCACGCGGCGCATGGGCCGCTCGAAATAATCGGCCATGCGCTCCAGCGCGCGCGGCGCCAGCAGGCGCAGCCGGCCGTCCACCAGGCTGTGCAGCCCCATGGCCTGCAGCCGGCGCAGCGTCTTGTTGGTGTGCACCAGCGACAGGCCCAGCGCGTCGGCAATGTGTTGCTGGTTGAACGGGAACGGCACCGCACCGTCTTGCGCCATGCCCACGCGTTCGGCCCGGCGAAACAGGTGGATCAGCAGCATGGCCACGCGCTCCAGGGCGTTGCGCCGCCCGGCCGTCAGCAGGTGGTGGTCCACCCAATGCTCCTCGCGCGCGGCCAGCCAGGTGATGTCGTAGCCCAGGCTGGGGTATTCACGAAACAGCGGCCACAGGCCGTCGCGCGCAAACACGCACAGGCGCACCGGCGTCACGGCCTCCACGCCCGGCGTGGCGCCATCGGCAAATTCCTCCTGCAGGCCGATGAAATCCCCCGGCACCAGGAAGTTCAGGATCTGGCGGCGCCCGTCGCTCAGGGTCTTGTAGCGAAACGCCCAGCCCGAATACAGCGTGAACAGCCGCGCGCTGGTGCGGTGCTCGGGGATGATGGCCGCGCCCGCGGGCAGGTCCACCATCTCGCTGCGGTAGTTCTCGATGTAGTCCAGCTCGCCGGGCTGCAGCGGCGAGAACGCCTGCATCGCGCGCAGGGTGCAGTCCTTGCAGGGAACCGGGGGGCAAACGGCGGGAGCGGGGGCGGTGGCGGGGGCAGTCACGCGGGCAGTGTAGCGGCTGCCTCCCCAATTCAGGCGATGCGCGGCGCTTGCGGTGCTGGCAGGCTCTGTGTCACGATCCCGCCAGCCCACCAGATTCCCGCATGCCCCCTTCCCGCACCGCCGCTGCACCTCAAGCCCCCGTGACCGTGGCCCTGGTGGAAGACGACCCGGGCACGCGCAGCCGGTTCGAGGCCGTCATCCACGCCAACCCGCAGCTGGCGCTGGCCCATTCGGCCGCCTGGGCGCGCGACATGCTGGCCTGGCTGGCCGCCAACCCGGTGGATGTGCTGCTGGTGGACCTGGGCCTGCCCGACGGCTCGGGCATTGACGTGATCCGCGAATGCACCCGGCTGCAGCCGGCCTGCGAGGTCATGGTCATCACCATGTTTGGCGACGAGGCCAACATGATGAAAGCCTTTGGCGCCGGGGCCAAGGGCTACCTGCTCAAGGACGGCACCGGCGAAGACCTGGCCGCGCACATCATGAACCTGCGCAACGGCGGCTCGCCCATGTCGCCCATCATCGCGCGCAAGCTGCTGGGCAAGCTGGGCGGCGCCATGCCCGCCCAGCCCGCACCGGGACCGGCGCTTCAAGCCGCGTGCGAACCCGCCGCCGGCCAGCAGCCCCTGTCGCCGAAGGAGACCGAGGTGCTGTCGCTGGTGGCGCGCGGCTTCAGCTACGGCGAAGCGGCGGGCCTGCTGAACATTTCGGTGCACACCGTGCACAGCCATGTGCGCAACATCTACGGCAAGCTCAGCGTCAGCTCCAAGACCGAAGCCGTGTACGAAGCCCGCCAGCTCGGGCTGCTGCGCAACTGATGCGCCCGCGCGCCCTGCCCCGCCTGGCTGCCGCGCTGTGGGCCGTGGCCTGCGCGCTGCTGCTGGCCGCGGCGCCGGCCAGGGCGCAGCACGCCCAGGACCCACAAGACGCCGACGATGCGCAGGGTACCCCCGGCGTGGTGCTGCTGCGCCAGGCCCAGGCCGTGCTGCAGCCTGAAGGCGCCAGCGTGGTGCAGAGCACCGTGACGCTCACGCACCGCTGGGACGCCGCCTTTCCCGGGCGCGGCGGCACCGCCACCTACCGCGTCACGCTGCCGCCGCACCAGGGCAGCCAGCCCATGGCGCTGCTGTTCACCCGGGTGGGCAACCAGGTGGTGGCCACGGTGAATGGCGCGCGCGTGCTGGCGCGCGGCACGCTGGGCGACCCGCGCTACGACGCGGCCAAGACGCCGCACCTGGCGGCGGTGGACGCGCCCTTGCTGCACGCCGACCGGCCCAACGAGCTGGTGGTGCAGGTCACCGTGCAGGACGCGCGCTGGGGTGGGCTGTCGGTGGTGCGCTATGGGCCCGAGGCCTTGCTGCTGAAGGAATACGACACCCAGCGGCGCTGGCGCTATGTGGCGTCGCTGGTGTTCTGCGTGGCGCTGGCCCTGCTGGGGCTGATGGCGCTGGCGCTGTGGACGCGCATGCGCGACGCGGTGTTTGCCTGCTTTGCCGCGGCCTCGTTCCTGGGCATCTTCCGCAACCTGGACCGTGTGTGGCCCGACGTGCCCGTGCCCTGGCCGGCCTGGGGCATGGTCACGGCCACGGCCTATGCCTGGCACCTGGCGCTGATGTGCCTGTTCGCGCTGCTGGCGCTGGACCTGGGGCGTGCCCGCATGGCGCGGGCGCTGCTGGCCTACCTGCCGGTGGCGCTGGTGCTGGTGCTGGCGGGCTTTGGCCTGCATCAGCCCTGGGCCTGGACGGTGGCGCTGGCACTGCTGGCGCCGCTGGGCGTGGCCACCTGGGCGCTGGTGGTGCGCCGCGCCATCACGCCCGGCGCGCCCCACCGCGTCACCGCCATGGTGCTCACGCTGGCCGGCGGGCTGGCGGTGCTGGCGGGCCTGCACGACCTGGGGCTGGTGCGCCTGGGCCTGGGCGGGGCCACGCGCTCGTCGCTCACGCCGCACACCATGTTCTTCTTCGTGGTCATCATGGCCGGGATCATCGTGGACCGCTATGCGCGCAGCGCCGCCACGCTGCACGCGCTGAACCAGACGCTGGAGGCGCGCATCCGCGCGAAGGAGGCCGAGCTGAACGACGCCTTTGGCCAGCTGCAGGAGCAAAAAGCCGCGCAGGCCGCCGCCGCCGAGCGCCAGCGCATCATGCGCGACCTGCACGACGGCGTGGGCGCCCAGCTGGTGGGCCTGCTCAACCTGGTCAAGCAACCCGACCCGCAGCCCGCCCTACTTGAAGAGCATGTGAAAGCCGCGCTTGACGAAATGCGCCTGGCGGTGGATTCGATGCAGTTGGCCGATGGCGACCTGACCACCGCGCTGGCCACGCTGCGCTGGCGCGTGCAGCCGCGGCTGCAGGCCGCCGGCCTGGCCCTGCACTGGGACGTGCACGAGCTGCCCGCCCTGCCCGGCATGACGCCGCGCGCCGTGCTGCAGGTGCAGCGCATCGTGCTGGAGGCGCTGACCAACGTGCTCAAGCACGCGCAGGCCAGCGCCATCTGGGTGAGCTGCGCTGCCGCCGATGTCGGTGGCATCACGCTGGCGATAGCTGATGATGGCCTGGGCCTGCCGACAGACAGCGAGCCCGTACAGGGACACGGTCTGCGCAACATGCAAACACGCGCTGAATCGATTGGCGCCACGCTGACGGTGGGGCCTCGCACAGGCGGCGGCACCGTACTGCAACTGCATTACCCGGCGGTGCAGGAAAGCAGTTAAGGCAGATTGACGGCATCTTTGCCTGCCAGCGGTACCAGCTGTTCGCTTGGCACCGCGCGGCAAAGCCACGTGGGCGGTGTGCGGGGCTGGGGGCTTCACTGTGACGGTCGCCTGCGGCGACTGCCCTGTGCTGCTCAGGATTCGGTCGCACCGCACAACTCGCTACGCGCTGCGCGCTGCGCTCGGACAGGTGCGGTGATTCAGAGCACGAAGCGCGCTTGCAGCGCGCCGACACTCACCCTTGCGCTGCTCGGCGTCACAGAGGCGCCCCCAGCCCCGCACACCGCCCACGTGGCTTTGCAAATACATGGTTGGCGCGCTACCGTTGGACAGCCAATCTCCTGCTTCGCGGCAGACGGTCGCCGGCGGGGGCGATCTCTGCGGTGGCGAGGAGCACAGGGGGGAGTGTCGGCGCGCGCAGCGCGCATTCGTGCACTGACTCGCCGAAGCTGTCTGCGCGGAATGAAGCGAAGCGCAATGCAGCGAGTTCTTCGGCGCCGACCGACCCCCGAGCACCACAGCGGAGTTTTCGCGAAGCGAAAACCGCCGCAGTGTGAGCCCCCGCCGGCGGCCGCCTGCCGCGAAGCAGCGCGCGCTACCAACCCGTTCCCATGGATGCCGGGTCAAGCCCGGCATGACAAGACTGTCAGGCCTGCAGCGCGGCCCACATTTCCTTGTCGCGCTCGGCCGTCCAGATGCGCGGGTTCTTGATGCCCTTGGCTTCGTCGTAGGCACGGCTCACGTCAAACGGCAGGCAATGTTCGTAGATGAACACATGGCCAAACACCGGGTCCATGCTCTTGCGGGTGTGGGCCATGGCCGACTTCAGGTCCATGTTGGCGGCGGCGGCTTCCTTGGCCGCACCAAACAGCGTGGTGACCCAGCGCCTGGTGTAGTCCAGGGCCTTGTTCACGTCGGCGTTGCCCTTCATGGCTTCACCGCGGCCGGGCACGATGTATTCAGCGTTCAGCGCGCGCAGGGCTTCCAGCGTGGCGGGCCACTCTTCCAGCTGGGCGTCGCCGGTGTAGACGCCGGCTTCGTATTCGACCAGGTCGCCGCTGAACAGCACTTTTTCTTCTTCGACCCAGGCGATGGTGTCGCCGCGCGTGTGGCCGTAGCCGGGGCTCCAGATCTGCACCTTCACGCCGCCCAGGTCCACCGTGAGCTTGCCGGGCTTTTCGCCGCGGGCGGCGTCGCCACCACCGATCACCAGGGTGGGCCAGGTCAGGCCCGGCACGCTGTCGGCGCCACGGAACAGGCGCGGAAAGCGCTCCATCTCGCTTTGCATGTCTTCCTTGCCGCGCTCGATGATCAGGTCCAGCGTGCCCTGGCTGGCGATGATCTCGGTCGCGCCCTCGGCCGCGTAGGCGCTGGCGCCCAGCACGCGCACCGCGTGGTAATGCGTGAGCAGCACGTACTTGATGGGCTTGTCGCTCACGCTGCGGATGCGCGCGATCAGGTCGCGCGCCATGTCGGGCGTGGCCGTGGCGTCGCTGACCATGATGAACTTGTCGCCAATGATCACGCCCGAGTTCGGGTCGCCTTCGGCGGTGTAGGCCCAGCAGTGGGCGCTGAGCTGCTCGAACGTGATCTTCTTGTCGGCCATGTCGGCCTGGGATGCAAATGCCTTGCTCATCGGGGTGTCTCCAGTGAAGCGGTGAATTTTACCTAACCGTAATCAATTACGCATTGTTGAATTTATCCAACCGACAGCCTGCAGGGCCAATGCGTCCAGTGGGGCGCTGGCGTCCAGGCTCAAGACGCCGGGCTCGCCCGTTGGGTCCTGCAGCGCCTCGAACTGGCTGGCCACCAGGCTGGGCGGGTAAAAGTGGCCGGGGCGCGCGGCCACGCGGCGCAAGGATTCAGCCTGGGTGATGGCCAGGTGCACGAAGCGCAGGCCCGGCGCGGCCGCACGCAGCGTGTCGCGGTAGGCGCGCTTGAGCGCCGAGCAGGTCAGCACTGCCCCGGCGGGCTGGGCCGCCAGCTGTTCGCCCAGCAGGCGCAGCCAGTCGGCGCGGTCGTCGTCGGTCAGCGCAATGCCCTGCTGCATCTTGTGGATGTTGCGCTGGGGGTGAAAGTCATCGCCCTCGATCAGCGGCAGGTTCAGCTGCTTTGCAATGCGCTGGCCCACGGCCGATTTGCCGCAACCGGCCACCCCCATCACCACCAGATGAATGGCCGTCATCCCGCCAGGCCGCCTTCCAGCATCGCAATCACTTCCTCGGCAAACGCCGCATAGCTCATGGCGCCGCCGGGGCGCAGCCAGGTAAACGTCCAGTTGATCATGCCGAACAGCATCATGGTCACGGCGGTCTGGTTCACCGGGTTCAGCCGGTGCGGGTAGGCGCGGCGCAGAAAGCGCGTCACGGCCGACACCACGTCGCGCTGGCGGTTCAGGATCAACTCGCGCTGTTCGTCGCCCAGGAACTTGGTGTCATTGAGCAGCGCCACATGGCGCGTGGCCGAGGTTTCGTATTCCTCCAGAAAGCTGCGGATCAGCTCGTGCAGCGCGGCCCGGTCGTCCAGGTTGCGCCGCTGCGCCGTGGCCTCGGCCTGGCCGATGATGGCCAGCAGGCGCTGGGTGTAGCGGTCCAGCAGGTCAAACAGGATGGCGTCCTTGCTGCCGTAATAGTGGTACAGCCGCGCCTTGCTGGTGCCGCCGGCCGCGGCAATGTCGTTCATGCTGGCGGCCGGGTAGCTCTGACTGGCAAAGCACTGCGCGGCAATGTCCAGGATCTCGTCGCGCTTGAGGTCGTGGTGCTGGGACTTGGGGCGGGCCATGCAGGGCATTATCCCGGTGGGCGTGGTAGGGTTGGCTCATGGCTTCTACCACCGGTTTTGCCGACTACTGCTGCGAGCTGCTGGCCAGCGTCGGCCCCTGCGAACGCAAGCGCATGTTTGGCGGTTTTGGCATCAGCACCGGCGGCCTGAGCATTGCCTGGGTGCTCGATCTGGGCGACGGCGAGACGCTGTGGCTCAAGGGCGATGAAGAAACCCGCGGCCTCTACGAGGCGGCGGGTTGCAAGCGGTTTACCTATACCGCCAAAGGCGTGGCGCGCCACGTCAATTACTTCAGCGCGCCGGATGACGCGATGGAGTCGCCTCAGCTCATGGCGCCGTGGGCGCGGCAGGCCTTGGCCTGTGCGTTGAAGGCGCAGGCGGCCAAGGCCGTGCGGTCGCGGCCCAGGGCTACATCACCGGCCAGGCCAAAGACGCCGGCCACCAGGCGGCCCGCCGCGCCCAGGCCCATCAAGGCGGCCAGCCGCAAGTCAGCCAAAGGCTGAACCACGGCCATCTGCCAGCGGCTGGTGGCGCGCAGGGGCGGCGCTACCAAGGCGGGCAGCGGCTCCCAATTGAAGTAGGCCGGCGCGCTGCGGGTGGCCCCCATGGGCTCCAGCACCACGCGCTGCCCCGCCTGCACCGTGACCTGCTGGCCCACCGTCAGGAAATGGTCGCCGCTGTCGGCCGGGCTGTTGCCGTACTGGCCCTCAAACGTGACCCACAGGGCGCCGTGGGCCACGCGCAGAATGGCGTCCTCCCGCGGGGCGAGGGTGATGGCACGGCCCGCGCCCAGCTTCCAGGTGCCGGGCAGGGCTGCGGACGACAGGGATTGTTGCGTTTGCGTGAGCATTTGGGCTGCCATGGTGTTCTCCAGTTGAGGCGTTCGGGCATTGAATGATCGGCGACGGGTGCTTGGCCGTCCAATGAAAAGGACTTAAGCTATTGATTCCGGATACGCATCAATGCACCTGACACGTTTTGGACGCTCCTGACAGCGGTTGACACCCATGCAGCATTCCCAGACCCACCTGCGCAGCCGCCCCATCTCGGCCGGCCATCTGCGCGCCTTCGAGGCCGTGGCGCGGCACCTGAACTTCCGCGCCGCGTCGGAAGAAATGGCGCTGACGCAGTCGGCCGTCAGCCGCCAGATCCAGTCGCTGGAGGAAGAAGTGGGCGTGCCGCTGTTCCTGCGGCACACGCGCGCGGTAGAGCTGACCAGCGCCGGCGCCCAGCTGCTGATGGCCGTGACGCAGGCGCTGCCGCGCATTGACAGCGCGGTGCGCCAGATCCGCCAGAGCGCCGGGCGCAAGAGCGTGGCGCTGACCACCTTCGCCTCGTTTGCGTCGATGTGGCTGATCCCGCGGCTGGAGGCCTTCCAGCACGACAACCCCGACATCGACATCCGCATTGATGCGTCCGACAACGCGCTGGACCTGGACGTGGCCGACGTGGACCTGGCCCTGCGCTACGGCCCGGTGGCCAGCATGCCGCCCAATGCCATACGCATGTTTGGCGAGCAGCTGACCCCGGTGGCCAGCCCCTGGCTGATCAAGAGCGGCGCCCCGCTGAAAAAGCCCGAGGACCTGGCGAACTTTGCCTTGATCGAGGCGGGCGACGCCCACCACACCCACCTGGAATGGCTGACCTGGCGCCGCTGGTTCGACGAGCGCGGCCTGCCCAAGCAGCAGGCCAAGCGCTGGCTGTTCTTCAACTACGCCTACCAGATGGTGCAGGCGGCGCTGACCGGCCAGGGGGTGGTGCTGGCCCGCTTGCCGCTGGTGGCGGAAAGCCTGGCGAACGGGGATTTGATTGAGGTGCTGCCGGGGCAGCGCATGGATTCACCGATGGCCTATTGGCTGCTGGTGGGGCCGCGCAGTGCGCAGCGGCCGGAGATCAAGGCGTTTTGTGCTTGGCTTATGGCGCAGAGCAAGGCGACGCGGGAAACGATTGGGGAGGTGCCGGATCCGGATACTGTGGATGACATGGACTGATCTCTCTTTGTTTTTGTTTTGTTGGTGGTTGATAGACCTCTGTTTTCCCCCCTATCCCCCCCGCCCCCTTTCACCCCCGCCGGGGTGAAAGGGGGAGCCTGGATTCTGGTGCTGGTCTCCGGCTAACTGAAGAATCGGGGTGGCGCTGCGGTGCGCCCCAGGTCCGCCACGGCCCATGCCTGCTGTTGGGGCAGTGGCTGACAAACCAGATGGCCACCGCCCCAACAGCAGGCATGGGCCGTGGTGTGTATGGGTGTATCGCAGCCTCACCCCGATTCTTCAGGCGTCCGGCGCGCTGAAATCAAATCAGGGCTCCCCCTTTCACCCCGGCGGGGGTGAAAGGGGGCGGGGGGGGGATAGGGGGGAAAACAGAGGTCTATCAACAACCAAAAAAAACAAGAAAAGAAATTCAGACCGGCCAAACCACCCCGTTGTCATTCAAGATCGCATCCAGCGGCACATCATGGTCCTCCGGTTCCAGCTCCGGCAAAAACCCGTTGGTAAACCCCAGCCCCACCGTAAACGGCCGAGGTTGCAAGGACGCCAGGGTCCGGTCATAAAACCCACCCCCATACCCCAGCCGGTACCCCCCAGGCCCATACCCCACGCAAGGCACGAACAGCAAGGTCGGCACGATGATCTCGGTGTCCTTGGGCTTGGGGATGCCGTAGGCGTCTTCTTCCATCGGGCAGCCCGGGTACCAGGCATGGAAGGTCAGCGTCTTGTGCAGCTTGTCCACCACCGGCAGGCCGATGCGGCGCAGCGCCGGTTCGTCCAGCAGCTCGCCGTCTTCCTTCCAGCGGTGCAGCGCCGGCAGCGGGTCAAATTCGCCCTTGATGGGCCAGTAGGCGCCGATCATGGTGTCGGCTCGGCCCACCAGCCAGATGCGCATGACCCGTTGCAGCAGGTCGGCGCGCTCCAGGCGGTCCGGCAGGTTCAGGCGGGCCTCGATGAGCGCCTTGCGTAAAGACCTTTTTTCCTCTGACGTGTCCATAATGCCCAGATGCAGTTTCGAACCATTCTGACATTGATCGCGGCTGTGGTCGCCTGCGGCGCGCAGGCGCAGCCGCGCGGCGACGACCTGCTCCTGGACATGCACCAGGCCTACAAGCGCGGCGACACGCGCAAGCTCACGCAAATGCTGCCCCAGTTGCGCGGCCACGCACTGGAGCCCTGGGCCGCCTACTGGGAGCTGCGCGCGCGGCTGGACAGCGCCAGCGTGCAGGAAATCCAGGACTTCCTGACGCGCTGGGCCGGCACCTACCAGGAAGACCGCCTGCGCAACGACTGGCTGCTGATGCTGGGCCAGCGGCGAGACTGGACCACTTTTGAGGCCGAATACCCGAAATTCCGCATGAACGACGACCGCGAGGTGCGCTGCTATGCCCTGCTGGTGCAGCACCTGACCCAGGGCGCGGCCGCGCCGGCCACGCTGGCCGGCGAGGTGCGGCGCAACTGGTATGCCCAGCGCGACGCCGACGACGGCTGTGCCCATGCGGCCAGCCGCCTGATCGGCGAGCGCGACGGCGCCCGCCGTACCGGCAATGCCACCGGCATGACCGTGCAGGACGCCTGGGTCAAGGCCCGCCTGGCCACCGAGGCCAACCGCCCGCGCGCGGCGACCAAGGCGGTGGAAATCGTCTCGCCCGAATCCCTGCCGCTGGTGGCCGAGCTGAACGCCAGCCCGGTGAAGTTCCTGACATCGCGTGTTACCGCGGCGTCCAAAGTCCGCAAGGAACTCATCACGCTGGCGCTCATCAAGCTGGCCGTGGGCGACGCCGAAGGCGCCGCGCGCCAGCTGGACAGCAAATGGGGCCCGCAGCTCAGCGCCGAGGAGCGCAACTGGGTCTGGGGCGTGATCGGCAAGCAGGCCGCCAGCAAGCTGTCCAGTGACGCCCTGGGTTACTACGCCAACGTCAGCCGCGACAGCGACCTGTCCGACGACATGCTGGGCTGGAAGGTGCGCGCCGCCCTGCGCGCGGGCAACCAGCCGCGCTGGGCCGATGTGCTGTCGGCCGTGAACGGCATGAGCGACGAAGCCCAGCGCGACCCCACCTGGACGTACTGGAAGGCCCGCGCCCTGCTAGCGACTGCCGCCAACCCCTCAGACAAACGCACCGAAGCCCTGGTGCTGCTCGAACGCATTGCCTCGCCGCGCGGCTTTTACGAACAGCTGGCGCTGGAGGAACTGGGCCGCAAGATCACCGCGCCCGAACGGCCCCAGCCGCTGACGGCGGAAGAAAAAGACGCCGCCCGGATGAACCCCAGCCTGAACCGGGGGCTGTACGCCATTGCCATCGGCCTGCGGCCCGAAGGCGTGCGCGAGTGGAACTACGCCACCAACCTGCACAAGAGCGGCGGCATGACCGACCGCGAGCTGCTGGCCGCGGCGCAGTTTGCCTGCGACCGCGAGGTGTGGGACCGCTGCATCAACACCAGCGAGCGCACCCGCGACGTGGTGGACGTGGAGCAGCGCTTTCCCATGCCGTTCCGTGAATCGGTGGTGCGCCGCAGCCGCGAGATCGCGCTGGACCCGGCCTATGTGTATGGCCTGATCCGCCAGGAAAGCCGCTTCATCATGGACGCCCGCTCGCACGTGGGCGCATCGGGCCTGATGCAGGTCATGCCCGCCACCGCGCGCTGGACGGCGCGCAAGATTGGCCTGGCCAACTTCACCGCCGACCAGATCAACGACCGCGAAACCAACATCGCCATCGGCACCGGCTACCTCAAGCTGGTGCTGGATGACTTTGACGGCTCCATGCCGCTGGCCGCCGCCGCCTACAACGCCGGCCCCGGGCGCCCGCGCAGCTGGCGCGCGCCCGGCGGCACCGGCCCGGTGCTGGAAGGCGCGGCCTGGGCCGAGAACGTGCCCTTCAATGAAACGCGCGACTACGTGAAGAAGGTGGTGTCCAACACCACCATGTACGCGGCCATCCTGACCGGCCAGCCGCAATCATTGAAGGCCCGCATGGGCACCGTGGGCCCGCGCGATGCGTCCCGGCCCGAACCCAACCGTGACCTGCCCTGAGGGCCGGGGTACACAGCATGGACATCCCCTGGTGGCAGGTCATTGGCCAGACGGTGGCCTCTGAATTCTCGGACGTGCCCGACCTGGCGCAGGCCACGCGCATCGTGCTGCGCCTGATGCTGGCCGCGCTGCTGGGCGGGCTGCTGGGCCTGGAACGCGAAAACAAGGGCAAGGCCGCGGGCGTGCGCACCCACATGCTGGTGGCCATGGGCGCGGCCCTGTTTGTGCTGATCCCGCAGCAGGCGGGCATCGTGCCGGCCGACCTGAGCCGCGTGATCCAGGGCGTGGTGGCCGGCATCGGCTTCCTGTGCGCGGGCAGCATTTTGAAAAGCGAAGACGAAGACCGCGTGCGCGGCCTGACCACCGCCGCCGGCATGTGGCTCACGGCGGCCATCGGCATGGCCGCCGGCCTGGGCCGCGAGGCCACTGCGGTCATCAGCACCGTGCTGGCACTGGTGATCCTGTCGCTGGTGCCGGTGGTGGTCAAGGCCATCGAGAAGCCCGAACCCCGAACCCTCCTGTCAGACGAACCCAAAAAATGACACGCATCCTGATCCTGGGCGGCACCGGCTTCGTGGGCCGCCATGTGTGCGAAAAGCTCGCCCGGCTGCAACACCCCGTGACGGTGGCCACGCGCCGCCTGGCCAACGCGCGCCACCTGACCACGCTGCCCCTGCTGCACACGGTGGAATGCGACGTGCACGACGAAGCCGCCCTGACGCGGCTGGTGACGGGCCATGACGCGGTGGTGAACCTGGTGGCCATCCTGCACGGCACCGGGGCGGCCTTCCAGCGCGCCCATGTGGAGTTGCCGCAAAAGCTGGCCCGCGCCTGCGCCGCCACCGGCGTGCACCGCGTGGTGCACGTGAGCGCGCTGGGCGCCGCGCCCGGTGCGGCGTCGCTGTACCAGCGCAGCAAGGCCGCCGGCGAACAGGCGCTGCAGGCCGCCGGGCTGCAACTCACGGTGCTGCGCCCCAGCGTGATCTTTGGCGCCGAGGACCAGTTCCTGAACCTGTTTGCGCGGCTGCAGCGGGTATTTCCCGTCATGCCGCTGGCCGGCGCACAGGCGCGCTTCCAGCCGGTGTGGGTGGAGGACGTGGCCCAGGCCGTGGTGCATGCGTTGCAGCAGCCCGGCACCGCAGGCCAGGTGTTTGAAGCCTGCGGCCCCGATGTCTTCACCCTGCGCGAGCTGGTGCAGCTGGCCGGCCGCCATGCGGGCTGTGCGCGGCCCGTGCTGCCCCTGCCCATGGCGCTGGGCCGGCTGCAGGCCCTGCTGATGGAGCTGGCCCCCGGCGAGCCGCTGATGAGCCGTGACAACCTGGCCGCCATGCAGACCGATAACATCGCCAGCGGTGCCCTGCCTGGCCTGCAGGCGCTGGACATTGCGCCCGCGGCGCTGGAGGCCGTAGCACCGCTCTATTTGCGCCCCCGCGGCGTGAACGACGGGCTGGACCGCTACCGGCGCACCGCCGGCCGCTGAGCAGCCCTGGCCACAAAAAAACACCGGCATCAATTCCGGCGCTTTTTTGCATCAATCGCCGCGGCGCGCGAGCTTAGCATGCGGTCACTTTCAACGGAGACACCCATGCTCACCCTGTACATCGGCAACAAGAACTACTCGTCCTGGTCCATGCGCCCCTGGGTCCTGCTCAAGCAGGCCGGCATTCCTTTCAAGGAAGTGATGGTGCGCTTTGACGCGTTCAATTCGCCTGATTCCGATTTCAAGCGCGCCGTCCTGGCGGTCAACCCCGCCGGCCGGGTACCGGTGCTGGTGGACGACGGCTTTGCGGTGTGGGACACGCTGGCCATTGCCGAATACGTGGCCGAGAAATTCCCCGACAAAAGGCTCTGGCCGCAGGACGCCCAGGCCCGCGCCCGTGCGCGCAGCGTCTGCGCCGAAATGCATTCGGGCTTTGGCGCCTTGCGCAATGCCTGCCCGATGAACATCGAAGCCCAGCTGGCCACGGCGGGCGCCATTGCCTGGCGCGACCAGGCCGCGGTGCGCGCCGACGTGCAGCGCATCATCGACATGTGGACGCAGCTGCTGGAAGCACACAAGGGCCCGATGCTGTTTGGCGAATTCACCATTGCCGACGCGTACTACGCCCCGGTGTGCATGCGCATCCGCAACTACGCCCTGCCCGTGCCCGGCCACATCACAGACTACATCCGCCGCGTGTGTGCGCTGCCGGGTGTGAAGGCGTGGATGGATGATGCGCTGGCTGAAAAAGACTTCATTGACTTTGACGAGCCTTACCGGATTTCGAGATGAGCTTTTTGGGTTTGGTTTTTGTTTTGGTTGGTTGTTCATAGACCTCTGTTTTCCCCCCTATCCCCCCCGCCCCCTTTCACCCCCGCCGGGGTGAAAGGGGGAGCCTGGATCCTGAAGTTGGCCTCCGGCGAGCTGAAGAATCGGGGTGGCGCTGCGGTACGCATCAGGTCCGCCACGGCCCTTGCCTGCAGTTGGGGCAGTGGCTGACAAACCAGATGGCCACCGCCCCAACTGCAGGCATGGGCCGTGGTGTGCATGGGTGTATCGCAGCCTCACCCCGATTCTTCAGGTGTCCGGCGCGCTGAAATCAAATCAGGGCTCCCCCTTTCACCCCGGCGGGGGTGAAAGGGGGCGGGGGGGATAGGGGGGAAAACAGAGGTCTATGAACAACCAACAAAAACACAAAAGACAAAACAAAAAGCCACCCCGCTAAACTGACCCAAATGCAAATCTACCGAGTCGGCGGCGCAGTCAGAGATGCCCTGCTGGGCCACCCCGTCAACGACCACGACTGGGTCGTCGTGGGCGCGACGCCCGAAGAGCTGATGCAGCAGGGCTACCTGCCCGTGGGCAAGGACTTCCCCGTCTTCCTGCACCCGAAAACCAAAGAGGAATACGCGCTGGCCCGCACCGAGCGCAAGACGGCGCGCGGCTACCAGGGCTTTGCCATCCATGCCGACCCCGGCGTCACGCTGGAGCAGGACCTGGCGCGGCGCGACCTGACCATCAATGCGATTGCGCAGGCCGCTGGCGCCACCGGCCATGAGGGCCTGGTGGACCCGTACGGCGGCCAGCGCGACCTGAAGGCGCGCGTGCTGCGCCATGTCACGGACTCTTTCGGCGAAGACCCTGTGCGCATCCTGCGCCTGGCGCGCTTTGCCGCGCGGCTGGACGGCTTTACCGTGGCGCCGGAAACCATGGCGCTCATGAAGCACATGGTGGACGACGGCGAGGTGGATGCGCTGGTGGCCGAGCGCGTGTGGCAGGAGCTGGCGCGGGGGCTGATGGCGCCCCGGCCATCGCGCATGTTCGAGGTGCTGCGCGAATGCGGCGCGCTGGCGCGGCTGCTGCCCGAGGTAGACCGCCTGTGGGGCGTGCCGCAGCGGCCCGAATACCACCCCGAGGTGGACACCGGCGTGCACCTGATGATGGTGCTGGACATGAGCGCGCAGCTGCAGGCGCCGCTGGCCACGCGCTTTGCCTGCCTGGGCCACGACCTGGGCAAGGGCACCACGCCCGCCGACGTGCTGCCACGCCACATCGGCCACGAAGAGCGCAGCGCGCGGCTGCTGCGCGGCGTGTGCGAACGCCTGCGTGTGCCGGTGGAATGCCGCGAGCTGGCGGACGTGGTGGCGCGCGAACACGGCAACATCCACCGCAGCGGCGGCTTCAACGCGGCGGCACTGGTGCGGCTGCTGGAGCGCTGCGACGCGCTGCGCAAGCCCGACCGGTTTGCCCAGGTGCTGCTAGCCTGCGAATGCGACGCGCGCGGCCGCCTGGGCCTGCAGGACAGCCCCTACCCGCAGCGCCCCCGGCTGCTGGCGGCGCTGGCGGCGGCGCAGTCCGTCGTGACCGCCGTGATTGCACAACAGGCAGCAGACGCCGGCGCCAGGGGCCCGCAGGTGGGCGAGAAGATCCACCGTGCGCGCGTGGCCGCCGTGGCCGCCGCGCTGCCCACGGGCTTGTCCGACTGAATCCGCGGGTTGCTCCCGGCGCCCGCGGGGTTTGGCATGGCTTTTGCGATGATGGGCGCATGGGCTCACCGCAGCGCAACTACCTCAACCACCCGCTGGCCGATGGCATCCGCAAGGTCGGCTTTCGCAAGTGGTACGAGCGCGAACTGCTGTCCAGCCATGCCCACATGGTGCTGGCGCTGCTGGCCACCATTGCCATGCTGGGCAGCTTCGAGGCGTTTCGTGGCGGCACCCTGGAAGAAAAGCTCATGGACGTGCTGTTCATCATCGCCAGCGCGCTCATCGGGCTGTGGGCGCTGCGGCGCTACCTGATGCTGCTGGGCCATGCCGAGGTGATTGCCAACCAGGCCAGTTGCCCCAGCTGCGACGAATACGGCCGGTTCGAGGTGGTGGAAGAAGACCGCCGCAACCAGCGCATGCAGGTGCGCTGCCGCAAATGCACTGGGCTGTGGCAGATCGAGGACTGATCAGCTCAGCAACGCGAGCGCCGCGTAGTCACCCACGCCCAGGCCCAGCCCGGCCGGCACCAGCTGCGCGCCGGCCGTCAGCGCGGGCAGCCGGCCATCGATCTGTGCCTGCAGGCGCGCCAGCAGCAGCGCGCGGTGGTGCCAGAACACGCTGCCCCCCAGGCTGATGCGCTGCAGGTCCAGCGTGGCCACCAGGTTGTAGAGCATGCGCCCCAGCACGCGGCACAGCGCATCCACACGCGCCAGCGCCGTGGCGTCGCCCGCGGCGGCGGCGTCCAGCAGCGCGGCCGCGCCCTGGCCGAAGCGCCGCTCGAACGCATTGCCGGCCACCAGGCCCTCCACATCGCCCACATTGCCGCAGCCGCACAGGGCGTGGCTGTCGTCGTCGCTCACGAACATGTGGCCCGCATGGCCGGCATTGCCGTGCTTGCCGCGCAGCACCCGCCCATCCACGCACAGGCCCACGCCGATGCCGGTGCTCCAGGTGACATAGGCGCAGTGGTCCAGGCCCTGCAATGCGCCCCAGCGGCGCTCGGCCTCCAGCGCGGCGATGCAGTCGTTTTCAATCCGCAGGCTGGCAAAGCGCTGGCGCAGCGGCGCCTCCAGCGGCGCGCTGTGCCAGTCATTGGGCAGGCCGCGCGCCGGGCCGGCCAGGCCGCCGCAGATGTTGGGCGCGGCCAGCTCGATCTGGCCGGCATTCAACACGAAAGGGCCGCAGGACGACACGCCGGCGGCAGTGATGGCAGCGGGGGCCACGCCCGCTTCGGCGCACGCCTCGTCCACCAGGCGCAGCACCTGGCGGGCCAGTGCGGCGTTGTCACCGGTCTTGGCGGTGGGCTCGGTGCGGCGGGCTTCAAGCGGCGGTGGCGCGCCCGTGCCCGGCGCAGCCACCGCATCGGGCGCGAGGCTGACTGCCACCTTGGTCCCGCCGATGTCGATGCACGCGCGCATGCCTGCCAATGCCCCTCAGACAAAGCGCGCGATCAGCGCAGCCACCATGCTCAGGATCAGCGTGGAGCTGAGCGGTATGAACCATTCACGGCCAAACAGCCGGAAGCGGAAATCCCCCGGCAGCTTGCCCACGCCCAGCTTCTGCAGCAGCGGCGTGAACCAGCTGATGAGCATGAGCGCGAGAAAGATGACGATGAGCCAGCGGATCATGCGGCCATCATAGGGGCGCTGGCGCTCACAGTGTGTGGCTGCGGTCACCGCTGGCAAAGCCCAGCGGCTCCCAGCCGGCCTGCGGCGACAGCGCTATGACCTTGAACAGTTCGCCCATTTCGTGCTCGTTGAGCAGCTTGAGCGCGTGGCTGCGCCCGGCCAGCGTGGCCTGCTCCATCAGGCCCACGATGCCGCAGTTCATCAGGAAGCGGGCCTGGCTGGTGTAACCGATCGTGCCCAGACCGGCCTCCTGCGCGGCAAGGGCCACGCCGGTGAAGTTGACGTGGACGGTGATGTCCTTCAGTCCCACATCCGCCAACGGGTCGGTGTCAGCCTGGTGGGCGCGGTGGCACATCAGCGTGCCCATGTGGCGCTGCGGGTGGTAGTACTCCGATTCACCAAACCCGTAGTCGATGAAGAACGCCGCGCCGCGCTGCAGCCGGTCGGCCAGCGTGCGCATGAAGGCTTCGGCCTGGGGGTGGATTTCGGTCAGGTAGTCGTGCGCGCCGTCAATGTCCACCGGCGGGCGCTGGTCCGTGGGGGTGTCGGCAAACACGGGCCGGCCATCATGCCAGGCCACGCCGCGCTCATGCCACACGCCGGCGCTGCGCACCAGCAGCCTGGCCGGCATGGCGTCCAGCACCTCGTTGCCCACCACCACGCCGTGCAGCGCCTCGGGCAGCTCGCTGGCCCAGTGCACGCGCGGCGCGTGCGCGGCCAGCGTCTGCTGCTGGCGCGCGCGCAGCGTGCCAGACAGGTCCACGATGGTGTAGCGGTCCACCTTGTCGCCAAGGGCATCCAGCAGCTGCAGCGCCAGCGCGCCGGAGCCGGCGCCAAATTCCCACACCTCGCGCGTGCCGGTGGCGTCCAGCGCCTGGGCCACCTGCGCGGCCAGTGCCTTGCCGAACAAGGGCGACAGCTCGGGCGCCGTCACAAAGTCGCTGCCCGATTCAGGCATCAGGCCGAACTTGCGTGAATCGTTCGCGTAATAGCCCAGCCCCGGCGCGTACAGCGCCAGCGCCATGAAACGGTCAAAAGGGATCCAGCCACCGGCCTGGCTGATGGCGCGCTGCATCAGGGCCTGCATAGCGCTCGTTAAACTGCGGTCTTGTTGTGTCACCCGTGGATTGTCCCCGAATGTCTTCAGCCGCCCCCCGTACCGTGATCGTGACCGGCGCCGCCAAACGGCTGGGCCGCGCGATTGCGCTGGCGCTGGCCGCCGGTGGCTGGCGCGTGGCGGTGCACTACCGCGGCTCGCAGGCCGAGGCACAGGCCACAGCCGCCGAATGCGCCGCGCTGACGCCGGGCGCGGCCACCTTCCAGGCCGACCTGGGCGATGAAACTGCCGTGCGCGCCTTGCTGCCCACGGTGGCGGCGCAGATGGGCGCCGTGGATGCGGTGGTGAACAGCGCGTCGCTGTTCGAGCACGACACCGCGGGCTCGTTCAGCTTTGCCGCGCTGGACGCGCACCTGCACACCAACACCGGCGCGGCCGTGCTGCTGGCCCAGGCCCTGCACGCGCATGTGACGCAGCGCGGCGCCAGTGGCGCGGTGGTGAACCTGCTGGACCAGAAGCTGTGGAACCCCAACCCGGACTTTTTCAGCTACACGCTGTCCAAGGCCGCGCTGGAGGCGGCCAACACCCTGATGGCGCAGGCCTTTGCGCCCGCGCTGCGCGTGGTGGGCGTGGCGCCGGGCCTCACGCTGACGAGCCACATGCTGAGCGACGAAAAATTCCAGGCGCTGCACAGGCTGTCGCCCCTGGGCCGGTCGTCCACCGCCGCCGACGTGGCGGCGACCGTAAAGTTTGCGCTGGAAAACAACTCCATCACCGGCACCACGCTGCTGGTGGATGGCGGCCAGCACTTGATGAAGTTCGACCGCGATTTTTCGCTGATGTAAAGCCCGGACCATGCTGACCAAAGGCAACCAGACCCTCACCCTCACCGGGCTGCGCTTTGACGCGAACCTGGGCATTCTTGATTTTGAAAAGACCGCGCCGCAGCCCATCCTGGTGGACGCCGAGCTGAACCTGGGCACGCAGGACCTGCGCCCGCGCGACGACGAGATCACCCATGTGCTGGATTACCGCAAGGTGCGCCAGATCATCATCGACGAATGCACCGCCGAGCATGTGAACCTGCTGGAGAGCCTGATCGGCAAACTGGCCCAGCGCCTGATCCAGCTGCCCGGCGTGCTGGGCGTGCGCGTGAAGATCGCCAAGCTGGAGATCTTTGACGACTGCGAAGTGGCGATACGGGTGGAGACGGGGCAGTGGTGAGGTGACGCCGGCGTCTGGCAAGCTCTTGTCAAGACAAGACAATGCATTTGCATTACCATACGAGCTATCTCTGCCACCTTGACTGGAACCACCATGGCCGCCGCACTCCAGGTCGAATCCACACTGACCGACCGCTACCAGACCACCGTACCCGAGACGGTGCGCCGCGCCCTCCGTCTGGGCAAGCGCGACAAGCTCCACTACACCATCCGTCCGGGTGGGGATGTGGTGCTGACGCGGGCCGGGGATACTGGTGGCGAAGACCCTGTGCTGGGTCAGTTTTTGGGTTTTCTCGCCAGCGACATGGCCCGCCATCCGGAGCGCCTGCATGCCGTTGACGCGCGCCTGGTGCAGCATCTGCAGTCGCTGACCAGCGGCATTGAAATCGATCTGGATGCTGCGCTGTCTGCGGATGACGAATGAGCCGGAGCCAGCCTGTACCCGCATTCATCCACGGCTGGGCCGTTTTTGCACACCCACTGTTTACCGCCCAGCTTGAGGCGCTGATCCGCCAGACCGAGGCATTCAAGAAAAAAGACCCCGTTGGCTACGTGAAGAAGAACGCTGCCAAGCGACTTGCGGCGATCACCAAGCTGGCCTTTGACGTGATTCCGCAGGACCCGACGCGCGCGGAGTATCGGCAAGGAAACACCCTGGGCGAAGAGCACAAGCACTGGTTACGTGCCAAATTTTTCCAGCAGTACCGGCTGTTCTTTCGCTATCACGCGGCAAGCAAGGTCATCGTGCTCGCCTGGGTCAACGACGAGGACACCAAGCGGGCGTACGAGAGCAGCGATGACGCCTACCGGGTGTTCCGGAAAATGCTGCAAAGCGGCCATCCGCCAGACGATTGGGATGAGTTGCTGGCGCAGGCACAAGCTGGCAGCGGCAAACGCATCAAAGGGCGCGTATAAAAAGGGCGCGTATAAGTCAGCAACAAACCTCACCGCCCCTGCACCAACGTCACGCTGCGCAGCGGCTTGAGCACGCTGGATGGCGTCATGCCGAAGGTCTGGCGGAAGGTGCGGCTGAAGTGGGATGAATCGGTGAACGCGCCTTCCAGCGCGGCGTCGGTCAGGCGGGGCGAGGTGGCCAGGCCCGCCAGCGCCGAGCGCACCTGCGCCCACACCCGGTAGCTGCGAAAGCTCACGCCCGCCTCCTGGCGGAACAGGTGGTTGAAGCGCGACGCCGACAGGTGCGCCGCCGCAGCCGCCGTGTTGCGGTTGACGGTGGCGCCTCCGCCCTGGCGCAAGACGCGGATGCCCTGGGCGATGCGCGGGTCCAGCGGGGCGGCGGCATCCAGCGTGAATGCCAGCAGGGCGGGTAGATCAAAGCTGCACAGGCGGGCGTGCACCACGCTGCGCGAGCCCACGCGCACGGCTGGGTCCAGCATCACGCCACCGTTGCGCGCCAGCCAGGGCAGCAGCGCGCGGGTCTCTGGCGCGTCGGGCTCCAGGTACATCACGGCCACCTGCTCGCCCTGCGGGTCAAACACATGCCCGACGCCGGTATCGACCAGCGCGCTGTGGCACGTCACCACCCCCACGCCGGGCAGGTGCAGCGCAAACCGGCCCGACAGGCCCAGCAGGAAGACAGGGCACGCATGGCGGTGCAGCCCGGTGGCTGGCATGTCGCCCAGGTACAGCGCCCGGTCGGCGCCCAGCACCAGGGCATTAGCGGCTGGCATAGCCCAAACCTGCAAGTTTTGCGGTGCCCTTGCCGGTAGCCTTGCGCCCGCACACAACCGAATGGAGCGTTCCGTGAAAGTCAAACATACCGCCCTGGCCCTTGCCGCGGTGCTGGCCGCCTTGCTGGCGGCTGCCTGGTACGGCCTGCCTGCATTGCTCAAGCCGCCGCTGCTCGCGGCCAACCGGGCTACCGCCGGCCTGAGCGAAAAGACGGTCAGCGTGGGGCCGCACCGCATCCATTACCTGGACAACGGGAACGGGAGCGGCCAGGGCAGTGACAAGGGGGTGCCGGTGTTGCTGCTGCACGGAATCTTTGCCGAGAAGGACCATTGGGTTGATTTTGCACGGGCCTTGCCGGGCCAGCACCGCATCATCGTGCCCGACCTGCCGGGCTTTGGCGAAACAGGGCAGCTGGACGGCCAGGCCTATGACTACGACGCCCAGGTGCGCTACCTGCTGGCATTCATGGATGCGCTGGGCATTGCCCAGGCCCACCTGGCCGGCAGTTCCATGGGCGGCACCATCGCGGCGCTGCTGGCGGCCCAGCACCCCGGCCGGGTGCACAGCGTGGCCTTCATCGGCTCGCCCCACGGCATCCGCTCGCCCCGGCCCAGCGCGATGGACCGGCAAATCAACGCCGGCCGCGCCCCCCTGGTAGCGCGTGACCGGGCAGAGTTCGACGCCATGATGCAGCTGGTGTTTGCCCAGCCGCCGTTTTTGCCCTACCCCATCCTCAAGTCCGCCGAAATGGATGCGCTGCGCCTGGCAGCCTCGAACCAGCGGCTGTGGAATGCCCAGCTCAAGGACCGCTATCTGCTGGACGCGCGCATCGCGCAGGTCAAGCAGCCCGTGTTGGCCCTGTGGGGAACGGATGACCAGGTGTTCGATGTGTCTGGCGCGGGCGTGCTGCGCGAGCGCCTGCCCCAGGCCCGCGTGTTCACGCTGCCGGGCGTGGGCCATTTGCCCATGATGGAAAAGCCCGGCGACAGCGCGGCGTTGTATGCGGAGTACCTCAAAGGACTGAGCGGCCCAGCAAACGCCCGTTGACTCGTCCGGCCGTGCCGCTCTCAGGCCTGCAGGAACAGATAGACCACGGCAGCAGCCAGCAACAGCCCAACCACCCCCGCCACAACGCTGACGCGCATCAGGCGGACGCGGTTCATTTCCACACGTTGCACCAGCTGTGTGTTCTGGTCGGCCAGGGCCTTGATCAGCTCAGACGAAGCGCGCATCTGCTCCTGCAGCGCAAGGGTGGCCGACTCCAGCGCAGCCACCTCTGTTTTCAACCGGTCTGTTTCTGACAGGGGCTGGGCGCCAGGCTCTGGCGCCGCCGGCTTGCGTGACCCGGTGACGGCGCCCCACAACCGGGCCGCGCCATCCGCGACCTTGGGCGCGTTGTCGATGACCTGACCCCAGGGAATGTTCGCCAGAACCGTGATGATGGCGCCTGTAGACATGGCTAGCTCCGTAAATCAGGCAATGGTAGCGGCGCCGGTTTTTCCTGCCAGTGAGACAATCGCTCCCATGAGTGCCGTCTGGATTGACAACGACCCCGCCCCCGCTGGCGCCCCGCCCTCGCGCGACCTGAAGATCGAGCGCGAGACGCACAAGCTGGAAAAGCGCCTGTGCCGGCTGATGGGCCAGGCCATCGTGGACTTCAACATGATTGAAGAGGGCGACAAGGTCATGGTGTGCCTGTCCGGCGGCAAGGACAGCTATGGGATGCTGGACATCCTGCTGAAGATGCAGGCCCGCGCGCCCATCAACTTTTCCATCGTCGCCGTCAACCTGGACCAGAAGCAGCCCGGCTTTCCCGAGCACATCCTGCCGGAGTACCTCACGGCCCTGGGCATTCCGTTTCACATCGAGAACCAGGACACCTATTCCATCGTCAAGGACAAGATCGCGCCGGGCAAGACGATGTGCAGCCTGTGCAGCCGGCTGCGCCGCGGCATTTTGTACCGCGTGGCCGACGAGCTGGGCGCCACCAAGATCGCGCTGGGCCACCACCGCGACGACATGCTGCAGACCTTCTTCCTGAACATGTTCTTTGGCGGCAAGCTCAAGGGCATGCCGCCCAAGCTGGTCAGCGACGACGGCAAGCACATCGTGATCCGCCCGCTGGCCTATGTGCCCGAGAAGGACCTGATCCGCTGGGCCGAGCACAAGCAGTTCCCCATCATTCCCTGCACGCTGTGCGGCAGCCAGGAGAACCTGCAGCGCAAGCAGGTGGGCGCCATGCTGCGCGAATGGGACAAGAAGCACCCCGGGCGCATCGAGAACATGTTCAGTGCGTTACAAAATGTCGTGCCTTCGCACCTGGCGGACGGAACACACTACGACTTCAAGGGTCTGAAAGCCACCGGCGTGGCCAGCGAAGACGGTGACAAGGCGTTTGACACCGAGGATTTTCCGGCCGCGCCCACTTTGCCGGGCCTGCAAGTCGTTCGCCTCTGAGCCGGGCCGCGCGGGCTGCTCACCGGAGGTCATTCATGCCACACCCGTTTCTCGCCCCTGCCCTTCGCCGCCTTGCGCTGCTGGCGCTGGCCCTGTTCATCACTGGTTGCGCGTCCACCTTCCAGCTGGACAACGAAGTGCGCAGTTTCTCCAGCCTGCCCGCCGTGCCGGCCAACGCGGCCTACCGCTTCGAGCGGCTGCCTTCGCAGCAGAACGCCCAGCAGGACCAGGTGGAAGCCTGGGCCGATCCGGCCCTGTTCCGCGCCGGCTTGAAGCGCGACGACGCCGCGCCGCGCTACAGCGTGCAGGTGGCAGCGCGCGTGCAGCGCATCCTGTCGCCCTGGGCCGACCCGTGGGACGGCTGGGGCGGCGGCTTCGGGGTGGGCGTTTTTAGCGGGCCGGGGCCGCACGGTGTGTCGCTGTTTGCCCGCATGGAACAGCCCTGGTACCGGCGCGAGGCCAGCGTGATCCTGCGCGAGCTGGCCACGCAGAAGGTGGTGTATGAAAGCCACGCCGTCAGCGACGGCCCCTGGACGGACAATGCCGCCGTGATCCCCGCGATGTTTGATGCGGCGTTGCAGGGCTTTCCCGCCGCGCCGCAGGGCGTGCGCCGTGTCAACATCCAGGTGCCCGCGCGCTGAACCCACCGCCACGACAACACAACCCACGGACAAGCCCGATCTTGGAAGCCACCCGCATCATTGCCATACGCCACGGCGAAACCGCCTGGAACGTGGACACCCGTATCCAGGGCCACCTGGACATCCCCCTGAACGACACCGGCCTGTGGCAGGCGCAGCGCGTGGCCGCCGCCCTGGCGGGCGAGCCCATCGCGGCGGTGTACGCCAGCGACCTGAAGCGCGCCCACACCACAGCCGGCGCCATTGCACAGACGGTGGGCTTAAGCGTGGTGGCGCACACCGGCCTGCGCGAGCGCAGCTTTGGCGTGTTCGAGGGCAAGACCTTCACCGAGATCGACATGGCCTGGCCCGAGGACGCGCGGGCCTGGCGCAAGCGCGTGCCCGAATGGGCGCCCGAAGGCGGCGAATCGCTGCTGGTGTTGCGCGAGCGCATCCTGCAGACGGCACAGGCGCTGGCGCGCCAGCACATGGGCGAGCAGATCGTGCTGGTGGCCCACGGCGGCGTGCTGGACGTGCTGTACCGCATCGCCACGGGCCAGGAGCTGCAGGCGCCGCGCACCTGGCAGCTGGGCAACGCGTCCATCAACCGGCTGCTGTGGACGCCCCAGGGCTTTTCACTGGTGGGCTGGGCCGATACCCGCCACCTGGAGCAGGAAACCCGCGATGAAACCCACACCTGAGCCCCGAGCCGACGCCAGGAAGGAAGCCGTTCCCGACGCACTGCGCGAGCTGGTGGGCCAGCCCGTGCAGGCCATTGACACCCCCGCGCTGGTGGTGGACCTGGACGCGATGCAGCGCAACCTGGCGCGCATGGCCGACTTTGCGAAGAAGCACAACATCCGCTGGCGCCCGCACGCCAAGATGCACAAGAGCGCGGCCATTGCACGGCTGCAGATGCAGGCCGGTGCCATTGGCGTGTGCGTGCAGAAGACCGCCGAGGCCGAGGCCATGGTGGCTGGCGGCGTGACCGACGTGTACATCAGCAACGAAGTCATTGCGCCGCACAAGCTGGCGCGCGTGGCGGCGCTGGCGCACCAGCTGGCCGCCGTGCGCGGCCGGCTGGCCATTGCCGTGGACAGCGAAGAAGGCGTGACGCGCCTGGCCCAGGCCATGAACGACGCGCGCACGCGCCACGGCCAGGCCGCGGTGATCGATGTGTTCGTGGAAATCGACGTGGGCCAGCGCCGTTGCGGCGTGCCGCCCGGCGGCGCCGCGGTGCCGCTGGCGCTGGAGATCCGCAAGCACGCCGCGCTGCGCTTTGCCGGGCTGCAGGCCTACCACGGGCGGGCGCAGCACCTGCGCACCGCGCAGGAACGGCGCGATGCCATTGGCATTGCGGTGGACGACGTGGTATTCACCCGCAAGCTCATCGAGGCGCAGGGCGTGCCCGTGGACCTGGTGACCGGCGCGGGCACGGGCAGCCTGGTGCTGGAGGCCGCCAGCGGCGTCTATGGCGAGCTGCAGGCGGGCTCGTTCATGTTCATGGACGCCGACTACGCGCAAAACGAGCGCGACCCGGCGCAGCCGAACTTCGAGCATGCGCTGTTCGTCAAGACGCAGGTCATCAGCACCTGTGCCACCCACGCGGTGTGCGACGCGGGGCACAAGAGCCATGCCATTGATTCCGGCCTGCCGCGCGTGCATGCGTTTGACGAAAGCAGCGCGCTGGACTACTTCAATGGCGGCGACGAACACGGCATCCTGCGCACCGCCGCCAGCGGCCAGCGCCTGCCGGCCCTGGGCCGCTACCTGTGGCTCATCCCCGGCCACTGCGACCCGACGGTCAACCTGCACAACTTCATGATCGGCGTAAGCGGCGGCCTGCGCAGCGGCAAGGTTGAAAAGATCATCAGGGTTGACGCCAGAGGCGCGCTGACCTGATCGGGCTGAGAATGGCGGGATGAGCCCGAGCCAGATCATCGTCCTTGCCACCCCGGTTTTCTTTCTGCTGATCGCCATTGAATTTGCTTGGGGGCACAAGAAGGCGCGCAACACCTACCGGCTGAACGACGCCATCAACAGCATCAGCCTGGGCATGCTGAGCCAGATCAGCGCGGTGTTCACGCGGCTGTTTCGCGTGGGCATCTACACCGCCATCTATTCCAGCGTGGCGATCTGGCCCGACACCGCGTTCTGGACCACCTGGTACGGCTGGCTGCTGGCGCTGGTGTTTTATGACTTCTGCTATTACTGGCTGCACCGCGCGGGCCACGAGAGCGCGGTGTTCTGGGCAGCGCATGTGGTGCACCACCAGAGCCAGGACTACAACCTGTCCACCGCGCTGCGCCAGACCAGCTCGGGCGCGCTGCTGGGCTGGGTGTTCTATGTGCCCATGGCGGTGGCCGGTGTGCCGCCGCTGGTGTTTGGCGTGGTGGCGCTGGTCGATCTGCTCTATCAGTTCTGGGTGCATACCGAGCATGTCAAGAAGCTGGGCTGGTTTGACCGCTGGTTCTGCAGCCCGTCCAACCACCGCGTGCACCACGCGGTGAACGACCGCTACCTGGACCGCAATTACGGCGGTATCCTCATCATCTGGGACCGCCTCTTCGGCAGCTTCAAGGAAGAGGACGAAAAATGCGTGTACGGCACGCGCAAGCCGCTGAACAGCTGGGACCCGCTGTGGTCCAACGCCGAGGTGTACTGGGCCCTGCTGAAGGATTCATGGCATGCGCGCAGCTGGGCCGACAAGCTGCGCGTGTGGTTCAAGCCGCCGGGCTGGCGGCCGGCCGATGTGGCGCAGCGTTTTCCCGCGCCGCCATTCGACCTGCAGCGCCTGGAGCGCTACCACCCGCCCATGAGCCGCGCGGTCATGTGGTTTGGCGCGGCGCAGTTCATGGTGCTGCTGCAGGGCGTGGCGGCGTTCCTGTGGTTTGCCGACGGCATGCCGCTTTCGCAATCCGCCGTGTGGCTGGGCGTGCTGGCGGCCAGCCTGTGGGCCATTGGCGCGGTGATGCAGGGGCGCATCACCATGACCGAAGCCTTGATGGTCGAATCCGCCGCGCTGGCCACGGCCACGGCGGCGCTGGGCTTCATTGACCTGCACCGCATCTTCAAGCCGTTGACGATGGTGCTGGCCATGGCGTTTGTGTTGCTGCGCGCGGGCGGTGTCATGAAGCTGGGCAGGTTTGATGCGCTGTTGCTGGGCGCGCTGGCCATGTCGCTGGCGGGCGATGTGTTCCTGATGTTCCCCGGTTATTTCATTCCCGGCCTGGTTTCATTCCTGATCGCGCACCTGGCGTACATCGCCCTGTTCCGGCTGGGGCAGCGGTGGTTCCCCAGCCGCCGTGCGTTGGGTATCACGCTGGCTGTGGGTGCGGCCATGTACGCCTTTTTGTGGGCGGGTGGCCTGCCCGCCGCGCTGCGCGTGCCGGTGGCCGCCTATGTGGTCGTGATTGCGCTGATGGCGGCGCAGGCGATTGGCCGCGCCACGGTGCTTCGCGATGGCGCCGCCGTCGGCGTAGCGATCGGTGCGGGCTTTTTCATGCTCAGCGACTCACTGCTGGCGGTGAACAAGTTTGTGTCACCCTTGCCGATGGCGCAGGTAGGGGTGCTCAGCACCTACTATGCGGCGCAGATCCTGCTCGTTCGCCACCTGATGTCAGCACGTTAGCGCACATCGGTTCCGTTCGCAGTCAACCCGGGTGCGCGACAGGCTCATCGCGCGCAATCCGCCCATCAATCAGCTCCACCAGCCGGTCGCAGCGCGCGGCCAGGCGCGGGTCGTGGGTGACCACCACAAACGAGGTGCCGCGCTCGGCATGCATGCGGCGCAGCTGTGCAAACACGTCGTCGGCCGAGGCGGTGTCCAGGTTGCCGGTCGGTTCGTCGGCCAGCACCAGTGGCGGGTCCATCACCAGCGCGCGCGCAATCGCCACGCGCTGCTGCATGCCGCCCGACAATTCCCCGGGGCGCTTGCCCATGGCCTTGGACAGGCCCACGGCGGCCAGCAGGTCGCGCGCGCGGGCCAGTTGGGTGGCGCTCACATGGCCCTCGCTCATCAGCGCGGGCAGGGTCACGTTTTCCAGCGCGGTAAAGGCTGGCAGCAGGTGGTGGAACTGGAACACAAAACCCAGCGTGGTGCGCCGGCGCAACGTCAGCGTGGCGTCGTCCAGCCCATGCACTTCCTCGCCCAGCAGCTTGTAGCTGCCGGCGGTCATGCGTTCCAGCAGGCCAATGATGTTCAGCAGCGTGCTTTTGCCCGAGCCTGACGGCCCCATCAACGCCACAAATTCACCCCGCGTCACGCGCAGGCCCAGGCTGTGCAGCACCTCGGCCTCGTTGGGCTGGCCGATGTTGTAGCTCTTGCGGACCGCGTCGAGTTCAATCAGCGCGTTGCTGCCCTGGCCCGGGTTCATCACGTCAGATCCGGATGGCCTGGGCCGGGTCCATGGCGGCGGCGGCACGCGCCGGCGCAATGGCGGCCAGCACACCACACACCGTGGCAATCAGCGCCACCTGCAGCGCGGTTGCGGCCGGCAGCGTGATGGCGAATAGCGGCAGGCCGTCCGAGCCACGCACGAATTGCGTGAACAGCCAGATCATCAGCACTGCCAGCGCAATCCCCAGCACCGAGCCCAGCGCGCCAACGATCGCCCCCTGCACCAGGAACACGCGCAGCACCTGGCCACGCGTGGCCCCCATCGCCCGCAGGATGCCGATTTCGCGGCGCTTTTGCACCACGGAGACCACCAGCACGCTGGCAATGCCCAGCACCACCACCACCAGCACCACCCCACGGATCAGCGTCGTGCTGACCGATTGCGCATTGAGCGCGGACACCAGCTGCGCATTGCTTTCCTGCCAGCTTTCGATCTTGTAGGGGTACTGCCCGCGCAGGCTCTCGGCCAGCGCCTGCGCGCTCCACACATCCTTGAGCGTGAGGTCCAGACTGGTGGCCCCACCGGGCAGGCCCAGCAGGTTCTGCGCGGCGCGCAGCGGCACGATGACGGTGCGCCGGTTCAGGTCCTTCACGCCCAGATCCACCAGCGCGGTCACGCGTACCGAATCGTTCACAGCGCCGGTCTGCACGGTCATGCGGTCGCCCACCCGCACGCCCAGATCCGACGCGAGCTCGCGGCCCACGATGGCCTCGCCCGGGGCCAGCCGTGCCACGCCACTGACAACCTTGCCGCGCAGCCCCACCACGCGGTCGTAGCGGTCCAGGTCCACGCCCAGCAGGGCTATCGCCTGCGTGGCCTCGCCGCGCAGCGCCAGGCCGGCGCCCGAGACCATGGGTGAAACCCCGGCGATGGCGTTTTGGGCTTCCAGCAGCGGCACCAGGGCTTGCCAGTTGGCCACCGAGCGCAGGCGCTGCGCGCGCGGCTGGGTTTCTGTCAGCGCCGTGGTGCCCGGCATGCCGGCACGCGCGGGCAGCACCAGATCGTCGGGCGCACGCACGCTCACATGGGCCTGGGCGCCCAGGGTCTTGGTCAGGGTGCTGCCCTGCAGGCCGCTGATGAGCGCAGAGATGTAGGCAATCACCGCCACACCGGCAGCCACGCCCACGATGATCAGCAGCGTCTGCTTGCGGCCCTCACGCAGGAAGCGCAGCGCCACTTGCAGCTCAAACCCGAAGTTCACAACCATGGCCCTGCGCCTCAGCGGCCCATCGCGTTGGTCAGGGCCGCGCCGGCGTCGGCCTTTGGGGCGCCCAGGACGGCGCCGCCGGGTTGCCACGGCGCCTCACGCGCGCGCAGGCGCTGGCCGACCTGGAACGAGCCACCCACCACCACGGCGTCACCTTCAGCCAGGCCCTGCAGCACTTCCACCGCATCCAGCGTGCGCAGGCCCGGCGTGATGCCCACCGTTTGCGCGCGGCCATCACGCAGCACCAGCACGGACGCCGACGCACCGGGCGTGGCGGCACGCAAGGCGGCCAGCGGCAGCACCAGGGTGCGCTCACGCCGCGCGGTCTCCACCTCCACCGACAGGGTCATGTCCTCGCGCAGGTAGGCGGGGGGCTGTGCGTCGAGTGCGAACTTGACCTCAATCGCGCCACGCTGCGCGTCCACGGCTGGCGCAATGGTCAGCACACTGGCCGTGAAGCGCTGGCCGGCAAAAGCGTCTGCCACCACGGCGGCCTTCTGCCCAGTTTGCAGCTGGTCGAGGAAACGCTCGTCCACCTGCGCCTCCAGCTGGGTCGGCCCAGCCAGCGCCAGGCTCATCAAAGCCTTGCCGGGCTGCACGATCTGCCCGGGCTCGACCTGGCGCGACAGCACCCGCGCATCAGCGGGCGCCAGCACCTGCGCCTGCGCCAGCCGCGCGCGCGCAGACTGCGTGGCGGCGCGGGCAGCGCCCAGTTGCGCTTCGGCCTGGAGCACATCGGTGCCGTTGTCGTCGTTGGCCTGGGTCTGGGCGCGTGCGCTGTCGCGCTGGGCCCGGGCGACGTCCACCGCGCGGCGCGCGTCGTCCAGCCGCGAGGCACTCACAAAACCCTGGGCCACCAGTTGCTGGGCGCGCAGCAGCTCGGCCTCGGCCGCGCGCACCGTGGCATCCGCCTGCGCCAGCGCGGCGCGCGCCGCCTGGCGGCCGCTGCCGCGCAGGCCCGCCAGCCGCGCCTGGGCCTGCCGCTCGGCAGCCACGGCCTGCGCCAGTGCAGCGCGCAATTCATCGCCCTCCAGCTCCAGCAGCACATCACCCTGACGCACCTGGGCGCCTTCGGTCACGCGCACCTTGGCCACGCGCCCGGTGATGGTGGCACCCACGTCCACACGCGACAGCGTGGCCACGCGGGCCGAGAACTGCAACGTGCGCACCAGCGGCGTGGCACGCACCACCACCACGTCAGCCAACGGTGCACGCAGCGCCAGCCAGGCGGCAGCACACAATGCCAGCACCACGCCCGCCACCGCTGCCAGCCACCAGCCACGATAACGCGAGGGGAGCGTAAAAGTCATGGCGTGCGCTCTCAGGCTTCGAACAGCCCGCTGCCGGTTTTAGGCGGCGCCACACCCAGGTGGCGGTACGCAGCCAGCGTGGCAATACGCCCGCGCGGCGTGCGCTGCAGGTAGCCCTGCTGGATCAGGTAGGGCTCGATCACGTCTTCGATCGTGTCGCGCTCCTCGCCGATGCTGGCGGCGATGTTGTCCAGCCCCACCGGGCCGCCATCAAAGCGGTGGATCACGGCCTCCAGCAGCTTCCTGTCCATGACGTCAAAGCCCTGCGGGTCCACATCCAGCATGGCCAGCGCCTTTTGCGCGATGTCGGCGGTGATGCGGCCCGTGCCTTTCACGTCGGCATAGTCACGCACGCGGCGCAGCAGCCGGTTGGCAATGCGCGGCGTGCCGCGCGAGCGGCGGGCAATCTCCACGCCGCCCTCGTCGTCCATGGGCGCGTTCAGCAGGCCCGCGCTGCGCCGCACGATGCGCGCCAGCTCCTCGGCCGTATAGAACTCCAGCCGCGCCACGATGCCAAAGCGGTCGCGCAGCGGGTTGGTCAGCATGCCAGCGCGCGTGGTGGCGCCCACCAGGGTAAACGGTTGCAGGTCGAGCTTGATGCTGCGCGCCGCGGGGCCTTCGCCGATCATGATGTCGATCTGGTAGTCCTCCAGCGCAGGGTAGAGGATTTCCTCCACCACCGGGGACAGGCGATGGATTTCGTCGATGAACAGGACGTCGTTCTTTTCCAGGTTGGTCAGCAGCGCGGCCAGGTCCTTGGGTTTTTCCAGCACGGGGCCGGAGGTCTGGCGCAGGTTCACGCCCAGCTCGTGCGCAATGATGTGCGACAGCGTCGTCTTGCCCAGGCCCGGCGGGCCAAACAGCAGCACATGGTCCAGCGCCTCTTCGCGCTTGCGCGCCGCGCCAATGAAGATTTCAAGCTGCTCACGCGTCTTGGCCTGGCCCACGTAATCATCAAACAGCTTGGGGCGCAGCGCGCGCTCAATCGCCTCTTCATTGGGCGACGCTGGCGCGGCCGACACCACCCGCTTGGGATGCGGCATGGCGAAGTCGTCGGTCTGGATGCTCATTTACTTCGCCAGCGATTTCAGCGCGAGCTTGATGCCTTCGCTCACGCCCACGTCCTTGGGCAGGGCCTTCAATGTCAGCGCCGCTTCCTTGTCGCTGTAACCCAGCGCCACCAGCGCCTGCAGGATGTCGGCCTGCGCATCGCTGGCCACGCTGGCGCTGCCCGCGCCGATGTCGGCGCCAAACTTGCCCTTGAGCTCCAGCAGCAGCCGCTCGGCTGTTTTCTTGCCGATACCGGGTACCTTGACCAGGCGGCCCGCGTCCTGCGCGGTCACGGCCTGGGCAATGTCGGCCACGCTCATGCCGCTCAATACGCTTAAAGCGGTGCGCGGGCCCACGCCGCTGATCTTGATGAGCTGGCGAAAGGCTTCGCGCTCGGCAGCGGTGGCAAAGCCATAGAGGATCTGCGCGTCCTCGCGCACCACGAAATGCGTGAGCAGCGACACCTTTTCGCCGAGTGTTGGGAGGTTATAGAAGGTGCTCATGGGCACATCCACCTCGTAGCCCACGCCGTTGCAGTCCACCAGCACCTGCGGCGGGTTCTTTTCGGCCAGGGTGCCTTGCAACCGCCCGATCATGGATTCACCAGCCCACGCCGCGCTGCCTCCAGCGCCGCCTCGGCGCGCGACGACACATTGAGCTTGCGGTAGATCTGCTTGATGTAGTCGGCAATCGTGTGGCGCGACAGGCCGAACTGCTGGGCGATCTCGGGCAGGGTGTAGCCCTTGGCCACTCGCTGCAGCACCTCGGTTTCACGCTCGGTCAGGCTGACCTCGGCCTCGATCTGGCGCACCAGTACGTCACGCCGGTGGCCGGCACCGGCAAAGTGGGCCAGCACGCGGCGGGCAATGGGCGGCGACAGCGGCGGCTCGCCCTGCGTCATGCGCAGCAGCTGGGCCACCAGCGTTTCCTGGGGCTGCTCTTTCAGCAGGTAACCAAAGGCACCGGCCTGCAAGGCCGGAAACAGGTGGTCGTCGTCGTCATAAATCGTCACCACCACGGGCAGGGCCGACGGCTGGTAGCGGCGCAACGCGCCCACCACGTCGGTGCCGCTGCCATCAGGCAGGCCCAGGTCGATCAGCGCCAGGTCAAACCGGCCGCGCTGCACGCAGGCCAGGGCTTCGTCGCGCCGCCCGGCGGTGCTGACCTGCAGCGCGGGAAATGCCGCCCGCGCCACGTCACCAAGCCAGGCTCGGACTTCGGGCAGGTCTTCGACGATCAGGGCGCTGTGCATGGAGTGGTGATGTTAGCGGATTGGCCCGACAATCAGTCCCCTGCACCCTCTACAGGCATGCCCACCTTGATCCTCCGCCACACCTTCTCGCCGCCCAACAACACCCGTACTGCCAACCTGTGCGGCCCCACCGACGCCCACCTGCGCACCATCGAGCTGGCGCTGTCCGTCAGCATTGCCCACCGGCACGAGCAATTCAAGATAGACGGCCCCAAAGCCAAGGCGCAGCGCGCGCTGGAGGTCTTGCAGGCGCTGTATGAAATCGCCGCGCGCCCGATCGCACCCGACACGGTGCAGCTCATGCTGGCTGGCGACAGCGGCCTGGTGGAAGGCGCTGACGGCGCCATGACGCTGCAGACGCGCCGCGCCGACCTGAAGGCGCGCACGCCCATGCAAAGCCTGTACCTGGACAACATCGCGGGCCATGACATCACCTTTGGCATCGGCCCCGCGGGCACGGGCAAGACCTACCTGGCCGTGGCCATGGCGGTGGATGCGCTGGAACGCAGCGCCGTGCAGCGCATCGTGCTGACCCGCCCGGCGGTGGAGGCTGGCGAGAAGCTGGGCTTTCTGCCCGGTGACCTGAACCAGAAGGTGGACCCGTACCTGCGCCCGCTGTACGACGCGCTGTACGACCTGATGGGTTTTGACAAGGTGGCCAAGGCCTTCGAGCGCCAGGCGCTGGAGATTGCGCCGCTGGCCTTCATGCGCGGGCGCACGCTGAACAATGCCTTCGTGATCCTGGATGAAGCCCAGAACACCACACCCGAGCAGATGAAGATGTTCCTCACCCGCATCGGGTTTGGCAGCAAATGCGTGGTGACTGGCGACGTCAGCCAGATTGACCTGCCCAAGGGGCAGCTGAGCGGCCTGATCGACGCCGAGCGCGTGCTCAAGCGCGTCAAGGGCATTGCCCACACGCGCTTTACCAGCGCCGATGTGGTGCGCCACCCGCTGGTGGCACGCATAGTGGACGCTTACGACGCCGCGCGCAGCAAGGCCGGTGCCTGACCATGACCGAAGTTTCCCTTCAGTTCGGCCGCTTTGACGGTGTGGCGGCCCACCGCGCGGTGCTGACGCGTGCGCAGGTGAAGGCCTGGGTCGGCCATGCGCTGGCCGCGCCGGGCGAGATTGCGGTGCGCATCGTGGGCGAGGACGAAGGCCGTGCCCTGAACCTGCAGTACCGCGGCAAGGACTACGCCACCAATGTGCTGACCTTTGACTACACCCGCACGCCCGTGGTGGTAGCCGACCTGGTGCTGTGCGGCCCGGTGGTGGCACGCGAGGCGCAGGCGCAGGGCAAGACGCTGCAGGCCCATTACGCCCACCTGCTGGTGCATGGCACCCTGCACGCCCAGGGCTGGGACCATGAGACGAACGAGCGCGATGCGCTGGCCATGGAGGCCGCCGAAATCCTGCTGCTGGGTGCGCTGGGTTACCCCAACCCGTATTGATACCAGGCCGCACACAAGCCGCGCGCCCCATGAAAAAGCCACCGCGAGCGGTGGCTTGTCTTGCTGGCCGGCGAACCGGCCGGGGCGGGCGATCAGCCCGAAACGGGAACCAGTGTGATCCGGCCCGCGAGGTTGCCGTTGAACAGCAGCTGACCAGAAGCGGACACACCGACAGTGACAGTGGATCCAGTGGAAGTAGCCTGACCCAATATCATCGCTACGGGAGCGCTGATTTGCACACCGTTGGCCGCGGCGCGCTGCGTGTTGGCTTGAATGTTGCAGGGGTTGACCGTGACCGTTGCGCCCACCGCCATGGGGTGGCCGGCCGGGAAGGTGGAGTTAGACACCACAAAAATGCAGGAACCGAAGGACATGGTGCCGGAGGCGGTGTTGCCGCCGGAGCTGATACCAAAGCCGGGGGCTGCAGCCGTGCCCGAGAGCGACAGCGTGGTCGTGTCCGTGGTGCCGAACGCCGGCACGCCCGAAGGGAAGCCGAAGGAGGATCCAGCCAGGGCGCTGACCGCCGTGGCATCGGCAGGCAGCACGGCAACTTCCGGCGCCACCAGGATGGGGTCGCTGCTGCCACCACCGCAGCCGGCCAGAGCTGCACACATGATGGCCGCGAGTTTGTATTTCATTAGGTCACTTCACTTTGAGGTTGCTGGGAACAAGGTCTCTGTCACGCAAAGACGCACAAATTGTCAGAATATAGAAAAACCCGGCGGCTGCAAACTCCCGCGCACAGCCAACACTGGCATATCAGCGCATTTGCAACGGAATGGTCACCGGGCCGTCATTGACCAGGCTCACTTTCATGTCTGCCGCGAAGCGCCCCGTCTGCACCACAGGATGGGCCGCGCGGGCCTGCCGTACCAGATAGTTGTACAGACGTAGCCCTTCTTCAGGCGCTGCTGCATTGGTGAAGCTCGGCCGGTTGCCGCCTGCGGTGTCGGCCGCCAGCGTGAACTGGCTGACCAGCAGCAGCCCGCCGCCGATGTCCTGCACGCTGCGGTTCATCTTGCCGGCCTCGTCGCTGAAGATGCGCAGCTTCAGCAGCTTGGCCAGCAGCCGGTCGGCCTGCACCTCGGTGTCGCCGCGCTCGGCACACACCAGCACCAGCAGGCCCGGGCCGATTTCTCCAATGACTTCACCGTCAACCACAACGCGGGCTTCGCTCACCCGCTGGCTCACACTCAACATCAGATCAGGTCCTTCTCGTCATCAAAATGTGCCTCCACATCACTGGGCAGCAGCTGGATGGTGGCACGCAGCCCCGGCACCGCGCTCATCAGCGCCTGCTCCACGCTGGTACGCAAGGCCGCAGCCCGGCCCAGTGTCCAGCTGGCGGGCATGTGCATGTGCAGGTCCACGAAGCGGCGCTGCGCGGCCTTGCGCGTGGTGATGTGGTCAAAACGGATGGTGCGGTGCTCAAACCCGGCCAGCACCTCGGTGATCTGCGCCACCACCTCGGGCTCCAGGGCCTCGTCCATCAGGCCCTGGGACGAGCGCTTCATGAGGTGAAAGCCCTCTTTCAGGATGTTCAGCGCCACCGCCATGCCCACCAGCGCGTCCAGCCACAGCCAGCCGGTCAATGCCACCGCGGCCAGCCCCACCACCACGCCCGCCGACGTCCATACATCCGTCACCAGGTGTTTGGCATCGGCCTCCAGCGCAATGGAGCGGTGCTCGCGTGCGGCGCGGAACATGGCCCAGGCCAGCAGCCCGTTCAGCGCCGAGCTGCCCACCGACAACGCCAGCCCCCAGCCCAGCTGCTCCAGCGGCTGCGGGTCAAAAAGCCGGTGGCCGGCGGCCCAGATGATGCCCAGAGCGGCACCAATGATCAGGATGCCCTCGAATCCCGAGGAAAAGTATTCGGCCTTGTGGTGGCCATAGGGGTGGTCTTCATCGGCCGGCCGCTGCGCGATGGTCACCATCACCAGCGCAAACACGGCGCTGGCCAGGTTGACGAACGACTCCATCGCGTCCGACAGCAGGCCGACAGAGCCGGTCACGTACCAGGCCAGTGTCTTGAGGGTGATGGTGATGATGGCCACCACCACCGATGCCTGCAGCAGGCGCTTTGGCGTCAGCCAGTGTGCGGGAAGCGTGTTCATGCAGGCATTGTGACCCAGCATGCACAATGCGCCCATGATGGACTGGATACGCCGTTACCGGCTCTGGATCGTTGCAGGGCTGGTGGCGTCGGCGCTGGGCGCCGCGGGGCTGGCGCGGCTGCAGCTGGCGCAACTGCGCGATGCCTTCGAGACCGACGCCCGCATCGCCCACCGGTTGCTGAGCCAGCGGCTGGCGCAAAACGACGCGGTGCTGGCCACGCTGGCCCTGCTGCAGCCCCAGGCGCAGGCCTCGGCGCCCGAGCAGCGCCTGGTGGCGCTGTACCCGCAGATCCTGGGCGTGCAGCGGCGTGACCGCGACGCGGCCTGGGCCGATGCGCGGCTGGCCGCCGCCGAAACCCTGTCGCGCGCGGTACGCCGGCCGGCCCTGGCCGGGGTAGACCTGGCCGGCGCGCGCTACCAGCTCGTGCTGGCGGCTGAACCCGCCAGCTTTGCGCTGCGGATGGACCTGCGCGCCACCGTGCCCTGGAACGAATGGCCCATGGCGCCAGACACCAGCCCGGTGCGCGTGGCGCTGGTGCACGAGGGCCAGCGCCTGGTGCTGCAGCCCGGACGCATTGACGGCAGCGGCTGGCGTTTTGACTTCCGCAAGCCACTGGCGTCCGCCAGCCAGCCGTTTGACATGGTGGCGCAGCAGCAGGTGGGCTGGGCCGGGCTGCCCTGGGGCTGGATGGCGGCATGGAGCCTGGTCGTGGCTGGCGTGCTGGCCCTGGCCTGCGTGTGGCTGCGCCAGCGCGAGGAGCGCCGCCGCGCCGAGGAACTGCTGCGCCTGGGCCAGGTGGCGCGGCTGAACACCCTGGGTGAACTAGCCGCCGGCATGGCGCATGAATTCAACCAGCCGCTGACCGCGCTGCTGGCCAGCACCCAAGCGGCCGGCCGCCTGCTGGGCGAAGACCCGCCCGACCTGCCGCTGGCGCGCAACGCCATGGCCGTGGCGGCGCAGCAGGCGCGCCGCGCGGCCGACGTGGTGGGCCGGCTGCGCCGCGCCGTGCAGCGGCCCGACCCTGCGGCGCAGCTGCAGCCCGTGGTGCTGCAAGACGCCGTGCGCAACGCGCTGTACCTGCTGGCCCCCGAGCTGCAGGCCCGCCAGGTCACGGGCCAGGTGGACGCACCGGATGCACCCGTGACCGTGCAGGCCGAGCCGGTGGCGCTGGAGCAGATCATCCACAACCTGCTGCTGAACGCGCTGCAGGCGATGGAACAAGTGCCCGTGGGCGAGCGCAGCCTGCGCATCACGCTGGCAACCGATGCGACGCACGGCACGCTGACCGTGGCCGACACCGGCCCCGGCATTGCGTCCGACGCGCTGCCCCGGTTGTTCGAGCCGTTTTTCACCACCCGCGCGGACGGCCTGGGGCTGGGCTTGAACCTGTGCGAAACCCTGGCAGGCCGCATGGGCGGACAGCTCACTGCCACCCACCAGGCACCGCGTGGCGCGGCCTTTCAGCTGCGCTTGCCCCTGGCCGCCACACAAGCCACTGAGTGAGCCACCGCATGAACACGCAGTCGCCCCTGATCCACCTGATCGACGACGACGAGGCCGTGCGTACCAGCCTCGCACTGCTGATCGGCACCGTGGGGCTGCGCGTGCAGGCCTGGGCCGATCCGCAGGCCTTCATGGCGGGGTTTGACCGCCAGGGCATTGGCGCCATCGTGCTGGACGTGCGCATGCCCGGCATCAGCGGCCTGGCCGTGCTGGACCAACTGGTAGCCCAGGGCGTGGATCAGCCGGTGATCATGCTCACCGGCCACGGCACGGTAGAGATGTGCCGGCGGGCGTTCAAGGCAGGTGCGGCGGAGTTCCTGGAAAAGCCGGTGGACGACGAGTCCCTGCTGGAGGCGCTGCAGGCCGCCGTGCGCACGCACGTGAAGTCGCGCGAGCGCCACCAGGCCGACCGCGCCGCGCGCGAACGCTTCGCCCAGCTGTCGGCGCGCGAGCGCGAGGTGCTGGGCCTGATCGTCACGGGCCTGACCAACAAGGAGATCGGCCGCGCGCTGGATGTGTCGCCGCGCACGGTGGAAACGCACCGCGCCAACCTGTTTGCCAAGCTGCAGGCCGCATCGCTGGCCCAGCTGATCCGCGGCTATGCCACGCTGGTGGACAGCGGCACGCCCTGAGGCTGGCTGCGTAGTTCTACGCAGCCACGCGCGTAGCCGTACGAATGGGCAAAACGCTGCCCCCTTCCTACAGTGCGGTCACGGTTGATTGAACCGTGAAGCCCTCCCCGAAGGAAACCACCATGCACCAGCTTGTATGCGCCCTCACCCTGACGATCGCCGCCGCCGTGGCGGGCCCCGCGCTGGCCCAGGTGGGCCCCACGCCCGCCGAAGCCGCGCGCTACGCCGGCCTGCACGCGGCCGCCCACCAGGGCGATGTGGCGCAGATCACCCGGCTGGCCGCCGCGCGGGCCGACCTGAACGCACGCGACGGCAATGGCCGCACGCCGTTGCACGTGGCCACGTTTGCCAGGCAACGCGAGGCGATCCGGGCGCTGGTCAAGGCCGGCGCCGGCATCGACCTGCTGGACAACGACCGCTATGACGGCGTGACCATTGCATCCGTGGCCGACGACGAGGACACCCTGCGCGTGCTGCTGTCGCTGGGCGCCAGCGCGAAGCAGGTGACGAGCCGCTACGACGGCACGGCGCTGATCGCGGCAGCCCATCTGGGCCATGACGGCGTGGTGCGCCAGCTCATTGCCGCGGGCGCGCCGCTGGACCATGTGAACAACCTGCACTGGACGGCGGTGATCGAATCCATCGTGCTGGGCAATGGCGGCGCGCGCCACCAGGCCACGCTCAAGGCCCTGGTCGACGCCCGGGCCAACCTGCAGCTCAAGGACCGCCAGGGCGCCACACCGCTGCAGCTGGCCCGCACGCGCGGCTATGGCGAGATGGTGAGGATGCTGGAGGCCGCGGGCGCGCGCTGAAACGGACGCAGGCCCCGCGTCGCTCTAGGGAAAAACACAATGCCCGCGCAGGCTGCGCGCGCCTAGCATCGGCGCCATGCCCGCTACCGCCGGGGCGGGGCCGTCCGGCGCCGCCCGTCCCGCCATCCACCGCGAAGTCCTGCCCTCCGCCTCGCGCCACGTGAGCCTGGCGCTGGTGGTGATCCCCGGCCCGGTGCACGAGATCGAGCCCGAGCCCTACCTGCGCATCAGCTTCAACGTGGGGCCCTCCTATTCGTTCGATGCCTCGGGCCCCGGCACCCACGCCAGCTTTGCCATGCGCCACCATGCGCTGATGGTGATACCGCCGGGCACGGCAGTGGCCCACAGCACGGCCACCCCGCGCCCCGCGGGCCGCGCGCTCAAGCCGGCGCGGCTGGCCACGTTTCGAATCTCTACCGAGCTGCTGGCCGACAGCGCCATTGCGCTGGGCCTGCCGCCCGAACGCGCACAGCTGCGCCACCAAGTGGTGCCGGGTGACGAGGTGTTGCGCCTGCTGTCGCAGGCGCTGTACGCCGACCTGCGCGAAGGCCACCCCGACGGCGCACGCGCCACCGAACGGCTGGCCATGGCGCTGGTCACGCGGCTTTTGCTGCGCGAGCAGGACCGCACCGCCGGCCCGGCGCAGGGCGGGCTGGACAGGGCCCGTGCCCATATCGACGCCCACCTGGGCGACAGCCTGGGCCTGGAGGACCTGGCCGCGGTGGCAGGCATGAGCCTGTTTCACTTCTGCCGGGTGTTCCGCGAGTCCACCGGCGTCACGCCGCACCAGTACATCGTGGGCCGGCGCATGGAGCTGGCCTGCCGGCTGCTGTGGTCGGCCCGGCTGGCACCGGGCGGCGGCCCCGGCATGCTGGACATCGCGCTGGCCTGCGGCTTCAGCTCGCAAAGCCACTTTGCCGCGCAGTTTCGCCGCCACACGGGCCAGACGCCCCGGCAATGGCAACGCAACCTGGGCCAGGCGGCCGACACGCCCCAGGCGCCTTGAGGACGCCCCTGAGTTACCTGCGCGACAGCTTTACAGGGTTTGCCTGAGGCGCTGCGCGCAAGATTGCGCCAAACGCCGCGCCGCACCGCAATTTCGGGCCAGACCGCCGGGGTTGCGGTCGGCACAGTGACATCTCCCACAACCACAACGGAGACGTCGATGAGGCACCTGACCCACCACCCCCTGACCCGCCGCACCGTGCTGGGCGGCCTGGCAGCCACTGCCCTGGGCGCACGCGCCAGCGTGCCGCCGCCCAAGGGCGAGCTGCTCATCGGCCAGAGCGCGCCGCTGTCCGGCATGATGGCCAACCCCATGGCCAATGTGCTGGCCGGCCAGCAGCTGGCCATTGACGAGATCAACCGCAAGGGCGGCATTGGCGGGCGCCGCGTGCGGCTGGACATCCTGGACGACGGCTTTGACGCCAAACGCACGCTGGAAAACTCGCGCACGCTGGTCGAGCAGCGCGGCGCGCTGTCGCTGTTTGGCACGGTGGGCACGGGCCAGACGCTGGCCGTGCTGCCCTACATCGCCGAAAAGCGCGTGCCGCTGATTGCCGCCTACAGCGGCAGCCCCGCCCTGCGTACGCAACCCAATCCGTATTTCTTCACCACCCAGGCCGGCTACGACGACGAGCTGGTGCGCATCGTGCGCAACCTGGTGGCCGTGCAGGCCAGGCGCATCGCCCTGGTCTACCAGGACAACGAATTCGGCAAGCTGCTGGCGCCGCTGGCGGAAAAAATCATCGCTGCCGAAGGCGCCACACTGGCTGGCTCACGCTCGCTGCAGACCTCGGGCGCGGACGCCGTGCCGGCCGCGCAGGCCGTGGCGGCCATGAAGGCGCAGGCGGTGGTGATGCTGGTGGCCGGCCCGGCCGTGATCGGCTACATCAAGGCCAACCGCGCCCATGCGGGGCTGCCGGTGTACACGCTGTCGCTGTCGGTGGGCTCGGCCATTTTGAAGGCCCTGGGTGACGACGCGCGCGGGCTGGCCGTGTCGCGCGCCACGCCCTACCCCTGGCGTGCCACCACGCCACTGGCCAAGGAGTTCAACGCCGTGATGGCCCGCGCAGGCAAGGAGGTGGACTACGACCACTACCTGGGCTACATCAACATGCAGGTGATGGCCGCCGGCCTGCGCGGCGCGGGCAAGAACCCCACGCCGGAATCCGTGCGTGAGGCGATGGAAAAGCTGACCCGGCTCGACCTGGGCGGCTACACGATGGAGTTCGGGCCGGACAAGCGGCACGGCTCGAACTTCGTGGAGATCACCGTGGTCGGCCCACGCGGCAACTTCATCAGGTGAGCGTCACCCGCGCAAACTTGCGCTTGCCCACCTGCACCACGTAGGTGCCCGCGCCCAGCTTCAGTGCCTTGTCGCTGACCACGCCGGAGTCCACCCGGACACCGCCGCCATCAATCAGGCGGCCGGCTTCCGTGGTGGACGGGGCCAGGCCAGCAGCCTTCAGCAGCGCGCCGATGCCCATGGGCGCGCCCGACAGCGTCATGGCCGGGATGTCGTCCGGCACGCCGCCCTTGCTGCGGTTGATGAAGTCCTGCTCCGCCGCGTCGGCAGCCGCCGCGCTGTGGAAGCGCGCGGTGATTTCCTTGGCCAGGGCGACCTTGGCGTCCTTGGGATTGCGGCCGCCGTCGACTTCCTTCTTCAGGGCGGCGATGTCCGCTTCGGAGCGGAACGACAGCAGCGTGTACCAGCGCCACATCAGCGTGTCGCTGATGGACAGCACCTTGGCAAACATGGTGTTGGCGTCCTCGGTCACACCGATGTAGTTGTTCTTGCTCTTGGACATCTTGTCCACGCCGTCCAGCCCTTCGAGCAGCGGCATGGTCAGGATGCACTGCGGCTCCTGGCCGTATTCCTGCTGCAGGTGGCGGCCCATGAGCAGGTTGAACTTCTGGTCGGTGCCGCCCAGCTCCAGGTCGCTCTTGAGCGCCACGCTGTCATAGCCCTGCATCAGCGGGTAGAGAAACTCGTGGATGGAAATCGACGTGCCAGCGTTGAAGCGGTCATGGAAATCATTGCGCTCCATCATGCGGGCCACGGTGTAGCGCGACGCCAGCTGGATCAGGCCGCGCGCGCCCAGCGGATCGCTCCATTCGCTGTTGTAGCGCAGCTCGGTTTTGGCTGGATCCAGGATTTTCTCGGCCTGGGCGCGGTAGGTTTCGGCGTTCACCTTGATCTGCTCGGCCGTCAGCGGCGGACGCGTGGAGTTGCGCCCCGACGGGTCGCCGATCATGGACGTGAAGTCACCGATCAGGAAGATCACCGTGTGGCCCAGGTCCTGCAGCTGGCGCATCTTGTTGAGCACCACGGTGTGGCCGATGTGGATGTCCGGTGCGGTCGGGTCCAGCCCCAGCTTGATGCGCAGCGGCACGCCGGTGACCTCTGCGCGGGCCAGCTTTTTCACCCAGTCGTCCTGCGGAATCAGCTCCTCACAGCCGCGCAACGTGACCGCCAGCGCCTCACGGACGCGGTCAGTCACCGGAAAATTTGTAACGGAAGCTTGATTCATAAGGGTTTTTTCAGATGTCCACGGGGGCGGGCTGGCTATACTGCGTTCAATTGCCTAAGCCGGATTTTAAGTGGCTCGGTTTTTGCTGATCGTCTGTCAGACATCAGCGATATGCAACGTAGGGAACCGTCCTGCCGCAGTGCGGGACTTATCGGCTCTTTCTGGGGACTCATCTTTTGAACAACGGCCTGACCGCCGCCGTGGACGCCTTGTTGTCCCGCGTGGCCCACACCATCGAGCACCACCCCAAACACGTCACCGCCCTGGTGGCCGCCCTGTTGCTGGGCGGCGGCGGCGGTGCGTATGCGGTGGCCTCGCTGGCACCCGACGCCGCCGACCTGCCCGTGCGCCAGGTCACCGAAGCCGTGGAACCCCTGCCCCTGCAGGCCCAGGCCGAGCTGCTGGACGCCCACAGCTTCAGCCTGTTCCGCTCGGACATCACGCGCTCCACCGACACAGCCGAGGCGCTGCTGCAGCGCCTTGGCATCAACGACCCGGCGGCCGCGGCCTTCCTGCGCAATGACGCCCATTTCCGTAATGGCCTGCTGGGCCGTGCCGGGCGCACCGTCACCGCCGAAGCCAGCGACACCAACGGCCTTTTGCGCCTGAGCGCGCGCTGGGTCACCGAGGACGACGGCCAGTTCACCCGGCTGGTGATTGAAAAAACCCCACAGGGTATGGCTTCGCGCCTGGAAAAAGCCCCGCTGTCTGCCTCCAGCCGGCTGGGCAGCGGCACCATCAAGTCGTCGCTGTTTGCCGCAACGGACGAGTCCCGCATCCCTGACGCCGTGGCCGTGCAGATCGCCGAGATCTTTTCCGGCGACATCGACTTTCACCGTGCCCTGCGCAAGGGCGATCGCTTCAGCGTGGTGTACGAATCGCTGGAGGCCGATGGCGAGCCGCTGCGCACCGGCCGCGTACTGTCCGCCGAGTTCGTGAATGACGGCAGGACCTACCAGGCCATGTGGTTCCAGGAGCCCGGCAGCAAGGGCGGCTACTACACACTGGACGGCCAGAGCCTGCGCCGCGCCTACCTGGCCTCGCCCATGGAGTTTTCGCGGGTGAGCAGCGGCTTCAAGATGCGCTTTCACCCCATCCTGCAGAAGTGGCGCGCCCACCTGGGGGTGGACTATGCAGCGCCCACCGGCACGCCCGTGCGCAGCGTGGGCGACGGCGTGGTTGAATTTGCTGGCGTGCAAAACGGCTTTGGCAACGTGGTGTTCGTGCAGCACCGCAACCAGCACGTGACGGTGTACGCCCACCTGAGCCGTATCAATGTGCGCCGCGGCCAGACCGTGAGCCAGGGCCAGAACATCGGTGCCGTGGGCGCCACGGGCTGGGCCACCGGGCCGCACCTGCACTTTGAATTCCGCGTCAAGGGCCAGCACCAGGACCCGATGACCATCGCCCGGCAAAGCGAGTCCGTGCCGGTGTCGGCCGCCGCCAAGCCCCTGTTCGACAAGCTGGCCATGGGCGTGCGCGTGCAGTTGTCCGCCGCCGGCTCCGTCCAGCAGGCCAGCGCCCAGTAAAGCGCCCACGCTGCCGCATGGCCGGGCTGTACATCGGGCTGATGTCGGGCACCTCGCTCGACGGCGTCGATGGCGTGCTGGCCGATTTCTCCACCACCCCCTTGCGCGTGCGCGCGCATGCCTCCCGTGCGTTCGATGCGGATTTCCGGGCACAGCTGCTGGCGTTGAACACCAGCGGGGCCGACGAAATCCACCGCTGCGCGGCGGCGGCGCACGCGCTGGTGCAGGCCTACGCCGCCGTGGTGGCGCAGCTGCTGTCAATTGCCGGCGTGCAGGCCAGTGACGTCCAGGCCATCGGCGCGCACGGCCAGACGGTGCGCCACCAGCCCCGTGCCTTTGGCGCTACCGGCTACACCACCCAGATCAACAACCCTGCCCTGCTGGCCGAGCTGACCGGCATTGACGTGGTGGCCGACTTTCGCAGCCGCGACGTGGCCGCCGGTGGCCAAGGTGCGCCGCTGGCGCCTTTTTTCCACCAGGCGCAGTTCAGCCAGGCCGGCATGACCGTGGGTGTGCTCAACCTGGGCGGCATTTCCAACCTGACGCTGCTGCGCGGCGATGGCAGCATGACCGGCTTTGACTGCGGCCCCGCCAATGCGCTCATGGATGGCTGGTGCGAGCAGCACACCGGCCAGCCCTACGACCGTGGTGGCGCCTGGGCCGCCTCTGGCACCGTGCAGCCAGAATTGCTGGCACAGCTGCTCGCCCACCCCTATTTCACGCAGATGCCGCCCAAGAGCACGGGGCGCGACCTGTTCAACCGCGCCTGGCTGGACGCCGCCCTGGCGCCGCACGCGACATTGGCGCCCGTGGACGTGCAGGCCACGCTGGCCGAACTGACCGCCCGCAGCTGCGCGGCCGAACTGCTGCGCCATGGGCCGCAAGCGGCAGAACTGGTGGTATGCGGCGGCGGCGCGTTCAACACCCATGTGATGCGGCGCCTGGCGGCATTGCTGCCTGCGGTGGCCGTGGTATCCAGCGCGCAGCGCGGGCTGCCGCCTCAGCAGGTGGAAGGCGCGGCCTTTGCCTGGCTGGCACGCAAGGCTGTACAACGTGAAAAGCTGGCCCTGCAAAGCACAACGGGCGCCCAGGGCGCCCGTGTGTTGGGGTGTGTCTACCCGGCTTAGGCCGAGAAGCTGGAACCGCAGCCGCAGGTGCTGGTGGCGTTCGGGTTCTTGATGACGAACTGCGCGCCCTGCAGGTCTTCCTTGTAGTCGATCTCGGCGCCCACCAGGTACTGGTAGCTCATGGCGTCAATCAGCAGCGACACGCCGTTCTTGGTCATGACGGTGTCGTCGTCGTTGGTGATTTCATCGAACGTGAAACCGTACTGGAAACCCGAGCAACCGCCGCCTTGCACAAACACGCGCAGCTTCAGGTCAGGATTGCCCTCTTCGGCGATCAGGTCAGCCACCTTGGTTGCAGCGCTGTCGGTGAAGACCAGCGGCAGGGGCATTTCAGTCTGGATGTTGTCTGCAACAGCGCTCATGAAGGCTACTCCGGGTTACAAGTCCAAATAGTACAGCTTTTACGTCGGGAATAGCGTCAGAAGTTGTTTGCCGCCAGTTTGAGTAGGGGCTTTTCATCCGCGCCCGCCGTAGGGCGCAATTGCCCGGCAATCACCGCGCCTTGGTGCATTTCAAGGGCTTTGTAGTAAACATCGCCATCAATGCGGGCCTTGGGCTGCAGCTCCAGCAGCTCGCGGGTGTGCACGGGGCCGCGCACGGTGCCGTTGATGATGACGTGATCGGCATGGATTTCGCCCTCGACCGTGGCGCTTTCGGAGATGACCAGGATGCTGGGGCTGTCGGGATTGGCCCGGATGTCGCCCACCAGCTCGCCATCGACGCGCAAGCCGTCGGTGAACTGGAAGTTGCCCTCGATGCGGCTGCCCTGGGCGATCAGGCTCTTGATCGGCGGTTGTGCCTTTTTGCCAAACATGGTGTGTACCCCTCAACGACGGTCTTACAGTTTTATGCTTTGCACGGCACGGGTGGCGGTGCCTTCCACCAGCCTGGCGGACACGTTTTTTACCACGGCCTGGGGGGGCAAGTCGACAATTCCCTCGATGCGCCGGTACTGGCGGAACTGCAGCGCCTGAGGGCCGCCGGGCAGCGCCATGGTCCACGGTTTGCCGTTTTCCAGCCCCGCCAGCGTCAGCTCAATCTGGCCCTTGAACTCGGGTGCATTCTTCACAGGCTGCAGCACCAGCACCTGCCACTTGAGCTGGCGCTCACCCACCACCTCGGCATACAGGCCGCGGATGGAAACTCCGTCTTGCCCCGTGGACGGAATCAGCTTTTCAAAAAACCCCAGGTCGTCACGCAGCGCGCGATTGTCAGCCTCCAGCACACGCACCTGCGCGGCCATTTTTTCCTGCGCGGCGCGCTCGGCTGTCAGCAGGCTGCCTGAGGTGTTGGCGATGGACTGCGCCTTGTCGCGCTCTTCGCGCAGGCGGACGACCTCGGCACGCAGCTGCACCAGCTCTTCCTTGCCGCTGGTGTCCAGCCCGGCGATGTTCTTGCCAAACTCGAAAGCCCACAGCGCCACGGCGCCGCAAAAACCCAGCACGATGGCCATGATCACCCAGCGAAACGGCCAGGGCATGGCGCTGCGAACCGCCATGCGGGGGGCGCTGATGGTCAGGCGGCGGCGAAGCAGGCGAAAGCGCATGTGGGGACGGGCGTTGTGGGGACGGGCGTCTGCGAAAGGACCAAGGGCGCCACAGACAACAAAGCCGCAGCAAGTTTGACTTGTGCGGCTTTGTTGCGGCTGTAAGCGCCGATGCAGTAGCGGCGGATTAGCGCTTGCTGAACTGCTTGCGGCGGCGTGCGGAGTGCAGGCCAACCTTTTTACGCTCGACTTCGCGGGCGTCGCGGGTCACGAAGCCAGCCTGGCTCAGTGCCGGCTTGAGCGACGCGTCGTAGTCGATCAGGGCGCGGGTGATGCCGTGGCGGGTGGCGCCGGCCTGGCCGGACTCACCACCACCGTGCACGTTGACCTGGATGTCGAAGGTTTCGGCATGGTTGGTCAGCATGAGCGGCTGCTTGGCGATCATGATGGACGTCTCACGGCCGAAGTAGGCCTGGATGTCCTTGCCGTTCACCGTGATCTTGCCGGTGCCCTTTTTCAGAAACACGCGGGCGACGCTGGATTTGCGGCGGCCGGTGCCATTGTTCCATTCACCAATCATTCTCAAGGCTCCTTACAGTTCCAGCACTTTGGGCTGTTGGGCGGTGTGGGGGTGCTCTGCGCCGCCATACACCTTGAGTTTCTTGATCATCGCGTAACCCAGCGGGCCCTTGGGCAGCATGCCCTTGACGGCCTTTTCCAGCGCGCGGCCGGGGTGCTTGGCTTGCATGTCGCGGAAGTTGGTGGCACTGATGCCGCCCGGGTAACCGGAATGGCGGTAGTACACCTTGTCGTTGTTCTTGGTGCCCGTCACACGGATCTGGGCTGCGTTGATGATGACGATGAAGTCACCGGTATCGACGTGAGGCGTGTAAATGGCCTTGTGTTTGCCGCGCAAACGGAGAGCAACTTCGCTGGCTACTCGTCCGAGGACCTTGTCGGTCGCGTCAATCACAAACCACTCGTGCGTCACGTCAGCGGGTTTGGCGCTGAACGTTTTGGTCATGAGTTTTCTCTCTTGCGAGGGGTTTGGAGGGCCCTTTTCCACGGTCGGTGTTCCTCTTGCGGGAATCTCTTAGGTGGTATTTGCCCCTTTCAGGGCCTCCGCCGCGGGGCCACAAAAGCGCTGCGAAGCCCTCGATTATACGAAAAATCAACGGGTTAGCGCAATCCGGCCGCAGTCCGCGCGTTACCATCAGCCTCATGTTCAGTTACCGACACGCCTTTCACGCCGGAAACCATGCCGATGTGCTCAAGCACACCGTGCTGATCGCCACCGTGCGGCATCTGACCGAAAAGGATGCGGCCCTGATGGTGCTGGACACCCATGCAGGCGCCGGCCTGTACCGGCTGGATGGCGACTATGCCGAAACCAGCGGTGAAGCCGCCAGCGGCATTTTCCGCCTGGCCGCAGCCGCTGACCTGGTGCCGGCGCTGCAGGACTACGTGGACACCGTCGGCGCCTTCAACAAAAAAGGAAGCCAAAAGGTTTACCCTGGCTCGCCTTTCATCCTGCAGCGGCTGCTGCGCGAGCACGACAAGCTCAAGCTGTTCGAGCTGCACCCCACCGACGCCCGCGCCCTGGCGGGCAACATCGCCCAGCTGGAAGCAGGCCGCCAGGTAGCCGTTTTGCGTGAAGACGGCTTTGAAGGGGCGCGCAAGTTCCTGCCGCCGCCGTCGCGCCGCGCGCTGCTGCTGTGCGATCCGAGCTACGAAATCAAGACCGACTACGCCAAGGTCGCCGCCATGGTGGGCGATGCGCTCAAGCGCTTTGCCACCGGCACCTATGCCGTGTGGTATCCGCTGATTCCCCGGCCCGAAGCCCACGACCTGCCACGCAAGCTGCAGACGCTGGCCACCAAGGCGGGCAAGAGCTGGCTCAATGCATCGCTCACGGTCAAATCCAGCAAGCTCACCACCAACGCGGCAGGCGAAACCGTGCGCCCCGGCCTGCCGGCCAGTGGCATGTTCATCATCAACCCGCCCTACACACTGAAGGCTGCGCTGCAGGCGGCCCTGCCCCAGCTGGTGGAGCTGCTCGGACAGGACCGCAACGCGGCGTTTGCGCTGGAAAGCGGCGGCTGAACCGCGCCGCCACCGCCGCGCGGCCCTGGATCAGAAACGGTGGCGGATGCCGAAACCGTAGCTGGTGCCACTCACAAACGTCGTGATCTTGTCGTGCATCAGCATCGCGTACACGTCGGTGCGCTTGGACAGGTTGTAGTCATAGCCCAGCGTCCAGGTGTCGCGCGTGTTGCCCGGCGTCACGCGGGTCTTCGCTCCGCCCACCAGCACCTTGCCCGAGCCCACTGGGATGGACGCGCCCAGCGATACGGTCTTGGCCTCGGGCACCAGGCGGTCTGACTTGGCGCGGCCATAGGTCACGAAGCCTTTGGCAAACCCTGCGTCGTACGAAGCGCCGACCATCCAGTCGGTTTTGGTGTCGGTGGTGGCAAACGGGGCGGGGCTGCCCGGGTTGCTGATCTGGTCGCGCTCGTAGAACGCCGTCGCGGCGAACGGGCCGTTGAAGTACAGCACATTGAAGCCCACGTTGTGCGGGCCGTTGGAGCCCTGCACTTCGCCAAACTGGTAGTGGAAATTGGCCGACAACCCGCCGAAGCGCGGCGTGCTGTAGGTGATCTGGTTGGCCCAGCCGGTGTCCGATGGCGTGGTGGCCGTCCAGCCGGTGCCGTTGAACAGCGGCACATTGGCATGCAGCACCAGCGGCGAGAAGGTGAACGAGTCGCCGAACGGGTTGAAGATGACCGTGGGCAGGAAATTGGGCGCCAGCCCGCGGCCCAGCTGCAGCGTGCCAAAGCCGCCTTGCAGGCTCACGTTGGCGTCGCGCGAGAAATAAGGGTCGTTGGCAAAGCGGCCCTGGTTGCCGGTATCCACCTGGATGAAGGTGGTCAACGCGAAATTCGCCTTGAGCCCGCCACCCAGGTCTTCCGTGCCCTTCACGCCGAACCAGGACGTGGTCATCCCACCGCTGTTGACCACCGTGCGGCGCCCCGCGTCGCCCGCCATGCGGATGCCACCCGCATAGATGTCGGTCGTGCCCATGAGCTGCACGGAACTCTGCGCGCTGGCGGCGCTGGCCACCAGCGCGAGGACGGCTGCGGCAATCATGTTTGTTTTCATTTCTTCTCCTGCAATTTTGAAAATTGGCCTCTGGGACCAGTGGCGTTTCTGCAAAACCTGTGCCGCACTGCACCAATGCCTGAAGCCCGGCATTTGAGAACTTATGGCGCAGGTTCGCACCTTCATGCCGCCTGATAGGCGCACCGTTTAAGGGCTGCGCCCAGGCTGGACGCCCCGTCCAGGCGAATGGCCAGCCATCCAGCGGGTTAACCGACCGATCGGTCGGTTAATTGGCTATACTGCTCGGCAGGCCGGCCACAGGCCCAGGAGACATGCATGTACACCCAGGCACTGGACATCCCCGATTCGCGGCAGGCAGGCGACCTGAAGGCCGTGGAAGCCCCGTCAGCGCAGCCCGCCTTGCAGGCGCATTTCGAACAGAAGATGGACGCCGACCACAAGATCGAGCCCCGCGACTGGATGCCCGACGCCTACCGCAAGACGCTGGTGCGACAGATCAGCCAGCATGCGCACAGCGAAATCGTGGGCATGCTGCCCGAAGGCAACTGGATCAGCCGCGCGCCGTCGCTCAAGCGCAAGGCCATCCTGCTGGCCAAGGTGCAGGACGAAGGCGGCCATGGCCTGTACCTGTACAGCGCCGCCGAGACGCTGGGCACCAGCCGCGACCAGATGCTGGACGCGCTGCACACGGGCCGCGCCAAGTACAGCTCCATCTTCAACTACCCCACGCTGACCTGGGCGGACGTGGGCGTGATCGGCTGGCTGGTGGACGGCGCGGCCATCATGAACCAGATCCCGCTGTGCCGCTGCTCTTACGGGCCCTATGCACGCGCGATGATCCGCATCTGCAAGGAAGAAAGCTTTCACCAGCGCCAGGGCTATGAGTCGCTCATGGTGCTGATGCAGGGCACGCCCGAGCAGCGCGCCATGGTGCAGGACGCCGTCAACCGCTGGTGGTGGAAGTGCCTGGCGATGTTCGGCCCGCCCGATGCCGACAGCCCCAACAGCGCCCAGGGCATGCGCTGGGGCATCAAGCGCATCAGCAACGACGACCTGCGCCAGAAATTCGTGGACGCCACGGTGCCCCAGGCCCAGGTGCTGGGCGTGACCCTGCCCGACCCGGACCTGAAATGGAACGAGGCGCGCCAGCACTGGGACTACGGCGCGATCGACTGGGACGAGTTCTGGGCCACCGTGAATGGCAACGGCCCCTGCAACAAGGAACGCCTGGCCACCCGGGTGAAAGCGCATGAGGACGGCCAGTGGGTGCGCGACGCCGCGCTGGCCCACGCCGCGAAGAAAAAGGAACAAGCCATGAAGGAGGCCGCATGAAAGGCAACGATGCAGGCACGCCGCTGCCCTCCCCTGGACAGGGGAGGGATGGGGAGGGGTCGGGCGTCAAGCCGGGCCAAAAGGCCATCGCGCAGGCACTGCGCGAATGGCCGCTGTGGGAAGTGTTCGTGCGCAGCAAGCAGGGCATCGAACACAAGCACTGCGGCAGCCTGCACGCCAGCGACGCACAGCACGCGCTGCAGATGGCCCGCGACGTGTACACCCGCCGCCAGGAAGGCGTGAGCATCTGGGTGGTGCCGTCGGCCAGCATCACGGCCAGCGAGCCCAATGACAAGGCCGAGTTCTTTGACCCGGCCGCCGACAAGGTGTACCGCCACCCAAGCTTTTACGCCATCCCCGACGAAGTGGGGCACATGTGAAAGCCCCGCTGGACTACCTGCTGCACCTGGCCGACAACGCGCTGGTGCTGGGCCAGCGCAATGCCGAATGGTGCGGCCACGGCCCTGTGCTGGAGGAAGACATCGCGCTGGCCAACATGAGCCTGGACCTGATCGGCCAGGCGCGGCTGCTGTACCAGTACGCGGCAGAGCGCATCAACGGCGATGAACACGAAGCCGCACGGTTTGCCCACCTGCGGGGCGCGCGAACAGACGGCGCGGTGACCGAAGACACGCTCGCGTATTTCCGCGACACCCACGAGTTCCGCAACTGCACGTTGCTGGAATGGCCGCACCACGGCCCGCTGGCGGGTACGGCCGCCGCGCCGCGCGACTACGCCACCACCATCGTTCGCAACTTCCTGTACAGCGCGCTCATGGTGCTGGTATGGGACCGCCTGCAGTCGTGCCGCGACGCGCAGTTGGCCGCCATTGCCGGGCGTTCACTGAAAGAGGTGCGCTACCACCTGCGCCATTCGCACGACTGGCTGGTGCGCCTGGGTGATGGCACTGACGAGTCGCACCAGCGCGCGCAGGCGGCGCTGGACCATTTGCTGCCCGGCACGCAGGAGTTCTGGGTCACCAGCCCCGCCGAACAGGCCGCGCAGGCCAACGGCACCGGCGTGGCAACCGCCGCGCTGCGTGACGACTGGACGGCCCTGGTCGACGAAGCCATTGCCGAGGCCACGCTGGATGGCACGCAACGCACCGGCTACGTGACGCAGGGCAAGACCGGCGTGCACTCCGAGCATCTGGGCTTCATGCTGGCCGAGATGCAGGGCCTGGCACGGGCGCATCCCACTGCAACCTGGTAACGCCATGCCGGCCGCCACCACGCGCGCAACGGACCCCATCAAGCTGGCATGGGAGGCGCTCGCCATGCTGACCGACCCCGAGATCCCCGTCGTCACGCTGCGCGAGCTGGGCATCCTGCGCGACGTGCGCGAAGGCGTTGACGGCCTGGAGGTGGTGATCACGCCTACCTACAACGGCTGCCCCGCCATCCAGCAGATCGAGGACGACGTGCGCGCCGCGCTGGCCCACGCCGGCATCGACGCACAGGTCGTGACACAGCTCGCGCCCGCCTGGACCACCGACTGGATGACCCAGGCCGCCCGCGACAAGCTGCGCGCCTATGGCATCGCACCGCCGCACGCCTGCAACACACCGGCATCGTCCGGCAACGTTGTGCACCTGCGCAGGCGCCTCGCACCCGCCGCCGTGGCCTGCCCGCAGTGCGGCTCGGCCAACACCACCGAGACCTCGCATTTCGGCTCCACGGCCTGCAAGGCGCTGTACCGCTGCCTGGACTGCCTGGAGCCCTTTGACTATTTCAAGCCGCACTGAGCCACGCCGATGACCGCCACGACCGCAGCCCCCCGCTTCCATGCCCTGCGCGTTGCGCGCGTCCTGCCGGAGTCCGACGGCGCCGTGTCGATCGCGCTGGCCGTGCCGCCGGAGCAGCGCGACGCCTTCCGGTTCGAGCCGGGCCAGTTCCTGACCCTGCGCGCCATGATCGGCGGGCAGGACGTGCGCCGCAGCTATTCCATCAGTTGCCCGCGGGCGCGGCTGGCCGAGCAAGGCGAGCTGGAGGTGGGCGTGCGCGCGGTGGACGGCGGCGTTTTTTCCGGCTGGGCGGCCGCGCAGCTGAAGGCTGGCGACACGCTGGAGGTGCTTCCGCCCGACGGCCGCTTCACCGTCAAGCGGGTGCGGGCACTGCACCGGGTGGGCTTTGCGGCGGGCTCGGGCATCACGCCCATCCTGTCCATCGTGGCGACCACGCTGGCCGAGCAGCCGGGCTCGAAATTCACGCTGGTGTACGGCAACCGGCGCATGGCCAGCGTGATGTTCAACGAAGCGCTGCAGGACCTGAAGGATCGCTACCCCGACCGCCTGACGCTGATCCATGTGCTGTCGCGCCAGGCGCAGGAGGTGCCGCTGCTGGAAGGCCGCATCGATGGCGCCAAGGTGCGCGAGCTGATGGCCACGCTGCTGCCGGCCCAAAGCATGGACGAGGTGTTCATCTGCGGCCCCGAAGGCATGATCGAATCCACCGAGGCGGCGCTGCTGGCCGCCGGCGTGCCGGCCGACCGCATCCGCACCGAACGCTTCACCAGCGCCCACCCCGCGGGCAACGGCGTGGCGCGCGAGGCCGCGGCCCCGCGCGAGCGCGACGGCGAGGTGGAATTGACCGTGATGCTGGACGGCCGGCCGCACGTGATGCGCATGGGCGCCAACGAGCATGTGCTGGACGTGGCGCTGGACGCCGGCCTGGACCTGCCCTGGTCGTGTCGCGGCGGGGTGTGCTGCACCTGCCGCGCCAAGGTGATCGAAGGCACGGTGACCATGGACCGCAACTTCACGCTGGAGCCCTGGGAGATGGCGCAGGGCTTTGTGCTGAGCTGCCAGGCGCGGCCACAGACCGGCAAGCTCGTCGTCAGTTACGACGAACGTTGACATGCCGGGGCCCGCGCAGGTGCCCCCTACACTCGGTGCATGCAAGCCGCCCCACCGCACCACCGCCTGGCCTATGCGCTGATCTTCATCACCCCCGCGCTGTGGTGCGTCAACTACCTGGTGGCGCGCTGGGCGCCCGGCGTAGTGGAGCCCAATACGCTGGCCTTTGGCCGCTGGTTCGTGGCAGCGCTGCTGCTGGGCGCCTTCACCGCGCCCGAGCTGCTGCGCCAGCGCGGCGTGCTGCGCGCGCAGTGGCGGCGCTTCATCATCCTGGGCGCTTTGGGCATGTGGATCTGTGGCGCGTGGGTGTACATCGCCGCGCGCACCACCACGGCCACCAACATCGCGCTGATCTATTCGGTGTCGCCGGTGCTGATCGCGCTGGCGTCGGTGCTGTGGCTGCGCGAGCGGTTCACCCGGCCGCAGGCGCTGGGCGTGGCGCTGGCGCTGGCCGGCGTGGTGCACGTGATCATCAAGGGGCAGTGGGCCGCGCTGGGCGGCGTGCAGTGGGTGCCGGGCGACCTGTGGATCGTGGCCACCACCTGCGCCTGGTCGGGCTTTGCGGTGCTGCAGCGGCGCTGGCCCATGCCGCTCAGCGCGGCGGCCCACCTGTGCGCGGTGAGCGTGGGCGGGCTGGTGGTGCTGGCGCCCTTCACGCTGTGGGAGCTGGCGCAGGCCGGGCAACCTGCGCTCGGTGCACAAGCCTACGGACTGATGCTGCTGGCAGGCATCTGCCCCGGTGCGGCGGCGTTCTGGTGCTATTCGTATGTGCAGCGCCAGCTGGGCGTGGCGCGGGCGTCATCGCAGCTGTACCTGGGGCCGCTGTATGGCGCGGCCATGGCCTGGCTGTTCCTGGGCGAGCCGGTGGGCTGGCACCACGCCATGGGCGCGGCGCTGATCCTGCCGGGCATCTGGCTGGTCAGCCGCAGCGGCGCTGGTAAGCCTCTTGCGAACGCTGCAGATCCCGCTGCTCGCCCTCGTTCAGGTCCGTCCGGGCCTGCTTGATGCGCAGCACGCGCTTGAGCTCGCCGCACATCTCCTGCTGGGCCTTGGTCCAGCTGGCTTCGCGCTCGGCGACCTTCTTTTCGGTGTCAGCGGCCTTGCGCTTGTCGCCCTTTTCCTGCGACAGCCGGCGCGAGGCTTCCATTTCGGATTCGCGGCATTCGCGGTTGTATTCCTTGCGCATGTCGCTGACCACATCACCCTTCAGGCCACGGGCCGGGGCGGTGCGGATGGCGTCATTCAGTGACGCACAGCGCGGGTCCATGTACTTGAGGTGTTCGGGCGCGTCGCCCACGCTGGGGATGTAGGTGGGCGCCACCGGCCTTTCCGGCAGTGGCGCGTAATAGACCATGCCGGGCTTGCAGGGCTGCGAAGAAATGTACGCGCGGCCCGTGTTGTCACGGCACTGGTAAGTCTGGGCCTGGGCATCGGCAGGTGCCATGCCGGCACCCAGCACAAGGGCAAGGGCCAACGCCGGCAGGCCGACCAGTTTCTTCATCATCGTCTTCATCCACCGCTCCTGCGCCGGATTCTAGAGCCCCAGGCGCTTGCAGATTTCCAGCGTGGCGCCGGCCTGGTTCATGGTGTAGAAGTGGATGCCCGGCACGCCCGCATGGCGCAGCTGGTCGCACAGGTCGGTCACCACGTCCAGGCCAAACGCCTTGATGCTCGCCGTGTCGTCGCCAAACGCCTGCAGCCGCATGCGGATCCAGCGGGGAATCTCGGCGCCGCATGCGTCCGAAAAGCGCAGCAGCTGGGTAGAGCTGGTAATGGGCATGATGCCGGGCACCACCGGCACCTCCACGCCCACCTTCAGCAGGTCGTTCACATAGCGAAAGTAGGCATCGCTGTTGAAGAAATACTGCGTGATGCCCGAATTGGCCCCGGCCTTGACCTTCGCGGCAAAGGCCTCCAGGTCAGCCATGGGCGATTTCGCCTGGGGATGGGTTTCCGGGTAGGCGGCCACTTCGATGTGGAAATGGTCGCCCGTTTCGGCTCGCACAAAGGCCACCAGATCGCTGGCATAGCGGAACTCGCCGCCCATGCCGTAGCCGCTGGGCAGATCGCCGCGCAGCGCCACGATACGGCGGATGCCCGCCCGCGCATAGGCCGACAGCCGCTCGCGGATGCTGTCATGGGATTGGCCGATACAACTCAGGTGCGGCGCAGCCGCGCAGCCCTCGGCCATGATCTCGGTCACGGCCTGCAGCGTGCCGTCCTGCGTGGAGCCGCCCGCGCCAAAGGTGACCGAGCAGAACTCGGGCTTCAGCGCATACAGCTGCTGGCGCGCGGCGCGCAGCTTTTCGGCGCCCTCGGGCGTCTTGGTCGGGAAAAATTCAAGGCTCAGCGGAAGACTCATGTCCCCTCCTCATCGGTCTTCTGGGCATACACAAAAAACTCACGGTTGCCGTCGCCACCTGCTATCGGGCTGTCAAACCAGCGCATGACACGCAACCCCAAGGCCGCACAGGCGTCGCGGATGCGCCGCTCCACCACCGGGTAGAACGCCGCGTCCTTCACGATGCCGCCCTTGCCGATCTGCGGCGGTTGCAGTTCAAACTGCGGCTTGACCAGCATCAGCAAAGCCGCGCCCGGTTTCATCAGCGGCACCAGCGCGGGCAGCACCAGCGTGAGCGAGATGAACGACAGATCACCTGTCACCAGGTCAAAAGGCTCATCGCCCACATGCTCTTGCGTCAGTTCACGGCCGTTCACGCTTTCCACCGCGGTCACGCGTTCGTCCTGGCGCAGGTTGTCGTGCAGCTGGCCGTGGCCCACGTCCACCCCCACCACATGCCGGGCGCCCTGCTGCAGCAGGCAGTCGGTAAAGCCGCCGGTGGACTGGCCAACATCCAGGCAGTGCAGGCCATGAACAGACAGACCGGCAGCCTGGAGCGCACCTTCGAGCTTCAGGCCGCCGCGCGACACATAGCGTGCCTCGGCGGCGTCCAGCAGCTCGATCTGCGCTGTGTCGGGCAGGTCGTTGCCGTTCTTGGTCACGGGCCGCCACTGCTCGCCGTCAAACCAGCGAACCCCGGCCGCAATCAGGCGCTGCGCCTGCGACCTGGATGTGGCAAGCCCGCGCTCCAACAGCAGCTGGTCGGCGCGCACCCGGTCAATACCGGTACGTGGCGGCCTTGTACGGGCCCTGCTTGCTCACGCCGATGTAGTCGGCCTGCTCCTGCGTCAGTTCGGTCAGCATGGCGCCCACCTTCTTCAGGTGCAGGCGGGCGACCTTTTCGTCCAGGTGCTTGGGCAGCACATAGACCTTGCCCGCCTTGTATTCCTTGCTCTTGGTGAAGAGCTCAATCTGCGCGATCGTCTGGTTGGCAAACGACGACGACATCACGAAGCTCGGGTGGCCGGTGCCGCAGCCCAGGTTCACCAGGCGGCCCTTGGCCAGCAGGATGATGCGCTTCTCGGGGCTCTTGCCCTTCTTCGGGAAGATCACGTGGTCCACTTGGGGCTTGATTTCTTCCCACTTGAGCTTTTCCAGCGATGCGACGTCGATCTCGTTGTCAAAGTGGCCGATGTTGCAGACGATGGCCTGGTCCTTCATGGCGGCCATGTGCTTGTAGGTGATGACGTTCTTGTTGCCAGTGGCGGACACGAAAATGTCGGCCTTGTCGGCGGCGTATTCCATGGTCACGACCTTGAAGCCTTCCATCGCGGCCTGCAGGGCGTTGATGGGGTCGATCTCGGTCACCCACACCTGGGCGCTCAGGGCACGCAGGGCCTGGGCAGAGCCCTTGCCCACGTCGCCGTAGCCAGCCACCACGGCCACCTTGCCGGCCACCATCACGTCGGTGGCGCGCTTGATGGCGTCCACCAGCGATTCACGGCAGCCGTACAGGTTGTCGAACTTGCTCTTGGTGACGGAATCGTTCACGTTGATGGCGCGGAAGGCCAGCGTGCCCTTGGCGGACATTTCGTTCAGGCGCAGCACGCCGGTGGTGGTTTCCTCGGTCACGCCGATGATGTTCTTCAGGCGGCGGCTGTACCAGGTCGGGTCCTGCTTGAGCTTGGCCTTGATGGCGGCGAACAGGCAGGTTTCTTCCTCGCTGCCGGGCTTGGCCAGCACCTTGATGTCTTTTTCGGCACGGGCGCCCAGGTGCATCAGCAACGTGGCATCGCCGCCGTCGTCCAGGATCATGTTCGGGCCTTCGGTCTTGCTGCCCTTGGGGCCGAACTCAAAAATGCGGTGGGTGTAGTCCCAGTAATCCTTGAGCGTCTCGCCCTTGTAGGCAAACACCGGCGTGCCTTCGGCCACCAGGGCGGCGGCGGCGTGGTCCTGCGTGCTGAAGATGTTGCACGAGGCCCAGCGCACCTGGGCACCCAGGGCCTGCAGCGTTTCCACCAGCACGGCGGTCTGGATGGTCATGTGCAGCGAGCCGGTGATGCGTGCGCCCTTCAGCGGCTGGGCCTTGGCGAACTCCTCGCGGATGGCCATCAGGCCGGGCATCTCGGTTTCGGCAATGCGGATTTCCTTGCGGCCCCAGCTGGCCAGCGACAGGTCGGCGATGGCGTGGTCAGGGTGCAGGGGTTTGAGAACAGCGCTCATGGTCACTCCAGAAAATGAATGTTGTGAACCACTGTCTGTGAAAGGAACTCACCACACGGGACAGTGGGTGAGCGTCGTTGCGGGGTTGGAATCCGAGCCTCACGCCGTGCATCTGGGTAGATGGGGGCGCTGCAACGCTCCTCGGAATGGCGAAATTATAGATCGGTCATCTGTTGCTGCGTACAAGGGCGTCCAGAAACTGGGCGAACGGAACAATGTTCTGCTCAACACTGGCGGCCTCCAGCGCCGCCATGTACTCGGACCGGGCCTCCAGTGGAACAATGGTCCAAGGGTAACCGCCTGACGCCATCATGACGTTCATCAGGAACCGGCCCATGCGCCCATTTCCGTCAAAGTAAGGATGGATGTAGACGAACATGAAATGGCCGAGGACGACACGCACGGCGGGCTCGGGCTCGTTCGTCAGCAACTCAAAAAATGCCGGGACCATCTCGCGCATCACTTCGGCGCGGGCAGGGACATGCATGGAGCGCCGGATGAAGACCGGCCCGTTGCGGTAACCCGCAAGGTCAGAAGCCTTCATCAAGCCTGCGGCCACACTGGGCGCAAACAGCTCGCGGTACCAGGCGCCATGGTCGGCACCGGCGACAGTGCCCGCGTTTCTTGCATCAAGGACTTGCGCGACGCTCAGCTTTACGCGCTGAAAGGCCTGCCAGTAGCCGCGGGCTGCAAGAGCGTCGCGCTGGTTTCGGTCCGCCTCAATGGTTTCGGGGTTCCAGTCGCCAGAGCGCACGCGCTCAATCAGCGCGGCATTGACGCGATACCCTTCAATCGAGAGTGAGTTATAGGCGTCAGCCCCATAGGATTCATCCACTTGCCTCAGGTAAAAGGCCTTCGCAGGCGCGGATTGAGGCGGTGGTGTGAAATGCTCCAGCACGTCGGTGCGCATGCTGTCCCACAGCATGCGCAAGCGCTGCACCGGGGCAGACGCTTCGCTTACCGTCACCGGCGCAAGATCGCCAAAGGGATCAACTTCGCTGACCGTGTAGCCGGCAACGCGCATGGTTTCGAGAATGTTGTCAGCCGCAGCGACCTTTCCGATATTGCGCAAAGCCCCGGCCAACCGGCCCGCAATGCGGCTGTGTCCGCCGTCCAGCAAGCGGCGCAGGAGTTCCGAAGGGTCGCCCAGGCCGGCCAGGGCGGCGCGCATGGTGACCGGCTGGATCGCCATGTTGGTCGGCGAGCACGCGATCAGCGCAGCCGGGAGCTGGTAGATGCGAATTCCGTCCTTGACTTCCATGTCGCGCGCATGAGGAAGCGCCAGACGCGCATCGAGGATAGAAGTGCCGAACGGGAGCGTCACCGGCTTGTTGCCGCCCGCAGGGGTGCGCACCAGCACCTGGCGGGGCACCGTCCACTCGCCTGTGTGAAGGGCAATGGATTGCTCGGGGCTCAGGCACCAGGCATCCCCAAACCGCTCGTTCAGGTAATCGGCCATAAAAGACCAGAACGATGCGTACCAGGCTGTGCTCTCCCCGGCCTCTTCGTCCGGGCGCGCCGGGATGTACCAGCCCTTCATGACCTCACGCAGGAAGCCGTTCTTCAGCAGCCGCTCGCGGTGGATGCGGGTCAGGTGTGAAGCGCGGATGGCCGTGATCCCCCTGTCCTGAAGGGTCTTCAGGATTTCCAGCGATGTCGCGAGATTTTCTGCCGGGGTTGCCATGACACCGCGTCTCCAATTTTCAGGTTATTGCGCTTTTCAATTTTAAGGTTATCAAGAAAATGATAATTTAGGTTTTTAAGTCAGTCAATTTTCAGGTTTTTGCGCAACCCTGCAGACTGACCGGACGGTCATCGGACCACTTGGGAACACCGACAATAGCGGCACTGCCGGTTCCAGCGTGGGAGCCATGCCCCCAACCTATCTGAGTACATCCATATGTACACCCTTGAAATTTCGACCCTATGGCGAGCCAGACATTCCTAGAAGAAACAAAGCGAAGAAGAACCTTTGCCATCATTTCCCACCCCGACGCGGGCAAGACCACGCTGACCGAAAAGCTGTTGCTGTTCTCCGGCGCGATCCAGATCGCCGGCGCGGTCAAGGGCCGCAAAGCCAGCCGCCATGCCACGTCCGACTGGATGGAGATCGAAAAGCAGCGCGGCATTTCGGTCGCATCGTCGGTCATGCAGATGCTGTACCGCGACCACGTCATCAACCTGCTGGACACACCGGGCCACAAGGACTTTTCCGAGGACACCTACCGCGTGCTGACCGCCGTGGACTCGGCCCTGATGGTGATCGACGCGGCCAACGGTGTGGAAGCGCAAACCCGCCGCCTGATCGAAGTTTGCCGCCAGCGCGACACGCCCATCATCACCTTCGTGAACAAGATGGACCGCGAAGTGCGCGAGCCGCTGGACATCCTGGACGAGGTCGAGCGCGAGCTGGGCATGCCCTGCGTGCCCATGACCTGGCCCGTCGGCCAGGGCAAGACTTTTGGCGGCATCATGAACCTGCGCACGCAGGTCATGACGGTGTTTGAATCGGGCAGCGAGCGCCGCCCGCAGGACTTTGACGCCATGCCGCTGGCGGATCGCGACGCGCTCATCGCGCGCTTTGGCCACGAATTTGAAACCGCCGAGGAAAGCATGCAGCTCGCCACCGGTGCGTCCCCCGCCTGGGACCGCGAGGCCTTCCTGGCGGGCAAGCAGACGCCCGTGTTCTTTGGCTCGGGCGTCAACAATTTTGGCGTGATGGAAGTGCTGGATGCGCTGGTGGACCTGGCGCCGCCGCCCCAGCCGCGCACCAGCACCACGCTGGTCAACCGCCAGCCCGTGGTGAAGGAAATCCAGCCGGCGGACCCCGACTTCGCCGGCGTGGTGTTCAAGGTGCAGGCCAACATGGACGCCAACCATCGCGACCGCATTGCCTTTGTGCGCATGGCCTCGGGCAAGTTCACGCCCGGCATGAAGCTCAAGGTGCAGCGCACGGGCAAGGAACTGCGCCCCACGTCGGTCGTGACCTTCATGAGCCAGCGCCGCGAGGCGGTGGAAGAGGCTTATGCGGGCGACATCATCGGCTTTACCACCCATGGCGGCGTGCAGCTGGGCGACACCATCACCGACGGCGCCAACCTGCAGTTCACCGGGCTGCCGTTCTTCGCGCCCGAGCTGTTCATGACGGTCATCCTGAAAAACCCGCTGCGCACCAAGCAGCTGCAGCAGGGCCTGGCCCAGCTGGGCGAGGAAGGCGCGATCCAGGTCTTCAAGCCCGACGCCGGCGGCGCCATGCTGCTGGGCGCGGTGGGGCAGCTGCAGTTTGAAGTGGTGCAGCACCGCCTGAAGGCCGAGTACGACGCCGACGTGCGGCTGGAAGGCTGCCAGTACACCGGCGCGCGCTGGATCACCGCCGACACGCCGGCCGAGCTGCGCGCCTTCACCGATGCCTACCCGCTGCGCATGGCGCACGACGCGGCCGATGCGCTGGCGTTCCTGTGCACGTCACCCTACGACGTGCGGCTGGCGCAGGAGCGGTTTCCGAAGATCCACTTTCACCCGCTGCGCGAGCATGCGGGGCTGGCGCTGCAGAACGCGGGCTGATCCAGCCCGCGCCGCTGTATCCCTGCGTCAGAAGGTCCTGCGGCGCGGTTGCAGCGTCACCGCGCGCGTTCGTCAAAGCCCTGCAGCACATTGACCGCGTTCACGCCGACCTCGGCTACCGCATAGCCGCCCTCGAAAGTGAACACCGCCGGCAAACCGGCGGCGGCAATGTCGCTGCCCACCTGCAGGTAGTCGGCGCTTTTCAGGCCAAAGCCAGAAATGGGGTCACCTTCAAATGTGTCCAGGCCCATCGCCACCACCAGGGCGTCGGCGCGGCAGGCGGCGATGGCTTTCAGCGCCGTGGCCAATGCCGCCCGCCAGGCCGCAAAGCCGGTGCCGCGAGGCAATGGCAGGTTGAGGTTGAAGCCCTCGCCCGCCCCTGTGCCGCGTTCGTCGGCATAGCCCAGGTAATACGGGTATTCGGTGTGCGGGTCGCCATGCAGGCTCACGGTGAACACATCAGCGCGGTCGTAGAAGATGGCCTGCGTGCCGTTGCCGTGGTGATAGTCCACGTCCAGCACGGCCACGCGCGCGCAGCCCGCGTCGCGCAGCGCCTGCGCGGCGATGGCGGCATTGTTCAAAAAACAATAGCCGCCAAAGAAGTCGGCCCCTGCATGGTGCCCAGGCGGACGCGTCAGGGCGAATGCGGCGCGGCCTCCGCTTGCCACATGCTGCGCCGCCGACCAGGCACAGGCCGCGCCCTCGCGCGCCGCAGTCCAGGTGCCGGCCGTGAGCGGGCTGCCCGCGTCGTACGAGAACAGCCCCATGCGCGCCGGAAAGCTCACGGGCAGTACATCCGAGCGGAAGGTGCGGATGGGCCAGTACGAGGGGATCGCGTCGCGCTGTGCATTGGCCGGGTCCAGCGCCACCCATTCGTCCCAGGCGCCGCGCAGGAAGTCCACGTAGCGCGGCGCATGCACGCGGGTGATCACCGCGTCGTCCATGGCCTGGGGTGGCGTGATCGCGCCTAGCTTGCGTGCCTGCAGTTCCTGGAGCACGTAGTCGGCGCGTGCGGGGATTTCAAAGCACGGCACCAGTTCGCCTCGGAACATTTCGAACTTGCCGTGGTGCTGCGCGTGGTGCGCGTTGTAGAACGTATGCATGGGCTGATTCTGCCTACACACCCGCCAGTGCCCAAGCCATTTGTCTGATGGCGGCCGGCATCCGGTTGTCAGAGACTCGCGCTCTCTCACGACCTGGAACGCGCCGATGTCAACCGACTTGCTGCAGCGACTGTGCAAAGGCTTCTGCGCAATCGCGCAAATCGCCACCCCCGAACTGCACGCGCAGGATGACGGCGTCATCGCCTTCAACATCGTATGGCGCGGCGTCAGCGTCGACATCATGGCCAAGCCTTCTGCCAGCGCGGACCATGCGTTTGCGCTGTTTGAGCTGGGCCAGCCCAACCCCACGCAGGCCGACCCTGCACGCGCCCTGCTCGCGCTGATGCACATCAATTTCCTGTCGCTGCGCGTCAACCAGCCGGTCTTCAGCTGCCACCCCGGGACGAACGCCGCCGTCCTGCAGGTGCCGGTGCCGCTGGATTCAACGCCCGCCCTGTTGCACCGCATGATCGAAGAGGGCGTCCACCTGGCACTGCAGTGGCGCGAGGGCCTGCTGATGCCGCAGCTGGACGCAGAGCCCGACCCGGCACCGGCAGACGCCATGCACGGAAGCTTTGCCTGAGGGACGCCAACCATGAGCCAGATCTCCGGAACGTCCGGCCCGTCATGGCCGGGCACGGTGCCGCCCCGCCGCGACAGCCAGACAGCCGCGCAGCCGGTAGAACCGCCGCGCGTCACCCCGCGATCTGGCTGGTCCATGACGGACATGTTCACACCCCTGCGTTCAGCCATGCGGCTGGTCAAGGCACATCCCGCACTGGTTCCCCTGGCGGCGCAACTGTTCGGATTCGCCGACAGCGCGGGCGCCACCGAAGCACTCACCCCGCTGACGCTCACACTGACCGTCAGCAAAGCGTATGCAGGAGGCGTCAACAGCTCACTGATCGGCACCACAGACTACGGGCTCTACCCCGTGGAGTGCATGCTCCAGGCGCAGACAATCCAGGGGGCGGGCACAAAGGATGGCATGGTTGGCGGCCGGCCCGTGATTTTTGCCATGACCGGTCAACTGTCCCAGGATGAGGTGGTCGAGACAGGTGCCGATCTGATGCGCAAAGTCCATTTCGCGGACCTGTGCGGATCGCCCGAAGAGGCGCAGCCGCTGCAGGAGGTACTGGCACAGCAGCCGGGTCTTGGGGTGAAGGTCATTGACTTCCAGCGGCAAGACCGCCCCAACGCGCGGCTGGCGCTGGGGGACCCGGATTGTTCGGTGGTCTTTCCGAATCCCGTGTCGTTCGCGCTGGGCGAGACCAAAGACTGGGACATCAATGCCCGCTACCTCCCCTGGATGACGCCCGCCGGCACGCCGGGCACCAGCCTGTTCTCGCTGATGCAGCGCGTGGCTCCGACCCTGTTCGTCGCCGACCAGGCCATCTTCGACACGGGCCTGAGGGCAACCGTCCACACAACGTCCCAGGACGCCATCAAGTATGCGCTCGAGACCGGCCATGTGGTCGTGACCGTCCCGCTGGACGAAGGTGAACCCGAATGGCGGGCCGTCGTTTTCCTTCCTCCGCTGCCCGGTGTTCTGGAGGCGTTCACGCCCTATCTCGGCGACAACGCCAACGAGGCGACCGTTCTGATGCCTACGGACAAGGCGCGCCAGCAGTTCCAAAAAGACTTTCCGCAGGGACAGGACACCGGTCACCTGGCTGATCTCTGGCTGGGGCGGCCCGCACAGCCCCCGCTTGCCCTGCCTTCCGACGACCCGCACGGGCCACACCGCCGCGAGCCGTCGCGCCACTCTGGTGACGGCGCCAGCAGTTCAACGGCCAGCGAATGGGCGCTCCCCACTGGATTCGCGATTGGCGTGGCGCTGCTGGGCGGAGGGTACCTGTTGCGTTCCGGCCGGCGCGACATGGTGCCACCGCACCGCACCCATGCGCGCGGCACCACACCAGTTCCGGCCCAGCAGGAGCCCCCGCGCAAGCTCCGCGAGGAGGCGCGCACCTCGGGTGAAACCGCAAAACTCGCCCTGAACGGCGGAAACCCGATCGGTGCATCCCGGTTGCTGCGCGCCGTGCTCGAGCGACCGGACGCGCAAGGTGCGGAACAAAGCATGCTTCGCGCCTTTGGGCCAGGCACAGCCATGGCCATCTGGAACGCCCTGCAGGAAGCTGCCCAGGCTGACGGCAAAGCCGCAACGGAATTGGAGGCCCTGCAGGTGCACAAGCGGCTGATGGAGCCGAAAATGAGCGCTGGAACGATGATCGAGCCGTCATCCGACACCCCGAAGCCGGTGCAAAGGCAGGTCACTGCCATCCGACAAGACCCGGCAAAAGTCTTTGATCACGCGTGGGCCGAACTGCGCGGGCAGGACACGAAGACCCGCATGGAGGCGACGGCCATGCTGGGCTCGTATGCTGCAGCGGAGCTTGCGCAAGGCTTTCCCGCGCAGGCGTCTGCCAGACTGCGTGCCGTGATGCGCGCAGAAGCCGCACCTGCAGTCGCGCGGCGGCTGCTTCAGGTCTTCGGGGTAGGCTTTCAGGACATCATGGAAAAACTGGCCCTGGCCGCCGAGGAGAATCCGGGCGACCATGCCGTGGCCAGGGAGTTGGCGGCTTTGCGGAAATTCGATGCGTTTGAAGCACTCGTCAACCCGTCGACCGCGGACTACCTGGGCGACGAAAAAGGGCTGCGCGGCCCTGATCGGCAACTGAGCCCGGATGCGCCCCGGAGCCCGGCGCTGGAGCAACTGGCGCTCAGGGACGAGAGTACTGCAGAGCCCGCAACCCTGGCAGAAACCTTCAGCCATGTCAGATCAAAGCTCGAAAGCAAGGCGCTCAGCGGCATCTCGGAATTCAAGGGCGGCGCCTGGCATCTCTACATACCTGGCGTCAAGTACCCGCATCTGCACCTGACGGAAGACTTTGCCACCCTGTCAAGGGGAGAGGACCGCCATTCGTTCCTCTTCGAGCACGGCGGTGTCTACCGGCCGGCCACCATGCCCGCCGCCCAGAGCGCCCTGCGCGACGACGACAGCCTGGAGGTCCTGCGCTTCATCGAAGGCCGACCCACGACACCGTAATACCGTCAACGTGCCAGCACGGGCGCAAGCGCCCTGCCCGTGTGCGTGCCCAGCGCCACCACCTGCTCCGGCGTATCCGCCGCCACCACGCGCCCGCCGGCGTTGCCGCCTTCGGGCCCCAGGTCCACCACCCAGTCGGCCTCGGCGATCACGTCCAGGTCGTGCTCGATCACCACCACGCTGTGGCCGCCATCCACCAGGCGGTGCAGCACACGGATGAGCTTTTCCACGTCGGCCATGTGCAGGCCTACCGTGGGTTCGTCCAGCACGTACAGCGTGTGCGGCGCCTTCTGCCCGCGGCGGGTCACGTCATCACGCACCTTGCTGAGTTCCGTCACCAGCTTGATGCGCTGCGCCTCGCCGCCCGACAGTGTGGGCGACGGCTGGCCCAGCGTCAGGTAGCCCAGGCCCACGTCCTTGAGCAGCTGCAGCGGGTGGCTGATGTTGGGCATGGCGGCAAAGAATTCCACCGCCTCGTCCACCTCCATCTGCAACACGTCGCCAATGCTCTTGCCACGCCAGGTCACGGCCAGTGTCTCGGGGTTGAAGCGCGCGCCATGACAGACCTCGCACGGCACCTTCACGTCGGGCAGGAAGCTCATGCCGATGGTGCGCACGCCCTGGCCTTCACAGGCGGGGCAACGGCCCTCGCCAGTATTGAAGCTGAAGCGGCCCGGCCCGTAGCCGCGCGCGCGCGCCTCCAGCGTGTCGGCAAACAGCTTGCGCACCGTGTCCCAGAAGCCGATGTAGGTGGCGGGGCAGGAGCGCGGCGTCTTGCCGATGGGCGTCTGGTCCACTTCCAACACGCGGTCGATGGCCTGCCAGCCTTCCACGCTGTCGCAGCCGGTCCATTGCGGCGCGGCGCGCCTGCCCACCGCGGCCTGCACATTGGCCAGCAGCACGTCGCGCGCCAGCGTGGATTTGCCCGAGCCCGACACACCCGTCACGGCCACCAGCCGCCTCAGGGGCACCATGACGTTGACCTTGGCCAGGTTGTGCAGGGTCGCCCCCTTCACCTTCAATTGCTGCACGTCGCCGCTGATCGGCCGGCGGGGCTGCTGCGGGTGCTTCATGGCATGCAGCAGGTAGCGGCCCGTGACCGAATCCGCCGCGCCCGCGATGTCGCTGACGGCGCCCTGCGCCACCAGCTTCCCGCCGCGCTTGCCGGCGCTCGGGCCAATGTCGATGATGTGGTCGGCGCGGCGGATGGTGTCCTCGTCGTGCTCCACCACCACCAGCGTGTTGCCCTTGTCACCCAGCTTGTGCAGCGCGTTCAGCAGGATCTGGTTGTCCCGCGCATGCAGCCCGATGGTGGGCTCGTCCAGCACATAGCACACGCCCTGCAGGTTGCTGCCCAGCTGCGCCGCCAGCCGGATGCGCTGCGCCTCGCCGCCGCTGAGCGTGGGCGCGCCGCGGTCCAGCGTCAGGTAGCCCAGGCCCACCTCTTCCAGGAATTCAAGCCGGCTGCGGATTTCAGGGATCAGGTCGCGCGCTATGCCGGCCTCGCGCGCGCTCATGGCGCCCTCGATCTGCAGCGTCTGCACCCACGCGCGCACGTCATGCACCGACAGCTGCGCGATGTCGGCAATGCCCACGCCGGCGAACTTCACCGAGCGGGCCTGCAGGTTCAGCCGCGTGCCGTGGCAGGTGGCACAGGCCTCGTCGGTCACGTCTTCCACCTCGGGCTCGGCAAAGGTCTGTTCGCGGCCCTTGCTGTCGTCGTCGCGGATCGTGTCGTCAAAGGCCTTGCGCTGCTCACGGGTGAGCCGCACGCCCGTGCCCACGCAGTCAGGGCACCAGCCGTGCTTGCTGTTGTAGGAGAACAGGCGCGGGTCCAGCTCGGCATAGCTGGTGCTGCACACCGGGCAGGCACGGCGGGTGGAGAACACCTCCACCTGGTTTGCGCCGCCGCGCGCCAGCACGTGCACCACGCCCTTGCCGTGCTCCAGGGCCACGGCAAGCTTGTCGCGCAGCTCGTTTTCATTCGCGGGCGTCACATCCAGCGACCACACCGGCAGCTCGATCGTGTGCTCCTTGAACCGGTCGATGCGCGGAAAGCCCGTGGTGGGCAGGAAGCCGCCATCCACCCGCAGGTGGGTGTAGCCGCGCGGGCGGGCCCAGTCGGCCAGCTCGGTGTACACGCCCTTGCGGTTGACCACCAGCGGCGCCAGCAGGCCGATGTGCTGACCACGGTAACGCTTGAGCAGCTGGGCGGCAATGCTGTCGGGCGTCTGGGGTCGCACCTCGGCGCCGTCCTTCACGCAATGCTGCGTTCCCAGCTTGACGTACAGGAGGCGCAGGAAGTGCCATACCTCGGTGGTGGTGCCCACCGTGCTCTTGCGCCCGCCGCGCGACAGGCGCTGCTCGATGGCGACGGTGGGCGGGATGCCATAGACAGCGTCCACCTCGGGCCGGCCCGCGGGCTGCACGATGCTGCGCGCATAGGCGTTCAGGCTTTCCAGGTAGCGGCGCTGGCCTTCGTTGAACAGGATGTCGAACGCCAGCGTGGATTTGCCCGAGCCGGACACGCCCGTCACCACGCTGAACTTGCCATGCGGAATGTTGACCGACAGGCTCTTGAGGTTGTGCTCCTTGGCGTTGACGATCTGGATGGCGTCGGGGGCGGCGGGTTTGGCGCGCGGTGCCCTCACCCCTGCCCTCTCCCAGGGAGAGAGGGAGTCGGACACCTTGTGCGAGCCCAGCCCCATCGCCTGTTCGTACTCCCGCAGCGCGGCGCCGGTGTGCGACGTGAGGTGCTGGCGCAGGTCCTCTGGCGTGCCCTCGGCCACGATCAGGCCGCCCGCGAAACCGCCCTCGGGGCCCAGGTCGATCAGCCAGTCGGACGCGCGGATCACGTCCAGGTTGTGCTCGATCACGATCAGCGAATGGCCAGCCTCGATCAGCTTGCGCAGCGCGCGCATCAGCTTGGTGATGTCGTCAAAATGCAGGCCGGTGGTGGGCTCGTCAAACAGAAACAGCGTGCCCCTGGTGGCCGTGGCCTGGCGGCTGCTGGTGGCGTTTTTGGCGGCGGCAGCCAGAAAGCCCGCGAGCTTCAGGCGCTGCGATTCACCGCCCGACAGCGTGGGCACGGGCTGGCCCAGCTTCACGTATTCCAGCCCCACGTCCACGATGGGTTGCAGCGCGCGGATCACCTCGCGGTCGTTGGCGAAAACCGCCGCCGCTTCGCTGACGGTCAGCTCCAGCACGTCGGCCACGTTCATGATGCGCGGGCGCAAGGCGCCCACCGGCTGCCGCTCGATCGTCACCTCCAGGATTTCGGGCCGGTAGCGTTTGCCGTCGCAGTCGGGGCAGCGCAGGTATACATCGCTCAGGAATTGCATTTCCACATGCTCGAAGCCCGAGCCGCCGCAGGTGGGGCAACGCCCGTCGCCGCTGTTGAAGCTGAACTTGGAGCCGGTGTAGCCGCGCTGGCGCGCCAGCGGCGCCGTGGCGAATATTTCGCGGATGGCATCCCACGCGCCCACATAGCTCACCGGGTTGGAGCGTGCCGTCTTGCCGATGGGCGACTGGTCCACGAACACCACGTCGCTCAGATGGTCGGCCCCCAGCAGGCGGTCGTGCGCGCCGGGCGACTCGGTGGCGCGGCCAAAGTGGCGCATCAGCGCCGGAGCCAGCACGTCCTGGATCAGGCTTGACTTGCCCGAACCGCTGACGCCGGTGATGCACACCATGCGCTGCAGCGGGAATTCAACCGACACGTTGCGCAGGTTGTGCTCGCGCGCGCCTTCCAGGATGAGCCGTGGCGTGGCGTCCGTGACCTGGCGGCGAAAGCCCATGCCCACCTGCTTGCGCGCGCCCAGGTAGGCGCCGGTCAGGGTATCGGCGTGCTTGAGCTCTTCGGGCGTGCCATCAAACACAATTTCGCCGCCCTTTTCGCCGGGGCCGGGCCCCATGTCGATCATGCGGTCGGCCGCCAGCATCACGGCCGGGTCGTGCTCCACCACCACCAGCGTATTGCCGGCGTCGCGCAGGCGCTTCATGGCCTCGGTAATGCGGTTCATGTCGCGCGGGTGCAGGCCGATGCTGGGCTCGTCCAGCACAAACAGCGTGTTCACCAGCGAGGTACCCAGGGCCGTGGTGAGGTTGATGCGCTGCACCTCGCCGCCCGACAGGGTGCGGCTCTGGCGGTCCAGCGTGAGGTAGCCGATGCCCACGTCGCACAGGTATTTGAGCCGCGTGTTGATTTCCTCGAAGAGCAGTTTGATGGCTTGCATCTCCCCCTCCCCCGCTGGGGGAGGGTTGGGGTGGGGGCTCGCGCCGCTGGGCCCCCACCCCTGCCCTCCCCCGGTGGGGGAGGGAGTCATACGGTCAAAGAACAGGCGCAGCCGGTCGATGGGCATGAGCATCAGGTCATGCAGGCTCAGGCCGGGCAAGGCCTCCAGCTGCGCGCGCGTCCATTGCACACCCACGGGCATGAACCTGCGTTCGGGCGCCAGCGCAGCGTCGGCGTCTTCTTTTGTACCGATGCGCCACAGCAGGCTTTCGGTCTTCAGGCGCGCGCCGCCGCAGGTCTCGCACGGCGTGTAGCTGCGGTACTTGGACAGCAGCACGCGGATGTGCATCTTGTACGCCTTGCTTTCCAGGTACTGGAAGAAGCGCTTGATGCCGTACCAGCGCTTGGCCCACTGGCCCTCCTTGTAGCCGGGCACGCCATCAATCACAAAGCTCTTCTGTTCGGGCGTGAGCTTGTACCAGGGGGTGTCGCGCGGGATGCCGGCGGCCTCGGCATGGCGCATCAGGTCGTCCTGCGATTCGGACCAGGCAGGCGTCTGGATGGGCTTGATCGCGCCGGCGCGCAGCGTGAGCTTGTCGTTGGGGATGACCAGGCCCCAGTCCACCCCGATCACGCGGCCGAAGCCACGACAAGCCTCGCACGCACCCACGGCGGAGTTGAACGAGAACATCGACGGGATCGGGTCGGTGTAGCGCAGGTCGCTTTCGGGGCAGTGCAGGCCCGTGGAGAACTTCCAGGTGTCGCAACTGGCGTCGTAATTGGAATCTGACCCCGATTGTTGAGCCTGTTGGGCATACACGGTGATGCGCCCCGTGCCGCGCTTCAGTGCGACTTCGATCGCTTCGACCACGCGGGCTTTTTCGGTGCCCTGCAGGCGAAAGCGGTCGGCCACCACGTCGAGCACCTTGCGGGGCCCCGTGGGCGTGGCCACCTCGCGCTCGGCCTGCACGCGGGTGAAGCCGCTGGCGGACAGCCACTGCTCCACCTCGGCGGCGCTGGTGTTGGCGGGCAGCTCCACCGGGAAGGTCACCACCAGCCGCGGGTCGTCTTTGGCGGTGCGGCGGTGCAGTTCGGCGTAGATCGTCTCGGGCGTGTCGTGCTTGACCGGCAGCGCCGTCTGGCGGTCAAACAGCTGGCCCGCGCGGGCAAACAGCAGCTTGAGGTGGTCGTTCAGCTCCGTCATGGTGCCCACGGTGGAGCGCGACGAACGCACCGGGTTGGTCTGGTCGATGGCAATCGCGGGTGGCACGCCCTCGACCCGGTCCACGGCGGGCTTGTCCATGCGGTCCAGGAACTGGCGCGCGTAGGCACTGAAGGTTTCAACGTAACGGCGCTGGCCTTCGGCGTACAGCGTGTCAAACACCAGGCTGGACTTGCCCGAGCCGCTGGGGCCGGTCACCACCGTCAGTTCGCCGGTGCGGATGTCAAGGTCAAGGTTCTTGAGGTTGTGCTGGCGCGCGCCGCGGATGCGGATCAGTCCCTGGGTCATGGAGTCTTTCTTTCCGAAAGGAGGCCCAACATTCTAGGGACGCCCCACTGACAGTTTCTGTCATGGGGTTATCGGCGCGGATCAGCTTTTCAAGGCATGCGCCAGTGCAACGCACTTTTCCACACCGACCGCTTCCTGGATCCTCGGCAGCAAGGCCAGCAGTTGAGCGTCGTCGGTCGCCGCCTCGACGGCCAGGTTGAGGCGGTAGCCGCGCAGGCCGAGACCAGCGGTCAGTTGCGCGGCCAGCGGGTAGGCGCTCCGGTAGCGGTCGGCGCTGGTGGACAGGGGTGCTTCCCCGGCCTGTTCAGCGGGCGCAGCCGCCGGGACGGGCGCCGAAGGTGCCAGCAGCCCCATGCCGACCAGGTACTCCACATCGGTCTGCGTAAAGCCCAGCCCCTGCGTGGCGGCCAGCACATCGGCCGTGCTGCGCTGGCCATCGAACAGGATGAATGCACTGCGCTGGCGCGGCGACAGCGCGGCGGACCGGTCCTTCAGGGCCTGCTGGCCCGCCGGGGTTTTCACCAGCTTCATCGCGCAGCTCCTTTTTGCCGCTGTTGCGGCCGTTGCTTACTTGCTGGCGCTGGCAGCGGCGGCTGGCGCCGGCGCATGCACGGCTTCAGCGCCGTGCTTTTCACCCGTCATGTCCACCTTGTCACCCGCCTGCATGATGACGAACAGCGAAATGGCAGCGAACACGGCAAAGCCGACAGCAATTTTCCACATGAGATGTCTCCGTTAAGTCTCTTGACGAAAGGCCCGCCAGGCAGGCCCTTCAGCAAAAGGATCCCCTTCCAGTGCCACCGCGGAACCGGCTCCGCCGGGCCGCTGGTGGCGCCCCCCTCAGGGGGGAGGCGGCCAAAGGCCGCTTCGGGGGGAGCTTTCAGTCTTTTGCGTAAATGTCCACGTCCTTGGTTTCCTTGATGAACAAGGTACCGATCACAAACGTCATGCCCGCGATGATGATCGGGTACCACAGGCCGTTGTACATGTTGCCGGTCTGCGCCACGATGGCGAACGCGGTGGTGGGCAGCAGGCCGCCAAACCAGCCGTTGCCGATGTGATACGGCAGGCTCATGGAGGTGTAGCGGATGCGCGTGGGGAACATTTCCACCAGCATGGCGGCGATGGGGCCGTACACCATGGTCACCAGGATCACCAGGTACGTCAGGATGACGATGACCAGCAGCTTGTTCATCTTGGCCGGGTCGGCCTTGCTCGGGTAACCGGCGGCCTTCAGCGTATCGGCCACGGCCTTCTTGAACTCGGCGTCCTTCTTCTTCGCCTCATCAGCGGGAAGACCCTTGCTGGCATAGGACGGGATCACCACTTCGCCAATCTTGATGCTGGCAGGTGTGCCGGCCGGAGCCGCTGCGTTTTCGTAGCTCACCGAGGCGCCTGCCAGCACCTGCTTGGCGATATCGCACGAGCTGGTGAACTTGACGGTGCCGGTCGGGTTGAACTGGAACGAGCACTCGGCCGGGTCGGCGGCGATGATCACCTGGTTCTTGGCCTGCGCGGCGGCCAGGTCGGGGTTGGCGGCCTTGGTCAAGGCGCCGAACACCGGGAAGTACGTGAGCACGGCCAGCAGGCAGCCCGCCATGATGATGGGCTTGCGGCCAATCTTGTCAGACAGGGCGCCAAACACGATGAAGAACGGCGTGCCGATCAAAAGCGACGCGGCCACCATCAGGTTGGCGGTGGCGTTGTCCACCTTCAGCGCCTGCGTCATGAAGAACAGCGCATAGAACTGGCCCGAGTACCACACCACGGCCTGGCCAGCCGTCAGGCCCACCAGCGCCAGGATCACGATCTTCAGGTTCTTCCACTGGCCGAAGGACTCGGTCAGCGGTGCCTTGGAGGTCTTGCCCTCGGCCTTCATTTTCTGGAAGGCGGGCGATTCGTTCATGCTCAGGCGGATCCACACCGAGATGGCCAGCAGCGCGATGGAGACGATGAACGGAATGCGCCAGCCCCAGTCGGAGAAGGCGGCCTCGCCCAGCGCGGTGCGCGTGCCCAGGATCACCAGCAGCGACAGGAACAGGCCCAGCGTGGCCGTGGTCTGGATCCAGGCCGTGTAGGCGCCACGCTTGCCGTGCGGCGCGTGCTCGGCCACGTAGGTGGCTGCGCCGCCGTATTCGCCGCCCAGCGCCAAGCCCTGCAGCAGCCGCAGGATGATCAGGATGATCGGCGCCGCCACGCCAATGCTGGCGTAGGTGGGCAGGATGCCCACGATGAAAGTGGACAGGCCCATGATCAGGATGGTGACCAGGAACGTGTACTTGCGCCCGATCATGTCGCCCAGGCGGCCGAAGAAGATGGCACCAAAGGGACGCACGATGAAGCCCGCGGCAAATGCCAGCAGCGCGAAGATGAACGCGGAGCCCGCGTCCAGCCCGCTGAAGAACTGCTTGGCAATGATGGCGGCGAGCGAGCCGTACAGATAGAAGTCATACCACTCGAATACGGTGCCGAGCGACGAAGCGAAGATCACTTTCTTCTCTTCGGGAGTCATCGGCCGGGGGGCGGCTGTTGTTGACATGGTTTTGTCTCCAAAAAAGGTTGCAAGCCCCCGACGCGGAGGCTTGGAACGGATTCTTGGAGATCGCTCTGACCCTGCTCTGACGCGAAACCAACAGGGGCTTGCGCCAAACTGATGCGTTTCTGACAGATTAGGGTGAAACCCTTGGGTCTGTTTTCACGATGCGGGTAATTGCAGCGGGACGCGCTGCTGCGTCCTGCCAATGGCCTGCAAACCAGCCGTCGCCGGCCAGGTACGCGCGCAGCATGGGCAAGGCATCAAAGCCCCAGAACAGCTTGTCGTCCACTGCAAAGGTGGGCACACCAAAAAGACCCTGCGCAATGGCCTCCTCGGTGTTGGCCTTGAGCCGCGCCTTCACGGCTTCGCCTGCCGGGTCCTGCGCGGGTTGCAGCTGCGCGGCCAGCGCCTGCAGACGCGCCGGGTCAGCCACGTCAGTGCCACCGCGCCACACATGGCGCAGCACCGTCTCGCACACATAGCGGTTCACCCGGCCTGACGCATCGCCGCAGGCCAATGCCAGGCGCAGCAGCGCCAGCGGGTTGAACGGGTGCGCGGCAGGCATCTGCATAGTCACGCCGTGGCTGTGCGCCAGCCACAGCACCTGCCGGTAGGTCCAGTCGCGCTTGCCGGCGATCTCGGCCGGGCCCAATTGGCCATGGTGCTTGAGCAGGCCGGCAAACAGCACGGGCTTGTAGTCCATGCTGTAGCTGTGGCCCAGCAGGGCCTCGGGCAGTTTCTCGAAGGCCAGGTACGCATAGGGCGAGATGAAGTCCAGCCAGCAGGTGATGTGTTTCATGCCGCAGTCTCCAGGCGCTGTTCGATCAAGGCCCACACGCCGCGCTTGCCCGCATCGTCCATCCGGCTCCAGGCCGCGATCTCCTCCAGCGTGCGCAGGCAGCCCAGGCAGTGCTGCGTTTGCGGGTCCATGCGGCACACCGACACGCAGGGCGACGGCACACCCACCTCGCCGTCCAGCGCGTCCTGGCGCACCTGGGCGGCCAGGCGCGTGAGCACGACGGCGCTGTACGGCTGTGTCATGCGCCCGCCTGCACCACGTCGGCCACGGGCGCGCCGGTCAACACAGCCAGGTCCTGCGGGCGCAGCCTGAACACGCCATGCGGGTGGCCGGCGGCCGCCCACACTTCATCAAAGCGCAGCAGGTCCTGGTCGATCAGCGTGACCGGCGGCGTGGCATGGGCCAGGGGCGGCACGCCGCCAATGGCATAGCCTGTTCTGGCGCGCACGAATTCAGCGTCGGCGCGGCCTGTCTTGCCCACCAGGGCGTCCACCTTCTTCTCGTCCACACGCCGGTCGCCCGAGGTGATGACCAGCACCGCTGCATCGTCGGACTTGCGGCGAAAGATGATGCTCTTGGCGATCTGCCCCACGGCAATGCCCAACGCATCGGCCGCCTGCTGCGCGGTGCGCGCGGCGTCGTCCAGCATCACGGGGGAATGGGGATGGCCCTTGTCCTGCAGCACGCGGGCCACGCGCTGCACGCTCTCGGGCAGGGATGTCAGTTCAGCTCCACACATGCCACCGATCTTAAGCGCCAGCCACCGCCCCCTGCTCCACGCGGGCCTTCAGCCCGCGCAAGGTCACCGGCAGGCCGCGGCGCACGTCCTGGCCGACGCTGCGGTGCAGCCAGCCCGCCAGCCAGCCGTGAAACGACACGCGGTGCGTCACCTGCACGCCGCCGTCACGCGGGCTCAGCAGGTGCTCGAACCGCATCACGCTGCCCAACACCGGGCATTCCACGGTGAAATGCCGCCCCGGCTCGGCCTGCACCACCCGCATGGCCACGGTGAAGCCCTTGCGCGGCGTGAGCCGCCCCCGGGCGCCCACGGCCAGCGGCCCGTCCAGCGACGCGCGGCGCGTGTCCGGGTCCCATTGCGGCCAGTTCGGCACATCGGCCCAGACGGCATACACGGCGCTGGCCGGCGCCGCCACGTGGATGCTCTCTTCAATGACATGGTTCATGGCCGCGATGCTAGGCGCGCAGCATCAGCACGTCTTGGAAAAATCCGACAACGCGCACCCAACAACACGCGCCCCCCAGCGCGTGAAGAACCGCGGCGCCAGCTGGCTGGCGCCCAGCGCCATGCCGGTGGCGGCATCCGCCGCCCGTGCCAGGCTTTCACGCGGTGCGGCGCCGGCCAGCAGGCGGTAGTCACGCGCCATGTGGGCCTGGTCGAAAAACCCCGCACGCAGCGCGTGCTGCGACAGCGGCTCGGCACCATTGGCCAGGCGCATGCGCACGCTGGCATGCAGGCGCGCCAGCCGCTGCAGCAGCACAGGCGTGACGCCCAGCTCGGCCTGGCAGGCACGCTGCCACTGGCGTTCGGCCCAGCCCTCTGGCTGGCGCGACGGCGAACCGGCGGCCCAGCCCGCCAGGGCAGCGGCAAAACGCACGGCGCTGCTGCGGGGCGGGCGCGCGGCATCAAGCGCCCGGCGGAGCTGGTCAAACAGCGCTGCCGCCAGCGATGCGTCGGAAGGGGCGTTGCCCAGTTGGTGCTGCACCGCGTCCGCGTCCAGCCCCAGCAGCGCCGGTGATACCGCGCCCCCAGCGAACAGCGAGGCCGGCTCGCCACTAAGCAGCGGCAGCACGCTGGCACGGCATAGCAGGCTGGCGCACACGGTGCCGGGCCCGGCCACGACCACGCGCGCCGTCGCTGCGCTGCCCTGCCCCACCAGCGCGCCGGCGTGGGTGCTTTGCGCTGCGCCATGCAGCGCGCCGCGGTGGACCAGCGTGAAGATCGCCAGCGCATGGGCCGGTGTGACCACCGGGCACGGCTGCGCCGTGCGCAGCACCGTCACCCCCAGCGCATGCGCGGCCAGGTGTCCCGGTGCCGGGATGAATCGCATCGCGCGTCAGCCGGCCCGTTTGTTGAGGATGGCGGTGGACGCGCGCGAGTTGGGCTTGCGGCCCAGGTGGTCGCTGATGTATTTGCCCGCGTCGATCAGGCGGTCCAGGTCAATGCCGGTCTCTATGCCCATGCCGTGCAGCATGTACACCACGTCTTCGGTCGCCACGTTGCCGGTGGCGCCCTTGGCATAAGGGCAGCCGCCCAGTCCGGCTGCCGAGGTGTCGTACTGCCACACACCCATTTCCAGCGTGGCCAGCGTATTGCCCAGGGCCTGGCCGTAGGTATCGTGGAAATGACCTGACACGTCGTTGATGTCGTAATGTTTCAACGCCGCCTCCATGGCCCGCTGCACTTTCAGCGGCGTGCCCACGCCAATCGTGTCGGCCACGCCCACGTGCTGCACGCCGATCTGCTTCATCAGCCTGGCCACCAGCTCCACCCGCCCGGGCGCGATCTCGCCCTCATACGGGCAGCCCACGGCGGTGGAAATGGCGCCGCGCACGTAGATGCCGTGCGCCCGCGCGGCTTCGACCACCGGCGCGAAACGCTCGATGCTCTCGGCGATGGAGCAGTTGATGTTCTTCTGGCTGAAGGCTTCGCTGGCCGCGCCAAACACCACGATCTCGTCGGGCCAGAATTCGCGCGCGGGGGCCACCGCCGCCTCGAAGCCCTTCATGTTGGGCGTCAGCACCGAATAGCGCACGCCCGGCTTGCGCTGGATGCCTGCCATGACTTCGGCGTTGTCGGCCATCTGCGGCACCCATTTGGGGCTGACGAAGCTGGTGACTTCGATTTCCTTCAGGCCGGCATCCTGCAGGCGGTGCACCAGGCCGATCTTGACTTCGGCCGGCACGGGCTGCTTTTCGTTTTGCAGGCCGTCGCGCGGGCCGACGTCCACCAGCTTGACTTTGGCAGGGTAGTTCATGGCGTCAATATCCTTTCTGCAGGTCCACCGCGCCGGGCAGGCGGGCCAGCGGCTCGCCACGCGCGACCGCCGCCATCTTGGCCGCGATCTGCGCCACCGTTTCCTCGCGCAGCGTGCGCGCCGAGGTGTGCGGCGTGACGGTGATTTTCGGGTGCCGCCAGAACGCATGATCCGGCGGCAGGGGTTCGGTGCGGAACACGTCCAGCGTGGCGCCGGCCAGGTGGCCGCTGTCCAGCAGCGCGATCAGGTCGTCATCCACCAGATGGGCGCCGCGCGCCACGTTGATGACGTAGCCGCCGGGCTGCAGGCGCGACAGGGTGGCGCGGTTCAGGATGTCCTGCGTGCCGGGCGTGAGCGGCAACAGGCACACCAGGAAACGCGACGCCACCAGAAAATCGTTCAGCTGGTCCATGCCCGCGAAACCGCGCACACCGTCGATGGCCTTGGGCGAGCGGCTCCAGCCATTGACGGGAAACTCGAACTGCGCCACGGCACGGGCCACGCGCTCGCCCAGCACACCCAGGCCCATGATGCCTACGGGAAAGTCGCCGCGCGAGCGCGGCTTGCGGAAAGACCACTTGCCCTGCGCCACGTCAGCCTCGTAACCGTCCAGCTCACGAAAGTGCCGGATGATGGCGTGGCAGACAAACTCGGCCATCTGCACCGACATGCCCGCATCGTCCAGCCGCACAACGGTGGCGCCTGCCGGCAGCCTGAGCTTGAGCAGCGCGTCCACGCCGGCGCCGGTGTTGAAGATGCCCTTGAGCGCCGGCTGTTCGTCCATGAACTGCTGGGGAGGTGACCACACCACCGCATGCTCAGCCTGCGGCGCGCCGGGCGCCCATTCGGAAATATCGGCCCCTGGCAGGGCCGCGCGAAAGGCGGCGAGCCAGGGCTCCGCCTTGGTATGGGTACAGCAGAAAGTGATGCGCATAAGGAATTCTGTCATCCCGGGCTTGACCCGGGATCCATGGATGCCGGATCAGGTCCGGCATGACTGTCAGGTCAGTTTCAGCAGCTCGGCCCCCTCGGCCACCTGATCCCCCGGCGCATACAACAACTCGGCCACGGTGCCGTCGGCCGGCGCGGCGATGGTGTGCTCCATCTTCATGGCCTCCATCACGGCCAGCGCCTGGCCCTTGGCCACCTTGTCACCGGCCTTGACGGCAAACGACACGACCTTGCCCGGCATGGGCGCCGTCAGCCGGCCCGCTTCCGCATGCGCCTCGCCGGCATGGGCCAGCAGGTCCACATTGAGGATCTGCGTGGCGCCGTGCGGCGCAAACACATGGTCGGTCTCGCCCTGGGCATAGACCCGCACCGTGGCACGCTGGCCGGCAAACTGCACGTCCAGCCCCTGCGCCGTGGCGGCGAACTGCAGCGTGCCCGACACCCCGCCCACGCTCAGGTGCAGTGCCCCGTCATGCAGGTAGCTCAGCTCGCCAGGCTGCGGCTCGCCACGGAATTCAAACGCAAAGCGGCGCACCGTCACCCCGTGCGAACGCCAGCCGTCCCGGCGGCTGAACGGATCGGCGGCTTCGGTGGCCTTTTCATCCAGCAGCGCCTGCGCCACGGCGGCGGCCGCCGCCAGCGGCAGGCCCACCGGCTCCTGGTGGAACAGCACGGCCTGCTCGCGCGGGATCAGCGCGGTGTCCAGGTTGGCCCCGGCAAACGACGGGCTCCTGACCACATGGCGCAGGAACTGCACATTGGTGGCCAGGCCCACGATGTGGGTCTGCGCCAGCGCGGCGTCCAGACGCGCCAGGGCCTGTTCGCGCGTGTCGCCGTGCACGATGAGCTTGGCGATCATGGAGTCATAGAACGGGCTGATGGCGTCGCCTTCACGCACGCCGTCGTCCACGCGGACCGTGCCGCGCTCAAACGCCGTGCAGGCGGGCTTGCGGTACACCGCCAGCGTGCCGGTGGCCGGCAGGAAGTTGTTGTCGGGGTTTTCGGCGCAGATGCGCGCCTCGATCGCGTGGCCGGTGATGCGCAGTTCGTCCTGCTTGAGCGGCAGCGGCTCACCCGACGCCACGCGCAGCTGCCATTCGACCAGGTCCAGCCCGGTGATGGCTTCGGTGACTGGATGCTCCACCTGCAGGCGGGTGTTCATCTCCATGAAGAAGAAGTTCATGGTCCCGTCAGGGCGCTGCTCCACGATGAACTCCACCGTGCCGGCGCCCACATAGTTCACCGCGCGCGCCGCTGCCACGGCGGCTTCACCCATCTGCTGGCGCATCGCGGTCGTCATGCCGGGGGCGGGGGCTTCTTCCAGCACCTTCTGGTGGCGCCGCTGCACCGAGCAGTCGCGCTCGAACAGGTACACGCAGTTGCCATGCGTGTCGCCAAACACCTGGATCTCAATGTGGCGCGGGCGCTGCACGTACTTTTCGATCAGCACCGCGTCGTCGCCAAAGCTGTTGATGGCCTCGCGCTTGCACGATGCGAGCGCAGCGTCAAAGTCCTCTGCCTTGTCCACCGCGCGCATGCCCTTGCCGCCGCCGCCGGCGCTGGCCTTGATGAGCACCGGGTAGCCAATGCGGTCAGCCTCTTTCTTCAGCATGGCCGGGTCCTGCCCGGCGCCGTGGTAGCCGGGCACCAGCGGCACGCCGGCCTTTTCCATGAGCTGCTTGGATTCGGCTTTCAGGCCCATGGCCTGGATGGCCGACGCGGGCGGGCCGATGAACACCAGGCCCGCGGCCTGGCAGGCGTTGGCAAAGTCCTCGTTTTCGCTGAGGAAGCCGTAGCCGGGGTGGATGGCCTGAGCACCGGTGGTGTGGGCCGCTTCAATGATCTTTTCCCAGCGCAGGTAGCTGTCCTTGGGCGCGCTGCCACCGATGTGCACGGCCTCGTCGCAGGCCTCCACATGCTTGGCCCTGGCGTCGGCATCGGAATACACGGCCACGGTCTTCACACCCAGGCGGCGCGCGGAGGCGGCCACGCGGCAGGCGATTTCGCCACGGTTGGCGATCAGGATCTTGTCAAACATCTTGCTTCCTTGGGCGCGGGCGTGCGCCCGCAGTCGGATCTGTCAGCCGGCGCACCACCGCGCGCAGGAACCGGAACAACACAACAATCAGCACCACCGCGACCACCAGGGTCAGCGCCAGCGCCACGGCAAACCACAGCGGGTAGGCAAATGCCAGCCACAGCATGAACACCACGAAGCCGTCTTCGGCCAGCGACACGCCCATGTTGGAAAACGGCTCGGGCGATGTGTTGACCGCCGCGCGCGTGGCCAGCTTGGCCGTATGCGCCGTGGCGGCCAGCGAGCCGCCGAGCAGCGCGGCCACCCAGGCCACGGCCGGGCCTTCGGCGCCCAGGGCGGCAGCGGCCAGCGCGGCCCCTGCGGGAATGCGGATCACGGTGTGCGCCGTGTCCCACAGGCTGTCCACCAGCGGCACCTTGTCGGCCAGGAATTCAACCGCCACCATCAACCCGCTGGCCCACAGCGCCGCCGGGTGCTGCAGCACCTGCAGCCCGGCGGGCAGGTCCACCCAGCCCAGGAAACCCGATGCGCCGGCAATGAACAGCGCCGCGTACAGCCGGATGCCGCTGGCCCAGCCCAGGGCCGCTGCCAGTGCCAGCAGCTGCGGTGCGTCCAGCAAGCGCGCGAGCACGTCCATAGTGTCAGGCAGCGGGCAGCCAGGCAGGCTGGCGCTTGTTCAGGAATGACTGCACGCCCTCGCGGCCTTCGTCGCTGGCGCGGATGTCGGCAATGCGGCGCGCCGTCTCGGTCCGCAACGCGTCCGTGAGGGGCTGGCCCGCCACATCGCGCACCAGCAGCTTGCAGGCACGCACCGCCGCCGGGCCATTGGCCACCAGCGTGGCGACGATGCCGGCCACGCGCGCGTCCAGCGTGTCGAGTGTGCACAGCTCATGCACCATGCCCATGGCATGGGCCTGCGCCGCGCTGAACCGCTCGGCGGTGGTGAAATAGCGGCGCGCCGCCTGCGTGCCCATGGCCCGCACCACATAGGGCGCGATGGTGGCCGGCAACAGCCCCAGGCGCGCCTCAGACAGGCAGAAGGTCACGTTGTCGGACGCCACCAGCACATCGCACACCGCCGCCAGCCCCATGCCGCCCGCGTAACAGTCACCCTGGATGCGCCCCACGATGGGAAGGGGGCATTGGTCCAGCGTCCAGAGCATGTCGGCCAGCTTCTGCGCGTCGGCGCGGTTTTCGTCCCAGCTGTAGCCGGCCATGGCGCGCATCCAGTTCAGGTCGGCGCCCGCGCAGAACGCCTTGCCGCTGGCAGCCAGCACGATGCAGCGCAGATCGGTGCGCACGGACAGGTCCGCAAAGACCTGCGTGAGTTCGGCGATGACTTCGTCATTGAAGGCATTGCGCACGTCCGGGCGGTTCAGGGTGACGGTGGCACAGTGGCCATCGATGTCCAGAAGCAGGTGATTCATGTTGTTTGCAGTCCCTCGATCTGTTGCATGCCCGCAAAGTCGCGGTCGTCCTGGATCAGCAGGCAGTCGTTGCGGATGCACCAGGCGCCCACCAGCAGGTCGATGGGGCTGCGCACGGTGATGCCATGGCCGCGCAGGCGCCGGTACATGGCGGCAGCGTGCCGGGCGACTTCTTCGCCGCCCGCTGCCTCCACCGGCAGCGGCGCCAGGGCCTGCCGCGCGAAGTCGTATTCGCGGTCATGCCGGAAGCCGCGCAGCACTTCCATCAGCACCACGTCCAGCAGCACGATCTCGTTCGTGCTGTCGTCCAGCGCGGCGTCGAGCTGGCGCACCTGGGGGGTGTCCTGCCCGTTGAAATAGTCGATCCAGACGCTGGAGTCGGCCGTGATCACTTGCGGCCTTCCTGGCGCGCCGAGGCATAGGCGGCTTGCGGCTCATGCACCGACGGGGCCGCCGCAGGCCAGTCGCCCTCAAGACTCCAGTGGAGCTTGCCGCGCAAGGCGCGGATGTTCTGGTATGCGGCGCGGCGCGCGAGCAAACGCAAGCCTTCTTCCACGGCGTCGCGCTTGGTCTTGAAGCCGCCGGCCTTCATGGCGGCTTCCATGAGTTCGTCGTCGATCACGATGTTGGTTCGCATGGCACTCTCTATGTGCATGAATTTATAGAATTTTACACATTTAATACTTTGGTGCGCAACAGTTCATCAGTAGCGCTTGGCCACTTCTTCCAGCATCACTTCGGTGGCGCCGCCGCCGATGCCCAGCACGCGTGCGTCGCGCCACAGCCGCTCGATGGCTGTTTCACGCATGTAGCCCATGCCGCCGTGGAACTGCTGGCAGGTCTGCACCACTTCATTCACCAGTTCACCCGTCAGCGCCTTGAGCATGGACACGTCCTGCACGATGTCATGCCCCTGGGTCACCCGCCACGCACACTGGTACATGAACGCCCGCGCCGCACGCGTCTTTGCGTCCAGCATCGACAGGCGCTGGCGGATCGTCTGCTGGTTCCACAACGGGCCGCCAAAGGCCTGGCGCTGGCGTACATAGTCCAGCGTGAGCTGCAGCGCGCGCTGGCAATGGCCCACGGCCATTGCGGCCAGCGCAATGCGCTCGGTCTGGAAGTTCTTCATGACCGAATAGAAGCCCTTGCCTTCTTCGCCCAGCAGGTTGGCGGCGGGGACGCGCACGTTGTCCAGCACCAGCTCTGCCGTGTCCGATGACAGCCAGCCGGTCTTCTTGAGCGCGCGGCCCACGCTGAAACCAGGCGTGCCCTTTTCCACGATGAACATGGAGACTTCGCGCTTGCCCGGCCCCGTCTTGGCCGCCACGAAATACAGGTTGGCGTGCACGCCGTTGGTGATGAACATCTTGGTGCCGTTGAGCACCCACCCCGCATCAGGACCATCGCCCTCACGTTTCGCCTGGGTGCGGATGCCCGCCACGTCCGAGCCCGCGCCGGGCTCGGTGATGCCCACGGCCGTGATGAGCTCGCCGGCGATCACCTTCTTCAGGTACTTTTCCTTTTGCGCCGCGTTGCCCGCGTGGTGCAGGTGCGGGCTTGCCATGTCGGTGTGGACCAGCACGGTGATGATGAAGCCGGCGTAGGTGCTCTGGCTCAGCGCCTCGGCAAACACCAGGTTGGTCAGCGCGTCGGCCTCGGCGCCGCCATAGGCGCTTTCGTACATCAGGCCGAACAGGCCTGCCTGGCCCATGCGGCGCAGCACTTCGCGTGGCACGAAGCCCTGCTCTTCCCACTTGTCGGCATGCGGCTCGACTTCGCGCGCGATGAACTTCGCGACCTGGTCGCGCAGGGTGTCGTACTCGGGGGTGTCGTAGATGGAAGTTTGCATGGCAGGCCTGGGCTTTACATACGGAACACACCGAAGTTCGGCTCGCCGATCGGCGCATTGAGCGATGCGGAAAGGCCCAGCGCCAGCACGCGGCGCGTGTCCGCCGGGTCGATCACGCCGTCGTCCCACAGCCGCGCGCTGGAGTAATACGGGTGCGACTGGTGGCCAAACTGGTCCAGGATGGGTTGCTTGAACTTCGCTTCGTCCTCGGCGCTCCAGCTGCCGCCCTTGGCCTCGATGCCGTCACGCCGCACGGTGGCCAGCACGCCAGCAGCCTGCTCGCCGCCCATGACGCAGATGCGCGCGTTGGGCCACATCCACAGGAACCGGGGCGAGTACGCCCGCCCGCACATGCCGTAGTTGCCCGCGCCGTAGCTGCCGCCGATGATGACGGTGAACTTCGGCACGCTGGCCGTGGCCACGGCCGTGACCATCTTGGCGCCGTGGCGGGCAATGCCTTCGCTTTCGTACTTGCGCCCGACCATGAAACCGGTAATGTTCTGCAGGAACACCAGCGGTACCTTGCGCTGGCAGCACAGCTCGATGAAGTGCGCGCCCTTTTGCGCCGATTCGCTGAACAAAATGCCGTTGTTGGCAATGATGCCCACCGGCATGCCCTCGATGTGCGCAAAGCCGCAGACCAGCGTGGCGCCGAACCGCTGCTTGAACTCATGGAACTCCGACGCGTCCACGATGCGCGCGATGATCTCGCGTACGTCATACGGCTTGCGCGTGTCGGTGGGGATCACGCCATACAGCTCACGGCTGTCGAACCTGGGCGGGCGCGGCGCGCGCAGCTGCACGTCGGGGTCTTTCGCATTGCGCAGCGTGGCCACGGCCTGGCGGGCCAGCGCCAGTGCATGCGGGTCATTCTGTGCCAGATGATCGGCCACGCCCGACAGGCGCGTGTGCACGTCGCCGCCGCCCAGGTCTTCGGCACTGACCACCTCGCCGGTGGCTGCCTTCACCAGCGGCGGGCCGCCCAGGAAGATGGTGCCCTGGTTCTTGACGATGATGGTCTCGTCGCTCATGGCGGGCACATAGGCGCCGCCTGCGGTGCAGCTGCCCATGACCACGGCAATCTGCGCAATGCCCTGCGCACTCATGTTGGCCTGGTTGTAGAAGATGCGGCCGAAATGGTCCCGGTCGGGAAACACCTCGTCCTGGTTGGGCAGGTTGGCGCCGCCGGAGTCCACCAGGTAGATGCAGGGCAGGCGGTTCTGCATGGCGATCTCCTGCGCGCGCAGGTGTTTCTTGACCGTCATGGGGTAGTAGGTGCCGCCCTTCACCGTGGCGTCGTTGCACACGATCATGCAGTCCACGCCGCTCACGCGGCCGATGCCGGCAATCACGCCGGCACAGGGCGCATCGCCCACGCCGTCCTTGTTGAGGTACATGGCATGCGCGGCCAGCGGCGCGATCTCCAGGAACGGCGTGCCCGGGTCCAGCAGCATCTGCACCCGGTCGCGCGGCAGCAGCTTGCCGCGCGCCACATGCTTGGCCCGGGCGGCTTCGCCACCGCCGGCAGCCGCCCTGGCCACCTGGGCCGCCAGGTCGTCCACCAGCGCCTGCATGGCGGCGGCATTGGCCTGGAATTCGGCGGAGCGGGCGTTGAGTTGTGTCTCTAGCGTGGTCATGCGGTGTCGTCCTCGGATGGCTGCGTCGTGCAGCTTAAGAGCGGGCCGGTGCCGCCCGGGGTCACAAAGGTAACAAATCCTGCCACCTGCGGCGGCAAGGGATCAGCCGGGCAAACCCTTGCGCCGGTAGCCGGCGGGGGTCTCACCCGTCCATTCGCGGAACGCGCGGGCAAAACTTTTTTCGCTGCGGAATCCCACCGCCTGCGCCACCTGCTTGATGGGGCGGGCCGTGCGGCGCAACAGGTGCATGGCCTGTTCGTGGCGCACTTCGTCCTTGAGTGACTGCAGCGATGCGCCTTCGTCCTGCAGCTGTCGGTGCAGCGTGCGCGGCGACATGGCCAGCGCATGGGCCAGCGCCTCGGCCGTGGCGGCACCGGGCTGCTCCTTGAGCAGCATGCGCACGCGCTGCACCAGCAGCCGGTCACGCCGGTAGGGCCGCACCACCAGCGACAGCGCCTGCGGCAGCAGCGCGCGCAGCGCGCGGTCGTCGCGGCGCACCGGCAGCTTCAGGTACTGGCCGTCAAAGCTCAGCGCCGCGTGGCGGGCGCCGAAATGCACCGGGCCCGGGAACAGCACCGGGTACACGCCCGCATGCGGCGGCGCGTCGAACGGAAAGGCCACGCCCTCCAGCGGAATGGCCGAATCCACCAGCCAGCAGCTGATGCCATGGATGTTGCGCAACAGCGTGACCAGGCAGAACTCCCGCATGGCCGCGTCCAGCCGCCGCTCGGTCAGCGACACGGTGGCCACATCGGCGGCCACCAGCAGCTGCAGCGTGATGTCGTCGGTCAGCAGGTTGTGGTGGCGCAGCCAGCGCTTGAGCGCCACGCCCAGGTTGGGCGAGGTGAGCGACGCGCGCAGCAGCATCACATAGCTGCCCCAGGGCAGGCGGCGCGAGAACCAGCCCAGCGCCTCGTCGTCCAGCTCGCGCATGGCCTCGCCGGCCAGCGCCTGCAGCTGCCACGACGTCACCGTGCCCCCCGCCTTGCCCACCTGCGCGGGCGTGATCTGCGCACGCGCCAGCGCCCCTGCGGGGTCCACGCCGTACTTGGCATAGGCCATGAGCAGCATGCGCACGAAGGCGATGGGGGTGACGGCGGCGATCTTCACGACGGCCAAGTATCGCCGCAGCGGCGATGTCAGGGCTCCAGGTAAAAATCCAGCGGGATCAGCTCCACGGCCCAGCCGCCTTGCTCGCCGATTTGGGCAGCCGGGTGCATGGAGGCCAGCCTGATCGCTTCCTCGCGGGTGTCGGCGTCAATGATGAACAGGCCGCCCACCATCTCCTTGGCCTCGGCAAAAGGGCCGTCCTTGACCAGGGTCTTGCCCCCGCCGGGCCGCAGCGTGACCCATTCGCTGGCGTTCGCCAGCGAGGCGGACACCCGCATCTTGCCGGTTGCGCGCATCTTCTCGTCCAGCGCCGGGCACTGGCTCACCAGGGCCTGCACGTCGGTGGGCGCCATGGCGGCAAATTTCTCGGGATTGAAATAGGCAAGGCCGATGTATTTCATGGCGGGCTCCTTTTTGGGGGATGATGCCTGCACGACGCGCGGCAGGGCCGCGAATCGACACAACCCACACCCTTGCTGACCATCCTCTACCTCGACGACGACCTGGCCGCCATCGACAAGCCTGCCGGGCTGCTGGTGCACCCCACCGGGCTGGACGCGCACGAAACCCGCAACGCCATGGCGCTGCTGCGCGACCAGCTGGGCGGCCGTGTCTGGCCGCTGCACCGGCTGGACAAGGGCACCAGCGGCGTGCTGCTGTTCGCCCGCAACGAGGCGGCGGCCAGCCGCTGGCGCGCGCCGTTTGAAGCCGGTACGGTGTACAAGCAGTACCTGGCCCTGGTGCGCGGCTGGCCGCCAGAGGCTGGCGAAATTGACTACCCGCTGGCACGTGACCCGGAGCTGCCTTCCGCCGGGCAGCCGCGCCTGGCCGCCGTCACGCGCTGGCGGCGCCTAGCCACCTTTGAATGGGACTTCAGCGTGGACGGCCGCCACCCCACGAGCCGCTACGCGCTGGTGGCCGTGGAGCCCGTGACCGGGCGGCGCCACCAGATCCGCCGGCATTTCAAGCACATCGCCCATCCGCTGGTGGGCGATGCCACGCATGGCAAGGGCGCGCACAACCGGGCGGTGGCTGCCTGGCTGGGGCTGGACCGGCTATGGCTGCATGCGCAGCGGCTGGCGCTGCCGGCCGCCACGCCGGGCGCCGCTGCGCTGTGCATCGAGGCGCCGCCGGGTCCGGAATGGGCGCGGCTCAGCCAGCGGCGTTGAACACGGCCTTGGGCTCCTTGAAGCCGGTCAGGCCAGGACCTGTGCCAGTTGGCCCATGTCCGTGAAGACATGCGCGGCACCGGCGCCGCGCAAAGCATCGGGCGCGTCGTGTCCCGCTTCGTGCGGGCTGTAGCCAAACACCGTGGCGCCGGCAGCCACGCCGGCCGTCACACCGGTCACGGTGTCTTCCACCACGGCGCAGCGGCGCGGGTCCACGCCCAGTGCCGCAGCCGCGGCCAGGTACACGTCGGGCGCGGGTTTGGAACGCGGCATTTCATGGCCGCTGAAGATACGCCCGGCAAAGTAAGGCATCAGGCCGCACTTTTCCATCTGCAGCTCAACCTTGAAGCGGTCGGCACCGCTTGCGCACGCAATGCGCCCGCCCATCAGCGCATGCAGTTGGGCCGCCGCCGCGACCGCGCCGGTGATGGGCTTCACGTCGCGCACCAGGCCGGCGTTGCGCCGCTCGCGAAAGCGCAGCATCCAGTCCTCGGTGATCCTGTGACCGGTCTGCGCCTCAATCAGGGCGACTTCGTCCTTGACCGCTTTGCCGACAAAAATCCGCATGCATTCCTGCGGGCTGAGCACCCAGCCCAGTTCTTCCAGCATGTCGCGCAGCACGCCGTTGGTAATGGGCTCGCTGTCGACCAGCACGCCATCGCAGTCAAACAGCACCGCATCAAATCTCATTGCAGGTCTCCATCCACATAGAGCCAGCGGCCCTGTTCATTCACAAAGCGGCTGCGCTCGTGCAGCCGCACGGCCCGCCCGCCCACGCGGTAGCGCGCCACGAATTCCACCTCGGCGTGCGTTGCATCCAGCACACGGTGGCTGCGCACCTGCAGGCCCAGCCATTTCGTGCCGGGCACCGGCGCCACGTCGGCGGGGCAGGTGCCGGGGTGCCAGGTGGCACGCAGGTAGTCCACCCGGCCCAGCACAAAGGCGCTGTAGCGCGAACGCATGAGCGCCTGCGCATCGGGCGCGGCCTGGCCGGCATCCAGGTAGCGGCCGCAGCACGCGGCCAGCGCCAGGGGCTTGCCGCGAGCATCGGTGGCACCGCAGGGGCAGGCGGATGTCATGGCGTGCCTACTTCCGCCAGAACTGCGAGGTAAAGAGCACCAGCACCGCCAGCAGCTCCAGCCGGCCCAGCAGCATGGCAAAGGTGCAGACCCAGGTCTGGAAGTCCGTCAGCACACCAAAGGTGGATGACGGCCCCACGAGCCCCAGGCCCGGACCGATGTTGTTGACGCAGACGATGACGGCCGAGAACGCCGTCACCACGTCCAGCCCCGACGCGAGCATGAGCATGGACAGGCCCACGATGCTTGCGCCGTAGATCAGCATGTAGGCCATGACGGCGGCGATCACGCTGGACGGGATGTTGCGCCCGTTGAGCGTGACGGGGTTCACTACCCGCGGATGGATGATGCGCACCAGCTCGCGGCGCGCCTGCTTGACCAGCATGATCATGCGGACCATCTTGATGCCGCCGCCCGTGGAGCCCGCACAGGACACGAAGCAGCCCAGGAACACCAGCAGCACCGGGGCAAACGCGGGCCACAGCGCATAGTCGGTGGACGAATAGCCGGTGGTGGTGGCCAGCGACACCGTCTGGAAGGCCGCCGCGCGCAGCGCCTCGGGAAAGCTCGCGTAGGTACCCTGCGCAACCAGCAGCAGGCTGAGCACGACGACGGCGGCGGCCAACACGGTGAAATAGGCACGCACCTCGGCATCGCCCGCCAGCGTGCCCACCGAACGGGTGCGCCACACGATGAAATAGCGCGCAAAGCTGATGCCCGCCAGCGCCATGAAGACGGTGGCCACCATCTCGATGCGCAGCGAGCCCCAGTACGCAAAGCTGGCGTCGTGCGACGACAGGCCGCCCAGGCCCATGGTGGTGCACATGTGCATGAAGGCGTCCGCCCAGCTCATGCCGGCCCAGCGGTAAGCCAGCAGGCACGCGGCCGACAGGCTGAAATAGATGCTCCACAAACCACGCGCGGTTTCGGCGATACGCGGCGTCAGGCGCGTGTCCTTCATGGGGCCGGGCGTTTCGGCCCGGTACAGCTGTACCCCGCCCAGGCCCAGCAGCGGCAGGATGGCCACCACCAGCAGCATGATGCCCAGCCCGCCGATCAGCTGCAGGAAGCAGCGCCACACATTGACCGACACGGGCAAGGCATCCAGGCCCGACAGCACCGTGGCACCGGTGGCCGTCAGCGCGCTCATGGCCTCGAAGCAGGCGTCCGTCCAGCTCATGCCGGGCACGGTGTACATCAGCGGCAGGGCCGAGCACAAGGTCAGCGTCAGCCACACCAGGTTGACCAGCAGGATGCCGTCACGCGGCTGGAGCTCGCGCCGGTGCTGCCGCGTGGCCAGCCACAGCAGCCCGCCCGCCAGGCCCGTGCCGCCAAAGGCCATCAGCCAGACACCGGGCAGGCCCTGTGCGTCCAGCCCCCAGGCCCAGGCCAGCGGCACCAGGAAGGCGGGGGCAAACATCATCAGCACGCGCGAGAGCACGGCCAGGACGGGCAGGAAGCTGTCCATGGCGCAGGCCCTCAGAAAAAGGTGGCGCCCACCTGGAACAGGCGTTCGACGTCGCGCACCATGCGCTTGTGGGGCAGGAAGAAGATCACATGGTCGTTCTCGGCGATCACCGTGTCATGGTGCGGCATCAGCACCTCGCACGCGCGTCCGTCGCCGCGCACCAGCGCGGCGCAGCGCGCGCCTTCGGGCAGCTTGAGCTCGTCCACGCGCCGACCCACGAGCTTCGAGGTGCGCGCGTCGCCCCGGGCCACGCCCTCCAGCGCCTCGGCATCGCCGCGGCGCAGGCTGTGCACGGCCGCCACGTCGCCACGGCGGACATGGGCCAGCAGCTCGCCAATGACCGTCTGCGCGGGCGACACCGCGATATCAATGGTGCTGCCCTGCATCAGGTCGGCATAGGCGCGGCGGTTGATGAGCGCCAGCACGCGCGTGGCGCCCATGCGCTTGGCCAGCATGGCCGACAGGATGTTGTCCTCGTCGTCGCTGGTCAGCGCCAGGAACAGGTCCAGACCGCCCACGTTTTCCTCGGTCAGCAGGTCTTCGTCGGCGCAGTCGCCCTGCAGCACCAGCACGTCCGATGGCAGTTCGGTGGCCAGTTGCTCGCAGCGCGCGCGGTCGCGCTCGATGATCTTGACTTCGCATTGCCCGTGCAGCCGCTTGGCCAGGCGCAGGCCCACCTTGCCGCCGCCGGCGATCATGACGCGGCGCACCGGCTTTTCCAGGCTGTGGATGGCCGCCAGCGCGAAGCGGATCTTTTCCTTGTCGGCCAGCACGAACACCTCGTCGCCGGGCAGCACGCGCGTACGCGCGTCCACCGGCACCTCGGTGTCGTTACGGTACAGCGCCACCACGCGCATCTGCGCCGCCGGGAAGCGCTCGCTGGTCTCGCCGATGACATGGTCCACCAGCGGGCTGCCAGCCACAGCGCGCACCGCCACCAGATGCGCGCGGCCCTGGGAAAACTCCAGCACCTGCAATGCCTCGGGGTAGTCGATGAGCTGCTGGATGTAACGCACCACCGACTCCTCGGGGCAGATCACGTGGTCTACCGAAAAGCCGGTCTTGCACAGCAGCTCGCCGCCCTCGGGGAACTCGGGCGAGCGCAGCCGGGCGATGGTGGTGGGGATGCTGAACATGTCGTGGGCAATCTTGCAGGCCACGAGGTTGGTTTCGTCCAGCGCCGCGCAGGCGATCAACATGTCGGCGTCCGACGCACCGGCGCGGCGCAGCACGGAAGGCTCGGCCCCGTTGCCCTGGACGCCGCGCAGGTCCAGGCGGTCTTCCAGGTCGCGCAGCCGGTCGGCCGTGGGGTCGATCACCGTGATGTCGTTCTGCTCGGACACCAGGCTGGCGGCCACACTTTCACCGACGCGGCCGGCACCCAGGATGATGATTCTCATGATGAGGCGCCATCATAGCGAGCCACCCCCGCCCTGTCACAGGGCGCGCTGGATGATGATTTTCTGCACGTCGGACGTGCCTTCGTAGATCTGGCACACGCGCACGTCACGGTAAATGCGCTCCACGGGAAAGTCCGCCACGTAGCCATAGCCGCCCAGCGTCTGGATGGCGGCACTGCACACCGCCTCGGCCACCTCGCTGGCAAACAGCTTGGCCATGGCGGCTTCCTTCAAGCAGGGCTGGCCCGCGTCGCGCAGGCTGGCCGCATGCCAGATGAGCTGACGCGCGGCTTCCAGCCGCGTGGCGCAATCAGCCAGGCGAAAGCCCACGGCCTGGTGGTTGATGATGGCCGTGCCAAAGCTCTGGCGCTCCCTGGCATAGGCAATCGCCACGTCCAGCGCGCTGCGGGCCATGCCTACGCTCTGCGCGGCAATGCCGATGCGCCCGCCTTCCAGCGCGCTCAGCGCAATCCGGTAGCCCTCGCCTTCTTCGCCGATCAGGTTCTCCGTCGGGATGCGGCAGTTGTCAAAGTTGATCTGCGCCGTGTCACTGCTGTGCTGGCCGAGCTTGTCCTCCAGCCGGGCCACCCCATAGCCGGGCGTATCGGTGGGCACCAGGAAGGCGCTCATGCCCTTTTTGCCCGCGGCCTTGTCGGTCACCGCGATCACGATGGCCAGGTGGCCGTTCTTGCCGCTGGTGATGAACTGCTTGACGCCGTTGATCACATAACTGTCGCCCTCCTTGACCGCCGTGGTGCGCAACGCCGACGCATCGCTGCCCACATGCGGCTCGGTCAGGCAGAACACGCCCAGCAGCTCGCCCTGGGCCAGCCGTGTGAGCCATTGCTTCTTCTGCTGCGCGTTGCCGTAACGCAGGAGGATGGCGTTGACGGGGCAGTTGGTCACGCTGATGGCGGTGCTGGTGCCGCCGTCACCGGCGGCAATTTCCTCCAGCACCAGGGCCAGCGTCACATAGTCCAGGTTGGCGCCGCCAAATTCCTCGGGCACGCAGATGCCATAGGCGCCCAGCGCCGCCAGCCCCTGGTGGGCTTCTTTCGGGAAGTGGTGTTCCTTGTCCCACTTCGCGGCATTCGGCCACAGCTGCTCCTGGGCGAAAGCGCGAACGGCGTCGCGGATCATTTGCTGGTCTTGGGTCAGTAGCATGTTCTTTGTCTGGTTGTGGTTTTGTATGTCATCGCTCGCTGTACCGCGCGGCAAAGCCACACCTGGGCGCACACCGGCCTGGGGGCTTCACTGGAACGGTCGCCTGCGGCGACTCCCCTGTGCTGCTCAGGGTTCGGTCGCACCGCACAACTCGCTACGCGCTGCGCGCTGCGCTCGGACAGGTGCGGTGAGTCAGAGCACGAAGCGCGCTCGCGCGCGCCGACACTCACCCCTGCGCTGCTCGGCGTCCCAGAGGCGCCCCCAGACCGGTGTGCGCCCAGGCGTGGCTTTGTAGAAGCAGTGTTGGCAAACCACTGGTGGCGGTCCCGCGCCCAAGGCTCGCGGCGGGCGGTGTGCGGCGGGGCGATTTCTGCGGCGGCGAGAAGCGCAGGGGGGAGTGTCGGCGCGCTGAAAGCGCGCACCGTCACATGCTCGCTGCGGCTGTCTGAGCGTAGCGCGCAGCGCGTAGCGAGTTCCGCAGCGCGACCGACCCCCGAGCATCGCAGTGGAGTTTTCGCGAAGCGAAAACCGCCGCAGTATGAGCCCCGCCGCACACCGCCCGCCGCGAGCCTTGCGAGCAACACCACGTAAGGCATATCACCAGGACGCAAACCGCGTCCCATCGTGGTCAAGAAATGCGCCTTTGTGCTTGGCACCCAGCCCCGCGATCGCACGGCGCATGGACGACACGCTCTCCTGAACGGTCAGCGGTGCCGAGGCACCACCCATGTCGGTTTGCACCCAGCCTGGCGACAGGGCCACCAGGATCGCGCCGGGGTAGTCGTGCTGGGCGGAGGCCACCGCCATGTTCAGTGCCGCTTTGCTCACACGGTAGGTCCACGCATAGCTGGACTCCACCCCGCCAACCTGCCCCATGCTGCTGGTGATGAACGCAAACCTGCCGCGCGCCGCCTCCACCAGCGGCGCCACCTGGGGCAGCGCCTGCATGGCGCCCAGCACGTTGGTGTGCAGGGTGCGGTCAAACTCTTCCTGCGTGGGCGGTGATTTGGCGTCGCCGGTGGGGAACACGCCCGCCACATACAGCGCCACGTCGATCTTCTCGCCGTCCAGCTGCCAGGCCAGGCCGCTGATGCTCGCGGGCTTGCTCACGTCCACCTTGAGCGCCGTGGCGCCCAGGGCTTGCAGCCTGTCCAGCCCGGCCGCATCGCGCGCGGTGGCGATCACGCGGTCACCCGCGTCCCGGTACTGCCGCGCGAACTCCAGGCCGATGCCGCGCGAGGCACCGATGACCAGCACCGTGGCCATGTCGGCTTACACCAGCTCCAGCGCTACCGCCGTTCCTTCGCCGCCGCCGATGCACAGCGTGGCCAGGCCGCGCTTCTTGCCGCGGGCCTGCAGGGCATGGATCAGCGTGACCATGATGCGCGCGCCCGATGCGCCGATGGGGTGGCCCAAAGCGCAGGCGCCGCCGTTCACGTTGACGATGTCATGGCCCACCTTCAGCTCTTCCATCAGCGCCATGGGCACGACGGCAAACGCTTCGTTCACCTCCCACAGGTCCACGTCCTTCACGCTCCAGCCGGCCTTGGCCAGCGCCTTCTGCGTGGCGCCCACCGGGGCGGTGGTGAACCAGTTGGGCTCCTGCGCGTGCATGGCGTGCGAGACGATGCGTGCCAGCGGCTTGGCGCCCAGTTTCTTCGCGGTGGACTCGCGCATCATCACCAGCGCGGCGGCGCCGTCATTGATGCTGGAGCTGCTGGCCGCCGTGATGGTGCCGTCTTTCTTGAACGCGGGCTTGAGCGTGGGGATCTTGTCCAGCTTGACCTTGCCCGGGCCCTCGTCGATGCTGATCACCGTGTCGCCCGCGCGGCCCTTGACCGTTACAGGCGTGATCTCGGCCTTGAACGCACCGGATTCGATGGCAGCCTTGGCGCGGTTGACGCTGGCGGTGGCAAAGGCGTCCTGTGCCTCGCGGCTGAAGCTGTACTTGGCCGCGCACTCCTCGCCAAAAGTGCCCATGGCCCGGCCGGGTTCGTAGGCGTCTTCCAGGCCGTCCAGCATCATGTGGTCATAGATGCGGTCATGGCCGATGCGGATGCCGCTGCGGCCCTTGAGCAGCAGGTGCGGCGCGTTGGTCATGCTCTCCATGCCGCCCGCGACCATCACGTCGTGGCTGCCGATGGCCAGCATGTCATGCGCGAACATCGCGGCCTTCATGCCCGAGCCGCACATCTTGCTGAGCGTGACGGCGCCCGCGCTCTTGGGCAGGCCGCCCTTGAACGCGGCCTGGCGTGCCGGGGCCTGGCCCTGGCCAGCCATCAGGCAGTTGCCAAACAGCACTTCGGTGATGAGTTCGGGCGACACGCCGGAACGCTCGACAGCAGCCTTGATGGCGGCGCCGCCCAGGTCGTGCGCGGCCAAAGAGGAAAAGTCGCCCTGGAAGCCGCCCATGGGGGTGCGCGCGGCGCCGACGATGACGATGGAATCAGACATGGTTTTCTCCTGAAGTTGAAGGGGTGGGCTGTTGGGCTGGGGCCTGCCAGCGCAGGAAGCGCTTGTCGCGCTCATAGGGAAATACGTCGTGCACGTAGCCGGCCTGGATGCGCTCCTTGTGAGCCTGCCAGAAGGCCGCGTCCAGCAGGTCACCGTGGTGCTTCATGAACACCTCGCGCACGGCGTTGTTGCCCAGCAGGAACGGGCCAAAGGTTTCCGGAAACACATCGCGCGGACCCACGGCGTACCAGATCTCGCCGCTCATCTCGTCTTCTTCGTTGCGCGCGGCAGGCACGCGGCGGAAGTTGCAGTCGGTGATGTATTCGATCTCGTCGTAGTCGTAGAACACCACCTTGCCATGGCGGGTGACGCCAAAGTTCTTCCAGAGCATGTCGCCGGGGAAGATGTTGGCGGCCACCAGGTCCTTGATGGCATTGCCGTATTCCACCACCGCGTGCTGGATCTGGCTGGTGGCGCGCTCGTCATCGGGGCCCGCGTCAAACGCTTCCTGCAGGTAGATGTTCAGCGGGATCATGCGCCGCTCGATGTACAGGTGCTTGATGATGACTTCTTCATGGCCGTCGCCGTCGCGGTCCGAGATTTCCAGCTGGCTGGGCGCGAATTTCTGGATTTCGGCGATCAGCTCCTCCTCGAAGCGGTCGCGCGCGAAGGCCACCTCGCTGTACTCCAGCGTGTCGGCCATGCGGCCCACGCGGTCGTGCTGCTTGACCAGCAGGTACTTGCCCTTGATCTGTTCGCGCGTGGTGTCTTTCTGCGGCGGGTAGTAGTCCTTGATGAGCTTGAACACGTAGGGAAACGACGGCAGGTCAAACACCAGCATCACCATGCCCTTGATGCCGGGCGCAATGCGGAACTTGTCGCTGGAATGCTTGAGGTGGTAGAGGAAGTCGCGGTAGAACAGCGTCTTGCCCTGCTTGGCCAGGCCCAGCGCGTTGTAGATTTCATTGCGCGGCTTGCGCGGCATCAGGCTGCGCAGGAACTGCACATAGGCGCTGGGCACCTCCATGTCCACCATGAAATACGCCCGCGCAAAGCTGAACAGTGCCTGCAGGTCGTCCTCGCCGAACAGGCAGGCGTCAATCACCAGTTTTTCGTCCCGGCCATGAAGAATGGGCAACGCGAACGGCACTTCGTTGAAGCCGTTGATGATCTTGCCCACCACATAGGCGCCCTTGTTGCGAAAGAACAGGCTGGACAGCACCTGGATCTGGAAGTTGGCGCGCAGCTTCACCTGGGACAGCCGCGTGCTCATGGCCTCCAGCACCAGTTGGGCGTCGCGCGGCAAGTCTTCAAAGGGGCGTTGCAGGCGGAAGTTGTCAATGATGCGGGTGATGGTTTCCAGCAGCGTCTCGCGCGTGGGGTAATAGGCGCGGTAGGTCGGCGCCGCGGCGGGCTCGTCGTTTTCGATGTATTCGGTGCTGACGGCCGGGCGCACGAAGATGAAGTCGTTGTGAAAGTGCGTGCGGTGCAGGATCTTGGTGGTGACCGAATTGAAAAACGTCTCGGCCAGCTCGGGCTGGTGGTGGTCCACCAGCAGCCCGATGTAGTGCAGCTTGATCTGCTGCCACACGTCCATCGGCTGCTCGCCGGCCTTGAATTCCTTTTCCAGCCGGGTGGTGGCCTCCTTCACGCGCAGGTCATAGAACTCGATGCGCTCGCGCTGGGCGCGCTGCTGGCCGTGCCAGTCGGCCGTTTCAAACCGGTGCTTGGCGCGGGCCGATTCGGTGCGGAACAACCGGTAGTGGCGGTTGAAGCCGTCCATCATCGCCTTGGCGATGTCATAGGCAAGCGGCGAGTCCAGGCGCTGGGGGAACATGGCGGGTGTGCGACGTTCAGCCGTGGGCTTCGACGATGCCCTGGATCGCGGCGCGGTACAGCGGCTCGATTTCGCCCTGCGCCCCCACGCTCATGTGCAGGTCCTGCAGCAGGCCGTCGTGCACGCCAAAGGCCCAGCCATGCACGCGCACGTTCTGCCCCTTGGCCCAGGCGTCGGTCATGACGGTGCTGACGCAGACGTTCACAACCTGCTCAATCACGTTCAGGTCCACCAGCGCGTCACCGCGCTTTTCGGGCGCGATGTTGTCCAGCAGGCCGCGATGCCGGTCGCGCACGTCCTGGATATGGCGGATCCAGTTGTCAGCCAGCCCCACGCGCACGTTGTTCAGCGCCGCCATGACGCCGCCGCAGCCGTAGTGGCCCACGACCATGATGTCTTCCACCTTCAGCATTTCCACCGCGTACTGGATGGCCGACAGCGCGTTCAGGTCTGAATGCACCACCACATTGGCCACGTTGCGGTGCACGAACACCTCGCCCGGCTCCAGCCCCGTGATCTGGTTGGCCGGCACGCGGCTGTCGGAACAGCCGATCCACATGTATTTGGGCGTCTGCTGCTTGATCAGCCCCGTGAAAAACCCGGGGCGTGTGCGCTCCATTTCCGCCGCCCAGGCGCGGTTGTGCGAGAAGAGTTCTTGGATCGTTGAGGTCATGGCGCTATTTTGCGCCTTACATCGTCTCGGCAAACAGCTCGCGGCCGATCAGCATGCGGCGGATCTCACTGGTGCCCGCGCCGATCTCGTACAGCTTGGCATCGCGCCACAGGCGGCCCAGCGGGTATTCGTTGATGTAGCCGTTGCCGCCGAAGATCTGCACGCCCTCGCCCGCCATCCAGGTGGCCTTCTCGGCGCACCACAGGATCACGCTGGCGCAGTCCTTGCGCACCTGGCGCACGTGTTCCGTGCCGAGCATGTCCAGGTTCTTGGCCACCGTGTAGGCAAAGCTGCGGCCGGCCTGCAGCACGGTGTACATGTCGGCCACCTTGCCCTGGATGAGCTGGAATTCGCCGATGCTCTGGCCGAACTGCTTGCGGTCGTGGATGTACGGAATGACGTTGTCCATGACCGACTGCATGATGCCCAGCGGCCCGCCCGTCAGCACGGCGCGCTCGTAGTCCAGCCCGCTCATCAGCACCTTGGCGCCGCCGTTCACGGCGCCCAGCACGTTGGCCGCAGGCACCTCCACGTTCTGGAACACCAGCTCGCCCGTGTGGCTGCCGCGCATGCCCAGCTTGTCCAGCTTCTGGGCGATGGAAAAGCCCTTCATGCCCTTTTCGATCAGGAAGGCGGTGACGCCGCGCGCGCCCAGCTCGGGCTCGCTCTTGGCATACACCACCAGTGTGTCGGCGTCGGGGCCGTTGGTGATCCACATCTTGCTGCCGTTGAGCAGGTAGTAGCCGCCCCCCGAGGCACTCGGCTCCTTCCACTCGGCCTTGAGCTTCATGCTGATCACGTCGGAGCCCGCACCGGGCTCGCTCATGGCCAGCGCGCCCACGTGTTCGCCGCTGATGAGCTTGGGCAGGTATTTGGCGCGCTGCGCGTCGCTGCCGTTGCGCTTGATCTGGTTGACGCACAGGTTGCTGTGCGCGCCATAGCTCAGGCCCACGCTGGCGCTGGCGCGGCTGATTTCCTCCATGGCGATCATGTGGGCCAGGTAGCCCATGTTGGCGCCCCCGTATTCCTCGCCCACGGTAATGCCCAGCACGCCCAGGCTGCCCATCTTTTGCCACAGGTCCATGGGGAACTGGTCGCTGCGGTCGATCTCGGCGGCGCGCGGGGCAATTTCAGCCTGGGCAAATTCGCGTACCGCGTCGCGCAACGCATCGATGTCCTCGCCCAGCTGGAAGTTCAGGCCCGGAAGGTTGTTCATGCAAAGATCTCCTCAGTTCTTGACGTCGTCGCGCCCGGTGATGGTCATCAGCGTGGCGCCCAGGGTGGCAATGAGTTTTTCGTGGCCGGCGTCGCTGGCGTAGGCACGGCCTTCGGTCACGGTGATGGTGCGGCCGGGCTTGACCACCTGGCCCACCATGCGAAAGCGCTGGCCGCGCGCTGGCGCCAGCAGGTTGACCTTGAATTCAATGGTCAGCACACCGGCGCCGGCCGGCATCAGGGTGAACCCGGCGTAGCCGCAGGCTGAATCCAGCGCGGTGGCCACCATGCCGGCATGCAGAAAGCCATGCTGCTGCGTGAGCCCCGGCGCCCAGTCCAGCAGGATCTCCACCGTGCCGGGGGCGATGGCGCCCAGCGAAGCGCCGATGGTGCCCATGGCGCCCTGCAGCGCAAAGCTGTCGCGCACGCGCTGCGCATAGGCGGCGTCCTGGGGTTCGAAGGTGGGCTGCGCCATTCAATGCTCCAGATTGACGTTTACGTAAACGTCAATTATGGCCGATCCGCCGGATCATTTCGCCTTGTCCATGCGCGCCAGCAGCGCGCGGGCTTCTTTTTCATGGACCTTGATCTCGTCCAGGTTGGCCTGCAGGTCGGCCATCTGCTCTTCCAGCTGCTTGCGGTGCTGGGCCAGCACGGCCAGGAACTTGCGCAGCTGTGGCCCGGTGTCGCGCGGGCTGTCATAGGTGTCGATGATTTCCCTGGCCTCGGTCAGGCTCAGGCCCAGGCGCTTGGCGCGCAGCGTGAGTTTCAGGCGCGTGCGGTCGCGCGCGCTGTACACCCGGTTGCGCCCGCCGGGGCCTGACCGTTCGGGCTGCAGCAGGCCCATGTCTTCATAAAAGCGCATGGCCCGCGTGGTCAGGTCGAATTCCCGCGCCAGGTCGCTGATGGTGTAGGTGTTCGTCGCCATGGTTCAAAAGTTCTCGTGTACCGGGGTGACAGCTGCCGCGGCAGGCGCTGCCTACAATGGGCCCATTAAAAATGACGTTTACGTCAACGTCAACTTTCGCCTGCATCCTACCCCAGCCTCCCGTCCTGTCCATGAACGCACTTGAACACCAGCTCCAGTACACCTTTGGCGACCAGATGCCGGCGCCGGGCACCACGATGGAGGTGGCACCGGGCGTGCGCTGGATCCGCATGGCGCTGCCATTTGCGCTGGACCACATCAACCTGTGGCTGCTGCGCGATAGCCTGGACGGGCCGGACGGAACCAGAATACAGGGCTGGACGGTGGTGGACTGCTGCATCACCCATGACGAATCCAAGGCGCAGTGGGAAACGATTTTTGCCACGCAACTTGAAGGCCTGCCCATCCTGCGCGTGATCGTGACGCACATGCACCCGGACCACATCGGCCTGGCGCACTGGCTGTGCGCGCGCTGGAATGCGCCGCTGTGGATCAGCGCCACTGACTACAACGCCGCGCGCCTGGGCTCGCAGAGCACCACGGGCTTTGGCGGCGCGTCGGCGGCCGACTTTTTTGCGTCACACGGCCTGATCGACCCGGAGTCGGTCGAGAAGATCCGCGGCCGCGCCAGCTATTACCCCAGCATGGTGCCCGACGTGCCCCGCAGTTTCCGCCGCCTGCAGGACGGCCAGGCCGTCACCATCGGCGGGCGTGCCTGGCGGTGCATTGCCGGTTATGGCCATGCCCCCGAGCACATGGCGCTGTACTGCGATGAACTTCAGGTGCTGATCAGCGGCGACATGATGCTGCCGCGCATTTCCACCAATGTGAGCGTGTACGACGTGGAGCCTGAATCCAACGCGCTGGCTTCGTTCCTGGAATCCATTGACCGTTTCGCCCCGCTGCCGGCCGACACGCTGACGCTGCCGTCACACGGCAAACCGTTTCGCGGCCTGCATGCGCGCATCGCACAGCTGCACGCCCATCATCGCGACCGCCTGGCCGAGGTGCTGGACGCCTGCCGGGCCGCACCCCAGTCCGCGGCGGATGTGCTGCCGGTGCTGTTCAAGCGCAAGCTGGATCTGCACCAGACCACGTTTGCCATGGGCGAATCGGTGGCGCACCTGCACCTGATGTGGTTTGACGGCCGCCTCAGGCGTGAACGGGGTCCAGACGGGGTGTGGCGCTTCTCGGCGGTGTGAGGGACGCAACCCATTCGCGGGCAAAGGCGGCCAGGCTGGCCATCTGCGCCAGGCAATGGCGCCCGCAGGCGCCTTCCAGCGGGTAAGCGTAGCGCAGCAGCAGCTCGCCGCTGGCAGGGTCGCGGCTGAACGCCGCCCCATGCGGCTGGCCCGCCAGCGCGAAGTTGGCCTCCATCATGGCCAGGGCCTCGGCCTGGGCCTGCTCGCCCGGTTCACGCCGGCCCAGCGGCACGCCCACCAGCGCCACGTGCGGGCGCAGCCGCGGCAAATGGGCCATGACGACCTCCACCTCCTGGAACTGCAACGCGAAGGAAAACGCCCCGGTGTCCGGCGGGCCGGGCTGAGCGGGTTGACCCACTACGTCGCACAGCGCCAGGTACAGGTCGCGAAAGCGCCATGCCGCGTCCAGCGCCGCATCGGTGTCGTGCAGCACCCCGCGCGCGCCGCCCCGGCCCGGCGACAGCAGCTCGGGATGGACGACGCGGTGGCGTTGCCAGTGCAGCACCACGTCCGCCATGTGGGTGGCACGCTGGTAGGCGCTCAGCGGCGTCATGTCCTGCAGCGGGCAGGGCCACAGCATCACGACGTCGCCAGTCAGCGGGTTGCGCGCAAAGCGGGGCGAGTCCAGGTCGGGCAGCACGGAGTTTGCGTCCAGCAATGCCAGCCATGCGGCCGCGGCGTCGCCGTCATGATGGATGGGCGTTTCCATCGGCGCCGTGAGGACGGCCTGCGACGTGCCGGCTGCTGGCATGCAGACCGCCGTGATCGCCACGCCGCGAAGGTCCATGGTTGCGGCCTGTGCGTGTGGGCCCCGCATGACGGCCTGTGGCGCCCCGGTGCCCGCCAGCTCGGCAATGCTGTCGCACAGGTCCTGAAAGCCGCTCAGGGGCATGCGGGCTCCCCCGCGAACAGCCGGGCCAGGCCGGCAGCACGCGCGGAGTGCGCCACCAGTACCGGCAGGTCGGCAGGCGTGCCGGCGCCGTCCAGGGCCTGGCTGATCCGCCCACCCAGCTGCGTCCAACCGGCAGCACCGTCGCCCAGGCCTGGTAGCTCGCCGGACTGCATGGCCATGGCCTGCGCCACATCGGTACCCGGCTCGGCCTGTGCGTTGGCGGCGCGGCCGCCGCGCGCCACGTGTGCAAGGGCTGCGCCATGTGCGGCAAAGTCGGGGGGCGGGACGGGAATTCGCATGGAGGCATCCGGTTCGCTTCCATGCTAGGAACGCGCCTGGCGGCGCACAACATACCGACGTCTCGCGGATCTCAGGCCGCCGCGTGCAGCGCCGGCGGCAGCGAATCGTCCTGCAGGGTAAAGAAGAAGGTGGCGCCGCCTTCGGGGCCCGAATACGCCCAGACACGGCCTTGGTGGCGGTCAATGATGCGCTTGACCGTGGCCAGGCCAATGCCGGTGCCGGGAAATTCGCGCTCCGTATGCAGGCGCTGGAATGCGCCGAACAGCTTGGCGGCATAGGCCATGTCAAAGCCGGCGCCGTTGTCGCGCACGAAGTAGGCGCCGCCCGCATCGCGCCCAAAGCTGATTTCGGCCAGCGGCTTGTGCGAGGAGAACTTCCAGGCGTTGGCCAGCAGGTTCTGCATCACGATGCGGATCAACCGGGGGTCGGCCTGCACGCGCAGGCCGGGCTCAACCTGCAGGCGGACCTGGCGCAAGGGCTCGCGAGCCTGCAGCTCGTGCAGCACCTCGTGCGCCATGGCGCTCAGGTCCACTTCGCGGTAGTGCATCTGGGCGCGCGACACCTGGGCCAGCGACAGCAGGTCCTCGATCAGCTCGCTCATGCGGCCCACGCCGGCCTCGATGCGATTCATATAGTGGCGCGCCCGCTCGCCCTGGGCATCACCCAGCTCGCGCCGCAGCAGCTTGGTAAACCCGTCCATGGCCTGCAGCGGCGCGCGCAGGTCGTGCGAGACGGAATAGGAAAACGCCTCCAGTTCCTCGTTGGACCGCTTGAGCGCCTCTTCGTAGGCCTTCAGCTCGGTGATGTCAGCGTCGATGCCGACCCAGAAGCTCACCTGGCCAGCAGCGTCCAGCACCGGCACGGCGCGGTAAGACATCGTGTGGTAACGCCCGTCGTAACCGCGCAGGCGCCGCACGCCGCGGAAGGGGGCGCCGGCAGCCTGGTTGCGTTGCCAGTTGGTAATCGTCTCCTCGCGGTCGTCCGGATGCAACCGATCGACCCAGCTGGCGCCCAGGCCTTCGGGCGGCTGACAACCCGTCAGTTCGTACCAGTGGCGGTTGATGTAGGTCACACGGCCCTCGGTGTCGGCCGTCCACACCACCTGCGGCGCCTGCTCGGCCAGCGCGCGAAACAGCGCCTCCTGGCGCGTCAGCTCGGCGGTGCGCTGCGCAATGCGCGCCTCCAGGTCCACGTTCAGGCTGCGCACCTCTTCAATCAGGCGAGCCTTCTCGATGGCCGTCGTGGCCAGGTGCGCCAGCTCGATCGCCACGTATTCGTCCTGCCGGGAGAATTCGCCCTCGTACCGGTCCGACAGCTGCAGCACGCCCATGTTGCGGCCGTCCGAGGCGATCAGCGGCACCGCCAGCCAGCCGTTCATCGGCGGATGGTTCGCCGCATGCGCGCCAAACCCGCGCCAGCGCGGATGCGCGAGCAACTGCGCCTGCGTCATGCGAACGGGCTTGTTGGTCTCGCACACCATGGCATAGATGCCGCCACCGTCAGGCATGGGCAGCTCCCGGTTCTTCCATGGGTCGTACTTTTCGGACAGCGAAAAGGCGTGAACGAAATGTCCCTGCTCCATGTCGCTGCTGATGCTGATCACCGCCTGGTGCGCACACACCACGCCACGGGCCTGCTCCACCACTTCCTGCAAGGTCGCCTGCAGGCTGGCCTGCTGCGTGATGACCTGCGCGGCATCGGCGGCGCGCTGCAGCGTGTAGACATGCTCCTGCACCTCGGCCTCGGCGCGCCTGCGCGCGCTGACGTCACGCTCCACCGCAATGAAGTGCGTCAGCTTGCCGCCGTCGTCAAACAGCGGCGCGATGTCAATTTCAACCCAGTACGGCTCGCCCGCCCGGTTGTGGTTGATGATTTCCTCGCGCACGGGCTGGCGCCGCGCGAGGGCGTCGCGGATGCGCGCGAGCGCAATGCGGTCAGTGTCCGGCCCCTGCAGCACGCGCGGCGATTTGCCCACCAGCTCGCTGGCACGGTAGCCCGTCATACGTTCCACGGCGTCGTTGGCATAGACGATGCGCGGCCCCGGTGCGTCCAGCGGATCGGCCTCGGTGATGATCACCACGTCGTTGAGCCGGCTGACCGCGTTGCGCAGCAGGAGCAGCTCGGCCTGGGCCTGCTTGCGCGCCGTGATGTCCTGCACCACGCCGGCCCGGCGCACGGGCATGCCCGCGTCGTCGTGGTACACCCGGCCCATCTGGTGCATCCACCGCACTTCGCCGTCCGGGCGGACGATACGGTATTCCATCTCCAGCGAGGTTCCGTGACGAATGGCTTCCTTGCGCCGCTGCAGGAAAGCCGCGCGGTCGTCGGGGTGCATGGACTGCATCATCGAATCAATCCGCCCGTCGAAGCTGCCGGGCGCCACGCCAAACAGGGTGTACACCTCGTCTGACCACCACAGCAGGTTGGTGGACAGGTCCAGCTCCCAATTGCCGATGCGCCCGATCTCCTGTGCCTCCAGCAGCCGGTGCTGGGCCTGGCGCAGATCCGCCAGGCTGCGGGCCTGATCCAGCTGGAGCTGGCGCATGCCGGTGATGTCGGCCATCATCACCAGCGCACCCACGATCTCGGCGCCATTGCGCATGGGCCGGTAGCTGCAACGCAGCACGCGGCCCTCGGGTACCTTGGCGTTGCGGATCTCGATGTCCAGGTCGCGTCCGCTTTCACCGCGCAGCGCGCGCGGCAGCGGCAGGTCCGCGGTGGGCACATGCTGGTCTGTGCCGGGCAGGTACACGCCATAGTGCGCCGACCATGTTTCCTGCGCGGGCAGCGTCGGCTCCAGGTCAAACAGCTGCATGGAAGGCTCGTTCTTGAGCAGCACGCGGCCCTTGCTGTCCACCGCCACCAGCACCTCCTGCATGCTGTTGAGCACCAGGTCCAGCGTGGCATAAGCCTGGCGGCTGTGGGCCAGCTCGGTTTCCAGCGACTGCTCGCGCAGTTGCAGCGACTCCGCCATGAGGTTGAAGCCGTTGGCAATGCGTGCAAATTCGTTGGTCGCGCGCGGCGCCTGTACCGCCAGCCGCGTGTCCAGCTTGCCGCGGCTGATGCGCTGCGTGGCCGCCAGGATCTGGCGGGCCGGGCCGGCAATGATGGCGCCGCCCACCAGCCAGGCCGCCAGGCTGCCCAGCAGCGCCACCATCGACACCAGCAACAGCTCGCGCGCCAGCCATTCACGCCCGGGCGCAACCACCTGGTCGCGGTCGATGTTGACCAGCACGAAAAGGCTGCCCTGCGCCGCGCCGCGCCCGGGCATGAGGGCGAACAGACGCATGTTGCCTTGCGCGTCCAGCCCCTCGCCCATCAACGGCTGGCCCGCACGGACGGCGTCCTTCAACGCCTGGCTGGCGACGGTGCGGCCTACCGGGAACTGCGAATTGCTGGTTGCCAGCACGGTGGCGTTGCGGTCCAGCACCGCCATGCGTGCGCCGGGCGGCAGCTGCACGCCTTCCAGCGAGCGTGCCAGCTCCCGCAGGTTCATGGCAGCAAAAGCAACCGCCTGGACCTGGTTGTCTGCATCCAGCAGCGGCATGGCAAAGGTAATCACCGGCACCCGTGACAGGCGGCCTTCCTGGTATTCGCTGATGGTGAACTTCCGGTTCGCCAGGACCTCCCGGAAATACGCGCGGTCGCTCACATTGGTCTTGCTCTTGCTGTCCAGCGCGTTGCAACGCGTGTAGCCGTCGGCCCCCGTCAGGCCCAGGTTGGCGTAAGCCGGAAAGCGCCCCTTGAACCGGTCAAAGTAGGCGTCACAGCGGAAGTTCTTGCCGTCGTACAGGTCAGGCAGGTTGACCATGGCCGTCAACAGCAGCCGGGAGGACTCCGCCACGCGCTCCTGGTTGGCCGCGGCCAGTGACGCGGCCAGCTCCAGGCTGGCGCGGGTGCGCGCCAGCTCCAGGTCGGCCTGGCTCGCGGCACGGTAGAGCGAGAACATCAAAAGCGGCGCGATTGCCGCGATCACCAGCAACACCAGCCGCGCGCGCAGGCCGAAGCTGCTGGCCCAGGCGGCAGTGGATTGAAGGAGGGACGCCGGGTTCACCGGGCCAGTTTACGCCCGGGTCAATGGCCACCCAATAGGTTTTGACCCCGGGTTTGCCGGGGTTCAGGCCGCTTCGTTGACGCTGAGCCAATACACCTGCAGTTTGGCCAGTTGATCGGTAAACCGGTCAAAGTCCACCGGCTTGCGCACGAAGCTGTTGGCGCCGCAGCGGTAGCTGGCCTGAATGTCCTCTTGCTCGCTGGAAGAGCTGAGCACCACGACCGGGATGGTGTCGGTGCGCGGATCGGCACGCATGCGCTGCAGGACTTCATGACCCGACAGCTTGGGCAGCTTCAGGTCCAGCAGCACCAGGGCAGGCTGGTCGTGCACATCGCGGTGCGTGTACGCACCCTGCGCAAACAGGTAGTCCAGCGCCTGCACCCCATCGGTGGCAACCGCAATATCGCCCACCAGACCGCTTTCACGCAAGGTCAGCGTGGTGAACTCCAGGTGATCAGGGTTGTCCTCAACGACAAGGACGTTTTTCTTGTAGTGCATTGCGGGCTTGGGGTACGTACTCCCGCATCTTACCAATCGCGCAACAATTTGTAACCCGTTTGAGGCTACCAGGGCGGCACCGGGTCGTCGCGCAGTTCATTGCGCAGGCTTGCGTAGTCGGGCATCACCGTGGCCACCGTGTCCCAGAAGCGCGGGCTGTGGTCCATCACGCGCAGGTGGCTCAGCTCGTGAGCCACCACGTAGTCGATCACCGACTGGCGCAGATGGATCAGCCGCCAGTTCAGGCGGATGGCGCCGTCGGCGCTGGCGCTGCCCCAGCGCGTGCCCGCGCTGGACAGGCTGAGCTTGCGCCAGCGCACGCCCAGCAGCGGGGCAAAGTGGTCCAGCCGCTCGGTGAACAGGCGCCTGGCCTGGCGCATCAGCCAGGCTTGTACTGCGTCCCGGATCTGTTCGGGCTTGGCATGCTGCGGCAAGCCCACATGCAGCGTCAGGCGCGGCACGCCGGGCAACGCATCGGCATCGCTGTTGAGCACGGCGCCCACGGCGTCAAATCCATGCCGAGGGTCCAGCACCACGATCACGCTCTGGCCCAGGAACGGGATGGTCGTGCCGTCCTTCCATTCAATGCGGGCGGAGTCCAGCCGCTGGCGGCGCTCCTGCATTTCGTCCAGCTTCTTCACGATCCAGCCGGATTTTTCGCGCACGGCCGCGTCGATCTCATACAACGGCACCCATTTGGGCGCGCTCACCACCAGCCCGTCGGGCCCGACCACAAAGCCGATGGTGCGCCGCTTGCCCCGGCGGAATTCATAGGCCACATGGGTGCTGCCCAGCAGCGCTTCGCGGTTGGCACGGGGGTGACGAAAACTGGCAGGCACCAGCACCTGTTGCAGCGTCTGCGCGGGCTGCGACGGGCCGGTGAAGGCCGGCGCGGCAACGGCAGGGGCAGGTGGCGGCGCGGGGGGCTGCGGATCGAACAGGTCGAGGGTGAACTGGAGGAGCCGCTGCATGGACGGCGAGTTTACCGGTAGGCCTCGGGATCGAGCCGGCGCATTTCGGATTCGATCCAGGCTTCGACCTCGCGCATCAGCTCGTCAGGCTCGCGCCCGGCGCTGGGGATGGGCTTGCCAATCGACACGTCCACCACGCCGGGCAGCTTGACGAAGGCCTTGCGCGGCCAGCATTTCGCGGACGTCACCGCAATGGGGATCACGGGCGCGCCGGTTTCCACCGCCAGCCGCGTGCCACCGCTCTTGTAGGTGCCTTTTTGCCCACGCGGTATGCGCGTGCCTTCGGGGAACATGATGACCCAGATGCCCTGGGCCAGCAGGCGCTTGCCCTGCTCCACCACCTTGTTGAAGGCCTGGGCACGCTGGCTGCGGTCGATGTGGATCATGTCCATGCGGCCCATGGCCCAGCCGAAAAACGGCACGTAGATGAGCTCTTTCTTGAACACGTAGGCCAGCGGGTGCGGCATGAGCGTTGGCATCAGGAAGGTCTCGAACGTGGACTGGTGCTTGACCAGCAGGATGGCCGGGCTGGTCTTGCCCTGGGGCAGGTTGTCCATGCCGCTCACGCGCACCTGGATGCCGCACAGGATGCGCGCGCCGGCGATCTGCCAGCGCAGCCAGCGCGCGGCCTTCCAGTACATCTGCTCGCCGTTGGCCCACAACGAGGCGGTGACCATCCAGATGCCCCAGGGAATCACGGTCACCAGCATCAGCAGGGCGTGCAAAACGGAACGGATGAATGCCATGGCGATAACGGAAAAAGGGGGACTAGATCGCGATTTTGGGAAGGACGGCCCGTGCCAGCAGCGCATCGGCAAAGGCCGCCAGGCTGTCGTGCACCACGGTGCCGGGCGGGAAGGTACCAGGCAGCGGCACGCCGCGGTACTGCGCGCCCTTGCCGGTCAGCACCAGGTGAGGCTCGCAGCCCACCAGGGCGCCGGCCTGCACGTCACGCAGGCTGTCGCCCACGCAGGGCACGCCCTTGAGGTCGATGCCGTAGCGCTCGCCCACCTGCTCGAACAGGCCGGGCAATGGCTTGCGGCAGGTGCAGGCTTCCTCGGGGCTGTGCGGGCAATAGAACACGGCGTCAATGCGCCCGCCGTGCGCCGCCAGCAGCTTGTGCATCTTGGCATGCATGGCGTTGAGCGACGCCACGTCAAACAGCCCCCGGCCCAGGCCCGACTGGTTGGACACCACCACGACGTGCCAGCCGGCATGGTTCAGCTTCGCAATCGCCTCCAGCGAGCCGGGCAGCGGCAGCCATTCATCAGCCGTCTTGACGAAGTCATCGCTGTCGGCGTTGATGGTGCCGTCGCGGTCGAGGATGACGAGTTTCATGGGGTTCCCAGCTCCTGGCTCTCAACAGCTCGCCGCTGCGCCCATGCGACGATGGCGTCTACCGGATGGGACTGCGGGTCAAGCTGGCGAATCCGATCAATCAGGACGTCGATTTTGACGTGCCCGTTTCGAAGCAACTCACCAACAAACTCCGCATCTTTTTCGCGCATGGCCACGCATTTCGACACGCTGAGGTCGTGTAATTCCGGGCAAATCGCCGTAATGTCACCAAAATAGTGAAGCGATGCCCGGGACATCCAGTCAGCAGGCATGACAGCGGTCTCAGGCCCCACACCATCTGCGTGATAGCCAAATTCGTCATGAAACTGCGACAGGGCGCCAATCGTTCCATCGATGAGGTCAGCTTTCTCAGGTGCGGTGGCGGGGTACAAGTCGATTTCGTCAGACAGCGTCAACCTGCCCTCAGGCCTGTCCAGAGCCAGCAGCACGGCCTGGCTGCCGACAAGAACAAACGATTTTTCGCCAGAGATGGTCGAAGCGGCGCGCAACACGTGAAGCAGTTGATCCAGCGTCATGCCGCCATCGCTTCACGCCGGATACGCTGACGCTCGGCCTCATCCAGCAAGAAACCCAAAGGGGAGACGCTGCGCAATGTAGCGGCCTCATCGGTCTGCGTGCAGACAATCTGCTCCAGTCGGTTGACGTCGCCACCCAACAGACTGCGCCAGCGCCCGCGGTACCGCGCGCCAGCAGGCGACGCCCCATTGGCTTCCCATCGATCAAGGACTGCCAGTGCCTGATCGGCGCTTCGTGGATCTTCACGCAGGCGCTGTAGAGCCACCTTGTGAAAGGCCAGTGTGAAGCGGTCAATCTGCTGATGAGTCGGCATAGCGATTCAAATCATACGGCGAGGCGCGACAAATCAGCCACCCGGTTCATCGCCGCGTGCAGCGTGGCCAGCAGCCCCAGGCGGTTCAGGCGCAGGTCCAGCTGTTCGGCGTTGACCATCACGCCGTCAAAGAACGCGTCCACCGGCGCGCGCAGCGCAGCCAGGGTCTGCAACGACGCGGTGTAGTCACCCGACTCGAACCGCGCATTGGCCTGCGGCACCACCTTCTGCATGGCGGCGTACAGGGCCTTTTCGGCGTCTTCCTGGAGCAGCACTTCGCTCACGTGCGGGTCCACCGCGCCGTCGGCCTTCTTCAGGATGTTGCCGATGCGCTTGTTGGCGGCCGCCAGCGCGGGCGCTTCAGGCAACGCGGCGAAGGCACGCACCGCTGCCAGGCGCCGGGAAATATCGCCCAGGCGCTGCGGGTGCAGGGCCAGCACGGCGTCCACCTCCTGGGCGCTGAAGCCCTGCTCGCGCAGGCTGCCGGCCAGGCGGTCTTCAATGAACTCAGTCAGCAGCTTCACAGTGTCTGGCGCCGCCTGGGGGAACAGGCCCACGGCCTCGGCCAGCAGCTCGGCCAGCGACACGCCCAGGTCCTTTTCAACCAGCATGCGCACGATGCCCAGCGCATGGCGGCGCAGGGCGAACGGGTCCTTGTCACCGGTGGGCAACTGGCCGATGGCGAACAGGCCGGCCAGCGTTTCCAGCTTGTCGGCCAGCGCCACCACCACGCCCGTCAGGCTGCGCGGCAGGGCGTCGCCCGCGAAGCGCGGGCGGTAATGGTCCTCGATGGCGTCGGCCACCTCGTCACCCAGACCGTCATTGAGCGCGTAGTAGCGGCCCATGATGCCCTGCAGCTCGGGGAACTCGCCCACCATGTCGGTCAGCAGGTCGGCCTTGGCCAGCAGCGCGGCCTGGTCGGCGCGCCGTGCCAGCGCGTCGTCGCCCAGCAGCCCGCCGATGACGGCCGCCAGCGCGCGCACCCGCGCCACCCGCTCGCCCTGCGTGCCCAGCTTGTTGTGATAGACCACCTTGGCCAGGCCCGCCACGCGCGACTCCAGCGTTTTCTTGCGGTCCTGGTCGAAGAAGAACTTGGCGTCGGCCAGGCGCGGGCGCACCACGCGCTCGTTGCCGCCGATCACGGCGCTGGCGTCATCCGGGCGGATGTTGCTGACGACCAGGAATTTGTTCGTCAGCTTGCCCGCCGCGTCCAGCAGCGGAAAGTACTTCTGGTTGGCCTTCATCGTGAGGATCAGGCATTCCTGCGGCACGTCCAGGAACTGCTTTTCAAACTCACACACCAGCACGTTGGGGCGCTCGACCAGCGCCGTCACTTCGTCCAGCAGGGCGTCGTCTTCAATGGGGCGCGCACCGCCACCGACCTTGGCAGCCGCCGCGGCCAGCTGGCGTGCGATCTCGGCCTTGCGATCGGCAAAGCTGGCGATCACGGCACCGTCCCTGGCCAGCGTAGCCGCGTAGCTGTCGGCATCCTTGAGCACCACCGGCGACACAGCCGCCTCAAAGCGGTGGCCCTGCGTGCTGTTGCCAGCCTGAAGGCCCAGCGCCTGCACCGGTACCACGGCGCTGCCGTGCAATGCCACCAGTGAATGGGCCGGGCGCACAAAGCTCACGCTGTCCCAGCCCGGCAAGGCACAACCGGACTCCAGCTGGTAGGTCATGACCTTGGGGATGGGCAGCTTGGTCAGGCTCTCGGCCAGCGCCTTTTGCAGGCCGTCGGCCAGCGTGGCGCCGCGCACGGTGCTGTCGTAGAACAGCGCCTGCGCCTTGCCATCCATCGCGCGTTTCAGGCCAGGCACTGCAGACGCGTCCGCACCCAGCGCCTGCAGCTTCTTGAGCAGCGCGGGCGTGGCGTTGCCCGCGGCGTCCAGGCCCACGCTCACCGGCATGAGCTTTTGCGATACGGCCTTGTCTGCGGCCTGCGAGGCCACGGACGTGATGTGGGCCGCCAGGCGGCGGGGCGAGGCGAAGCTGGTGAGCTTCGAATCGGCAGCCGTCAGGCCCTGGGCCTTGAGCTGGTCGAACAACACGCCGGCAAATGCGTCACCCAGTTTTTTGAGTGCCTTGGGCGGCAGCTCTTCCACGAACAGTTCAACGAGAAGGTTCTGTACAGTCATGTCGTGCTCTCAGGCGGCCTTCTTCGTGATCTGGTCCACCCACTCGCGCGGCGCCATGGGAAAGCCCAGGCGTTCGCGGCTGTCGTAATAGCTTTGCGCGACGGCGCGCGCCAGGTTGCGGATGCGGCCAATGTAGGCGGCGCGTTCGGTCACGCTGATGGCACCGCGCGCATCCAGCAGGTTGAAGCTGTGCGCGGCCTTCAGCACCTGCTCGTAGGCGGGCAGGGCCAGCTGCTGCTCCATCAGGTGCCTGGCCTGCTTTTCGTGCGCATTGAAGGCCGTGAACAGGAAGTCGGCATCGCTGTGCTCGAAGTTGTAGGTCGATTGCTCGACCTCGTTCTGCTTGTAGACATCGCCATAGCTCATGGTGTCGGTCCACTTCAGGTTGTAGACGTTGTCCACGCCCTGCAGGTACATGGCCAGGCGCTCCAGGCCGTAGGTGATCTCGCCGGTGATGGGCTTGCAGTCAATGCCGCCCACCTGCTGGAAATACGTGAACTGGGTGACCTCCATGCCGTTCAGCCACACTTCCCAGCCCAGGCCCCAGGCACCCAGCGTGGGGTTCTCCCAGTCGTCTTCCACGAAGCGGATGTCGTTCTTCTTCAGGTCGAAGCCCAGCGCCTCCAGCGAGCCCAGGTACAGCTCCAGGATGTTGCTGGGCGCGGGCTTGAGCACCACCTGGTACTGGTAGTAGTGCTGCAGGCGGTTGGGGTTCTCGCCGTAGCGGCCGTCCTTGGGGCGGCGGCTGGGCTGCACATAGGCAGCTTTCCAGGGCTCCGGGCCGAGCGCGCGCAGGAAGGTGGCGGTGTGGCTGGTGCCGGCGCCGACTTCCATGTCGTACGGCTGCAGCAGCGCGCAGCCCTGGGCGTCCCAGTACGACTGCAGTTTGAGGATGATTTGCTGGAATGTGAGCATGGGTGGAAAAGAGCCGGGCGCACCCGCGTAAACCCTTGATTTTACGGGGCAATTACCGGGTACTCTCTGGCCGCCCTACCCTTTGACCATGACCGCACAACAACTGATCCTGAGCCTGGTGCTGGCCACCATGGTGTTTTCCGTGGCGCTGGAATTGAAGCTCGACGACTTCCGCCGGGTAGCCCAGGCGCCGCGCGCCGTGATCTGCGGGCTGATCCCGCAATTCATCCTGCTGCCCGTGGGCACCTGGGCGGCTACCATGGTGCTGAACCTGCCGCCCAACGTGGAAGCAGCCATGATCCTGGTGGCGTCGTGCCCCGGCGGGTCGCTCAGCAACGTCATCACGCACTTCGGCCGGGGCAACACCGCGCTGTCGGTCAGCGTGTCGGCCGTGGCCAGCCTGATCGCGCTGGTGGCCACGCCGTTCAACTTCGCCTGGATGGTGGCGGCCAACCCGGCCACCGCGGGCTGGCTGCGCACGCTGGCCATCGACCCTTCAGGCATCTGGGTCAGCCTGTTGCTGCTGCTGGCTGTGCCGATGACGCTGGGGCTGCTGTTTTCACACAAGCTGCCCGCGCTGACCGCGCGCATCCAGAAGCCGCTGGCCAATTTTTCACTGCTGGCGCTGCTGGCCTTCATCGTGCTGGGGCTCATCAAGGAGCGCCAACTGCTCACGCTGGGCCTGCTGCCCACGCTTGGCGTGGTGGTGCTGCACAACGCCAGCGGCCTGTTCTTTGGCTATGTGACCAGCCTGGCCATGAAGGTCAGCGAGCGTGACCGCCGGGCCGTGATGATCGAAGGCGGCATGCAGAACTCGGGCCTGGCGCTGGGCATCATTGCCATCCAGTTCAACAGCGACCTGGGGATGGTCGTCATTGCCAGCCTGTGGGGCATCTGGCACATCGTGAGCGGCCTGGCCTGCGCGCTGTGGTGGCGCAGAAAAGATGCGCGTTCAGCGCCTGCGGCGGGCTGACCAGGCCGCCCAGCCCACCACCAGCAAGCCGAAGGCCCACAACGGCCACAGCCCCAGGCGCGACACCCACCGCGCAAACGGCGTGGCGCCCGTGCGGCCCTCCACCACGCCGGTGAGCACGCCACGCGTGTGGCGCGCCAGGCTGTGGGTGACCACACCGCGGTGGTCGATGATGACCGTGGCGCCGGTGTTGGTGGCGCGGATCATGGGCCGCTCGAATTCCAGCGCGCGCATGCGGCTGATCTGCAGGTGCTGGTCGATCGCCACCGTGTTGCCGAACCAGCCGATGTTGCTCACATTGACAAACATCGTGGGCGCCGGCGTGGCACCGGCAAAGCGCGCACCCAACTCCTCGCCAAACAGGTCTTCGTAGCAGATGTTGGGCGCCAGCTGCTGGCCCTGCCATTCAAATGACGGCTGGCCCACCTCGCCGCGGTTGAAGTCCCCCAGCGGGATGTTCATCAGGTCAGTGAACCACTTGAACAGCGGCGGAATGAATTCGCCAAACGGCACGAGGTGATGCTTGTCAAAGCGGTACACCGGCGCGCCCGGCCGCAGGCCGATCACGGAGTTGGTGTAGCCGTCCTTGAAGCTGCCCAGCGGGATGCCCACCAGCGCCGCCTGGCTGCCCGTGGCAAAACGCTGCTCCAGCGCGCTCCAGTAGCCCGCGGGCAACTGCTGGGGCAGCATGGGCACGGCGGTCTCCGGCGCCACCACCAGTGCCGCGCGGGCATCGCGCAGCTGCTCGCCATACCAGCGCAGCGCCAGGGGTACGCCGGTGCCCGGCTGGAATTTCTCGTCCTGAGGCACATTGCCCTGCAGCAATGCCACCTGCAATCCACCGGTGGACGCCGTATGGGCACTGCCGCCCATCTGCATCACCGACGGCAGCGTGAGCAACGCCAGCACGGCGACGCGCTGCAGCCGCCCACAAGCCTGCACGCGTGCCAGGCTCATGGCCAGCCAGGCCGCGACCGCGCCCAGGCCATACACCCCCAGCCAGGGCGCGTAGCCCGCCAGCAGGCCGTCGGTGTGCGCGTAGCCACCAGCGCCCCAGGGAAAGCCGGTGAACCAATTGCCGCGCGCCAGCTCGGCCAGCGTCCACAGGGCGGCAAACACCGTGGCGCCCCTGACCGGCCCCATCCACCCCAAGGCCACCCACGCGGCGCAAGCCGCCGCGTAGTACAGGGCCAGAAAGGCGGCGAGCGCCAGCACGGCCAGCGCGGCCAGCGGCGCAGCCAGCCCGCCGTAGGTGTGCATGGAAACAAACAGCCACCAGAAGGTACCCGTCAGCCAGGCCGTGGCAAACAGCCAGCCCAGGAGCGCCGCGCGCCGCCACGACGGCTGGCGCTGCACCACCCAGGCCAGCCCGGCCAGGGACAGCAGCTGCAGCCACCACAACGGCTGCCCGGCCTGCGCACCCGGCACATCCGCCAATGGCCAGGCCATGGACGCTGCCTGCGCCAGCCCCGCCAGCAGTGCCAGAACCAGAGGGAAAAAGCGCGCAGCCAACCGCGTCAGCCCGCGCTGCCGTCGTCCTCGACCGGCGAGACCTTGAACCAGCGCACCGCGCCACCCTTGGTGTGCAGCACGGCGAAGTTCAGCCCGGCCAGCGTGTGCTGTTCGCCGCGCTTGGGCACATGGCCCATCTCGTGGGCGACCAGGCCGCCAATCGTGTCAAAGGCGCCTTCGCCGTCGGTGCGGTTCAGCGACACGCCAAAGGCTTCGGCCACGCGTTCGATGGATGTATCGCCGCTCACACGGTAGGTGCGATCGGCCAGGCCGAAGATGTCGCCCTCGTCCTCGGCAATGTCGAATTCGTCTTCAATTTCGCCGACGATCTGCTCCAGCACGTCTTCGATGGTGATGAGGCCCGCCACGCGGCCGAATTCGTCGATCACGATGGCCAGGTGATTGCGGTTGCCGCGGAATTCACGCAGCAGGTCGTTCAGGCCCTTGCTTTCAGGCACGAACACCGCCGGACGCAGCAACGCGCGGATGTTCAGGTTGGGCGAACGCTGCAGCTTGAGCAGGTCCTTGGCCATCAGGATGCCGATGATGTTCTCGCGGTCACCCTCGTACACTGGAAAGCGCGAGTGCGCGGTGTCGATCACCAGGTGCAGCATCTCGTCGAACGGCGCGTCGATGTTGACCAGGTCCATGCGCGGCGCGGCGACCATCACGTCGCCGGCGGTCTGGTCCGCCATGCGGATCACGCCTTCGAGCATGACGCGGGATTCGGCACCGATGACGTCGTTGTCTTCGGCGTCGGCCAGGGTTTCGATCAGTTCTGCGCGCGAATCCGGTCCGGGGTGGATGAATTCGGCGACTTTCTGCAGGAATGTGCGCTTGTCCTCCTTTTCGGCAGGAGGTCGCGCAGGGTGTGGGTCAGACACAGCCTTCGGGTGCAGGACGTGCGGTGGTTGAGAGGTCTCTAGGATAGCCTAAACGTGTGACGCCAATGCGTCCTGGGCTAGCGCCCGGATTTGTCGCGGGCATCGCGCACGCCGCGGCGGATTTCCTGCACCGCGCCCAGAAAGTCCCAGAACTGCTTGGCCTGCACCTTCAGCCGGTAGTCGGTCTGCGCCAGTTGCTCTTCCACGATCTCGCTCATGCGGCTGTCCATGGTGGCCGGTGGCAGGCGCAGGTAGGCCTCGGTTTCGGAGCCGTCACGCTCGACCAGCGCACCGGCATTGCGCGCGATCCTGATCATGGCGGTGTTCTCGCTCAGCGCATGGATGAACAGCAGGTCCACGCCCTCGTTGCGCGCATGCATGACGGCACGGTCAAACAGGCGCGACCCATAGCCGCGCCCGCGCGCCTGCAGCGCCACCGACACACCGAACTCCGCGCAGGAGCGCAAATCGGGATCGGTGGAGAACGCCAGGTGGGCCATGGCAATGAGTTCGAGCTTGCGGTTGTAGATGCCGAAGATCTCGTCGCGGTCAAAGTCCAGGCTGTCGGCGTAGCGGCGGATCTGCTCATCGTTGGCGGCATAGCCGAACCGCAGGTAACGGTCCTGCGGCTGCAGCGCGAGCAGGTGATCGGTGATGCGCTCGCGGTGGCTGGGGCCGATGGAGCGGATGGGCACAACCACCGAGGGCTGCTTCACGCCCTCGGCGGGCAGCGGCGCGGGCCCGGCCACGCGCTCACCGGGCGGGCGGAAAAACTCCCGTCCCGCGTCCAGCGTTGCCTTGATGAGCGCCTTGGTTTCAACCATGAATCCAATATACGGGTTTCCCCCTGCATCTCAAACCACAAAAAGCCGCATTTCCGGGGTTAGACCGGGCTCTCCACGGCAAAAGGAATGCGTTCGGGCTATACCGGCAGTGCCGTGGTGGCCTTGACCCTGTCCAGCACGAAGCTGGTCTTGCAATCCTGCACGCTGGGGTGCTTGAGCAGCGTGTCCATGATGAAGCGGCTGTAGTGCGCCATGTCGGCCACCACCACGCGCAGCAGGTAGTCCATCTCGCCGGTCAGGGCCGCGCATTCCACCACTTCGGGCCAGGTCTGCACGCTGGCGCGAAACACGTCCATGGGGTTGCGCTTGTGGCTTTCGGTGTGCTTTTCGAGCCGGACATTCAGGTAGGCCGTGAGCCCAAGGCCCACGGCTTCGGGCCTGACCAGGGCCACGTAGCGGTCGATCACGCCAGATTCCTCCAGCCGCTTGACCCGGCGCAGCACGGCACTGGGCGACAGGCTCACGGCGTCGGCGATCTGGTCGTAGGTGGCGCGGCCATCCACCTGCAGGCTGCGCAAAATGAGCTTGTCCAGCTTGTCTAATGCTTCCATCGCCGTGATTTTGCAGGTTTGCTGCGTTCATGGCAACGAACACGCCCGAAGTCGCAGAAAAAGTGATACCTTGCGCCGATACAGTCGTTCCAAACCCTTCCTCTGGAGACACGACGATGAACGCACCCCTGCCGCAAGCCGCCACCTCAGCCGCCACCTGGGACAACCCCATGGGCACCGACGGGTTCGAGTTCATCGAATACGCCGCGCCCGACCCGCAGGCGATGGGCGAGCTGTTCGAGCGCATGGGCTTCAAGCCGATTGCCAAGCACCGCCACAAGGCCGTGACGCTGTACCGCCAGGGCGGCATCAACTTCATCATCAACGCCGAGCCCGACAGCTTTGCCCAGCGCTTTGCACGGCTGCACGGGCCCAGCGTGTGCGCCATCGCGTTCCGTGTGCGGGACGCCAAGGCGGCCTACGAGCGCGCCATCTCGCTGGGCGCCTGGGGCTACGCGGGCCAGGCCGGCCCTGGCGAGCTGAACATCCCGGCCATCAAGGGCATTGGCGACTCCATCATTTACTTCATCGACAAATGGCGCGGCAAGAACGGCGCGAAAGACGGGGACATTGGCAACATCGGCTTTTTTGACGTGGACTTTGAGCCCTTGCCGGGGGCAGAGCTGAACCCGGCGGAGAACTTGTTGAACCCCAAAGGGGTGGGCCTGACCTACATCGACCACCTGACGCACAACGTGCACCGCGGCCGCATGGAAGAGTGGGCGGGCTTCTACGAGCGGCTGTTCAACTTCCGCGAGGTGCGGTACTTCGACATCGAAGGCCAGGCCACCGGCGTCAAGAGCAAGGCCATGACCAGCCCCTGCGGCAAGATCCGCATCCCTATCAATGAAGAAGGCAACGAGAAGGCAGGCCAGATCCAGGAATACCTGGACCGCTACCACGGCGAGGGCATCCAGCACATTGCCATGGGCTCCACCAACCTGTATCACACGGTGGACGCGCTGCAGATGAGCGGCGTGAAGCTGCTGAACACCAGCGAGACCTATTACGAGCTGCTGCCCAAACGCATCCCCGGCCTGGGCGAGAACATTGCGGACCTGCAGGCGCGCAACATCCTGGTGGACGGCAGGCCCGGCGAGCTGCTGCTGCAGATCTTCAGCGAGAACCAGCTCGGCCCCATCTTCTTCGAGTTTATCCAGCGCAAGGGCAACGAAGGCTTTGGCGAAGGCAACTTCAAGGCCCTGTTTGAAACGATGGAACTGGACCAGATGCGCCGGGGCGTGCTGGCGCCGAAGGCCTGAGGCGGACCATGGCCGTTGAACCGGTTGTTTATGGCGCCAGCGAGCGCCCGCCACGCGGGGACTACGGCCGGGCAGGCGCCGACTACACCTGCGCGCAGGACTACGACAGTTATACGGCGGCTGATCACGACACCTACCGCCGCCTGTACGAACGCCAGGCCGCGCTGTTACCGGGCCTGGCCAGCGACGCGTTCATCGCCGCGCTGCCCTCGTTGGGCGTGAAGGACCGCATCCCGCGGTTTGAGGAAATCAACGAACGGCTGCACCAGGCCACGGGCTGGGAGATCGTGGGCGTGCCGGGGCTCATCCCCGAAGTGCCCTTTTTTACGCTGCTGGCCAACCGCAAGTTCCCGGTGACGGACTGGATCCGCACGCCGCAGGAGTTCGACTACATCGTCGAACCCGACATCTTTCACGACCTGTTCGGCCATGTGCCGCTGCTGTTTAACCCGGTGTTTGCCGACTACGTGCAGCGCTACGGCCAGGGCGGACTGAAGGCGAATGAGCGGGGCGCCTGCGAGCAGCTGAGCCGGCTGTATTGGTACACGATCGAGTTTGGGCTGATCCGCGAGCGCGACGGCCTAAGGGCGTATGGCGCGGGTATCCTGAGTTCATCCGGCGAGCTGCGCTACGCCGTCACCAGCCCCGAGCCGCAGCGCGTGCCACTGGCGCTGGAGCGCACCATGCGCACGCGCTACAAGATCGACAGCTTCCAGCAGACGTACTTCGTCATCGACAGCTTCCAGCAGCTGTTTGACATGACGGCGCCGGACTTTGCGCCTGTTTATGAACGGGTGAAGGCGCTGCCTGAGCTGGCGGCCGATGAGGCCGTGCCGGGCGAGATGGCCATCGCCGCCTGAACCGCACCACGCGCCATACATGGCGCGCGCACAACAAAACGGGCAGGCCCGCCAGAAAAGCGCGGGCAGATGTTTCCGCAAGCCATTTCCTCCTACAAAATGGGGAGGCTTTTTCCGCCGGTTACACCTACCATGCCAGCTCCCTGGACCGAAACACCCTTTTACTTCCCGCAGTTCACCAAGGTGATCACTGTGCTGGACGTGGTGGAGTCGGTCCGGCTGATGGAACAGGACGAGCATGACTTCATCCAGCGGTGGCACTATTTTGTGGAGTACGCACGCGAGCACGTGCTGCCGCAGCATGGTGGCCGCATGCTCAAGAGCCTGGGTGACGGGCTGATGCTGGAATTTGCCGATGCCCAGGGCTGCGTCAAGGCGTCGTTTGCGCTGCAGGCATTCTGCCGCCAGGGCAACGAAGGCCGCAGGCCCGACCTGCAGATGCACCTGCGCGTGGGCGCCCACCTGTGCGAATTCGTGTCGGACCAGTACGACATCTACGGCACGGACGTGAACCTCACCGCGCGCATCGCCACCCTGGCGGGCCCGGGTGAAACCGTGGTCACCGCCAGCCTGCGCGACCGCCTGACGGCCGGGCTGGACGCCGACATCGAAGACCTGGGCGAATGCCACCTCAAGCATGTGCACGAGCCCATCCGGGCGTACCGCGTGGGGCCAGTGGGCCACAAGCCGGTCATCGAGCCCGGCAGTGGTATCCAGCTGGACCTGCGCCCCACCATTGCCGTGATCCCCTTCGCCATCCGTGGCGGCGAGGCCGGGCATGAAATGCTGGGTGAAGCCCTGGCCGACGAAGTAATCGCGGCGCTGTCGCGCACGTCCGAGCTTCATGTGATCTCGCGCCTGTCCACCACGGTGTTCCGTGAACGCCAGGAAGCGGTGGAAGACATCCGCACGCACCTGAACGCAAGCTACATCCTGTCAGGCACCTGCCGCACCACCAGCAGCCACCTGGCCCTGTTCGTCGAGCTGATCGACGTCAAGACGCGTCACGTCATCTGGGCAGACAACCTGAAGGCCCGGGTGCAGGGCGTGTTTGACATTGATGACGCACTGATCCCGCAGCTGGTCGGCGCCATCAGCTCCGCCGTCATAAATACCGAGGTCAGTCGAGCACGCGCGCATTCGCTCCCGAATCTGCAGGGCTATACCCTCATGTTAGGTGCAGTTGCGCTGATGCACCGCAACGCGCCAACGGACTTCCATCGAGCAAAAGAAATGCTCGATCATCTGGCGGAGCGAAGTCGCCGCCATCCGATACCGTATGCCTGGATCGCGCAGTGGCACGTCTTGAAAGTGCAGCAGGGCTGGTCTACAGACCCGGCACATGAAGCACAACTGGCACTCGATTGCACAAAGCGCGCGCTGGACAATGCACCCGATTGCGCCCTAGCCCTCAGCGCGGAAGGTTTCGTTTACACGAACCTGTTACGCCAGTTGGACACCGGTTCTGATCGGTACGATGCCGCGCTGCAGATCAATCCCAACGACTCATTCGCTTGGTTGTTAAAAGGCACACTTCACGCCTTCCGGGGTGAAGGAGAGCTCGCAATGGACGGTGCGGAGCGAGCGCTCAAGCTTTCGCCTCTTGATCCGGTGCGCTATTTCTATGACTCGCTCGCAGCATCTGCAGCTATCGCTGCCGGCAAATACGATCGTGCTATTGAGTTGGCGCAAAGATCACTCCGTGCGAACAAGTCGCATACATCGACGTATCGGGCTCTCGCCATCGCGCAATCGATGTCTGGGCGTTTGGACGAAGCCCGCCAAACGGTGCAAAAGCTGCTGAGGCTTGAACCGTCATTTTCAGTTTCCCAGTTCTTGAAAAGAACGCCTGGCCAAGGCTCAATTGCCAAAGCCGTTGCACAAGCGCTGCAACAGGCAGGCTTACCGGATTCATAAATCAATTTCAAAGAGGAAAGATCATGAGCTCATTGGGTGGCTGGGGTGGCTGGGGTGGCTGGGGTGGCTGGGGCGGCTGGGGCGGCTGGGGCGGCTGGGGCGGCTGGGGTCCCTCAGGTGCAGACAGCGGGCCTTTGCTTGCCAATGCGTTGAACGAGAATCGAGCAGCGCTGGCAGGCCCATTTGCGGGAGCGACGCTGCCAGTTGACTTGCCCATGCCGCTCGACAAAGCCGACCGGCTTGAGCATTGGGATGTACTACCCAGACTCCAGGCGTGCGAGACTGAGCTTTTGTCAGGGCTGTGCTTTGACATCAAGCAAGGTTCGCAGACAGTTGAGCTCGGATTCGTTAACCTCGATCAGAAAAAGCTGCAAAAGCAAACGCTCGTGACGCTGCGCAGACCAACAGTCCAGGTGTTCAAACAGCAACTCGACCTGGTCGCCAACTACGCGGAGTTACGCAATGATCGTGGAAGCGAAGTTCTTGCCCAGACGCTGCCCTCGCAAGTTCCATTTTGGGCGCCCGTGATCGGAATGCAGCCGCATCGGCATCCTTGGACTCAACAGCTTGTGGCACTGGCGCTGTCGCTCACGGTAAGCGTAGAAATGCGTTTCAAGCATGCTTTTGCATGCCCAAGGCCTTTCCAACTGTCCCCACAGATTCAGCCGATGATCCCCACGCCTGGACATGGCAGCTGGCCAAGTGGGCACGCAACAGAGTCGTATGTGGTCGCAGTACTTTTGCAATCTTTACTGCAAAACGTCAATGGGAATGGGTCTGCGTACGGCGAGCAATTGCAGCGGCTTGCGGCTCGCGTAGCTACAAATCGCGTCGTAGCAGGCGTCCACTATCCCGTCGATAGTGCAGTTGGACGCCTGCTGGGAACAGCGCTTGCTGAGTTCTTTGTCGCCCGATGCATCGGGAGCACAAAGTTGCACGAACGTGGTTTTGATGGGACCAAATTTCACGGCCCTAAAGGCACCGTTGTTGATTTCGATCCTCGTGTATCCATGGAAGACAACAAGAGTGGTTACTACGAGTATCTGTCACGGATAGGAAGTGTCTCATCCTCGTCCCTGTTGGCGTTCATGTGGACCAAGGCCGCCAAGGAATGGCTGCCTCTGAAGTAGCCGCACCATGAAATGGACCCCCCTGCCCACCGGTGGCTTCACCGGCATTCACTGGGCTCGCCCTGGCGCCACGAATGGCGTCGACCCCTACCTGGTGTGGGCCGAGGCCGACCAGTTTGCAGGCTACGGCGGCAAACAGCCGCGCTGGCTGCCCATTGCGCTGGAGCTGAACCCCGGCGTGAGCATTGCCCAGCTGCTGGCCGCTGCTTCGCCCAAATGGCTGCATGTGCCGCCCGTGTACACGTCCGCCACCGCGCCGCAGGAGCTACGGTTTTGCACGGCCCGCGTACGGTCTGCGTTCTTTCGCCACATCGGGCCGGGCGGTGATCTGCATGCCCTGGTGAAGCGGCTGGAGCTGGGCCTGCCGGTGGGCAATGGCACCGACGACCCCCCCGGCCACGCCACACCGCACGGCAGCCCGCCGCCTGGCGGCCGGCGCCTGCTGACCGGCAAGGTGATGGGGCTGATCGACGACAGCCTGGCGCTGGCGCATGCCAATTTCCTGGACGCGCGCGGCAAGGCACGCACGGCGTTCTTCTGGCGGCAAGACCGCGAGGGCAAGGGCGCGGCGCCCGCGGCCCTGGGCTATGGCCATGAGCTGACGGCGGCTGACATCAACGCCGCCATGCAGGCCAATGTGTTTGGCGGCATGGTGGACGAGAGCGGCGTGTACACCACGCTGGGCCTGTCCACGCTGGGCCAGAAATCGCGCGGCGGGCGCGTGCAGTTCCACGCGCTGGACACAGCCGCAAGCCATGGTTCCCATGTGCTGGACCTGGCCGCCGGGCCCAGAACCGTTGAAGCCCAGATTGCCAATCTGCCCCCCGGCTTTGATGCGCCACCCAGCTGGAATGATGCGAACGACGACGCCAGCCGCGCGCCCATCGTCGCGGTTCAGCTGGACTACCACACGGTGGCGGACACTTCCGGCGGCTCCATGAACGTGCATGTGCTTGACGGCTTGATGTACATCCTGTCGTGCTGCGCACCGTCGGCACAGATTGCGGTGAACGTCAGCTTCGGCACCTTGGCCGGCCCGCATGACGGCACGTCGCTGCTGGAGGCTGCCATGGACCAGTTACTGGCCCTGTGCGGCAAGCGGCTGGCCATTGTGATTGCTGCTGGCAACAGCTACCAGCAGCGCACTCATGCCAACCTGACCCTGGGCCGAGGCGAAAGCCATGCGCTGCATTGGCGCGCGCAGCCCGACGACACCAGCCAGAGTTTTCTGGAGTTGTGGCTGCCACCGGGCGCCCAAGGCATTGAGCTGGAAATCACCCCGCCGGGCCGGGCTGCGCTGCCCGCGCTGCGCCTCGGCCAGTCCGGCATGTGGCTGGACGGGGGCACGCAGCCCGTGTGTGGGCTGATCTACCCCGACAGCGTGGCCACTGGCGAGCGCGGCACCTGCGCGCTGCTCGCGCTGGCGCCCACGTTCAGCTTTGACAAGGACACTGCCACCTCGCCCAGCGGTGTATGGCAGGTCAAGCTGACCAACACCCAGGCCGGGCGCGTGACGGTGGACGCCTATGTGGAGCGCGACGATGTGGTGATCGGCACCCACGGCGGCGCGCGGCAGTCCCACTTTGAAGACCGCTTCTACAACACCAGCGGCGACCCCGGCCAATGGGTGGACCATCCCGACAATCCGTCGCTGATCCGCCGCAGCGGCAACTTCAACAGCATTGGCACGGGCGCACGCACCGTGTCGGTGGGCGGCACTCGGATCAGCGATGGTTCATGGGCCCGCTATTCACCGCGCAAGCCCGACCCCGACGCCTCGCGCCCCGAGCGCCCTGGCGTCGTCAAGGTACCCGACACCCATGCTTACAGCGATGAAAACCCGATCCTGCTGGGCCTGAAGGCCGCAGGCACGCGCAGTGGCGGCGTGGCACGCCTGGTGGGCACCAGCGACGCTGCGCCGCAGGTTACCCGCCGCATCCTCAACCGGATGTAGCCGGCGCGGTTACCAGCGCGCGGGCAGCTTTTTCTTGAGCGTGATGCGCTTGACGCCCAGCTCGATGTAGCCGCCCTTTTCCAGGTCCTTGAGCAGGCGGCTGACCATCTCGCGCGAGGCGCCCACGCGGCTGGCCAGCGCCTGGTGGGTCAGGTCCTGCAAAAGGATGGGGGCTTCCGCGCTGGCGGGGCCTTCGTAGCTTTCCAGCGTGGCCACCAGGCGGCCATACACGTCCAGCAGCGCCATGTTGCGAGCCGTCTCGGTGGCGGCGCGGGCGCGGCGAATGACCTGGGCCACCAGGTCCAGCGCAAACTCCGGCTCCGCCGTCAGGTGCTCACGCAAGGCCTCGCGGCTCACGATCGAGCAGGTGCAGGGCTCCAGCGTCATGACGGACGCGGAGCGCGGCCCGCCATCCAGCCACATTTCCGCAAAATAGTTGCCGGCGCTGATCTCGCCGTAGGTCAGCTCGCGCCCGTCGGCGTCGGTCGCAAACACCCTGACCTTGCCGTCCAGCAGCACGAACAGCGAATCACCGATTTCGCCTTCGTTGATGATGATGCTGTTCTTGCGGTAGTTGCGCAATGTGCCGCGCAGCGCCAGGCTGCGCAGGCCCGGGTTCAATGCGGCGACGAGCTTTTCATGGGCAGCTGAAAGGCTGGGTGTGATCATGGCGTTTCCCTCGGTGGCGGAAACTCTAGCACGCTGCAACGTCAGTGCATCTGCTCGTGCATCACTGATGGCGCCACTGGCGGCAGCACGGCCACGCGGTTGATCAGCTCGCGCACGCCGCTGGACCGTGTCTTGGCACAGAGGCTGCGCACGTGGCTGCGCACGGTGGACACAGCCACTTTCATCTGCACTGCAATCTCGGGCGCCGAGTAGCCCTGGCACAGGATGCCCAGCACATGCTCTTCGGTGCTGGTCAGGCCGTGCCGGCGCGCAAAGAAGCACAGCATCAGTGTTTCGCACACCGATGCGCGCGAGAAGATCAGCGCGGCATGGGCCGGGCTGGCGCCGGCTTCGGCGCGTAGCGGCAGCACCGCCAGCGTCAGCGGCATCGCCCCACCGGGTACCGGCATGCAGACCAGGCTGCGCTTGCCCCGCCCGGCGTTGGCCAACGCGTCCTGCAGGGCACGGGCGTCATCAGCGCAGACGGTTTTGAGCTGCTGGTCCACCGCCCCCAGCACGCGAAAGCGCCCCAGCTCCTGGCGCGCCAGCTGGTTGGCCTGCACCACGCGGCCCTGCAGCGTGACCACCGCCACGCCAAATGCCAGTTCGTTCATCAGCATGAGCGCCAGGCCCGGGTCGCCGCCGGCGCCGCTGCCCGCCAGCAGGTTGGCCCCTGCAAACTCGCCATTCAGAAGCATGTCCATGATCCACCGCCCCAACGTTGTTGCTCTTGTGTCCAAGCGTAAGAACAAGCCACGCCCGCGGGCGGTGAATATGCCCGGCGCCTTTGTGAAAAATTAACAGGAGCGCCCGCGGCGCAACCAGCAGCGCCTGCGGCGCTGCCGCTCAGGCCCAGGGCGCCAGCGCAGTCCGGGTTTCGTCCAGCAGCCAACGCAACTGCGCCATGCGTGTGGCACCCATGTCGCCAGCCAGCCCGGCCTTGGCATCGGCTTCCAGCGTGGCGCAGATCGCCTGGATGGCCACGGCGCCGATGTTGCCCGCCGCGCCCTTGAGCGCATGCGCCGCGCGCGACAGTTCCTCCGGGTCGCCGGCGACAATGGCCTGGCCGATGGCGTCCAGCCGGCGCGGCGCGTCTGCAATGAACAGGCCCACCACCTCGCGCGTCATGCTCAGCGCCTCGTCGTCAAATTCCTTGAATTCGTTGAGGCGGCTGAAGTCCATGACTGGCCCCGCGGGCATGTCGGCATCCCGCAGCGCGGAGGGCTGGGCTACGAGGGCGGCCGCAGCCGCGCTGGCAGGCGCATCAGGCGGCGCGCCCCTGGCCTGCTGCACCCACTTTTCGATGGTCTGGGCCAGGGCAGAGACCTGCAGCGGCTTGGTCAGGTAGTCGTTCATGCCGGCTGCTTCGCAGCGGGTGCGGTCTTCGTCGGACGCCGCGGCGGTCAGCGCAATGATGGGTGGCGCCCGGTCCCCCCAGGCCGCCAGGATCTGCTGCGTGGCCTGCAACCCGTCCACGTCCGGCATGTTCACGTCCATCAGGATGGCGTCGATCCGGCGGCCATGCATCATGGCGTGGGCCACCACCTCCACAGCCTCCTGGCCGTCCACGGCGGTCAGGATGTCATAGCCCAGCTTGAGCAGCATGGCGCAGGCCACCTTCAGGTTCACCGCGTTGTCGTCGGCCACCAGCACCGTGGCGTGCTTCTTCACGTCCATGACCAGGGTTCCAGCCTTGCTGCCGCCGGGGTTGTCCGAAGAGATGCAACGCGCAATGGTGTCAAACAGCTGGCTCTGCCGCGCGGGCTTGAGCAGGCGTGCGTCAAACAGGCTGGCGTTTTCGTCGCCAACGGGCATGAAGCCCGAGCTCAACAGCAGCAACGGAATGTCGCGCCAGTCAGGATTGGCCCGAATGGTGCGTGCCAGCGTCACGCCGTCCATCTCAGGCATGTGCATGTCGGTCACGATGATGTCGGGCAACCAGGCCTCGCGCCCCGGCGCAACCGCGTCGGCGCCGCTGGCCTCGCGCAGCATCGCCAGCGCCTGGGCACCCGACTCCGCGCTGACCACTTCCATGCCCCACAGCTGCAGCTGGCGCGTGAGGATGCGCACGTTGGTGGCATGGTCGTCCACGATCATCGCGCGATTGGCCTTGAGCGTGCCCACCAGCGACGGCCCCATCGCGGGCGCGGCTTCCTCGGTGGATTCGGCCGCGATGGTGAACCAGAACGTGGAGCCACGGCCCAGCTCGCTTTCCACGCCGATCTCGCCCCCCATCAGTGCCACCAGCCGCTTGCAGATGGCCAGGCCCAGGCCCGTGCCGCCAAACTTGCGCGTGGTGGACGCATCCACCTGTGTAAACGCTTCGAACAACGACGCCAGGCGCTCCGGCGGTATGCCAATGCCGCTGTCGGTCACGCGAAACTCGATCACGGCACGTCCGGCACCGTCGTCGGGCTTGAGCAGCCGGGCCTGCACGGTGACCTCACCCTGGGCTGTGAATTTGACAGCGTTGTTGACAAGGTTGATCAGCACCTGGCGCAGCCGCGTGATGTCGCCCTTGATGGCGCCAGGCATGCCACCGGGGCGCGCTTCTGCCACATCGATGATGAGCTCCAGCCCTTTTTCACGCGCGCGCGGCGCGGCGATGTCGCAGGCCTCTTCCACCGCACCGCGCAGGCTCAGGGGCTCGGACTCCAGGTCCAGCTTGCCCGATTCGATCTTGGAGAAATCCAGGATGTCATTGATCACGGCCAGCAGCTGGTCACTGGACAAGCGGACGGTCTGCAGGTAGTCGCGCTGCTCGGCGTCCAGCGGGGTTTCGGCCAGCAGCGTGCTCATGCCCACCACGCCGTTGAGCGGCGTGCGGATTTCATGGCTCATGGTGGCCAGGAATGCGGCCTTGGCGCGCGCCGCGGCCAGCGCCTCTTCGCGCGACGCTGCCAGCTCGGCGGTGCGCTGCTCCACGCGCGCCTCCAGCGTCTCGTTGGCTTCCTGCAGGGCACGGGCGTCGTTCTTCACCTGCTCCCGGTAGCCTTGCAGTTGTTGCGCACTGTCGTGCAGCACTTGTGACAGCTGCCGGATTTCACGGATGCGCGTTGCCTGGTCAATCACCGGGACGTCACCACGGCCCAGTTGCTGCGCGGCCTGGCTCAACCGGCCCAGCCGGCGGCCAATGCCGGTGGCCACCAGCAAGGCGATGAGCGTGGACAGGGCCACCAGCGCGGCGATCACGCCCAGGGACATCTTCCAGGCCCGGCTGATCTCGGCCGTGAAATCGGTTTCGGGCGCCGCCACCACCAGCGTCCAGCGCAGGCCCAGCGCTTCGCCAAACGGCCGCTGCACCATCAACAGCGTACCGGCGTCGGTGGGCAGGCGCCGCAGCCGCGTGTCGCTGGCCACCGTGTCGGCGCTGCGGCTGGCCCACAGGCCTTGCAAACCCGCAAAGCTGGCGCGGATGACGGCGTTGGCGCTGTCGCGCGGGCTGCGGCGTTCGGCGCGGCCATTGGCCAGGGTGAACAGCGCATCGCCCGCGGAGCTGGCTACCAGCGCGCCCTTTTCATCGACCACAAAGGCGGCACCACGCGAGCTGATGCGCTGGGTACGCAATGCATCGGCCAGGTGCTTCAGGTAAAGGTCGGTACCGAACACGCCCGCGGCGCCGCCGTCGGCGTCATAGACAGGCTGCGACAGGCTGACCATGAGCTGGCCTTGCTGGACCTGCACGTCCGAGAACACACGGCCCTTGGCCTGCATGGCAGCGGCATACCAGAACCGTGTGCGCGGTTCAAAGCGATCCTCTTGCGCGCGCAACGGCCGGCTGCGGTCGCCCGGGCGCTGGGCCAGGTAATAGCTGCGGGCCGCGTCGTCGCCGCGGCGAATGCTCACCTGAACGCCGTCTGCGGTGTTATGCACGCCGAAATACTCGCCACGCACGTTGCCAAAGTACAGCAATGGCACCGAAGGTGACTGGCGCGTCAATGCAAAGGCCATGGCCTCAAACTGCGCGGGCTCACGCAGCCAGGCCCGCGCCTGCTGCACCTGGGACGGCGTCATGCGTTCGGCGAACAGGCCGTTGAGCACCCCATGCGCCTGGCGCAGGTGGTCTTCGGTGCCTGACTGCACGAGCCCGGCGACATGGGTCAGGATGCTGCCGGCAAGGTCTTCCGCGGCTTGGGAGCTGGCGCGCGCCATCAGCCACGCGACCAGCACGGCCGGCACCAGCGTGAGAAACAGCAGGCTGATGCCCAGTATCCTGCGCAGCGAATACAGACGCATCAGCGTGGCCTGACGCTCAAAGGGCCAGGCCGACGACCTCGGCCGCGTCCATGGGCACGGAACGCCCGGGCAGTTCAACCAGGGCGCGGCGGTCAATGCGCACCGCGCCGGTGATACTGCGCAACGTGGTCACGCTGGCGGTAATGGCCCAGCCCAGCTCGTGGGCCTGCTTTTGCAGCAGCATGGTGGCGCTGACCGCATCGCCCACCGGCAGGGTCTGTGCCGCGGTGCCGTGCAGCGGGTCCTGCAGCACGGTAAGCGTCACCGGGCCGCTGTGGAGCGCCACGTTAACTTCAAAGCGCGGCAGCTCGCGCCCGGGGTACTGCGCGTGCAGGTACTGGCGGATGGCATGGGCCGATTCCACCAGGCCCAGACCGGCACGCACGGCGCGCAGCCCATGGTTGACAGACTTGGTGTCGGTGCTGTCCACGAAGATGGCCAGCAGGCCCTCGCCAATGAACTGCATGTGCCGCGCGCCAAACAGGTGAACTGTATCGCCGGCACTGCCATAGAATTTTTTGACAAGCTCTGTCAGCTCGACGCTGCTGAGCTTTTCAGCCACGGTGGCGTAGTTGGGAATGTCCACGAACAGCACGGTGGCATGCTCGAAGCGCTCGTCACCCGCGCTGCCGTCGCCCGCGGGCCAGCGCTCGCTGAGTTCCTTGGCCAGGCGCTGCTCATAGAGCTTGGCCAGGTTGTGCTTCTGGTCCTCCAGCGCGGCCTGGACAGCAGCGCCCACGGCCATTGTTTGCAGCGTGGCCTGCATGACGCGCTTGTTCAGTTGCGCGGCCGCTGCCTCGCGCAGCTCGCCCGGGCGGAAGGGTTTGGTGATGTAGTCGTCCGCGCCGGTGGTCATTCCGATGCGCATGTGGGCACGCTCTTGCAATGACGTGAGCAGGATGACCGGCGTGGCCGCGAGCGCGGCGTTCTGGCGCACCGCCGCCAGCATCTGGAAGCCGTTCAGCTCAGGCATCTGCACGTCGCTGATAATGAGGTCCGGACGGTGTTCCTGCACCAGTTGCAGGCCCAGGGCGCCGTTTTCCGCGGTCAGTACGTCGTAGCCGTCTTTTTTCAGCACCGAAGCCACGAGCATTCGCGTGCCGGCATCGTCTTCCATGACGACGATCAAGGGCATCGTATGTATCCTTTTGTAATCCACCAACGCGTGACTTCAACAGGCAGCATGAGCAACCTGTCCACTCATGGGGACTATCTCACAGGGCGTCGATTTTCGCCAGCGAAGCGTGCATGACGTCCGGGTGAAACGCCATGGCGACGTGAGATACGCCCGGTATGAAGCGGTTGTCAGCGCCAGGCAAGGTGGCTGTGGATGACGGAAACACGATGTTGTCGCAGTTGGAATACCAGCAGGTGAACATCTCGCGGCGCTGCGGCGCCTCTGCCTTGCCAAGGGCCGCCAGCCAGTCGTTGCCGGGGACCATCTGGCGGCCATTGGCGGCGCGGCTGAAGCGCCCCAGCCAGGTGCCGGCGTGCGGTGAACCGATGGTGATCACATGCGCCACACGTCGATCGACACCGCCGCGCAGCCAGGCGCGCACGACCAGACCGCCCATGCTGTGGCAAACCAGCACGGGCGGGCGGCCAGCTGCCGCCGTAACCTGGGCTACGGCCTGCTCCAGCGTTGCAGCGTAACCGTCAATGGCGCCAAATGCCGGCTCCAGGTTGACCGCCACAAAGGGGTGGCCACTTCGGCGCAGGCGTTGCAGCCACGGCGTCCAGAAGCCGCGGTTGCACATGAAGCCATGGACCAGCACCACGCCGCAACGTCCGGGGGCAAAAGTCCCGGGCAACAGCTGGTCTGGCACGGCACCGGCGCGAAAGGGCTGGCGCCAGCAAAACACCCGAAGCGCCATCCACACTTCCTGCCACCACGCACGCACCAGTTGCACTGCCCGCGCCTGCGGCACGGCGTCGGCACGATTGACCTGGCGCAGCATCAGGAATTCCAGTGCGAGCACGGCCGCGTGGCCCAGCAACAGCGCGGTGGCACCTGCCACGGCCAGGGCCGGTGATCTGGGCCAGGCCCAGGTCAGCCACGCCACCAGGGCCGCCGCCAGCAGCGCGACGACGGCTTGTTGCAGGCGCGCGATCATGGCCGCAAGCGCGGACTCAGGCCAGCACAACGTCCCGGCCCGCCAGTTCCCGCGCAAGGTCTTGGGCCAGGCGGTTGACGATGCCGTAGATGGACAGCTGCGGGTTGGCTCCGATGCTGGTGGGAAACAGCGAGCCGTCATGCACGGACAGGTTGCTGATCTGCCAGTGGCGCCCGTCGGGGCGCGTCACGCCCTGGCGCTCATTGCCTGCCATGCCGCAGCCGCCCATCACGTGGGCACTCATGAATTTGGTGAGCAGCGGCTTCATGGGCAAATCAAGAATGGCATCACGGGCATCCTGCCAGCGCACATAGGGGCGCGCAAGCTCGTGAACCGGCAACACCTGGCGCGCGCCCGCGGCAAACTGGATTTCCGCCATGCTCAGCAATGCCCTGCGGGCTGCGTCCATCACATAGTCCGTCAGGGGGTAATCCAGCGACGCCGAGCCGTCGGCACGCAGGCCCACGCTGCCGCCCGGCGAATCACCATGGAAGCCGTCGCGCAGCAGGGCCAGGAGTACATGCGTCTGGGGGAACTGGCGCAGTAGCGCCGCATGGTCAGCGCCATAGCCCGCAACAGTGGACGCGAAGATCACCGGGTGCAGCGGCGGCGCTTCCAGCTTGTAGCCCATGCGCCCGTCAATCGGGTCGGTCTCAAGGAAATGGTCGGTGTAGATGGTCTGTGGCGCGCCCTGCCAGCCCTCGACTTTGCCAGGCATGACCGCGGCCGACATCACCACCGGGTGCAGGAATGTGCGCTTGCCCAGCAGGCCATGCGGGTCGGCGGCGCGCGAGCGCAACAGCACGGCCGGCGAATTGATGGCGCCCGCCGCCAGCACATAGTGACGTGCAGTCACGCGCACCGGTTCACGGGCGCCGTCCACCGCGCCATTGGGGCGCATCGCCACGCATTGCAGCGCAAGAATGCGGTCGCCCGAAAATTCAAACCGCTCGGCGCGCGTCTCGGTGAGCAGCGTGGCGCCACGGTCCAGCGCGGCCGGGATGGTGGTGACCAGCATGGACTGCTTTGCATTGGTCGGGCAGCCCATGCCGCAGGAGCCGAGGTTCCAGCAACCTTTGACGTTACGGCGAATGGCGGCTGCCGGTATGCCCAGCTTGGCCGCGCCACGGCGCAGCAGGTCGTTGTTCTCGTTGGGCGGCGTGAGCCAGGGGCTGACCCCCAGGCGCGTCTCGGCCTGGCTGAAGTAGGGAGCCAGAGCTGCGTCGGTGTAGCCTGTCAGGCCAAAGTGCTGTTGCCAGTACGCCAGCGTGGCTGGCGGCGTGCGGAACGAACTTGTCCAGTTGACCGTTGTCGAGCCTCCAACGCAACGGCCCTGCAGGATGCTGATGGCCTTGTCGCTGGTTTTTCGCGCGGCGCTTTCCTGATAGAGCGACGGATAGGCGAGCGCTTCCTGCTGCTTGAAGTCCGAGCTGCTGCGAAGCGGGCCTTCTTCAATGATTACCACGTCCAGCCCGGCGCGGGCCATCAGTTCAGCGGTAATGCCAGCGCCAGCGCCGGACCCGATGATGGCAACATCGCAGGCCAGCTTGGCTGGCAAGGCACCCAAGCTGCCGCCGTGGACTTTCCAGCCCTTGCGCAGACCTTCTCGGATGGGGTCTTTCACACTACTCATTCCCGGCAAACTTTCATATCTTGATGGGCCCCGGATAGCCGAGCTGCGCCCAGGTCTGCGCGTCGGAAAAATATGCGCCGCCGACGATGTCATGCAACGCGTGATAGGCCTGCTGGCGCAGGCTCAGCGTCGAAACGCGCATGGACTGCAGCGCCTTCTGCAATTGCGCCACCGGTGCCTCAGCCCAGCCGGTTTGCAACCCGGCCATGAGCCGCCTGCCAGGCGGGCTGGCCAACGTAGCCAGCAGCAATGACAGTTCCTTTTGCACATGGGGGGGCAGGGCCACGACCAGTGCGTCAATGCGCTCAAGCAGCCCGTCGAGCGCATGTTCGCGCGCCGGGGGCGCGACAGGCAGGCTGCCCTCCAGGATGGCAGTGCCCGCAGCGCGGAACACGGCACGCCCGGGCGGGGCAAGACGGCCATCGGACAGCAGCCCTGGCGTGATCCAGGCGGTGCCAGCGCCTGCGACAGCCAGCACCGCGGCCGATGCCACGCCCAGCTTGAGCAGACTTCTTCTTTGCATGCGGCCACTATCGCATGGGGCTACGGGGCGCCTGTAGAGGCCGGCGCCTAGATAGACTCGGGGTTTGTATGGAAGCCGCCCAACAGATTCGCGACGCCGTCGCCCAGGTCGTGCAACTGCGCCAGGCCTGCGCGGCAAACCCGGCGCTGAGAGCTGCCGTTGCCACCGTCAAGGCGCTGCAGGCACAACGCTTTGCTGGCACCTACGCCGATGTGCTGGCGGGCGGAGAGCATGCCGCGGCCGCGCGCTTTTTTTTGCAGGAGCTGTACAGCGACAAGGACTATGCTGAACGAGATGCGCAGTTCGCCCGCATCGCAGGCGCCGTCCAGCGCCTGTTTCCGCACCAAGTGGCGGCTACGGCCGTGGCACTGGCACAGCTTCACCAGCTGACGGAGCAGCTTGACCATGCGATGGGACTGGCTTGGGTTGAAGCGACGGGCACAGACGCCGCCCGCTACATACGTTCATGGCGCACGGTTGGTCAGCGGTGCCGGCGCGAAGAACAGCTACACGTGGTGCTGGCTATCGGCCACGAAATGATCAAGCTCACGCGTACGCCAGGACTGCGGCTGATGCTCAAGATGATGCGAGGCCCCGCAGCTGCTGCCGGGCTGGGTTCGCTGCAGGCTTTCCTGGAGTCCGGCTTTGATACCTTCGGCGCAATGGCGCGGAAGAAGGGCAGCGCTGAAAGCTTTCTGGACATCGTCAAGCAGCGGGAAACGGCGCTGATTGCCAGCCTGTTTGACGGCACGCCTGTCGCCTGTGAGACCGAACTGCAGCGCACCCTAGGACTTGCCCGGTAGGCATCGACCACGCCGCGCTTTGACAATCGGGGCAAAGGAACCTGACATGGAAAAGATCTGGCTGAACAGCTACCCCGCCGGCGTACCGCACACCGTCGACCCCGACCAATACCAGTCACTGCCCCATTTGCTGGAGGAGTCATTTCGCAAGAATGCAGCAAGGCCCTTTTCTGTCTGCATGGATCACTGGATGTCCTATGGCCAGCTGGATGAGCTGTCAAGTTCGCTGGGCGCCTGGCTGCAGGCGCAGGGGCTGGAGCCCGGCGCACGCATCGCCATCATGCTGCCGAACATTCCGCAGTTTGCAGTCACGATGGCGGCCGTCCTGCGTGCAGGCTATACCTGCGTCAACGTGAATCCGCTGTACACGGCCCGCGAGCTGGAGCATCAGCTGAAGGACTCCGGGGCGACAGCCATCGTCATCCTCGAGAATTTCGCCAAGACACTGGAGGAGGTGATTGACAGGACGGCCGTGAAGCATGTGGTCATGGCGTCCATGGGCGACCTGCTGGGCTTCTGGTATGGCATGTGGATCACGTTCGCCGTGCGGCACCTCGCCAAGATGGTGCCCGCTTACAAGCTGCCGCTGGGCGAAGGCCGCAAGGTCACGACGTTCAATCGCGCGCTGGCTGAGGGTACGGCCATGTCGTTGAAACCCAGCCAAGCCACATTGGACAGCACCGCGTTCCTGCAATACACGGGTGGGACCACGGGCTTGTCCAAGGGCGCTGTGCTGACCCACCGCAACATTGTTGCCGCGATCCTGCAGGCGGAGGCATGGTTCACGCCAGCGCTCAGGCGCGTCGGCGATGTCAGCAAGACCAACAGCATCGCCGCGTTGCCGCTGTACCACATCTTCGCGCTGACGCTCAGCCTGTTGGCGATTCGCTGGGGATCGCATATAACGCTGATTCCCAACCCTCGCGATTTCGGCAAGTTTGTTGAAGTTCTCAAGAGGCGACCGTTCCATATGCTGCCGGCGGTCAATACGCTTTTCAATGCGCTGCTGCAGCACCCGCAGTTCAAGTCCATTGACTTTTCCTCCCTCTGCGTTTCGCAGGCAGGCGGCATGGCAGCCTCGGAGGGGACGGCCCGGCATTGGCAGGAAGTGACTGGCTGCCCGATGGTGGAAGGCTGGGGCATGAGCGAAACCTGCGCTATCGGCACCAACAACCCTGTCATCACGCGGGAGTTCACCGGCACGATCGGTCTGCCATTGCCCGGCATTGACATCGCCATCAAGGATGATGACGGAAACTCACTTCCCCAGGGCGAGTCCGGAGAAATTTGCATCCGTGGGCCCAATGTGATGGCGGGCTACTACAACCAGCCGGAAGAGAACGCCAAGGCTTTTACAGCTGACGGTTTCATGCGCACGGGGGATATCGGCGTCATGGACGAACGCGGATACACACGGATCGTGGATCGGAAGAAGGACATGATTCTTGTGAGCGGGTTCAACGTGTTTCCCAACGAGCTGGAGAACGTCATCTCCCTGTGCCCGGGTGTCGTTGAATGCGCCGCCGTGGGTATCGCCGACGAGAAACAGGGGGAGGCGATCAAGGTGTTTGTGGTGAAAAACGATCCAACGCTGACGGAAGATGACGTGGCGAGGTACTGTCGGCAGAACCTCACCGGGTACAAAGTACCCAAATACATCGAATTCCGCGACGATCTGCCCAAGACCAACGTCGGCAAAATCTTGCGGAGGGAATTGCGGTCGGCAAAATGACGCGCAAGATCACATGAACGATTCGCTGCAGCTGCCCGATGACGTGCATGTTTTAGAGCGCGGATGGTTGTCATCCAACAACATTGTGTTCACTACCGGTGTGACCGCAGTGGTCGATACAGGTTACTGGACCCACGCGGCGCAAACAGTTTTGCTGCTGGACGGACTGTTGGGCGCTCAAGCCCTCGATCTGGTACTGAACACCCACTTGCATAGCGACCACTGCGGCGGCAATGCCGCACTCGCAGAACGGTATCCGGATACCCAGATCCTGATTCCGCCCGGACAGAGCCAGCATGTTCAGGCATGGGATTCGCACGCGTTGACCTATGAACCTACGGGACAGCACTGCCCACCGTTTCAATTTCAGCGTCTGCTTGAAGTGGGCACGCAACTGCAACTGGGTGAGCATCAATGGCAAGTTCACTCCGCCCCTGGCCACGACCCTCACTCTGTCATTCTCTTTGAGCCCGAGCAGCGTATTCTCGTTTCAGCCGATGCGCTTTGGGAAAATGGTTTTGGCGTTGTATTTCCGGAGCTCGAAGGCCAACACGCTTTCGCCGCCGTCGGCGCGACCCTGGATTTGATTGAGCGCCTGGCTCCGCGCGTAATCATTCCCGGCCATGGCCGCGTCTTTACCGATTTGCGCTCAGCGCTGGCCCGTGCGCGCAACCGGTTAGATGGATTTATTCAGAATCCGGCGAAGCATGCGCATCACGCCGCAAAGGTACTTCTGAAATTCAAGCTGCTGGAGATTCAACAGATGACCCTTGATCAGCTGAAAAACTGGGCTGCGTCAACTCTGTACTTCCAGTTAGTGCATGAACGCCACTTTCATGCGCAGCAACCTGCGGAATGGGTGCAGCACCTGGTTGATGATCTCGTCCGCGTCGGTGCTGCGACATGCATCGATCAAAACGTATTCAATCGTTGATTTACGTTTTTCGGTCACCCAAAGAAAAAAGCCCAACAGTTACCTGTTGGGCTTTTTTGGCTATAAGAGCCTGACGATGTCCTACTTTCACACGGGAACCCGCACTATCATCGGCGCTGAAGCGTTTCACTGTCCTGTTCGGGATGGGAAGGAGTGGTACCACCTCGCTATGGTCATCAGGCATAACTTTTTGTCGTCTTGACTCGGTCAAGACAACGAATTCATAGAGCAAATCAGCTAGATATTCTTGAATGCGTCACTTGGCATAACACCTTGATCAAACTGATCAAAGTTATAGGGTCAAGCCGCACGAGCAATTAGTATCAGTTAGCTTAACGCATTACTGCGCTTCCACACCTGACCTATCAACGTCCTGGTCTTGAACGACTCTTTAGGGGGCTCAAGGCCCCGGCAGATCTCATCTTGAAACGAGTTTCCCGCTTAGATGCTTTCAGCGGTTATCTCTTCCACACATAGCTACTCGGCAATGCCACTGGCGTGACAACCGATACACCAGAGGTGTGTCCACTCCGGTCCTCTCGTACTAGGAGCAGGCTTCCTCAAATCTGCAGCGCCCACGGAAGATAGGGACCAAACTGTCTCACGACGTTTTAAACCCAGCTCACGTACCTCTTTAAATGGCGAACAGCCATACCCTTGGGACCGGCTACAGCCCCAGGATGAGATGAGCCGACATCGAGGTGCCAAACACCGCCGTCGATATGAACTCTTGGGCGGTATCAGCCTGTTATCCCCAGAGTACCTTTTATCCGTTGAGCGATGGCCCTTCCATA
>Ga0209460_1000074_pt1 | contig 155795 bp, 143 predicted proteins | sample EBPBio132013_DNA_FD_185868 | JGI IMG/M metagenome (GOLD analysis project Ga0209460, IMG submission 185868) | Wastewater treatment Type I Accumulibacter community from EBPR Bioreactor in Madison, WI, USA - Reactor 2_5/13/2013_ DNA (SPAdes)... | ecosystem: Engineered > Bioreactor > EBPR >... | reverse complement strand
GAATATCGAGCTTATTCTGCAACATATCAATATTATGAATCGGCTCGACATATCGTGAACGGCTGACGGCAAAATGCAAGATATGTTCTTCTTTGAACGCCGGGAAAATCTTCTTCAAGTGCGTAATCCATGCCTCGCGAATGTCGCTGTCCGCCACACCCATCCAGTCGTTGTCCGGTGCGGTGTAGCGCGGCAGATGCACGATGTAACAGTTCGGCTTTTCAGGATGCGGCGTTTGAATAATCGTCGCGAACGGATACGTTGGGTCAGTCAGGTTCAGCGTCCAAAAGTTGGAAAGCGGCGTATCGAGCACCATTACCGGACAAATCAAGCCAAGATAGGTCGACTTTTCCAACCGCGCCAGATAACCCGCATCCGCCGCCGGAATTAAACGGGCGAAGATCGGCGTTGCAACCGCCGCCACCAGCATGTCGAATTCCAACGTTCCGGCATGAGTCCGCACCCGACCAAGCTGCCCATCTTGCAGTTCGATCTCACGCACCCGCGCGTCATATTGGATCTTACCGCCGTACTGTTGCAAAGCATCCGCCAGCGCTTTAATCAGCGAAAAGTGACCACGCTTCAGGTAGCCAATCGTGCCAGAAAGCTGCGGGGCTTGGCGTACCGAGGACATGCGGTTTAACCACGCCCAAATGTAGGTCGCCGCGACCTTATCATACACGCCGTCAAATTTGGCTTCGAGCAACGGCCGCCAGATGCGCTCGAAGGCTTCTTGCCCACCGACCCGCACCAACCATTCTTTCGCGGACATCGTGTCCAACTCTTGCCAGCTCGATTTACCGCGTGTTTGCAAGATCATCCGCCCCAGGCGGAAACGGTCACGCAAACCCAGCACCGAAAACGACAAGAAGTCAAAGATGTTGCTCATGGGGTGAATGGTGTTCTGGTTGACGAAGCCAGCACGGGCGCTTTGAAAAATCAACTCGTCCTTCAAACCTAGTTCAGCACACAGCGCTTGCAAAACCGCGTCGGAGGGTAAGAGCGCGTGCTGGTAACGCGGCACGGCCAACCCGTCCTCAAACACCAATTCGTCATTCAACCCGCCGAGATGCAAACCTTGCTCAAGGAGCGTAACCTGCTCACCGGATTTCGCCAAAAAGTATCCAAGAGCGACCCCCATCAAGCCGCCGCCGATAATGCCGATTCGCATGACTAACTCTTTTTCCGCTCGCTGCGGGCGACGATGAACACCCCTGCGATGATCGTGATGAAGCCCAGCACGCGCTGCCACGTCACTTGGTCGCCAAACAGAAACGCCCCGCCAATCAGTACGGCGAGATATGTCAGGCTCAGGAACGGATACGCAAAGCTCAAATCAGCCTTCGCCAGCGCGAACAGCCACAACAATGTGCTCACGCCGAAAATACCGATGCCGACGATCAGCAGCGGGTTAGTCGCCATATGAATGAGCGTTTCAGGCGTGAGTTGGAGTTTGCCGTAAGTCTCCACGATGCTGTTCATACCGGCTTTAAGAATAAGCTGCCCAACAGCGCCAAAGGCAACACTCGCCAGTACCATCCCAATCGACTGGATGTTGTTGGCGTTATTCGGTTTGGTGGGTGTTTCAGGTGTAGGTAATGTACTTGCTGCCATTCTGCTCGTAAATCCTCTTAAATGAGTCAATCGTTCTGTGTGCAACAATAATGGTAACACCCTTACAGCGACCTATCGGCATAAAGACTGCTCATTTACGCTCATTTATAGATTACTTCCCCGTAATAATAGCCGCAAAGTGTGTACCCTTCGGTTTGTAAACTCTAACCATCACCGCTTGACAAATTGAACTTTTGTTCTATAATAAACTTATCACTTTGTATTGGTAGCACCACACTAAGCGGTGGAAATTTATTTTGTGTCGATTTCATCGCAAAATGAACCATAAAAGTCTTTAAAGTCCCTCGCCCTGAGGGAGAGGGATTTAGGGTGAGGGCTTAAAATAATCATCCACCACTTAAGGTAGTGCTACCTAGCATATTGGCCTGTCTAAAAATAGGACAGACGCGCTAAAGGGATGGCCGCTTCCTCGGCTACACTATCATCAACATGCATATTTATCCCTCTATAGGGAAGGAAACGATGACGATGAACAACCAAAATTCCAACGCCGATCCTACACCGGGGCCAAAGAACATCCCACCGCCGAGTGATGATATTCCCGATGCGGGTTCGGTGGCGCTTGAGGACGAAAATCGCTTGTATCCAAAGGACGATTTGCCGATGGACGAGGAAGACGATTATAGTGATGAAGCCGGTGCCGACGATCTGGCTGACGTTGACGATGACGATGGGCTAGAAGGTTTTGACATCGACAATAAGCTGCACGACCCACCGAACGAAGCCTAGCTCGTGGAGATGCCATGCCCAACCTGCGGATTGTTTCCTATGTGGCGGCTGACCACCAGCGTGATGTTACCCGTCTCGTGAATGAACAGATTGCACCGATCCCGCCTTATTGGAAATTGACGGAAAAGCAGGTTGCCGAAATTCTGGCGAAAGACTCGTTGTGGGAAATCCACTTCGAGGATGAGGAAACACCGGCATGGGGTTGGGAAAATGAGATCGTTTGCGTGGTGAACCGCCTCGATAACCGTGTGTATGCCGCCACGCGCCTTGACTACCGGTATGACGACGGCAAGCTGGCGATGGTGAGCGCACGGTGGCTGGTGGCGGATCCAGAACACTCAACCGCGCTGTTACGGCTGATCGACTACATCACAGCGAAGCGCGAAACCGATGGCGTGAGCATCTATGTGCATGGGCGCAGCGACTTCAGCGCTGGCTGGGGCGGCGTACCGCTTCATGCGGCGCACATCACCCGCGCGTTGGCGCAAAAAGGGTTTACCCCCATCCAGAAGTGGCTGGTGATGACAGCGAGCATCAGCCAGTGGCAAACGGAGCCGCTTTCCCCACTTCCCGCGCCCTATGTGCCGCGCTGGCGAATTGACGACGCGCACCTCAGCCGCGAGGTGCTGATCGAAGATGGCGATGTGTTGGTCGGCGAATGCCAGTCGTGGGGCATTCCACCAGAGTTTGTGGCGTGCGCGACTTACGGTCAGTGGATGCAGATCGAATGGCTGGGGGTCGAGGAACCCTACCAGCGGCGCGGCTTCGCACGACGGCTGTTACAGGAGCAGTTCCGCTACCACGCCCTGCGCGGCATTACCCACTGCGTTGCCCACACCGAGCTGCACAATCTGCCCACGCAAATGTTGAACCGTTCGCTCGGCTTTACAGTCAATGCGGAAATTTGGAGCTGGCAGTGGTCACCCTCGTAGACGGGAAAACTGACGCTTGCCCACCGGACTTATTTCAGGGCTGAGTTTTAAACCGTTTTAGGGTATGATCGTCCTCTATCTTAACAAAGATAAACGACAGGAGTTCTGTATGAAAAAGATGATCCTCGTGCTGATGACTGCGATGCTGGTGGCGCTCATGTTGAGCATGGGTACGGGCGCAGCGCTCGCCCAGACCGCAACCGCCACCCCCAGCGGCAGCACCCAATTTAATTCGAGTGTCACGATTTTTGGCGTGATCTGTGAAAATCAGGCGGTCGTCAACCTGAACGGGACGATGGAACCGGCCTATGATGTTTATTACCAAGTTTTCTCCGGCGCTCAGGGTGGCGGCACGGCGCTGACCAACCTGCGGCGGGTACAGGTGGACGGCACATACGCCTTTAGCGAGGCCGTTCCCTACAGCGGCGGCACGGTGGCGACCGGCGCGACCGGCAGTGTGAAGGTGTACATCGCCCCCGAAAGCGCACCGAACTCACCCGCTGGCGATATTTTCGTCGTGGATGATATTCAAGACGGCTGCAACAACGCGCAAAATCCGGTTTCGAGCAGCATTGACACCGGCGCGGGTGCCAGCAGCGGTACGACGACCACGACCACCACGAGCGGCTTGATCCGTTCGCCGTTCGGCGGTTTCATCAACAGCGATGTACCGGTTGTCGCTGAAGGCGCGGTCGTCATTGGTGCGCGGCAGTTCGTCAACCCGCAGCGGTCATCCACCCCCGGCGTGATCTTCGCCGAATGCGATGCTTACCTACCAGAGGCAGCCCCCGGCTTGCTGTATGACAATGATAACATCACGATTTTCTTCTCGTGGTATGCCAAGACTGAGGCACAGGTGCTAGACCATCTGGCGAAGGCGCAATACTCGGTGCTGTTCCAACGCGCCCCACTGGTTGACCTCAACACCAGCGCGATCACCAAGATTGGCGCGAACTACTGGGTGTTCTTCACAGCGAACGTCGGCAACCTGAAGCCCGGTCAATACGGCGTGGAATACAAGCTCACATGGTCGGAAGCCACCTTTGATGGCTACGATGACTACGGCCCCGGTACCTCGAACGTCGAGCAAGGGTCAACGTGCAGCTTCACTATCGAGCGCAACCCGGACGACGCACAGGTTGTTTACAACAACATTTACAGCGTGCGTTAGGTTTAAAACCGCGTCCCACGGCTAACTCGATGCCGTTCGGGAGCAAATCCGATGTAGAATAGAAGGGGATGCCAAGTGCATCCCCTTAAGAAGCCGTTTGAAAAGTAGGTTTGGGGTTCATCGGACGCGATGTATCGCGTCCCTACAAGAAATTCGCCGCACAAACGCGCGTTGTTGTAGGGACAGCAGACTGGCTGTCCGGTATTTCAGAACTTCTCAAATGGTTTCTCACTTTCAAATCGCTTTCACCTTTCGGTTAAAACTTATGCAATTCCTCGCTGAACAGGCAGCCGCTCTCTTTCAGATTACCCTCTCGCCAGAACAACTGACGCAGTTTGAACAGTATTCCCATGAGCTGGCCGATTGGAGCCAGCGGATGAACCTGACCGCCATCACCGAACCACGGGCGGTACAGGTACGACACTTCCTCGACTCGCTGTCGGTCGTCAAAGCCTTCAAACCCTTCCCCAAGATGCGAGTGATCGACATCGGCACCGGAGCCGGTTTCCCCGGTTTGGCGTTGAAGATCGCTTTCCCTGAACTTCACATGACCTTGATGGAAGCGACCGGAAAAAAGATCACCTTCTTACAGCATGTGATTCAGACGCTGGGCCTCACAGGGGTCGATACGCTGAACGCCCGTGCCGAGGATGCCGGACAAGCCCGTGACCACCGTGCGCGGTACGATCTGGTGGTAGCGCGGTCGGTGGCGAGGATGCCGGTGCTGGTGGAATATATGCTGCCGCTGGCGAAGGTCAACGGACGGTGCATCGCCATGAAGGGCGAAACGGCTGCGGAAGAAGCCAACGATGCGAAGCGGGCGCTGGCGCTGCTGGGCGGCAAGCTGGAAGGCATTACCGCGCTGCAACTGCCGGACGTGACAGACGCGCACTACTTGGTCGCTATCCAGAAGATCACGCAAACGCCGTCGGCTTACCCGCGCAAGCCGGGAACGCCCAGCCAAAAGCCGCTGGCCTAACTGGTGCTATTCCCACCTATTCGATTCGCGTAGTATAGAAGGTACGGCATTCACGAATGAGGAATAGGCATGTATACCCCTAAACAATTCGAGATGAACGATCCGGCGGAACTGACGGCGTTTATGCAGCAGTACAACTTCGCCGCGCTGGTGACGAACACCGCGGACGGGCTGACGGCGACGCACCTCCCGTTCATGCTGGACAGCACACGCGGCCAGCACGGTACCTTGATCGCGCATCTGGCAAAGCCTAACCTCCAGTGGAAGCACTTCGCCAACGGGCAAGAGGCGCTGGTGATTTTTACAGGGCCACATGCCTATGTATCCCCGAACTGGTACGAGAAGCCTCAAACGAACGTGCCGACTTGGAATTACACGGCGGTACATGCTTACGGTATCCCGCGCGTGATGGAAGACCCCCAAGAAATTTACGCGATGCTCGATCAACTGGTGGTCGCCCATGAGGTGGTTTACGAGAAGCCGTGGGTCATGCAGTCCGCCGAGGAGCATGTGCGGCGTTTGATCGGCGGAATTGTGGGCTTCGAGATGACCATTACGCGGGTGGAAGGCAAGGCGAAACTCAGCCAGAACCGCAGCGAGGCCGACCGTTACCACGTCGAGCAGCAGCTCGCGCAGAGCCACGACTCGCTGGCCTCCGGCACGGCGGCGCTGATGCAAGCGCAGCGGGAACAAACGACCGAAGTCTCCTAAACTACAAATGCACTATTTGCACAACATGCCGCCGAGATGGCAGGCGGCACGATCCCGTGTATCCACAAATATATTTAACCATGAAGTCATAACGGACACGATATATCGCGTCCCTACATCAAAAATGCAGAACAGAGCCTTTGAATTTCGCATTTTTGTAGGGACGGCATACATGCCGTCCGATGCTTATACAACAATTTTCAGATGCGCTCTTAGCAGACTTGTGCGGTTGTTAGCTGGATGGCTTTAGCCTGATGCGACGCAATCCACATCTTCAAGCTCTCCGCCTTGATCTTGGTGTTCTCTGCGTCTTGGCGGTTTAATCTGCTTTTGGTCTTAACTTGAAACTTGTCACTTGAAACTTATTACTACTTAGGTTTATTTTCGGTTAACCCGACAAACCGTTTACTAACCATCCACCAACCTGCTTAAGAATCCCACTCCCTCAAAATGGTTAGCGCCAACACCCGCTAAAAGTGACCAAATGTTCTGACAAATGTTCACCCTAAACCATCCCATTTTGATTATGCTATTGAAAGGGCTGATTGTAGGGACGAGATACATCTCGTCCGTTTTTCCTCATCCACCCCACACGCACCTTAACAATCCTAATCCCTTGGCGTTCTCTGTCTTGCTTGGCGATCTTGGCGACTCGTATTTGCCTTTGTCTTTGACTAATGACTGTCGACTAAAGACTATCGACTGATGACTCGTCGTGCCGCATTTGCCGCCTGTGTTGCTTGTTCCGCATTTTGTGCATTTGACTGGCAACTGAAAACTGTTGACTGATAACTACTTTTGCTGCAAACGTTGCTATAGTCCCCTTGCGGGGCAGCAGCAAACCATAACGATTGTTGCAGCAAAATCAGCCGAACAATCCGCCGAATTGGGTATGAAGCTAAAAGCCAATCGCTAACCGCTAAAAGCTGATTTGCCAACTGACAACTCCGACACTGACGACTCTGACGACATTTGCGACAAATACACGGATTCTCAACTGCAACAACAGCAACAACAACATAAAATGCACGAGTGAAAATGACGAATTTGAAGAATTTTGTGACCGAAGGAAATCCTTTAGGGTGAATATTCGGCAAATTGCTCGCTCAAATCCGCCGTTATAGAAGGGTCTCTTATTTGCAATTTTCGCAGTTTTCGCGGAATTTACCGAATTGCATCTGTCTTTAACTGACAACTGTAAACTGATAACTGATAACTTGAATTGGCGCTCCACTGCCGCCGCCGCCGCCACAAACGTCTAAGCGTTCGGCGATTGGCAAGAAACCATTCGATAAGGCGTGGCAATCACGGACAGCCTGTCTGCTGTCCCTACGAAGGCGTGTTCTTGGTTTGCGTAGGGACACGAGACAGCACGTCCGTTTGCACAAAACTCAGCTTTTCAAATGGCGCTTCTGAGAATCGGGTTTGGCAATCTTGGCGGCGGCAGCCCAATTGCCAGAATTGCCATGAAATCAGCCGAGCCGTTAGCCAAATGCTAATTGCTAAAAGCCGATTCCGAAATTGCAGAATTTGAAGAATTTTACGAAGATTCGGCGGTTCGCTCCCTCAAATCCGCCGTTAGCAGCCATTTTGCAATTGCGGTTTTTGCAGTTTTCGCAGTTTTGCGTGGATATGGATAAAGCGTCCTGATTTTGATTGAAGCTAAAAGCCAACTGCTAATCGCCAAAAGCTGCTTTGCCATTGCCGAAATTGCCGCCAGTTTTGCCAACTGACAATACTGACACTGACGACACTGACGACATTTGCGACACAAACAGCTTGGCAGTCTCTCATTTCTTGGTAATTGGTATTTGCATTGAGCTGGAGACTGGCGACTGATAGCTGACGACTGAATTGACTTCTTCTCCTAGCGCCGCTAGGATTGTCGTGCCGGAAGCGCGGCCACCTTAAAACAGGGGGGTTACGATGAACGGGGAACAAGATTTATCAATCAATCTTGCTCGTGCCGATCAAGCACTGATTGACAGGTTACGAGCAGGTGATGAAAGCATCTTTACGCAGATGGTCGACCAGTATCATGCCTCGATGGTGCGGATCGCGGCCATCTACGTCAACGAGTACGCCGTCGCCGAAGAAGTCGTACAGGACACATGGATTGCTGTTTTAAAAGGCTTAGACCGTTTTGAAGGCCGTTCGTCTTTTAAAACGTGGGTATTCACCATCCTTACCAACCGCGCCAAAACCCGCGCCACCCGCGAAAGCCGCTACATCCCGCTTGAACTGACCGACGAACCGGATGGCGGTACTTCGATCAATAATGACTTTCACGTTCCCGTCAACATCGACACCTCGGCTTACGAACACGGCTGGATACCCCCCTCGTGGGATACCATTCCCGAAACGCGGCTGCTCGGTCACGAAACCCGCGACGTGATCTTCCGCACCATCGACGCGCTGCCCTCCAACCAGCAGCAGGTCATCCGCCTGCGCGATATTGATGGCTTCAGCGCCGAAGAAGTCTGTAACATGATGCAGCTTTCCGAGTCTAACCAGCGTGTCCTGTTACACCGTGCGCGGGGTCGCGTGCGGCAGGCGCTCGATGTGTATTTTGCTCAAGAGTAACCAAATGGCGCACGATTTATCCTGTCAAGAACTCGCGAACTTGCTGACTGACTATCTGGAAGAAGCCCTTCCTGATGATGTGCGCGGCAAATTTGAAGAACACCTCGAACACTGCGGTTACTGTGTCGCTTTTGTCGACCAGATGAATTGGTCGATCAAACTCACCCACGACCTCGGCTCGCCGCCATCACCCGCCCCCGGTCACGACGAACTGCTCAAACTGTTCCGCGATTGGAAGTCTGATCAGTCATAAATGCGTGCCGTATTTGCCGCTTTTTGTGTATAAGAACTCCGTAAATCTTTTGTGAAAACCGCAAATAATGAAGTCTATCCCTATTGACCGTCAAAAATTTATCAACTATATTGATAATCAATGTAACTGATAATCAATGAGGTTGATAAATTGGATGGATAATCGGTGGTCAGTACACACGCTCGCTGAAGAACTGATGAAGCTCCTGCCGAACTTGGGCAAAAACATCACCGCCCACTTACGCGACATCAACGAGGAAGAAACCACGATGATGCAGGTTAGCGTGCTTTACCAGATACAGGAACACTCCATCACCGCCAGTGAACTCGCCAAACGTCGCCGGGTCAGTCTTCAATCAGCCAGTGTGCTTGTACAAGGGTTAGTGGAAAAGGGCTGGATTATCCGCACCCCTGACCCGACGGATCGGCGACAGTTTCTGTTGCAAATCACGCCGGAAGGCTTGGCGAAGGCCGAAACAACCCGCAACCAAATCATTACCTACTTGGCGAGCTTCTTAGTCGAACTTACAGATGAAGAAGCCGCTGCCGCCCAAATTTTCCTGCCTGCGCTGAATCAGATTTTGACCCAGCACATGACGGTTGAAAACACGCCAGAAGAAAAACAACGCGCATTGCAAGAGGAATAAATGCCACTATGATCCGTTTGGCACGCTATCTCAAACCCTTCACCTTACTCATCGCTTTAGCAGTCGTCCTGCTCTTTACACAGGCGATGGCCGATCTTTCCCTACCCGACTATCTGTCCCGCATCGTCAACAACGGTATCCAGCAGGGCGGTATCGAAACCGCTGTGCCGCAGGCCATCCGCGAAAGCGAGATGAACAAGGCTACCCTGTTCATGAACGATGCCGATAAAGCCACCGTGCTTGACCATTACACGCTGGTCAATAGCGACTCACCGGAATACGACAAGTATGCCACCGACTATCCGGTACTGGCGACCGAGCCAGTCTACGTCCTGAACACGCTGACGGATGCCGAACGCGACACCCTCAAGCCGGTTATGGCGAAGTCCCTGCTGGCGGTTTCGACCATCGAACAAGCCATAGCCGATCCTGAAAAAGCGGCTGCGATGGGTTCACAGGGCGGCTTTGACCTGTCGACGCTCCCTGAAGGAACTGATGTATTTGCCATGCTCGGTGCGCTTCCTGCGCCGCTACGTTCGACCATCCTCAGCACGGTTGACGAACGCTTCTCGGCGATGGGCGACACCATGATTAATCAGGCGGCCATTGCTGCCGTCAAAACCGAATACGCCGCCCTCGGCATGAACACCGAAGCCCTGCAAACCAACTACATCGTCGGCACCGGCGCGATCATGCTCTTGATCTCGCTGCTTTCCGGCGCGTGTACCATCGTGGTCGGTTTCCTCTCGGCGAAAGCCGCAGCCGGTATGGCGCGTAACCTGCGCCGTGACGTGTTCAACAAAGTCACCAGCTTCTCGAACAACGAGTTCGACAAGTTCTCGGTGTCCTCGCTCATTACACGCTCGACCAACGATGTCACCCAACTGCAAATGTTGATCGTCATCCTCATCCGCATGGTCATCTACGCGCCCATTCTGGCGGTCGGCGGCATCATCAAAGCCATGAGTACCGACGCTTCGATGTGGTGGACGATTGCGCTGGCCGTGGTTGCCTTGCTGAGTTTCATTGTCGTCACCTTCTCGGTCGCGCTGCCCAAGTTCAAGATCATCCAGAAATTGACCGACCGTCTGAACCTCGTCACCCGTGAAAACCTGTCCGGTATGATGGTCATCCGTGCCTTCAATACGCAGGGTTTTGAAACCCGGCGCTTCGACAAAGCCAACCGTGACCTGACCGATACCAACCTGTACGTTAATCGCGTTATGGCGCTGATGATGCCCTTCATGATGCTGATTATGAACGGCCTTACGGTGCTGATTATCTGGGTGGGCGCACACCAAGTCGCCGAGTCGCAGATGCAAATCGGTAACATGATCGCCTTCATGCAGTACGGTATTCAGGTGGTGATGGCCTTCTTGTTCCTGTCGTTCATGTTCATCATCCTGCCGCGTGCCTCGGTTTCGGCTGACCGTATCGCGGATGTACTGGAACTTGATCCGGTCATTAAAGACCCCAAGAACCCGAAGCGCTTTGCCGCGCCGTTCGATGGCACGGTGGAATTCCGCAATGTCGCCTTCCGCTACCCCGGCGCGGAGGAAGATGTCCTGCACGACATCAACTTTACGGCGCTCCCCGGTCAAACCACAGCCTTCATCGGCTCAACGGGTTCCGGGAAGTCGACGCTCATCAACCTGATCCCGCGCTTCTACGACGTAACCGGCGGTTCGATCACCATCAACGGCATGGATATTCGGGAAGCCACCCAGCACGACCTGCGCGAGAATATCGGCTACATTCCGCAGAAGGGTAACCTGTTCTCCGGCACGATTGAGTCCAACCTGCGCTACGCCGATGAAAACGCATCCGAAAGTGACCTGATGGAAGCGGCGACCATCGCTCAGGCCAGCAACTTTATCGCCGAAAAGCCGGAAAAGTTGGCGACCCCGGTATCGCAGGGCGGTACGAACGTCTCCGGCGGACAGCGTCAGCGCCTGTCGATTGCACGCGCATTGGTGAAGCACGCGCCGATCTACATCTTTGACGACAGCTTCTCGGCGCTGGACTACAAAACCGATGTGGCGCTGCGTAAAGCCCTGAAGGAAAGCACGGGCGACAGCACCATGCTGATCGTCGCCCAACGCATCTCGACCATTAAAAACGCCGATCAGATTATCGTACTGGATGAAGGGCGTATTGTCGGCAAGGGTACACACGACGAATTGATGGAAACCTGCGAAACCTACCGCGAAATCGCGCTGTCGCAGCTTAGTTTGGAGGAATTGGCATCATGATGCTGGCAAATCAACGACCCGGTCAAAGTGGCGGTCAGCGTCCGGGACATCCCGGTGGTGGTATGGGTATTCAGGCGCATGGCGAACGTGCGCGTGACTTCAAAGGGACGATTGGGCGCTTGTTGGAGTATCTCCACGCCTACCGTCTGCAAATCGTTATCGTGCTGATTTTCGCCATCGCCTCCACAATCTTCTCAATCGTCGGGCCGAAGATTCTCGGTCAGGCGACGACCAAGTTGTTTGAGGGTGTCGTCAGCCAGATCGCGGGTACGGGTGGCATCGACTTCGAATACATCGGCAACATCATCTTACTGCTGGCCGTGCTGTATATCATCTCAGCCGTATTCAGCTACATTCAGGGCTGGATCATGTCCGGTGTCGCCATCAACGTGACCTACCAATTCCGCCGTGACATCGCCGAGAAGATCAACCGGATGCCGCTGAAATACTTCGACGGCACTAACCACGGTGAAGTGCTGTCGCGCATCACCAACGACGTGGATACCGTCAGCCAAACCTTGAACCAGAGCCTCTCGCAAATCGTCACCTCGGTTACGACGCTGATCGGGGTGTTCATCATGATGTTGACGATTAGCTGGGTGATGACACTGGTCGCGCTGGTGATGATCCCGCTGTCCTTTGGCATCATCGCGCTCGTTATCGGCAAGTCGCAGGGTTACTTCAAGGAACAGCAGGATTACCTCGGTCACGTCAACGGGCATATCGAGGAAATGTACAGCGGTCACAACGTTGTGAAAGCCTTCAACGGCGAGGCCAAGAGCGTCGAGCGTTTTGACGGCTACAATAACCAGCTTTACGACTCGGCATGGAAGTCACAGTTCCTTTCCGGCTTGCTCATGCCCATCCTGACGTTCGTCGGCAACCTGAACTATGTCGCGGTGTCGATCCTCGGTGGCTACCTCGCCATTCGCGGCAGCATTACCATTGGTGATATTCAGGCGTTCATCCAGTATGTGCGCTCGTTTACCCAACCAATTGCCCAGATCGCCAACGTCTCGAACATCCTCCAGCAAACGGCAGCGGCTGCCGAGCGCGTGTTCGAATTCATGGACGAGGACGAGGAAGTCGCCGAAACCGCTGATGCGGTTAAGCCAGAGCAGGTCGTCGGTGGTGTGGAATTTGATCATGTTCACTTCGGCTACAACGCCGACAAGATCATCATCAATGACTTCTCGGCACACGTAAACCCCGGTCAGAAGATCGCAATCGTCGGGCCGACGGGCGCGGGCAAGACCACTATCGTCAAGCTGCTCATGCGCTTCTACGATGTCAACAGCGGCAGCATCAAGGTCGATGGCAAGGACATCCGCGACTTCACCCGCCACGACCTGCGCTCGATGTTCGGTATGGTGCTGCAAGATGCATGGCTCTACAACGACACCATCATGGAAAACATCCGCTACGGGCGCTTGGGGGCAAGCGATGAGGAAGTCGTTGAGGCCGCGAAAGCCGCCCATGTCGATCACTTCGTCCGCACGCTGCCCGATGGTTACAATATGCTGCTGGACGAAGAAGCTGGTAACGTGTCGCAGGGTCAAAAGCAGTTACTGACGATTGCCCGCGCCATCCTCGCCGACCCGAAGATTCTGATCTTGGACGAAGCGACCAGCTCGGTCGATACCCGTACCGAGGTGTTGATCCAGCAGGCGATGGATAACCTGATGCAGAACCGCACCAGCTTCATCATCGCCCACCGCTTATCCACCATCCGCAACGCTGACCTGATCCTCGTGATGCGCGATGGCGACATTGTGGAACAGGGCAGCCACCTTGACCTGTTGGCGAGCGGCGGTTTCTACGCCGACCTGTACAACAGCCAGTTCGAAAACGCGCCGGTGGAGGATGTCGCCTAACGGCACCCACCCCACACAAAAATTTGTCCCGCGTTTGCTCTCGATGGGTAAACGCGGGATGTCCTCTAAAAATATTTCTTTCGAAACCGTTTTTAAAAGATTGAGGAACAGTATGTCTAACCAAGCTGACCCGGATACCGCAGCCGACACCTGCCCCAAAGCCCAACGTTTTCTAACCGCTTACTTCGCCCTTCGCAGCTATATCGCCAATCAATCGTCTCCCAATTACCCGACCGGCATGAGCATTAACCAACTTAAGACGCTGCATCTGGTCGCCCATAAACCGGGGGTAACTCAGACTTCGGTGGCGGAACGGCTGGGCGTAACCACCGCCTCGATTTCGACCTCGGTACGCGAGTTGGAAGCGGAGGGGTTGATTGAACGACGGGCTGATCCCGCCGACGCGCGGGTGATGCTGCTGCACCTCGCGCCAATGGGCGAACAAATCTTTGCGCGGGTATTTGACGGTTTCACCCGTACCTTTGCCGAACTACTGGATACCCTCGAACCGGATGAACAGGAATTGTTGGTCGGCTTGCTGGAAAAGGTGCTGACGGCTAAACAGGTCAGCCTCGACATCCGCAAGTTGAGCTATGCCGACCGCCCCCATTGTATGAAGGACGGCGCGGCTTCTTGCTGATTGGCGGCGCTGGCGGCGGCGGCGGCAGTAGAGCGCCATAAGATTCGGAAAATTCTTCAAATTCGTCAATTTCAGAAGCATCTTTCTTGAAGTTTCCGAATCTTTTCCCCTAAATGTTGCAAGTGTTAGAAAAATTGCAGTTGCAACAGGGCGTTTTGGGGAACTTTTTGACTCTATTAAACCATTTGAAAAGTAGGTTTGGGGTTCATCGGACGCGATGTATCGCGTCCCTACAAGAAATTCTCATCACAAACTCGCGTTGTTGTAGGAACAGCATACTTGCTGTCCGGTATTTCAGAACTTCTCAAATGGTTTCTATGACAACTTCATACTCCAGAATAGCACAAAAGTTCTCAACGAGTCAATTAGGATACGGTTTGAGTTTTCAAACTTTGGAAGTCACACAGGTGGATCGGTTAAGGGGGTTATGTTGGGGGCTGCCACGCAGGATCAATAGAATGCGTTTTATTCGCTTCACGGTTTAAGGTTTCGTCTATTGCTGTTGGAGAGCGTTGAGGAATGTAGGAACAGTGATTATACGAGTCGTATGGTGCTGCCCGATCACCAACAAGTCTTTATCCTCACTGACGAGATAATCTGCCTTCGCAACTTTAGCACAGGCAAGAAAAATATCGTCTTTGGGATCACGGCAAATTGGCTCGATATCGCTCGGTTGAACTTCGACGTGAACCCCTTTGGCTAATACCGCTTTTAGTCTTATTTCGGTTTTATCCGAAATACTTGGGAATTTTGCTCGAATTTTTGGACGGCGAAGTACACCAAGGATCTCTACTTCAATTGCGTCTGTCCAATGCAATATGTAGTATGAAGACCAATCATTTAATAAACGCCCACAAATTGAAGAGGGGTTGCCAAAGGCACGCAAATATATTTGGGTATCGAAGACAACATTACGGGTTCCGATCACGCCTCACCTCAGCGAGTTCTTCATCTAATAATTGATCGATTTCCTCACTAGTCATGCCTGACTCGATAGCATCTTGACGCATAGGCGCAAAGAGTTCATAAAGCTCTCTTGCCCAAGGCGAACCCTGAGGTGTTTTATGTTTATACTGTAAATAGTCCATGAAGGATGCTAACTCAGCCAATTCCTCCTCAGACATATCATCAATTGCCTTATAGAATTTTCGGCGATCTATAATAGCCATGTTATCACCTCACCTCAGATGACTTTGTTAACCAAATTTTAGCACACTTTATGTCTCAGTCAGCTAATCCATCAGTTCGCCGCAAGTGATGTTGGCGACCGCAGCGGTCATGGCGCTGGCCTTGTCGGAGGCCATCAACACGGCGGCGTTGGCGACTTCGGCGAGGCGAGGCAGACGTTTGAGCAGGGTGCTGGCGGCAAAGTTGGTTTCCAGTTCCTCACGCGAGATGCCCTGCATTTTGGCGTTCATGGTCAAAATTTCATCCAACCCCGGCGCGTCTGGTGAGCCGGATGAGCGCAGGCACACGACGCGAACACCGCTCGACCCCAACTCCACGGCGAACTGGCGGCAGATGCCCTCTATCGCGGCACAGGCGATGCCGAACCCACCGAGGTTGGTGGACGGCCTGCGGGCGGCGTTGGCCGTAAGCGCCAGAATGACACCGGACTTCTGTTTCACCATCACCCGTCCGGCGGCTGTTCCGGTGACGTAATGTGTGTTGACGGCGTTCATGACGGGCATCAAGAACTGGTCGCGGGGCATGTCGAGGATGGACGCACCCTGAACGTCATCCAGTGAGATGAGGTTAAACGAGATGTCCACGCTGCCTAATTTTTGCACCACCTCGTTGAGATGGATTTCGACCGCCTGTGCATCGTAGGCATCGACCTGAGCAATATCGGCCTTGCCACCCGCAGCGATAATCTCGCCCGCCGTTTTTTCGAGTTTATCGAGTGTACGCCCGACTAGAACGACGTGTGCGCCTTCCGCGCCGAACGCCCGCGAGACGGCGCTGCCGACCGCACCACCGCCACCATAAATCACGGCTACTTTATTTTGAAGCAACATTGGGAAATCCTTTTTGTGATTATAAAAATTATCTGTTGTTGAACGACACGGAGGAGACACACCCCCCTCCCTACAAATTTTGTCTAGGTTTTACAGATAGGTTATGAAGTGGTTATTTCTTATCCTCCTGCACACCGACGGCAAGGGCTTCGGCGACGTTGCGAACTTCGATGAGCTTGAGGTTGGGCGGGATGCCTTCCTGCGAACGGCGGGACTTGGGGACGAGCGCCCGTTTGAAACCGAGCTTCGCCGCTTCGTTGAGCCGCGCCGGAAGCTGCCCGACCGCGCGGAGTTCGCCGCTCAAACCAACTTCACCGATAATGACCAGATCCGCCGGAACCGCCTTATCGACATAGCTGGACGCAATCGCCACCGCCATCGCCAAGTCAGTCGCCGGTTCGGTGACTTTCATACCGCCGATGATGTTGATGAAAATGTCCTGCTCGTGCAGCTTGAGGCCGACGCGCTTGGTTAGCACCGCGCTCATCAGCAGCAGGCGGTTAATGTCCACGCCGTTGGGGGTGCGGCGCGGGTTGCCGAATGAGGTCGGGCTGGTGAGCGCTTGCACTTCCACCAGCAGCGGACGTGTACCTTCCATCGTCACCGCGATAGCCGAGCCGGGGGCGTTAATCACCCGTTCGGCGAGGAACGCCTCGGAAGGGTTGCTCACCTCGGTCATGCCGTCGCCTAGCATCTCGAACACGCCGACTTCGTTGGTCGCGCCGAAGCGGTTCTTGACGCTGCGGAGGAGACGGTAGGCTTGGAACGGGTCGCCTTCCAAATACAGCACCGTATCCACGATATGCTCCAGCACACGCGGGCCGGCGATGCTGCCCTCTTTGGTCACATGCCCGACGAGGAACACGCTGATGCCGCTGGATTTGGCGAGGTGCTGCAAGCGGCTGGCGCACTCGCGTACCTGCGACACGCTGCCGGGGGAGGATTCGCTTTCCTCGGTATAGACGGTCTGAATGGAGTCGATAATCAGAATGGTCGGGTTGATGGACTGCACATGTTCGAAGATACTGGCGAGGTTGGTTTCGGTCAGCAGGTAGAGGTCGTCGCTTTCGATCTTCATGCGGTCGGCACGCATCTTGATCTGCCGTGCCGATTCTTCACCGCTGACGTACAGCACCGTGCCGACCGTTTGGGCGAGCAGGGCGCAGATTTGCAGCAGCAGCGTACTCTTCCCGACACCCGGTTCACCACCGAGCAGCATGATACTACCGGGGACGATACCGCCACCGAGGACACGGTTGAATTCTTCGACCGGCACAAACAAACGCTCGCCTACGTCCGAACTAATCTCGCTCAGGCGCTGGGGAGTGGTGCGGAGTGTGCCGGGGGGTTGGCGGCTGGCCTTGCCGGACTTCGGTGCGCTGACTTCCTCCACCGATTCTTTCATCGTGTTAAATTCGCCACAGTTGGGGCAGCGCCCGAAACCTTTGGGCGATTGGTAGCCGCAGTTGGTACAAACAAACTTCGTGCGTGTTTTCGCCATGAATGAGTCACCACTTAGAGTTAAAACAGTGAACACCTGTGCTAGTCATGATTATAGCAGATTTGGGTGAGGTGTATATAATGGGTGTAGTTCAAGATTTGTTGAGGAGCCTAAAATGGTTGTCTCCGCGCCACTCACCAGTTCCAATCCTTTTATGGATGAGATGCTCAATTTTTTAGCGACGGCACCCACCGCTGAAGAAATCCTTGCCTTTCAACCCTCTGAGGCTTTGGCTGAACGTTCAGCCTATTTGTTTGAACGTAATCGCAATGGCAGCCTCACAGGCGAGGAAAAAGGCGAACTTGATGATTTCTTGCAACTCAATCATTTCGTGAACATGCTCAAGATTCGTACCCGCCAAAAATTAGGTGCGGCGTGAGTTATATCAGCCCAGAATTGAGAAGATTTGTCATAAACCGTGCGGGTAACTGCTGCGAATATTGTCTGCTCAACCAAATAGATAATTATTTACCCTTTGAAATTGACCATATCATTGCAGAAAAACATCGCGGAGCAACTATTGAAAGCAATTTGTGTTTAAGCTGCTCCTACTACAATGGTTATAAGGGAAGTGATATTGCATCGCTTGACCCACAAGATGATGCGTTATCACCACTATTTAATCCACGTACACAGCGTTGGTCTGACCACTTTCGGCTAAATGGAGCGATCATTGAACCACTTACACCTGTAGGTCGCGTTACAGTATTTCCCCTTCGTATGAATGATGAAATGCAAGTCATGGAACGCTCATGGCTTATCCGGCAAGGCCGTTATCCTTCTCATCCACCTGAATAATCTATTTATCATTACCCAAATAAGGAATAAAACATGGCTACTAAAATTCGCTGGGGTATCCTCAGCACCGCTGGTATCGGCAAGCGCCGCGTTGTCCCTGCGATGAAGCTGGCAACCAACGGCGAGGTGACTGCGGTTGCCAGCCGCGATCTGAGTAAGGCACAAGCCTTCGCCAGTGAACTCGGCATCCCTAAAGCCTACGGCAGCTACGAAGAACTGATTGCCGACCCCGATATTGACGCGATCTATAACCCGCTGCCCAACAGTGAACATGCCAAGTGGAGCATCCTGTGCGCCGAGGCGGGGAAGCCGGTACTGTGCGAAAAGCCGCTGGCGATTGATGCGGCTGAGTCACAGCAGATGGTCGATGCCTTCACCAGCCGCGGTGTGCTGTTCGCCGAGGGGTTTATGTACCGTTTTCACCCACAAGCGGCGAAGGTTAAAGAGTTGGTAGACAGCGGCGTGATTGGCACCTTCAACACGATCAGCGCAACTTTCACCTTCAACATCGCTGACGAGGGCAACATTCGCCTGAGCCGGGAACTCGCTGGCGGGGCGTTGATGGATGTGGGCTGCTACTGCATCAACGTCATGCGGTTGATGACAGGCGAGGAGCCGGTAGCGGCCAAAGCCTTTGCCGACTTTGGCGCGAAGTCCGGCGTGGATGAACGGTTGGCAGGGCTGTTACAGTTCCCCTCCGGTGTGATCGGGCATTTTGACTGCGGCCTGCGCGTGCAGCACTGCCACACGTACGAACTGCGCGGTACGGGCGGGCGCATTCAGGTCGAAAGAGGCTTCACCGTACAGCCGGACGAGACACCGACCATCCGCATCTGGCGCGGGAACGACTACGAGGAAATAACCGTTCCCGCCGTCAACCATTACACGCTGATGGCCGAGGACTTCGCTGACGCGCTCATCAACAAGCGCCCGCCGCGTTTCCCCGGTCAGGACGGTGTAGCGAACATGCGCGTGATTGACATGCTGCTGGCGGATGCGCGCGCCTAATCCTCAATCTGCTGTACCCTGCCCACCTGCCCATCGGTAAGGCGCACTTTGATGCCGTGCGGGTGGGTGGCGGAAGGGGTGAGAATATCCTTCACGATGCCCCGTGTCAGTTTGCCGGTACGCTGATCCTGCTTGAGCACGATTGCGACCGCGATACCGGGGCGAATGTCTTTGCGGCTGCGTCCATCTGGCATGGGTAGTTACCTTTATTTGTCTCGAATGGTCTCCATCTTACCAGATGAGCAGCAGGGGTTAGTCGGCCTTCAAGGATGGCGCTAAACGATAAAGGCATTCATATCTTAGCGCAAACAGCCATGAAACGCCGCGTTCAAAAATCACCTCTGATGCCCCACGAAAATGACCAACCAACCCGCTGCGCCCTGTGCGAGCGTGAGGTGGTGCAAACCACGCGCCACCATCTGATCCCGCGCTCGAAGGGTGGGCGCGAAGTGGTGGATTTGTGCGTCCCCTGCCACAAAACGCTGCACAGCTTCTTTAGTAATCGGACGCTGTTGGATGAGCTGCATACGGTCGAGGCGCTGCGGCAGGAGCCGGAGATCGCCCGCTACCTATCGTGGATACGCAAGCAGCCCGACCGTGTGATTCGGGTGGCACAGCGCAACGACAAGCGGTGAGAAAACCTTTTAACGCAAAGACGCAAAGAGTTTTAAGCCGTTCTTTCTGAAATTTTCTCCGTATTGATCTTGGTGTTCTCCGCGTCTTGGCGGTTTAAAATTCTGCTTTCCAAAAACTCGTTGCAGTAATGCGCGGCTGTTTTGCGTTTTAATGAGCAGTAACGTGGAGAAGCAGCGAACGGCGCGGCAGGTATGACCTTTCCCGACGAACAGCAGATGGTTATCGAAGCACGGCGCGATCCGGCGGCGTTTCGGGCGCTGTACCAACGCTACCTGCCGCGCGTCTACGCCTATGTCGCCTATCGCGTCGGGCGGGAAGCCGATGCCGAAGACCTGACCGCCGACATCTTCATCAAGGTGGTCGAAGGGCTGGCTGGCTTTGAAGATCGTGGTGAGGGCGCTTTCGCGGCATGGGTGTTCCGCATCGCCCACAACCACGTCAGCCAGTTTTACCGCCAGCAGGGGCAGCTTGCCGTGTCGTTCGATGAGCTGCCGGACATCGCCAGCGAATCACCAACACCTGAAACCCTCTACCAGCGGCAGGAACAGTTCAACCGCTTGCGCCAGCGAATCGCCAACTTATCTCCCCGACGGCAGGAAATTGTAACGCTGCGGTTCTTCGGTGAGCTGCGGAACAACGAGATCGCCGAGGTGCTGGGCTTGGATGAGCGCACCGTCGCCGCCCACCTGTGCCGCGCCATCGAGGACTTGCAGCGCCAGTACGAACCCGAAATCGACAGGAAACAAAATGAACTTGAACCATAACCCTGACGCGCATTTACTGAACCAAATTGACAAGCGTCTGACAGGCAAACAACCCATCGGTGAACCGGTTGTTGATGAACTGCCTGCCACCCGACCCGTACCGCGCGAGGCGTTCCAACAGGCGCTCGAAGCGCGGCTGCTGGCGAAGATGGAAACCCTACCGGAAGGAGAAACAATCATGACCGCAAAAAGTGTTTATGTACCCATCCGGTCAGCGCGGCGGGGTTGGCTGCCTTTGACGCTGCTGGCGGCGATGCTGGCAGTTGTCATTGCGGGCGGCATTGTCATTAGCGGTGGTGGGGCATCCTTCAGCGAAATCGCACTGGCGCAGCCCAGCCCCTCGGCAACAGCGACACCCGTGTCCGCACTCCCCCTCCCTGCGAACCTGCCAATTGACCGAACGGCAATTGAAGTCCCACTAGCGCTATTGGCCGAGGACAGCCTCATGCCGAAGGTGGGCGACTCGGTTGATATTCTGGCGCTGCTGCCGTTCTCCGGCAGCCCCTCGAACATCGCCGATGTTCCCGCCACCGCCCTGCCGGATGGCACACGTTTAGTCGAGAAATTTGTTGCTTTTGATGCGGTTGTCATTACACAATACATATCGTCTAATACAACTGAACCATCGACCAACGTCTTTTCTGTGCCAGCAGATGAAGGCCGTCTGCTGGCGTGGTTGGTTGAACAAGGCATCTCACTGCGGTTGCAAGCGCCGATGAATAGTGTTATTCCAAATCTGGGTGATCGTCGAGTTGTGGCTATCCCTATCGCGAATGTGACGGCAGCCGAGCCTATTCAAGTCGGCGATATGGTTGATGTATATTCCACTTGTGCGCTCACGGCTGATGGCACTGTGGATTGCGCCCAGCCAGCGAACGTCAACCAAACCACAGCTACTGTGATTATTGGCGAAATTTCGACTGAAGGTCAGCAGGACTCGGTAAGTTATGACTCGATTGGCATCGCGGTTTCACCGGATGTGTTCGAGCATCTGAGCATACTGAACAATCTTGGGATGCACTTCCGGCTGGAGAAGGCACATGCGACGGACACCGCAGCCGCTGTACCTGCCCCCAGCGGGGCTGATGAACGGGTTACGCTGACGATCCCTGTCGAACAGTTTATCGAGATCGAACCCAATTTACAGGAAGGCCAAACAATCAATATCGTTTTCAGCTTTTTTTATCTCTCACGTCCTGAAAATAGTCCAAGTACCCCCCTAAAACCCAGCAGCCAATTCGTTTCAATCGCCGATAATGTGATGATCGTGAAAATTGGCGATTCGGCTGTAGATAATACTATTAGCCTGTCGGTCACAAGCAAACAAGCCGATATTCTGCAATGGGCGTTTGATCAGCGGCTGGCGGTCATGCTTACGAACATGGTAGTTCCGCCACCCCCACAGTTACCATTAGGCGAATCGGCTGTCTATGTACCGCCAACGGGCAGCCGGATTGTCAACATTCCCCTGAACAGTATTTACAACAATACGAATGCCTATACGAGGGGCGACAGTATTAATGTGACGGCGATCTGTGCGTTCGTGCCACAGTCGAAAAATGCAGACGGCACGCTGATACCTGCGAGTACAGATTGTTCGCAGATGGTTGAAAAACAAGTCGTAACGAGTGGGTTGGTACTGCTGCCTTACCTCAATCCCAATGATGGTAATTTCCCGGTCGTTTCAATTGCAGTTTCGGCAGCCGAGGAATCCGAACTTCAAAGAATGATTGATGCGGGAATGCGCTTTAATGTGGTTCAAACGAGCAACGGGTATATCCCAACAGCGACACCCATAGGAGTACCCCTCACTGAAGTCAGTTTTGATATTCCGCTGGCAAATATTGACGCAGTTGATTTTGAACTTCAAGCGGGTGATCGTGTTGATATATTTTCAACCTGCACACCAGTAGACGATTCTTCAACATCAGATAGCTCCGTCTTTAGCACACGAGCCGATTGTACGCAGGCGACTGAGAAGATGGAAACCATCGCTACCGTCGTCAGTATTGATACGGAAAAGATCGTGTTGGCGGTACCGTATTACGCTCAGGCGGATATATCGCACATGATCGTTATAGGAATGCACTACAAGCTGGTAAAAGCGGACGAGGCCGAAAACCGTGTGATCGTACCGGACGGCAAGGTCGCGATCTCAGTGCCGATGTCGAGCCTCAAGATGCTTGAGGGCGAAAGGTTCGCGGTCGGGGATACGGTGGACGTAATCACCTCCTATTCAGCGGTGGATATCGGTGGTGCGCCAAGCGAGTTCCAACAGGTGATTACGCCAGAACCGGGAGCTTCTGATGAAGTGACACAGCGTATGGCGAAAGGGACGCTCATCATTGGCATGAGTGACACACCGCTATCGACCATTACGCTTGCGGTAACATCTCAAGAAGCCGTGATTTTAGTATGGGCGCTCGACTCAAAACTGCCGATAAGCCTTCGCCCGTCTTCCACAGATGCAAATGCTCCCGCCAGCCCGTATACCCTGCAACTGCCGCTCGACGCACTGGCACATTGGACGACCGGCACGGTGACGGTCGGTGATCGGGTTGATCTGGTGATGGGTTTTGTGCTGGGTGACGGCGAACAGGTGACCATGAACTTTCAGCCTTACGCGACTTCAACATGGGGTGACACGTTTTCACAGGGCGAGGTTTCGGCACAACTTTACGCCCCTATGAACGATACGCCGTTCGGCCCTGCTTTCCTGCGGCGGGTCATCCACGGCGCAGTGATTACGTCCATGCGGGTATCAAAAGATGCGACCAGCGGACGCTTAAGCGATGCGCTCGTCATCCTCGAACTGCCTGCGGGAACCTCGTCACGAACGCTTGAGGAGGTGAAAGGCTTCATCGAGGCGGGGATGCCCTACCTGCTGCTCAAACCCTGAGCCTAAGCGGTAGTGGCAAATTCACCAGATTTAGAGCAAACTTCAGGCATGTTGTTTGCTCTATTAACGGCTCAAGGATAAGGTTATGAACCCCGAAGAATTTCGCCACTACGGTCATCAGCTCATCGACCGGATTGCGGATTACCGTGCCAATATTGAAAATTTACCCGTGCGTTCGCCCGTGACTCCCGGCAGTATCCGCGCCCAACTGCCCACCGCGCCGCCGGAGCAGCCGGAAGCGTTCGACACGATCTTCAGCGACTTGGATAGCATCATCCTACCCGGACTCTCGCACTTCCAGCACCCGAACTTCTACGGGTATTTTCCGGCGAACAGCGAACTCTCGTCGGTGTTGGGCGATTACCTCAGCACCGGTCTCGGCGTGATTGGCCTCTCGTGGCAGTCCAGCCCGGCGCTGACCGAGTTGGAAGAAGTCGTTACCGATTGGATGCGGCAGATGGTCGGCCTTTCGGATGCGTGGAGTGGTGTTATCCACGATACCGCCTCGACCTGCACCCTCGTCGGTCTCATCAGCGCCCGCGAACGCGCCTCTAACTATGCGCTGGCGAAGGACGGCCTACAGGGGAATACCTCACGCTTGATCGTCTACGCCTCGGCGCAAAGCCACAGCTCGGTGGAAAAAGCGGCGCTGCTGGCGGGGTACGGACGCGCAAACCTGCGAATAGTACCCACCGATGCCAGCTACGCCATGCAGCCGGACGCGCTGGTGGAAGCCATCAAAGCTGACCTCGCCAACGGCTTCACCCCCTGCGCGGTCGTCGCCACGACCGGCACGACCACCTCAACCGCGATTGACCCGATAGGCGCGATTGCCGAGATTGCCAAGCAGTACGGTCTGTGGCTGCATGTGGATGCGGCGATGGCTGGTTCCGCCATGATCCTGCCGGATTACCGCTGGATGTGGGAAGGCATCGAAGGCGCGGATTCGATAGTCTTTAATCCGCACAAGTGGCTAGGGGTGGCTTTCGACAGTTCACTGTACTACGTGCGTGACCAAGAACACCTCATCCGCGTGATGAGCACCAACCCCAGCTACCTGCAAACAGCGGTGGATAGTCAGGTCAAGAACCTGCGCGATTGGGGTATTCCCCTCGGTCGACGCTTCCGTGCGCTCAAGCTGTGGTGCCTCATCCGCGAGCAGGGTGTCGAAGGCTTGCAAGCGCGGCTGAGGCGTGACCTCGCTAATGCCCAATGGTTGAGTGAGCAGATTAAAGCGGCCCCCAATTGGCGGGTACTGGCTCCCGTTCCGCTGCAAACGATTTGCGTGCGCCACGAACCGGCAGGGTTGGAGGGCGAGGCGCTGGATGCCTATACCCAGCATTGGTGCGAGCGCATCAACCAATCCGGCGGGGCATACCTCACGCCAGCGGTACTCGACGGGCGCTGGATGGTGCGTATCTCGATTGGGTCGATCTTAACCGAGCGCCATCACCTCGAAGGGTTGTGGGCGTTGATGCAATCGGTTGTTAGTTGAGGTGAAGCGTGGTTAGGAAGTGGGCTGCTTGTCGTACTGCTTAATCAACTGGTACGCGGCTTCGAGGCTGTCGACGAAGTGCAGTTGGTTGAAGGTCTTGGGCGCGAGGACACGGCCCACTTTCAGGATTGACCGGACGTAAACATTGCCGTTGACGATAATCACCATGCGCTCGTTGGGGTTGTGCGTAGCTTCCATGCGGTCGATGGTGGAAATCAGATTACGCGGCGAGAAACTTGAATTGGTGAAATCGAAGATCGCGTCGACCTTGTGATTGACTGTTTCGAGCATACTCACCCCTTTATTAATCATGCGGTGAATATCACTCAGATCCCATTTGCCATCGAATGTGACTTTGATAGCAGTGTGTTCTTGATTATCCCAATCCATTAACACAGGCATAGCGTCGTTACTCGTTGCGTTTGATCCCTTGAGTATTTGATTATATGCCTGTATTCATGCGCTATCTCATTAAGATGCGCTACAAATCAATCCGTTTTCCCAGTTTAGATTATCCACTTTAAAGTCTATATCCAATTCAATCTTAGCCGATTTGATTGACCTTCATTTATTCCCAACGCTTTATTTACCTATTTGTAAGGCCGCCTTACGGGCAAGTTTGGAGCATGTAAGCCGATAAAAATTATCCTGAAAGCAAAACTGCACATTCCGTTAATAGTCAGGTTAATTATGACCAGCAATCCCATGAACCTTCATTACGAGGTTGGGACCGCAGCCAAAGTTGAACCCTCGGCAAAAGCCGACCGCCTCGCAATTATCGATCTTTTCAGGGGGACGGCGCACGTCCTCATGGCGTTTGACCACAGTGGTTATTACAGCGGCAGCACCTTAACGGCAGAAACCTATAACGGCGTGTTGGTCAACTCCCTCGGCACTTGGTACGACATCCTGCTCGGGTTAATCACCAACGTCGTCACGATTATCTTCTTCACCCTAACTGGTGTCAGCGTCAGCTTCTTCGAAAAGTCACGACGTAAAAAAGGCTGGACGGAGTGGGAAATCACGCGCTTCCTGCTCATCCGTGCGCTTATCCTGTTCGCCATCGACATGACCATCGGCACGCTGTATTGGGAACCGCACCGCCCATCGTTCGAGGTCTTTTCGGCGGTGGCCTGCTGCTTGGCGATTTTGGCGTTCGTGCGTCTGCTGCCGCTGCGGGTAATCGCCTTCCTCGCCGTCGCCATTCTTTTCGGGTATCCTCTATTGATCGCGCCACTGCCCTTAGCAGCGAACCATCAGTTTGACCTGCTTACAACCGTTCTGTTTTACTACCACGCCGATGCCGCACCATATGTAGGATTCACACTGATCGGGCGCATCCCGATTGTCATGATCGGTTATGTCGCGGGTCGACTGTTGAACGAGAAAAAGTTGCAGATCGACTCGCGTTTGGTGTGGGTGGCGTTGGCGCTGCTGGCGCTGTGGCTCGTCATCCGCTTGGGCGGTGGATATGGTAACTTCTTCCCGTATCAGGCGGGGATGCCGGAGATATACTTCTTGATCGAGAACAAAGAACCCAGCAGCATCGCCTATAACCTGTTTAACTTGGCGGGTGCGATTGGTGTGCTGCTCATCTTGCACCGGATAGAAAGCTGGCTCAAGGGGAACATACTGGGGCGCATCTTAACTGCGTTCGGGCAAACGTCATTGTTCTTCTACGTGATTCACCTGCTGATCTTTAGCCTCGTCCTTAGTCAGATTATCACGCGGGATGTGCTGCCCAATCAGGCTATTCTCCGCGCTTTCCTCATGACCAGCATATGCCTCGTGGTGATGATCCCACTGAGCTTTAGCTACCGGAGCTTACGCCAGCGTTATCCCAACAGCATCCTGCGCTTCTTATAACCCAAACAAAAGGGACACACCGAATGCGTTCCTCATGAATGATGTAACGGTTGTGCGAACGAATTAACCGGCGACCGCTTGCGAGGCTCTTTCAATAACCTCTTCCGCCGCTTCCACCTGACTAACGAAGTGAACGTTGTCAAAAAGCGACGGCGAGATCGTCCGCATGATATTGGCAATCGACTTGATATAGTCGCTGGCAGAGATGATGACAATCAGGCTGCCCTTTTTGTCGGATGGCAGTTCAGCACGGCTCATGATCGAGAGTAAATTACTGGGCGAGCTGGTCGAACCCGTCATGTCGTAAATTTGATGAACGTAGTGTGTTACGCATTCCATCATGCTGTTGCGCTTGGTAATCAAGCGGTGCAGATCGTTCACATCCCACGTCCCCATAAAGGTGATGCGAATCACCTTTCGTTCAGGCGTTTCCCAATCCATCGCCACTGGCATCGCAGCATCCTCTTAAAACAAAAGTGGTTTTACTCCTTTAATATATCATTATAGTGTGTCATATTTCGTTACAAACTGTGAAAAATTCCTGAAGATTGCCTTAATTATGTATTGCTTTCGGTCGCCAAACCCGCTTTTTGCCAAGCATCGATGCCACCACTCAGGTTGCGGACGTTCGTAAAACCGATGCGCTGCAACATGCTGGTGACCACCTGCGACCGAAGACCGCTGCCGCAGTGGATGATGATTTGCTTATCACGCGGGAGTTTATCAAGCTGTTTAAAGATGCTGCCCATCGGCAAATGTTGGGCGTTGGGGATATGCGACTCGGTGTATTCTTCCGGCGAGCGCACATCAAAGAGCTGCGCTTTGCCCGTATGCACGAGTGTCGCCGCCTGTGCGGGGTTGGTCGTGCGGATCATCCCGTCGTAATCCGCCACCACTTCAGGCGTGAAATAACCGGGAATGTCATCAATACCAATTGCCCGCAGCCACATCATCACTTTCGGCAGGTCGTTATTCTCGCAGATCAGATAGGTCGGCAGGTCATAATCGACATAAAGGCCGACGTGCGTGTTAAAGCGGTCGCTGTTGGCTGGCACATTGACCGTGCCGGGGATATGACGCGCGGCGAATTGTTCCGTCGTTCCGGTATCGAACACGAGGAACATCTGCACAATTTTATCGAGGGCAGCACGGTTATGAATGTGAACGGGTTCGGGGATTTCCGAAACCAGCGGCGCACCTTTTTTGTTGAGGATTTTCATGTGGGCAAAGTAGCGCGGCGCTTCCGGTTGGTCGGTCAGCAGCCACTGCACGAAGGCGGCCTCATCGGTGAACTGGAACGCCGGATTAAACAGCTTTTCGTAACCGAGCGTGCTGGTCGGAACCGCGCCTAACCCCTTACCACATGCGCTGCCCGCGCCATGCCCCGGCCACACTTGCAGGTAATCCGGCATGGTTTTCAGCCGTTGAACGTTGCGGAACTGAGCAACCGCCCCCAATTCGGCGCTGTGGGCAACACCGGCGACTTCTTCGAGCAGGTCAGGCCGCCCGACGTTGCCGACGAATAGGCAGTCGCCGGTGAACAAGCCCATCGGTTGATCGGCGTTCTTGGTATCCGTGATCTGGTAAATCAGGTGCTCCGGCGTGTGACCGGGCGTGTGAATAGCCTCAACACGAATATTGCCTACCGTCCAAACATCGCCGTCTTTTAGCAATACGGTGGAGGAGTCCGCAAACTCGTACTGCCAATCATCGCCGCCCATCGCGCTCAGGTACAGCTTCGCGTCGGTAGCGGCCAGCAGTTCGCGCAGCCCACTGACGAAATCCGCGTGGATATGCGTTTCGGCAGCATGAGTAATCCGCAGATTATTCTCGCGTGCAGCTTGCAAATAAGGCAAGATCTCACGGGCAGGGTCGATGATGAGCGCCTCGCCGGTTTCCACGCAGCCCACTAAGTACGAAGCCTGTGCTAACAGCGGATCGTAGAAATACTTCAACAGCATATTTTTGCCTCCGGTCGTCTCTCAACAGCCGTATTTTTTGACGTGAACAGGTTGCGAAGGGGTTAACGGTATCCTTCGCACACTGCGTTATGTCTATTGTAAGGGTGATTGCGCGGTGGAGAATATGAATTATTGAGCAGGAAATATTCTTAAGCCTAGCTTAGGCTAATTGACAGCGCCTTCTTCGGCGGAGCGAATCAGGTTAAGGGCGGCAGCCGCCACTTCGTTATCCGGGAATTGGTTGAGGGTTTGCTGGTAAAACGCCTTGGCGGCTTGAATATCCCCCAACTGCCCATAGCAGTAGGCAATGTTCATCAGCGCCATCTCGGTAAAGCTAAAGGCGGAAGGGGTCATCAGGATAACCGCGCGGAAACGGTCAATCCACGGGTAGCGCTCGAAGAAGCGCAGGCTGGCCTCATGGTGCGCGATGGCCGCCGCATACTCACCGTTGAAGGTCAGCTTCACCCCGCGCTTGTGCGGTTTGAGCAGCAGCCAACGACTGCCGTACGAATACAGCAGGTAGACCGCCGCGCCGATGGTGAACGCCAGCACGGGCGGTTGCGGCTTGAATACCACAGCCACCACGACGATCAGCACAGCCATGATCACCAACTGCGGAATCACCATACGCCATGACGTGACGCGAATCGCGGGCTGCTTGGCGCTCATGGGCGTTCCAGCGGCAGACGGCGCATCATCCAGCCGTGTGTTCCACCTTCCAAATTGTAGATTTCAGGGAAGCCGATGCTGATCAAATAGTCAGACACCATCATGCTGCGCTGCCCGTGCGCGCACACCACAACCACCGGCTTATCCGTTGGGATTTCGGTGTGGCGTTCGGGGATGCTGTTCATGGGGATATGTACCGCACCGGGGAGATGCCCGGTCGCCCATTCTTCGGGTTCGCGCACATCGACCAGCGTGTGGTCGCCGGGTTGAAAATGTTCGCGGTAATCCTCGATGACGATGCTGCGGAAATGGCCTTGTGGTTGGGATGAGACGGTGGTCAAGAGCGTACTCCAATAAACTTAAGCGAGAGGGAAGGCTCTCCATCCTTAGTCCGAGGCAAAGATCAATTCTCAGCCGGATGAGGGAAAACATGAGAGCGCATACGATATGGGTACTGATTATATCAGCACTTGACGACGAAACTGAACAGAAAATGAGCATGGTTTGAACTGTCGGTTGGATGCTCACCCATTCTATGCTGTAGCCATCACCGAAACACCGTGTTCGTCAGCCTTCAGTGCAAGAGGAATTTATAGAAATGGCTCGCATTTTGATCTGTACGCACCCCTTTACCGGACACGTCAATCCGGCATTGGTGATCGCACGGCAGTTGGTTCAAGCAGGGCATGACGTTCGCTTTTACACCGGCGCGAAGTTCAAGGCGAAGATCGAAGCGGCGGGCGCGGTTCAAAGCGTGCTGGCGAACCCGCAGTACAAGCTCAAAGCCGGGCGGATACAGGCCGAGTTTGCCAAGTTTGACGGCGCAAGTGAGGCGGTGCGGTTGGTAGAACAACTGCTCAACACGCGCAAACCGGTCGTCAACCCGCAGCACAGCCTCACGTGGCAGCGGGCGTAAGAGTCGTAAAAATTCTGTAATGCGGGTAGCATGTAAAGATATGCTGCCTTCGCTGATGCCTTTTGACCGCGACCAGTAGAAGGACAGTTCTGCGATGTGTATCCTCCACAAGAACATCATTATAAACACCCCTGCCGAACCCGTTTGGACGGTGCTGGGCGACCCCAAGCAGTACGCTAGGTTCAACCCGAATATCAGCGACTTCACCTTTACGCCTTACGACAACGGCGGCTTCGAAGGCAACTGGATGTACGCCCTCGGTCAGCTCAAGCTGCGCGGCAAACTGCGGACGGTTGTATACGAACCCAACCGCCAATTGGTGGTCGAGAGCTGCGGGCAGATGAAATCCAAGTGGTCGTGGTATCTCGAAACAGATGGCTACTGGACGCATCTGGCGCTGTCGGTCGATTATACGGCGAAATGGTCAAGCGTCGGCGAGGTGCTGCACGAGTTGGTGCTGGAATATATGCACGACGAGGTGCTGGGCGAATACCTGCGGAATATCAAACTGGCGGCGGAAAAGGTCAAGCGCTAGCGAATGACCAAAAACGCTAAACGTAAATAATTAGCGCGTCAACGGGCACATCTATTGTCGGCTGCACGTAGCCGACGTATAATGTAATATTCAACCTTGTTTTGTAATGGATATATGTACTGTGCCTGTAAGTATGGACTGGGATAATGCCGACCATAGTATCATTCGCGTGACTTTTCAGGGGCAGTGGGAACGCGATGATATTGAGCGGATGATTACTAAAGGTGTCAGTATGCTTGAAACCGTCAATCATGAGGTGGATAGCATTTTTGATTTTACACAATCGACGTTTTCGCCCCGCAAGTTGCTCGCCAGCGTCGACCGCATGGAGAATACGCACAACCCGAATGAACGGTTGGTCATTATTGTGAATGCAAATATTTACATCCGTTCGGTGATTAAGGTGGCGCGTGTGCTAGCGCCCAAGACCTTCGCCTACATCTATTTTGTCGATTGTCTCTCCTCGGCGTATACCCTAATTGAGCAGTTCGTCCAACCGACCTTCGTTTAAATATGCACATTCAACGGATTAACCCGTCGTGAAATTCTGCTCCATCCGGCAGCAGCCCGTTCGGTGCTTGACACTGAACAAGTGTTCGTGTACACTTATATGCAACTAAAAAGTTGCACATAAGGAGTTTTGGCATGAGCACGGTTGAACGTCAGATTTGGATTGATGCACCAAAAGACAAGGTTTGGGAAGCGATTACGGACCCCGACCTCATCGCGCAGTGGATGGTGCCGAACTTACCCGGTGCAGTCCTCAAACTTGATGACACCGGCAAAGTGCAGGTCTTTCTCGGCCCGATGGGTGCGGACTTCATGGTCATTAAGCCGGTCGAAGCTCACCGCCAACTGACGACCTACAGTTTGCCCGACCAGCTTCTCACCGCGACCTACACCCTTCAAGAACTCGATAACGGCACGCAGGTGTCCGTGACGATGGGTGGCTTCGAGAAGCTGCCCGCCGCCGCGCGTGACGACCGAGCGGAACTCAGCGGCGAGGGCTGGGAAAGAGCGCTGCAAAACCTGAAAGCACACCTTGGCGGTCAACCGCTGCCCTTTACAACCGCCTTCGTCGCGCCGTTGTTCGGCTTCTGGCGGGAATCCCGGCAGAAGCTAATGGTCGAGCGCAGCATCTGGATTAACGCGCCGCGTGAGCGCGTCTGGAAAGCCGTGACAGACCCAAAGCAAATTCAGGCGTGGATGTCCCCCTCGACCGAATGGCAGCTTACAGCATTGGAAGTCGGCGGGCGCTTCTATGTGCCGAATCCCGAAACCAACGCCGAGATGCACGTCGAAGTCATCACCATGCTTGACCCTACCAGCCAACTGGTAACGAAAGTGATGCCAGAACCACCGGATGCCATCATCAAGAACAAAGCCTATACCCTCACCGAGGAAAACGGCGGCACACGGCTGACGGTATCGCTGGCGGGTTACGAGCCGGAACCGGCAGAAAGCCGCTGGAACCGGATGGAGGAAAACACCTTCGGCTACGGCATGATGCTGCAAAACGCAAAGGCTTACCTCGAAGGCGGCGAACTCCCCTTCCCGTGGGGCTTCTAACCGCGCCGGATCACGATCTTGATTTCCATCCCCTCGTGCAGCGGCTCGTCGATGTGGAAGCCGTTGGCCTCCGCCAGCGCGGCAGCACTCGTGTTATACAGGCGGGCGATGCTTTCGAAGGTGTCGCCCGCTTGCACCGTGTAGCGGATCACAGTCGTATCGGCGTTGGCATCCCGTGTCGCGCTCAGGATTTGGTTGGGCGAAACCAGTACGGCGGTGGGTGATGGTGGCTGCGTGCTGTAAACCTGCGTACGGTCGAACCACCACACCAGCACATCATCAATCGTCAACCCATCGTCATTAAGGCCGCTGGCGCTCACCACCCAACTGCCAACCAGCAGCGGATCAGGGTCTGCAAATCCCGCCACCACAACCCCATCGACTGAAACGCGCACCACGCTGTCCACCGCCGACAAACGGAAGCCGCGCCATGCACCGGTTTGGTTCGGCAGCACGAACGCTGTCGCCATCAACTGCCCCAAACGGAACAACGAAACCTGCCCGTTGGCGTTCAGTTCCGCCGCATAACCCCGCAGTTCCATCCGCAGGCTGCCGGTGCTAAACCGCGCTCGTAATTCGACGGCAACCTCATTCAGATACGGGAGTGACCGATCAGTGAACGTGATCGGTGTGCCGGTGTTGGTGCGGAACGCCTTACCCTCGCCTTCCGTCACGAGGAACCAATCGTCGTTGGCCGACCAATACAGCGGGAATGGCGCGTCAAACGAATCTACCAACGTTAGGGAAAGCGGTGGTTCCGGCGGGATGGGTGCAGCCGTCGCGGTCGGCGGGGGTGAGGGCGTAAAGGTTGGCTGTGGAGACGGCGTGGCGGTTTGCACACTACATATCGAACTTGGCTCGGCACAGTTCCGCACAGGTTTGGTCTTACTCAAACCGAATAGCACTTGTATCATTTCGTCATCCATCAAGGTGACACCCATCGAATAATCAAGACTCCTTGCGCGTGATACCAAAACGATCATCCCACGCTTGAGGTAGACCATGAGATAATCTGTATCACCTTCCGTCACCAAATATTGGTCAGGTGCGCCATATGCCTCAATGAAGCTGGAAATGGGTGCAGACAGGGTGAAGGTAACGTGTCGTGTGATCCCATTTGAGAAACCAACGTAACCTTCAAACTGTCCATCCGGCGTACTGCTGGTAAGCGGCGTGAACTCCCCATAGGTTTTCCACGTATAGGTTTCTTCGATCTCTGCCGTACTGCCCTCTGCTAACGTTGGGTCGATGCCCCATCCGTAAAACTGACTCAGCGCCTCATAATCAACCGTCACGCCGGGAACGATGTCGAGGAAGCAGGTGCGCGGGCAGTTGTTCGGTGTGAGCAGGTCGCGCAGGTCTTGAACGTCAAAAGAGGGTGTCGGCGAGGGCGTGAAGGTTGGTGTATTCGTCGGCACGGCGGTGGCGCGGATCACGTTGCAAACGGCTGGCTGCCCCTCACACGAGGGGAGCTTGGTGTAAGCTGCTATCAACCCTTCCGGCGATACGAGGTCTAGCGTCGTGATCTGGTTTTCGTCTGTGTTGGACACACTGAACGCCGCGTTGAGGTGGGCATACACCAGCACGTTGCTGCCGTTGTTGCCCAGCCACGATGGTGCGCCATAGACGTTCAGCACATCCGTGACGCTGACATCCCGCAGCCGCAGCGTCACGCGGCTCACCATATCATCCGCAATCGAGAAAATGACGTTGCCCTGCGTGTGGGCAAGCGGCAAGAGCTGGCTGTTCCAATCCACGATATAACGGGTGACAACGCCTTCAGCCGTCGTTTCTAGCGTGAAGGGGATCGCGCTGCCGACGAGCATACCGCCGACCTCCTGCCGCCATGTGACACCCGGTTGGATGCCCTGAAAACAGGTTGCATAACAGACATCGCTGCGGGTGAGGTTGGTGAGGTTTGATTGAGCCAGCAGGGTCGATAAGCTGATGCCCAACACGACAACAATCACGAGAACCAATAAGCGTTTCATAGCGCTGCATTCAATTGAATGGTGGTCAATAATAATGCTTCAAACTGTACACTAAATCGGCGTTTGGGATTCCGCGCGGCGAGGAACGGATGGCGAGGCGTAGGGCAAGCACAGGGCGGTAATCGGTGGACTTACACAATCGCCATGACTGACGGTATGCTCATTCTATTGTGAAGATGATCTATAAGGATGCTGCCCATGAGCGCTGTTACCTTTGCCGATGTTCAATCCGCCGCCGCGCAACTCGCCGGGATTGCCCACCGCACGCCGGTCGTCACCTCGTACACGCTGAACGAGCGCGTCGGGGCGCAGGTGTTCCTCAAGTGCGAGAACTTACAGCGCATGGGCGCGTTCAAGTTTCGCGGTGCGTACAACGCCATGAGCCGCCTCAGCGCCGCCCAAAAGGTACGGGGTGTCATCACCTATTCGTCCGGCAACCACGCGCAGGCCATCGCCCTTTCCGGCAGGCTGCTGGGCGTGAAAACAGTCGTCGTGATGCCCGAAAACGCCCCGCTGACCAAGCTGGCAGCCACGCGCGGTTACGGCGCGGAAGTCGTGACCTACAACCCCGCCGAGGAAGACCGCAAAGCGTTAGCGGAAGAACAGGCCGAAAAGTACGGCTACAGCGTCATCCCGCCCTACGACCACCCGCACGTCATCGCCGGGCAAGGCACAGCCACGCTCGAACTCATCGAAGAAGTGGGCGAGTTAGACACCCTGCTCGTGTGCGTGGGTGGTGGCGGCTTACTCAGTGGCAGCGCCATTGCCGCGCGCGGTGCATCGCCGGAGTGCCGCGTGATCGGTGTCGAACCGGAAGTCGCGGACGATGCTGCCCAGTCCTTCCGCACCAAGCAGCTCGTGAGCATTCCCTACCCGCCAACGATTGCCGACGGTACACGCACGGCCTCGCTGGGCGAAATCACTTTTCCGCTGATCCTCGAAAATGTCGATGACTTCGCCACGGTGAGCGAGGCAGCCATTAAAGCAGCAGTCCGTTTCGCTTTCTTCCGCCTCAAGTTGGTGATGGAGCCTTCCGGCGTGCTGGGGTTAGGGGCGGTTCTCAGCGGCGCGGCGAAGGTCTCCGGCAAGGTGGGCGTGGTCATCTCCGGCGGCAACATCGACGCGCCGACCATGAGCCTGATCCTCGGCGAAGGGGATGCGGATTAACCTAGATTCGTCAGGATGAGGCGCAAACCGATGAACACCAGCAGCACCAGCACCAGCTTGCGAAACAGTTCGGGGTTTACGCGCTTATCCAAACTCCAACCCGTGACCAAACCGAGCAGCACGACAGGCAGGCCGAAGACGACATTCTGCAAAATCATCGGCGTGTAATGCCCCGCCAGAACATGCGAGGAGATGACAATCGCGCTGTTGAGCATGAAGATGCCCGGCAGGTTGCTCTTGTATTCCTCGCGCTGCCAGCGGGAGAGGTTGGCGTAAATGATAAGTGGCGGCCCGCCGGTGTTGTACGCACCTGTCAGCAAGCCACTGAGGAAGCCGAACGGAAAGCCCCAGCGGTAGCTGTTCGCCAACTCCGGCAGCGTCGGCGCGATTAAGCTGTACAAGCCGTAGCCGCCAACCACGATACCCAACAGCACCAGCACCACCTGCTCGTTCAGGCTGTGGATCAGCGTTAGGCCGATGGGGATGGCGATCAACGAGCCGAGCGCCAGCCGCCACACCGAGCGCAAGTTGATGGCGTGGCGGTAGCGCAGGAACATCAGCACTTCCGCACCAATCGACAGCAGCGCGAAGAACGGCGCGGCGGTCTCTACCCCGATCAACGGCGTGAGCAGCGACATCGCCACCAAACCACTGCCGAATCCCGTCAGGCCAAAGGTCAGGAACGCGAAAAACAAACTCAATATGACGGCGAGTGACATCATGCCGGAAAAATCCTAATCGGTACAGCACAATCACGATTTGCGGGGAGCTTAACCCATAAGAATCGCTTTGTGTAGCGCCGTCAAATCCACTTACGCTTGTTTAACCGGCAGACGCACAGTGAACGTGCTGCCGGTTCCCGCCTCACTTTGTACCGCCACCGTGCCACCGTGCAGTTCCACGATCTCTTTCACAATTGCCAACCCCAACCCCGAACCGCTGGAACGGGTTTGGCGGGCGCGGTCACTGCGGTAAAAGCGCTCGAAAACATGCGGTAGTTCCCCGGCGCTGATGCCCATCCCCTCGTCCGTGACCGAAAAGACAAGGCTGTTGTCCTCCCGCGCCACCCGAATACGAATGGTTTTACCTTCCGGGCTGTAGTTAATGGCGTTTGACACAAGGTTCAGGAATACCCGTTCGATCTGCCGACGGTCAAGCATCATGTCCGGCAAATCAGGGTCAAGCGCCAAATCGAGCATTTGATTTTTGCTCAGGGCGACCGGCTCGTAGGTATCGAACACTCGCAGGATATTCTGCTGCATGTTGGTCAACTCTAACTCAAGCGTGACCTGTTTACGGTCAAGCTGCGACAGCGTGCGTAAATCGTTCAGCAAGTCACGGAAGTGTTCGACTTGATTTTCCAGCGCCTTCATATGTACGTCCAGCTTTTCCGGTGATCGCTTGAGCAAGTACAGGCGCGTACTGAGTCCGGCAATCGGCGTGGCGAGGTCATGTACCGCGTTGGCGACGAACCGTTCTTTAAAACGCTGAACTTCTTTATAGGGCGTGATGTCGTGGGCGCTGACGAGGATACCCGGCTGTTCGGCTTCTTCCTCCAGCGCCACCGGAATGAACATCAGGTCAATATCCTTATCGCCGTTGTTCTCGACCGTAATCTGGGTTTCGATGCGCTGCCCCTCGCGCCTCTGCATCGTGTTCATCAGCGCTTGCCCGACCGAGGCGCTGTGTTCCTCGCCGGAAACCGTCCACAGCAGCCCTTCGATCCAGCGCGAAACCTGCTCGCCGAACATGGCGACGAAGGCCGGATTGCGCGTTTGGATGTCACCGTTGGGCTGCGCGAGGGCAATCGCATCCCGCGTGTTGTTGAGGATAATTTCGATCTGCTCTTTGGCACGGCGCAGTTCGGTCGTCCGTTCCTCGACCATATGCTCAAGCTGGGTGGCGTAGCGTTGCAGTTCCGCCGCCAACCGGGCCTCCTCGCTAATGTCTCGCCCGAATACGGCGAAGGATTCCACCTCGCCGGATGGCGACAACACCGGATAGATGCTGTTATCCCACTGCTCCATGTTGCGCGAGTCAATCCAGCGAACCGGCTGCTTCGTTTGAATGACTTCTTCAAAGTATTTATGCCGATTGGCAAACACCTCTGACGACACGTGTGTCGTACCACTATCCCCAATAATCGCATCGAGCGGTTTGCCGACGATTCTCGCCAGCGGTTTATTCGCCGTTAATATGCGGAAATCCGCCGACATCAAGAAAGCAACATCATTGGTCGCATCCAGCAGCGCCCGCAGCCGCGCCTCGCTTTCCTGTAAGGCCAGTTCCGCATGTTTGCGCTCGGTAATATCGGTGGCAGACCCATAGTAACGAATGGGGTGCGTTTTGGCGGCATCCCACTCGACCTGCCGCACGACATTAAGCCACTTCACCTCACCCGCGGCTGTGATGATGCGGTATTCACTATCGGTCGCTTCACCGCGCATGGTTCGGGCGACATCTTTACTGACGCGCTCACGGTCATCGGGGTGATAAATCTCCATCCGGGTCCGCATACTTTCGACGCTGTAACCCGTCAAGCGCTGAAATGATTGTTCGGTGATCCACGCAAGCGTCCGTGTTCCGTCCGCTTCAATGTTATAGGCGTAGGCGTAATCGGAAATCAGCTCACTGGTGAGCCGGTAGCGCCGCTCGCTTTCTTGCAGGGCATTTTCGGCCTGTTTACGGGTGGTGATGTCCCGGTTGATGCTCACCAAGCCGATGACTTCACCTTCCGTATTGCGGAACGGAATGAAACTGACGGAGAACCACAGTCCATCCCCGCCGAGGTCAAGGTATACCTCATCATTCAACACCGGTATACCAGAGGCCATGATCCGCTTGTAATGCTGATCCCACTCTGCCGCGATCTCGTGTGGGTAAAAATCGAAATCGGTTTTGCCGAGCGTGTCTTCCTGCGAGGCGACACCAATTCGGCGCAGCGACTCGGTGTTGTTAATCAGGAATCGCGACTCTAAGTCCTTCACATAGATCGGGTCAGGGATATGGTCAATGACCGCCCGCAGCAGAACCTCGCTTTCACGGACGACTTTTTCAGCGTTTTTGCGCTCGGTAATGTCGCGGTTGATGCCGATGTGACCGATAATATTTTTCTCGTTGTCGCGCAGTGGAATGACACTGCTGAGAATCCAATGCGAGTTACCGACCCATACTTCGTTGGTTTCCATATCCAAAACCGGTTCGCCGGCTTCCATGATGGCGCGAACATCGTTTGTCCACCGCTCGGCCAATTCATATGGGAAGTAATCGAAATCGGTCTTACCTAACACCTCTTCCTGATGGGTGGCCCCCCCCAGCCGCCGCAGCGATTCGCTATTGTTGATGAGGAACCGGCCCTCGCGATCTTTGACGTAGATGTTATCTGGCAGGTGGTTAATCACCGTTCGCAGCAGGGACTCGCTTGCACGTAAAGCATCCTCTGCCAGCTTCCGCGCGGTGATGTCCTCCGCCGCCCCGTAAAAGCGGAGGGGCTTTCGGTGGTCAGCATCCCATTCGATCTGGCGTTGAATGTGCAGCCACCGGACTTCACCGGTTGTCGTGACGATGCGGTATTCGCCATCGGTTGGTTCGCCTTTCGCGGTTCGTTCCGCGTCGAGCCTTGCCCGCCGCGCGTCGTCCGGGTGATAGAGCATGTACTGGGCGCGGGGGTCATCCCAGTCGTAACCGGTTAACCGCTTGAACGGCTGCTCCGTCACCCACGAGCAGGTGAGCGTGCCATCGTCGTGAATATCATAGGCATAGGCGTAATCCGAAATCAATTCCGTGGTCATCCGGTAGCGTTTTTCATTGGCTTGCAGCGCGATTTCAGCGACCTTCCGCGCGGTGATGTCTTGTACCGCGCCGTTGATGCCGACCAGCTCTTGGCTTTCCTCATCCCAGATCGGATAGGCTGATACACGTACCCAGCGCACCTGCCCATCTTTGCGCGTAATCCGTACCTCGCCGGTTGAGGGCTGGTTCTGGCTCAGTACATCGACAGCATGTTTATCAATGTCGCGGTCATCAGGATGCAAGATAGCCGCCCAACCCCCGATGTTCACAAACTCATCGGGCGTGTAGCCGGTAATGGCTTCAAACGCACCGCTGAGAACGGTGTGCTGTAAACCGCCCTGTGTATCGAAACGCGAGGAAAAGGTATAGTCCGACGTGACGGTTGAAATCAGCCGGAAACGTTCCTCATTATCCCGCAGCGTTTGCTCCACTTCCTTCCGCGCAGTGATGTCTTGCACACCCCCGTTGACGGCGCGCAGCGTTTGCTTTTCCGCGTCCCAGATGGGATGAGCCGAAACCCGTACCCAGCGGATTTGCCCATCTTTACGGATGATCCGCAGCTCAACACTCGACCGCTGATTCTCGAATAAGCGCTGGGTATAGATCTTATTGGCTACGAGGTCGTCGGGATGGATGATGGCTGTCCACCCACCCAGCGCCTTAAAGGCTTCCGGCGTGTAACCGGTGATGGTTTCAAACGCCCCGCTGAGGATTTGTTCCCGCCACCGGCCATCCTCACCAAGATGTGTCGTAAACATATAATCCGAAGTCACGCTGGAAATGAGCTGCAAGCGGTCGGCGTTTTCACGCAGGGCTTGCTCGGCCTTCTCCCGCGCCACTAACTGCTCTTGGGACGTGGCGAGCGCCCGGAGCAGGGTAGTATACATACTGGCGAGGGGGATGAGTACGAGCATCAGGCACAGCACCAGCAGCACCCACGACGCAAGCGGGGTGATGGCGAACAGTTTGGGGACATTGGAAAGGTCAGCAAGGGTGATGATGAGCGTATAAGCTAGAGTGATAGTGATGCTAATCAAGGTCATGCGCCAGCCGAAAAAAAGCAGCGTCATCATCACGACCGCCACATACAGGCTGCCCAGCATGGTGTTGCTGCCGGTACTCACTAGCAGCGTGACCGAGGTCATTAACCATAATACTGTCAAGAACAACCCGCCCGCCAACTTGATTTTTCCGCGGCGCAGCAGGAACAAAGGCGTTAAACTGGCAAATAGGCTAATCATGAAGGCAATCAAGCCTCCTGCATAATTTCGTTGTGATGTCAGAAAGACTAGCACAGCGAGAGGAAGTGCAAAGAGCATGTTTGCGATGATAGCGGCCCGAAGGCTGCGCGTGGTTCGTATGTTTGAGTCTTCGTCTGTCAAGATGGTCGGTGCGAAAAGCTGCTTGAGTGTACCTGACACACCCCGTTGGGCGCTGTTACGATGCATACAACCTCAGAACTTACAAGGAGTCTGTTTGATCGGATATTCAGTAGGGTGATTGATGTTGGGTTACGATGAAAGGAGCAGTGGTAATATACCTCTATCCTATCATGTATTTGACCCACTTAAGTTACTATTTCTATTACGTTAAATGATTACGAATTTTTACGGACATCCCATGCGCTAAACTTAATTAAGTGCCTACCGCACAATGTTTATTGATTCATTTTATCTTGTTTCGCGCTGATAACCGAGGAATTACCATGCTCGATATTGAACAATCGGACGCACTGATTGCTTATTTACGCGCTTCCAGCCACATCGCGCCAGTGGAAACACCCGTCATTCATAACCTAGCGGGCGGCGTATCCAACCGCACCGTACTCGTCGAACGTGAGAACGGCGAGGCGTGGGTGATGAAGCAGGCGCTCGAAAAGCTGCGGGTACAGGTCGATTGGTTCAGCAGTACCGCCCGCATCCACCGCGAGGCCGCCGGTTTGCGCTGGATGCAAGCCACCGTCCCCGATTACGCGCCGCCGCTGGTCTTCGAGGACGAAACCGAGCATCTACTGGCAATGATCGCTGTGCCGCAGCCGCACATCAACTGGAAAACCCAACTGTTGCAAGGCGTGGTCAACCGTGCTTACGTGGCGCAGTTCGGCTGGCTGCTGGGCAGCATTCAACGCCTGTCGCTGGAACACGAAGGCACGGCGGATTTGTTCACCGACCGAGGCTTTTTTGAAACGCTGCGGCTCGAACCGTATTACAGTTACGCCGCCTCGCAGGTGGCGGCAGCCGCGCCCTTCATCCACACGCTGATTGAGGACACCCGCGCCCGCCGCCTGACGCTGGTTCACGGCGACTACAGCCCGAAGAACGTGTTGGTTTATGACGACCGGCTGATCCTGCTCGACTATGAGGTCATCCATTGGGGCGATCCGGCCTTCGACCCCGGCTTTTCGCTGACGCATTTCCTGAGCAAAGCCCACGCGCTGCCGGAACACCGCGCAACCTTCGCCAGCGCGGCGAACACCTATTGGGCGAGTTATTGGGATGAGGTCGCGGCGCTGCCCTTCGCCGCGGGTTTGGAGGCACGGGCGATACGGCACACGCTGGCCTGTTTACTGGCGCGGGTGGCGGGGCGCTCACCGTTGGAATACCTAAACGCTGACCAGCGCGCCCACCAACAAGCCGTCGTCGTGAACCTGATGACCGCCGCACCGGATACCATCGCGGAACTCATCGGTCAGTTCGCGGCTCTCATTTGAGTAGGTTTTCGAAAGTCACAAGAAAAATTTAACCGCCAAGTCGCCAAGAACGCCAAGATTTTTAGCTCAAGACTTTCGACATACCACTTAAGCGCGGAATAACAGTTAAAAGTCGGACAGTAAGTCAGAACTTACCAAGTGGGTTGTGGCGGCGGCGGCGGCGGCGCTATACCGCCAGCAAATGTCATAAAAGTTGAAAATGTTCAATATATTGCTGTTGTTGCTGTTGATGCTGTTGTTACAACATGGTTTTTATGGCGGCTGTGAGGGAGCAAGGTGCCGAAACTTCACAAAATTCTTCACATTCGTCACTTTCACAGTGCATTTTATGTCGGAAATGTCGCTTTTGTCGGCGTAGATTCAACAGTTTTTCCCTCAACTTGTCGCAAATGTCGTCAGTGTCAGTAATGTCAGAGCTAGACCCCCTCCGTCGCTGACGCGACACCTCCCCCGCAAGCGAGGGAGGGAAAAATACGCCGTTCTTGGCAAAGTTGGCAGCAAAGGCGGCAATGGCAAACATAGTCTCCAGTCTATAGTCGCCAGTCATCAGTCCAATACAAATACGGGTCGCCAAGCGCGCCAAGCAAGACAGAGCGCGCTAAGGGGATTTGGTTGTTAAGGTGCGTGAGGAACCCCCTCCGTCGCTGGCGCGACACCGATCTGCTACCTTGCGATAAGCTCAGTCGCAGATCGCCCGCAAGCGATGGAGGGAAAAATACGCCGTTCTTGGCAAAGTTGGCAGCAAAAGAATTATCAGTTTCCAGTTGATAGTTGTCAGTCCAATGCAAAGACAAGTCGTTCCAAAAGCGTAAAATGCGGCACAGGCGGCACAACGAGGCATCAGTCTACAGTCAACAGATGACAGTCAAAGACAAAAAATCGGCGACAAAGCATGAGAGGTCTGCCGCCGCTGTCGTTGCTGATGTGATTGTTAAGGTGCGCCGGTGGTCATGAGAGGGTTTGTCAGCGCCAAACCCCTACAGCTCACCCTGTTGATATTGTATGCGAAGTATGTGGTGAAAGGGTGAACATTTGTCAGAACATTTGGTCACTTTTAGCGGATATTGGCGCTAACTTTGTGAGGGAGGGCGATTGTTAAGACGGTTGGTGGATGGTTGGAAAACGGTTTGTCGGGTTAACCGAAAATAAACCTATTTTATAGTACTGAGTTCTAAGTACCGAGTACTGAGTACCGAGTACTGAGTACCGAGTACTGAGTACCGAGTACCGAGTACTGAGTACTGAGTACTGAGTACTGAGTACTGAGCATAGTTTCAAGTTACAAGATTCAAGCTAAAGGCAAAGGGAATTCGTCAAGGTTAGATGGTGTTCCCTAACAACCATCGTCGCCGTACCAATCCTCACGGCGATCCGAGAAGTGGGCGGCTGCGGGACTATGGATGGTGATGGATTTTAGTAGTGACTGCCATTCGTCTTGATTTAAGGTGGGCTGTTTCACGACCGCTTGCAACCGGGTTATCAAGGCTTGCTGCTCGGCGGGCGGGAGTTGTTCTGCCCATTTGACTACTTCGTCGGATGTCATTGAAGCCATCGGTTCGATCCTCCTCGATTTAAGCGTATTATACCCAAATTAGAGGTTGGGGGATGAAAGCGTGAAATCAGTGAGATTTGCCTTTGTGATACCGATTCAAGTGTTCTGTTACTAATCTTCTGGCTGAAATGCTGTCCCAATGGTCATCAGAAAACCCCGTCCGGCTAAACAGCTTCTGGGGGTTCTTCACATTCACATAATCAAAATCAGATGGAACAGGGCCAGCCCAACCGGTTACCCAATATTTGTCATCTCCTTGAACAAAATCGGTCAACACGCGATAGATGTAATAATCACCTGAATTGTCAGCATTGCTCGATTCAATGGGAAGAATTCCAGTAAATTCAAGCTCATAAATGCTATAGTCCATCGTTTCAAAATAACTCACTAGTCTTGCTCTCGCAAAAGATTCTGCTGTTCGATATTGTTCAGGAAAAAGATGAAGTTCACCGCGTTCTTGCAAATGCCAGTAGATTGACCCACGTATTGAGTCATCAGCAATTAACTCAACAATATATTTATCATCGACACGCTTACCCAAACGCCAAAGTGAATATATAGCTCGATATTTCAGACCAACTTCAGTATATCGATCCAATGCCTCGTAGAGTTCAGCTTCAACTTCTGGTTTCGGGAAATACCCAAATATCTCGAGTAAGTAGTAAATCGGCATATAGTTTTCATAGTGGTTATCACTTTTTTTCAATTGATCTTTGATACTTCGGTAATGTGACATCATCGCGACAAAATGGAATGCCAATTTGTCGGGCGGCAACCATTTGCAGGAAATATAGAGAACGCATAGGGCATAAATACGATCTCCAAATTTCGGAATTGTGGCGTAGTTGAGTAACTCTGGGAAATAAATATCCGCATGTTCTGGAAACGTACCGAGTGACCAGATTATGCTTTCCGGTAAAGTTCCTGTATTTGCATACAGCCGCAGTAAATCCATAATTGCAGTTGCACCCTCAGTTCCTCGTATTTGAGCCAGTTGTGAAAATACCTTTATTTTTTCTTCGTCATTCAACCGAGGAAATTCTTCTTTGGTCTCGCTGATGTTATCTTTGAGCGACATATCAGGATTTCAGCATCGTCTTGACCATATCGGTGATTTCAGCGCCACGGGGGAGGACATCGCGCCAGAATAGGTCGGCAGGTATCTGCAAGCCTGTTAAAACACGGCTGTGGTAAATGCCCTGCTCATCCGGCTGAACGGTTTCAAAAATGCCATGTGCATTCAACTGGTAGAAAATCGTTTCGCGCTCAAGCGGGTCGATGACCCAATATTCTTTTACGCCGCCTTTTTGATATTCGCGGCGCTTATCCACATGATCGCGCTGAATGCTTTCGGGCGATACGACTTCGACAACCAGATCCGCCGCACCAGCTACGTCATTATCACGGATGATATGCGTATTTTCCGGCAGGATGACCTGCACATCCGGCGCACGACCGGGCAGATCAGCACGGGTACGCATGACCATCGGGTCGTGAAACACCTCACCGCCTGTTGAGAGGGATAGGAAATCCTCGAAAAAGGCAATCAAGAAGCGGGTGATGGCATTATGAATCTTGCTGATCGACCCCATATCAATCACGACTCCATTCACCCATTCCACGCGCTTTTCGCCGAAATCGGTATGCAAGAATTCTTCGTAGGTTATGTCGGTTGCTAAAATAATTTCATGGAATGGAATAGCTCTGGTTGTTTCCATTCTGAGTGTCCTCTACTGCACGGACAGATGGTTTTATTATAACTGAAACGCGCGTGTAACCAACCGTTTACACAATGGCGAGGTCGTTCGCTTTCGTCGGTAAAGTGACCGTCACCTGACGACTAGATAAGCAACCTTAACCCGCGTGGCCGCAATCCTATGGGATAATAAATGGTGGACATTTGCCCGGTGGATGCCATAAACTGAGCAAAGCCTACCCTTTCCGTTCAGCTAATCCGGGGTTGCCACCATGATCGAAGCCCATGAACTGACCAAAGTATTTGATGGCTTTGAGGCTGTCAAAAAGATCTCGTTGAATATTCCCGCTGGAAGCGTTCTCGCCGTCCTCGGCCCAAACGGCGCGGGGAAAACCACCACCGTCCGTATGCTCACCTCGATCCTCGAACCGACCTCCGGCTGGGCGACGGTCGCCGGACACAACGTTCAAAGCGAACCGGAAATGGTACGCTCGAAGGTGGGGGTACTGACCGAGCAGCATGGCCTGTACGAGCGTATGAAGGCGATTGAGTATCTCGACTTCTTCGGTCGCATTTACCGGATGAACGCCGCCGACCGCAAGAACCGTTCGCTCCAATTAATGGAACGATTCGACCTGACCTTCGCCCTCGATAAACGCTTGGGGGATTACTCGAAGGGTATGAAGCAGAAGCTCGCGCTGGTACGTGCCATGCTCCACAACCCGCCCGTCCTGCTGCTCGATGAACCGACCTCGGCGATGGATCCCCTGAGCGCCAAGCTGGTGCGCGATGCCATCATCGAACTCCAGCGTGACGAGCAGCGCACCTTCTTGATTACGACCCATAACCTGACCGAAGCCCAGAGCCTCGCCAACAAGATCGCCATTATCCGCTCAGGCCGCATCATCGCGCAGGGGACGATGGATGATCTCTCGCGCCAGTTCGTCGGTGAGCCGATGATGGAACTGCGGGTGGCGGGTGTCATGAACGGGCTGGCAAAGGACATCAGCGATATGGTCACCGTCACCGAAACAGGGCGTGACTGGCTGCGGTATCAGGTGGCCGAACCGCAAACCACCAACCCCGCCCTGCTGCGCCGTGTCGCCGGTTTGGGTGTGGATGTGGTCACGCTGTCGCCTATCACCCGCTCGTTGGAGGATATTTACTTGCAGGTGGTTAAAGAGGACGAGGGCGGCACCCACGACGACCAGTAATCATTTTTTACCACAAAGGCACAAAGAAAGTTAAGTCATTCCAATGCGTAGGGAATGGTCTAAGCGGGTGTTTATAAACCCTCACTCCCACGATGGTACGTTCGATGGCTCACTCCACCGTCAGCCCGTAATAACAGGGGAAGGGAGTCCATGCAAGTCATTTTGTTAGCCGTTACTTGGAAAACCGAGAACACAGAGAAATACAAAGAGCAGGAGCAGTAACCTATGGCAGCACAGGCCACAACCTACATCCCGCACCCCAAAACCATCGGCTGGCGGGAAACCTTGAGTAACGCGCTGGTCATTACCCGCCGCGAGGTGCGCGACAGCTTCCGTGACTGGCGCATCATCACGCCGATCATCATCCTGACATTCGGCTTCCCGTTCGTGGCGCAGTTCCTCGCGGGGAAATTCTTAGGCTTCGTCTCGGACTACGGCGCGGAAATTATCGGTGAACGGACGATCCCTTTCCTGCTGATGATCGTCGGCTTCTTCCCGATTTCGATCTCGCTGGTGATCGCGCTGGAAACCTTCGTGGGCGAAAAAGAACGCCGCAGCCTTGAACCGCTGCTGAGTACGCCCCTTTCGAATACCGAACTGTACATCGGTAAAACGCTGGCGGCGATGATCCCACCGCTGGTCGCCAGCATCGGCGGTATGCTGGTGTACCTGAGCAGTCTGCTGCTCGGTAATCTGGCGTGGCGGCCTCCGGCGGCGCTGGTGGCGCAAATTATCCTGCTGACGGTTGTACAGGCGCTGGTGATGGTCACGGGCGCGGTGGTGGTCTCCAGCCAGACAACCAGCACCCGCGCGGCGAACCTGCTGGCGAGCTTCATCGTTATCCCGATGACGCTGCTCATTCAAGCCGAAAGCGCGATTATGTTCCTCGCGCCGGATGCCGAGTCGCCAAACGGTATCGGCTCGCTGTGGGCGATCATCGTCGGGATGGTCGTGGTGACGGTACTCCTGCTGCGCGTGGGGAACGCTGTGTTCAACCGCGAGGAACTGCTGGGGCGCACCATCGACCAACTGAACCTGAAAAGCACCTTCGGCAACCTCTGGCGCTGGGTCAAATCAGTGGATGACAAAGGCACACCCGCGCGAAACCTCGCCCACTGGTATCGGGCAGGCGTGTTCGCGGCGGTGCGGCGGTTGGGACCTGCGCTGTGGATTACGATTGGGGTGTTTCTGCTCACGCTGTCGGCTGGATTGGTCATCGGGCAGCTACCGGAATGGCAGCTTCACCTGCCCAAAGATGTGCTGATGACCGACGCGGCAGGGTTCATCAAGCCGCTGCTCAGTGTGCCGACGCAAACGGGCGCGATGACGGCGATCATCAGCCAGAACGGTGGTATCCTGCTGGCGGCGTTCATTCTGTCGATGTTCACGTTCGGCACGGCGGCGCTGATCCTCACGCCAGCGGTGTACTTCATCCTCGGCTACCTGTTCACGCAGGTGGTGGCAGCCGGTTATAACCCGGCCTTCATGATCGCAGCCATCATGACACACGGCATCGTCGAAATTCCGGTGATCGTCCTCGCAGCCGCCGCAGCCTTACGGATGGGCGCGGTCGTCACCAAGCCGCCGCGGGGTGTGACCGTCGGGCAGGCATGGTCGATGACCTTCGGCGACACGTTGAAAATCGCGTTCGGCCTGATTATCCCCGGCCTGATCGCCGCTGCTTTCATCGAGGCGTTCATCACCCCGCAGGTGGTGGTCAAGGTGCTGGGGGGGTAGGGGGATAGAGAAGTACTGAGTGCCGAGTACTGAGTGAATGCCAATACAAGTTCAAAGTGGCAAGATACAAGTTAAAAGCCGTTTGAAAAGGAGGTTTGAGGTTCATCGGACGCGATGTATCGCGTCCCTACATGAAGATGATTGGATGTAGGGGAAGTTTAGAACCTGTCTGAATATTGTGTATTGGGTCATCACGGACGCGATATATCGCGTCCCTACATCAAAAATTCAAACAGAGCCTTTGAATTTCGCATTTTTGTAGGGACGGCACGCTACGCAGATGCCGTCCGAGACTAAAATAATTTTCAGATAGGCTCCTTAGCTAGCGGAACAACTTCGACACGTCGACTTGTAAGCCAGCGATCACGCTTACGGGAATACGGCTGCCGGTGCCGTAAGTCGCGAGTGATTGTCCTGCCGCGTAGACATCGATCACGCGCTCGTCGGGGTAAACTTCCCACAATAGAATACCGGCCTGAATGTACTTACGACGTTTCGCTGCCGGATTTTCATTTGCAGAGATGACTTCGACCGCCCACAACGGTGGAACGGTATCCGGGAAGGTAGACGATACAGGCGTTTGTTTATAGGCGAAGTCGGGTATAAAGCACCCGTCGGCAATACAATATTCCCCATCCGCGCCTGTAAGGTAGCAAGGGACGTTATGGGTATCACAATGCGTAACTACAACAGCGGATAAAAGCATCGGGATTTGGGAGTTCTGCGTAGTGCTTCCCAATTTCTCGACCACCTTCCCGTTGATGTATTCTAAATTTCGGTCAGCGTTTTCCGGCAGCGTGGCATATCTGATGAAGTCATCAACAGTTTTGATCGGTTGGTGAGTTTGCAACACCATTTGGTATGACCTCCTGCTTTTGCGTCATTATAGCCGTATTCCCTGCACAGGGGGGCTGTCCAAACAGGCTACCTGTTGTGAAGGACATCGAGGAGAGCGATAATCGTTGTGGAGGATTTACCATGATGACTATTCAAAAGTGCGTGGACACTCTGCGTTCGGCAAAGCAGATCAGCATCCTTACCGGCGCGGGCGTGAGTAAAGAGTCCGGTATCCCGACCTTCCGCGACGCGCTGGATGGTTTGTGGGCGCGGTTTGACCCGAGGCAGTTGGCAACCCCGCAAGCCTTCCAAAAAGACCCAAAGCTCGTGTGGGATTTTTACGAGTACCGGCGCGCGTTGATGCGCCCTGCCGAACCGAACGCCGGACACTTCGCCCTCGCGGCACTCCAACGGCGCTTCCCAACTTTACGGATTATCACGCAGAACGTAGACGACCTGCACGAACGCGCGGGCAGCGACGATGTGATCCGGCTGCATGGGAACATCGCCCGCAACAAATGCTCGGCGGATTGTCAGGGATCGCCGACGCGGGTGGATGTGAGCCAGCTAACGTGGGATAAGGCCAGTGGGCCACCACCCTGCCCGTACTGTGGGCGGTTGGTGAGGCCGGATGTGGTGTGGTTCGGGGAGATGCTGCCGCGTGACGAACTGGATCGAGCGCTCGATCTGGCACGCCGCTCGGACGTGATGCTGGTGGTTGGCACGTCGGGCATGGTGTCGCCATCGGCGGAGATGCCGTACCTCGTCAAGGATCACGGCGGCGTGGTGATCGAGGTTAACCCTGAGACTACGCCTATCACGCGCATCGCCACGCTGCACTTGCAAGGCGCGTCGGGTGTGGTGCTGCCGGAGGTGGTGGCGGCGCTGGACACCGCCCAATAACAGGGTTAACGGTTAAATTGCGCCACTAAGCTGCTTGCCCAGCGGTGGATGGCATTCCAGTCACGGTGGTCGCCGACATCCCACACCCCTAAAGCTACGCTGATGCGGTACATGATCCGCTGACGCAGCGATGGAATCCGGTTGATGTCCAGCGTACCGGCAAAAAAACCTTCACTCACGGGTTTGACCCGCGCCCGCACCGGCTCTAGCCAGTCTTCGACGACGCGGTGATTCACAGCGTTTTTCATCGCCAACGTCATGCAGACTAAAAAGGCGGCGAAGGGCTTCTGGGCCAATGCCACCTGATTGGTGTCTAGGAACCGCATGGCTTCCGGCAGCCACTTCCCATCCTGAATGGCGCTGCCAGCAACCACAGCCTGATACGGTGTGAGGTCTTTCACATCCTGCATGGGGCGAACATCCACCTGTGCGCCAGAGTCGGCTAAGGTTTTGCCAATCGCTTCGGCTACGCCAGCCGTTGAACCGCTGCGGGTGGCATACGTCACAAGGATTTTGTTCGACATGATGACTCCTTTCGAACAGCCTTTTCTTTGACTGTATGCCGCGCTGTTCAACCTCAACAGTGACACCCATCACCGAACCCTGCGCCGATTGTGACCTCACACGAATGGTCAACGAGGCGGCTAATCCAGCCCGCCGTAGCTGGCGGTGAACGCCTCGATCTCCGGCATGGTGGGCATGAAGTTGGCGCAGCCGTGGCGGGTGACGACAATCGCCCCACAGGCGTTACCCAGCCGCGCACAGCGGTATAAATCCCAGCCGTTGACGTAACCGTACAAGAAGCCACCCCCGAAGGCATCACCCGCGCCGAGGATGCTGTAAATTTCGACGGGGAAACCGGGGACATCGACCGGCGTTTTACCGGCTTCATGGATACGCGCACCGTGCGAACCGCGCTTCTCGATCAGCAGTTTGGGGCCGAGCGCCATCAAGCGCTGAATGCCAGCCTGCACATCGCCTTCGATGCGGGTATCGGTTTCGGACTGGGTGCGCTGCATCTGCTCGGTGGCGGTCAAGGTCGCGGCGTTGATCTCATCCTCGGTACCAATCACCACATCGACGAAGCGCAGGGTCGAACGCACCGCCGCCCCGAAGGCACGCGGGTCATGCCACTGACCGGGGCGGAAGTCGATGTCCAGCACGACCTTCGCACCCGCGTCGTGGGCGAGTTCCGCCGCGAACATGGTGGCGCTGCGGCAGGGGTCTTTGGCAAGGTTGGTTCCGGCGAACTGAAACACCTGACAGTCGGTCACGGGGGCGGCCAGCACGTCGTCAATCGTCATCTGCACATCGGCGCAGCTTTCGCGGTAAAAGACGATGGGGAACTTATCCGGCGGCTCGATGCCCAGCAGCACCGCGCTCGTCAGATGCCCCGGTTTACGCGGGATGAACCTAGTTTCGACCTGCTCATTATTGAGGAAGTTCAGCACAAAGTCGCCCACAGGGTCGGTACCGACGGCAGTCAGCAGCGCGGTTTTTAAGCCCAAGCGGTGCGCCCCCACGCTGATGTTGAGGGGTGAACCACCCACGTAGGCGGCGAAGCTGTTGATGTTGACGAACGGCGAGCCGACATCGTTGCTGTATAAATCAATCGAACTGCGACCCATATTCAGCAGGTCATATGTCTTGGTCATGATGATGTTTTCTCTCAATGCGTTCAAAATTTGCGGTGATTGTAACATCGAACGGCAAAGAAGAAACCAGACGCATAGAACCGCAGAGACGCGGAGAAAGACAAATGCGTTTTACCACAAAGGCACAAAGAACACAGAGAAAGACAATACATTTCACCACAGAGGCACAGAGGACACAGAGAAGAGAGGATTAACCGCCAAGTCGCCAAGAACGCCAAGTTCAAGGCAAAGAAGAAAGAATTGAACCGCAGAGACGCAGAGAGCGCAGAGGAAAACCAAGATAGAGTTTTAGAGGGGATTGGTTTGGAATAGGGGCGTATCGTGATGATACGCCCCATTTTATCAGGGGTTACGGCAGGTCAATCGCGCAGATGCCGTCGCCCGGCTTGCAGGTTGCCAGCGTCGTACCGTTTACCGAGACGATAAAGTTATCCATCGTCCAGAAGATTTTGGCAGGTGTCAGGTTGACAATGCTGCGCGTCCACTTGCAGTTGGCGGGAATGCTGAGGTCGGTGTTGCTGAGTTGGATGGCGACACAGTGGGACGATGGGAACGCGGCGGATGGAAAGTCCGAGAGCTTCGTCCACAGGGGCATTCCAACCGTCACACCGCTGCCGAGGATCGACAAGTTGCTGACATCCTCCGCGCTGGCACTGTTATTCCGCAGGATGAGCGAGGTTGCGTCATAGGTGAGGAGAATATCAGCCTTTGCCGGATCAATCGTCGGCACAGCGGGAACCGTCGGGGTGACATCCGGTGCGCGGGTTACCGGAACGGTGGTCGGATTGGCAGCACCTACCGCCGAAGCGGGTGTTGGGGATGCGCTGATGGCGGGTGCTGGCGTGTTGGTGGCGACGGCACTGGTGAGCGAGGGGCGCAGGGCGACCATCGTCGTCACCTGCTTATCGCCGGTCATGTAAACCACTTGCAGCGAGTCCGGCACATCTGCCGGGATGGTGAGGGTGGATGACCACGCGGCAAATTCGGTCAGCGGCTTACCGGTCGCATCCAAAAGGCGAACGCGGGTTGCTCCAGTGACGGTAGCGTAACGCGATTTTTCCTCCGTCAGCCAGAGCTTCGTGCCGTCCGCGCTGACGACGACCGGCAGCACATCGGGGCGCGCACCGAAGTCGATCATATAAAATGTGCCGTTCTTGGTGGGCAGCGCCGCGACACCGACTTCGCGATAAGTGGGGTTCAGGGCGGCTTTGGCGTGGATGGGTGAACTGCGCCAGAAGTTCATGACGAACCTGGCAGTACCAACACCCGCGTTTTCACCGACTTCAATGCGGTCAGCGTTCGTGCCGTAAGAAGGCCAACCGGCCGCTTCGCCACGCTGGCGCGGGTTCCGCAGCTTGGCATCCAGATGGTACTGTTCTTCATTTTGAATGTTCGGCAGGAAGGGCAGCACGTAACTCGCCTGTGCCATCGCCAGCGCTTCGAGCGTGGGGTTGACCGTGAGCGGCCACAACCCGTTCTCGACGCGCCATGCGTTGACCTGCGCCAAGATTTCAGCGGCTTTCACCGTGTCGTTGGCGACGGCGGGTTGTGCAGCCGTATTTTGGGGCAGATTGCTGATGCCCATCAGGATGAGCAGGATGACGGTTATTCTTGCGATCCAATGACCCAAGTGACGAGTATAAGTATTCGACATCATTCATAACCTTCGGCTAACAACTTTGTAATTATATTAAGATAATTGTTGCATGATGTAAAATGGCGTTCATGAATTATGGATGAATTTTATTGACGCAGGTGAGATGGGGTTATGGTATGCGGTGGTCAGGATCGAGTCCGTTTATAATGACTGTAATATTCAGAGTATCCGGTATAAAAAGTATGGTTTGGTTATTTGAATAGGAGACTTGTTATGAAGCGTAAATGGTTGTTTGCTGCCCTGTTGTGCTGTTTGCTTGGCTGGCTGGTGGTATTTCCGGCAGCAGCCCAAGAACCCCGCGCGGTCATCGTGGATACCGATATGACTTCGGATGATTTCATGGCGCTGCTGTATCTGTTCAACAATCCCGATTTCTCGGTCAAGGCGATTACGGTAACGGGAACGGGCTTCTCGTTCTGCGATGCAGGCGTTGAGGCGGCGCTGGGTTTGCTGGCGCTGACGGCATACGGTGACGTGCCGGTAAGCTGCTGGCAGGAAACACCGCTGCTCGGCGGCGACAGCCCCGTCCCGGCGGAATGGCGCACCACCGTCGAAACCGTCGAAAGCTGGGGGCTGCCTGAAGGCGGCGAACCGTCCACGATGAACGCGGTTGAATTGTTTACGGCGACTGTCAATGAGGCTGCCACGCCGATTGAAGTGCTGGCGCTTGGCCCACTGACGAACCTCGCGGCAGCCTTCAACGAGACACCGGCGCTGGTGGAAAAGATCAGCCATATCACCATCATGGGCGGGGCGGTGGATGCGCCCGGTTCATCGGTGAGTGAGGAAAACACGACCGCCGAATGGAATATTTACTGCGACCCGCCCGCTGCCCGCATCGTGTTCGAATCCGGTGCGCCGATTACACTGGTGGCGCTGGACGCGACCAACGATGTGCCGGTGACGATGGACTTTTTGGAACGGCTGAACGCGGTGAAGTCCACGCCGGAATCCGAATTTGTCTCGATGCTGCTGACCAACAACAGCGGTTCTATCGAGGCTGGGGGTTATTCGTTCTGGGATCAACTGGCGACGGTGGTGATGGCTGATCCTGATCTGGTGACGCACACCGAGCGCGAGGTGACGGTGATTGACCGCGAAGGCGCGGAGTACGGGCGCACGAAGCCGGTCGGCAACGGCCCGACGATTGACGTGGTGACGAAGCCGGATGTGGCGACGTTCGAGCAGCACCTGATTGATACGTGGAACCGTTAAGATACTTTTAGTGCGCTAACCAAAACGGTAAGACTGCACTCAGTAGTGGAGCGTTTATTCGACCCCAGCCCACCCCACCCCAACCCCTCCCCGTAGTAACAGGGAGGGGCTTTACAAATCACTACCCGTTATTCATCATGACGATGCGGAAGCCGATGTTATCCAGCCGGTTGCTGACGGGGATTTCCTCGCGGTAATACAACTGGGCGCGTACTTGGTCGGTTTTCCACGAGCCGCCGCGTACGCCGCGCACATCTTCGGCTGTGTGCCGTTCCAAACACCACTCGAACACATTCCCTGATAAATCCATGACCCCGTAAAGACTCGCGCCGTTTGAGTATTGGGATACCGGTGTGGTGCGCCCGATGCGGCTGACTTTGGTATTGCAGCGCTGGCTGTCAAACTCGCTGCCCCACGGGTAGGTGCGGGTCTCACTGCCCTGCGCGGCGCGTAACCATTGGGCTTCGGTCGGTAGGGTGATGGCGGCGGGTGGCAGGTTCGGCGCGGGGGCGTTGAAGCGGTGCGCCAACCACTTGCAGAAAGCGATGGCTTCGTACCACGACACATTTTTCGCCGGATGGTCGCCATCTAAGGCGAGGCTGTGGATCGACAGCGGTTCGGCATTTTTGTGCTTCGCCCACCACTCGCGCGAGTCGATGGTGTCGTCCCACCACAACGGATTGCGGTAGCCATCCTCGGTCATCGCGAACGCCTTAAACTGCTCATTGGTGATCGGATATTTCGCGATGTTAAACGCATTCACCGAAACGGTCTCGATCTGCTTATTGATCTCAACCGTCACCTCGCCGGGTGGGATGTAAACCCACTCGAAAGGCGTGGGCAGGATATTTTCGACACCCCAGATAAGCGGCATTTTGGGGAGATTGGGTTCGAGCGACTTCTGGAAGGCGGCGGCCTTCCGCACGAAGTCATTGAGTTCCGCCTGCTTTTCGGGCGAAACGGGCTGCGGCGTACCGGAAGCTGGTATTTGCGGTGTCCAGCCGTCGTTCGGCAGTTCTCCGGCGGCCTGCTGGATGCGCTTTTGCACCTCGGCGCGTTCGGCGGGCGGCGTGGGCGCAACCGCGACATTATCCACCACCTGTTTAAAGAAGCGGTCACTCAGGGCCTGGATGAAGGCATCAAAGTAGTAGTGTGAATAAGGCGGTGCGTTCTTCAATGGGAGTTCACTACGGATCGGTTCCGGCAGGAAGTGTTTTTCGCGGTGAATATCAAACCCTTCATCAAAGACCGGCACGATGTTCCGGTTGAGGCGGAAGGCTTCCTCGATTTCCAGCCGCAGCCAGTCACCTTCGTTCTGGCAGCGTTCGAGCGCACCGGTCGACAGCAGCAGCAGGAAGTGAGGCCGCGCGGCGATCTGGTTGCGGATGATGGCATCAAACGCGCCGCTGTCGATACTATTGACATCCAAGAACACATCATGCCCGTGCTGTTTGAGCGCCATGAAGATCGAACGGGCGAGGTGCTGGCTGGTGCTGCGGCGGTAGGAAATGAAGATGCCGGACATAAGCTGTGCCTATCCCAATAAGCGGACTATTGCCCCGTATTGTGGCAGTAATCGGGGTAGATGGCAATTTAGAATCAAACGCTTACATTTATTCATTTGGGAGCTGGTTTATTTTGAGCATCCTGTGCGCGTTGGGTCAAACGGGTTAGATCGCCGAGGATCATTTTGTCACCGGCGGCCTGTGCTTGAAGCGCCATTTCATACCATTCTTCGCGTTCCCACAACAGCACGTTTTCAACGCGGGTCGCGAACATTGACTTGGCAGCTTTCATTTTTTCTTCCTCCGTCGTGTCAAAATCATTGACCGTTGCCAGCCACCACGCTTTTTGATCTTTTAATTCGTCCGAAGCAATTTGAAAGATACTGTAGGTTTTGCCCACCATACTGACGTTTGACCACTGCGTTAATGCTACCGATATGGCATTGGTAACGGCGACCAACGTAAAGATTTGGAGGTTAATGGCGAATCCGGCAAGCGCACTTGAGATTGAACCAATCAGCAGGATAATTTGTCCCCAACGGTAGAATAATTTCAACCTCGCGAAATCGGTCTTAATCCGACTGTCATACCAACTCTGCGGTTTATCCACGCGCCACTTGATGTAATTTTCGATACTGATTTCGCTTACCCCATCATCATCGGAACCCGAATTGGCTTGCTTAATAACCTCTACAATTTCCGCTTCGGTTTGGGGAACGCTAAAGCTGCTGGGAATAATGTCATCCATTTTGATGTCCGCACGGACTTTGCTCAATTTCTCGACCAGCAAGTTATCCATCAAATTCACCGGGCCAACCGCATAAATATCGGCCTGCATCCGATAAAGATAAATGTGCATCCGCATCATCTCGGCAATATAGCGATATTTTATCCAAGCGGTCGTTCCGGTAAATTTGATAATGTCATTCATTAAAACCGATGCCGAAGCGGAGATGATAACACTGCCGATGGCGAGAATGACGGAAAGCAGAGTTTCCCCTAGAATGCCAGTTAAGATCGAGGCGATGGTCGCAATGAGGGTTAGGCCGATGACCCATAAACGCCGTTGGACGAATCTTGATTTGAGGTGACTAGCGGTTCGGTCATAAACCGAAAGCCGCGCCCACGACGTAAGCAGCACTTCTTTATTTAAACTGAATGATGTGTCTTTTTCAGGAACAACCGCCATCAACAACCCTCACTTTCAATACGGGTATATCAAAGGTACCATTATAGCGCGATTGATAATATTGGAATAAAGCAAATAGCGTTGATCTGCAATCCAAAACTATGCTATACTGTCCCCATTATCAACTAGGCACAGGGGTCATCATGTCCCTACACATTCATATCCTGACTTCGGAGGTGGGTCGCTCTTCCCTTATTACGCGGTAATCTACCGCGCTCCTCGACTTCCCCACCTTCAAACTCATTTCATCTGCTACAATCAGGCGCTTTTACGCCCGATATTGGATTCAGCTAAAAGCATTTTTACCACAAAGACACAAAGAACACAGCGTTCAGATCAAGGCACGAACACTGCCACTACAAGAGAGAAATAAGATGACAGAAACAGCGAAATACAACCCTCAAGCAATCGAAGGCAAGTGGCAGGAACAATGGGAAGCCGACAAGCTGTACCGTTCGACCGTCGATTGGAGCAAACCGAAGCACTACGCCCTGACGATGCTGCCGTACCCCAGCGGCGACCTGCACATCGGTCACTGGTTCGCGATGACTCCTTCGGACGCGCGCGCCCGTTATATGCGGATGCGCGGTTTTAACGTGCTGTTCCCGATGGGCTTTGATGCCTTCGGCCTACCGGCGGAAAACGCGGCGGTACAGCGCAACATCCACCCGAAGAAGTGGACGCTGGCGAACATCGAGCGGATGCGTAAGCAGATGAAGAGCATGGGCGCGATGTTTGACTGGGAACGCGAGATGGTGAGCTGCGAACCCGAATACTATAAGTGGACGGAATGGTTCTTCAAGCAGTTCTATGAGGCGGGTTTGGCTTACCGCAGTGAGGCGATGGTCAACTGGTCGCCCACGCTACAAACGGTACTGGCGAATGAGCAGGTCATCGACGGCAAGGACGAGCGTACGGGACAGCCGGTCATCCAAAAGTTGATGACGCAGTGGTTCTTCCGGTATACACGGTATACCGACGAGATGCTGAACTTCGACAACGTGGATTGGCCGGAACCGATACGCATTATGCAGACCAACTGGATCGGGCGGAGCGAGGGTGCGCGGGTCATTTTCAAAACCGAACAGGGCGACCCGCTGGAAGTGTACACCACGCGACCGGATACGCTGTGGGGCGCGACGTTTATGGTGCTGGCACCCGAACACGCGCTGGTGGAGAAGATCACGACCAGCGAGCAGCGTGAAGCGGTAGAAGCCTACCGCGCACAGGCGGCGCGTTCCACCGAGATCGAGCGTTCGGCGGAAGGGCGCGAGAAGACGGGCGTATTTACGGGCGCATATGCGATCAACCCTGTGAATGATGCGCGTATTCCGATCTGGATTGCGGACTACGTGATGGTGACGTATGGCACAGGCGCGATTATGGCGGTGCCGAGCGGCGACCAGCGCGACTTCGACTTCGCGCGGAAGTTCGGCTTGGAGATCATTCCAGTGGTGCAGCCGGAAGGTGAACACTTCGACGGCAAGACGATGGAACAGGCTTACGACGGCGCGGGCATCATGATCAACAGCGGCGTACTGAACGGCCTCGTTTCCAACGGGCAGAAGGGGCGCAAAAACCCGGCAGTGGATGCGGCGATCAGCCTGTTGGAAGAACGCGGCATCGGTAAGGAGTCGATCAACTACCGCCTGCGCGACTGGTTGATCTCACGCCAGCGGTACTGGGGTTCCCCGATCCCGATGGTCGAGAAGCAGGACGGCACCTTCGAGCCGGTACCGGACAGCCAACTGCCGGTGCTACTGCCGGACGACGTAGACTTCCTGCCTACGGGACAAAGCCCACTCAAACTGCACGAGGGATTCCAGAACACGGTGGACAGCACAGGTAAACCGGCCAAGCGCGAAACCGACACGATGGATACCTTCATGTGTTCCTCGTGGTACTGGTACCGCTACCTGAGTCCGCACTACAACAACGGGCCGTTCGACCCTGAGGAAGCGGCTTATTGGCTGCCGGTGGATGTGTACACGGGCGGCGCGGAACACGCGACCATGCACCTGTTGTACGCCCGCTGGTTCGCGAAGGCCATGCGCGATTTGGGGATGTTCGAGGAAACGATGGACATCATGAAGGCGCACGGACGCGACCCCGAATCCATGTCGTGGGGCGAGCCGATGTTGAAGCTGCGGAATCAGGGGCAGGTGCTGGGCGAAGAACGTGCCGGTCACTTCATCATCGCTAGTGGGACGTGGCAGGCGACCAAGCTGTTCGCGGATAAGGTGGAAGTCATTGACCCAGCCGATGCCCCGGCGAAGCGCAGTAAGCTGGTGGTGGGCGAGATCATCAAGCGCACCGAGAACCTGCTGACGGTGGACGTGGGTGACGGCGAACTGCGGACGGTAGAAGTCGTGCCGGATGCGGTGGTGACGATCCCCGGCATGGAAGGTGTCGGACGGCCTGACCAACTGAAGCACCATTTGGAAATCCAGCGTATGTCCAAGAGCAAGGGTAACGTGGTCAACCCTGACGAATGGGTGGGGCGTTACGGCTCGGACAGCGTTCGGGCGTACATGATGTTCGGGTTTGACTGGCAGAAGGGCGGCCCGTGGGACAGCAAGGGTATCCAAGGGGCGGTGCGCTGGGTGAACGACGTGTGGGACATCGTGACCGGCTACGAACCTCCGGCGACGGGTAACGCGGAGGCCGAACGCGACATCGAGCGTAAAGTCCACCAGACGATCAAGCGGGTGGCGGACGGGTTGGAAAACTTCAGCTTCAACGGTTCCATCGCTGGTCTGATGAAGTTCCGTAATGACCTGAAGGACGTGATGAAAGCCGGCAACGTCGGGGCGGCAGCGTGGCGCGAGGCGATCAAGAATATGCTGTTGTTGATGGCTCCCTTTACCCCGCACATCGCCGAGGAATTGTGGGCGCAGCAGGGTCACGGTTACAGTGTTCACCAGCAGTTGTGGCCGGAATATGACCAAGCGAAGGCGGCTGAGGATATGGTGACGCTGGTCATCCAGATCAACGGTAAAGTGCGCGACCGTATCGACGTTCCGGCGGGCATCAGCGAGGCCGACGCGAACGCGGCGGCCATGAACAGTGAGGCGGTGCAGAAAGCCTTAAACGGTGGCAGCCCGAAGAAGGTTATTTTCATCGCAGCGCGGAACGGGCAAGAACCGAAGATCAACGTGGTGGTTTGACCCCACCCCTACCCCCTCCCCGAAGTATCAGGGAGGGGAATAAAACGCTGAGACGTAGAGAAAACAGAGATAGAGAAGGCGGGGAAATGATCTCCGCCTTTTGATTCAATTGAGCGAGTGTTCGGGTGGGTTATCGTCGGATGGGTCGTTTAGGTTCTTGTTCCATAAGAGCGCACGAGGGTAGGGTTCTTCTTCTTCATCGGATTCGGATGTATGACGGGGCGGGTTCTTTTTGACAGGATGGGCGACTGAATACTCATATTCATGTACATGGATGATTTCTTCTTCGGCGTGGGCGTTGATATATTCATCTAATTTCAAGAAGCGATCCATGAGCTGGCTGATGAGCATGACGCGCTGGGCAGGGGGCATATAGGCCATTTCGGCCTGAAAATTATTGGCAATATTTAGCAATTCCGCCATGAGTTGTTCGCGAATGAAGTCTAAAGCGGCCAAATTATCCTCAAATTCAGGGAGCGGCTTTGGCGAAGTTGGCGAAGGGGTCTGCCGCCGCCAAGATTGCCAAAGTTCATGCCGCCAGTTATAGAGGGTGCGGTGGGGAATGCCAGTTTTGAGATGAGTCTGGTTGATGTCGCCGCCGGTATCGCGCAAGGTTTCGAGGGCGACGGTTTTTTGTTCGGGGGTATGACGTGGTGGCATGGTTTCCATCCTGAACATATGATCTGATTGGTTATTCAGAATAGAACAATTGATCTTACAAGTCAATTTGAATCTGGTTTGAAAATGGTTAGAAGATGGTGGGAAAATGAAGTTTTGTAAAACAGAGAGAAGCGAGAAGGCGGGGAAATGATCTCCGCCTTTTTGATTCAATTGAGCGAGTGTTCGGGTGGGTTATCGTCGGATGGGTCGTTTAGATTCTTGTTCCATAAGAGCGCACGGGGGTAGGGTTCTTCTTCATCATCGGAGTCGGATGTATGACGGGGCGGGTTCTTTTGACAGGATGGGCGACCCCATACTCATATTCATGTATATAGATGATTTCTTCTTTCGTATGGGCGGTGAGATATTCATCCAGTTTCTCTGGTTAGTTAAGATTACGAGGAGGCGAAACGTGGGTTGATCATAGGTCAATCGCGGCCTCAAACGCTGCTTATTAGGAGGATAATCACCATCAAAACAGTTTGATTTCACACAGGAGTTAAATTTTGAATTTTCTCCATTACAGATTACGAATAAGCGCTTTAATGATTGCCATCGTGCTATTAGGTTTTCGGGCGAGTACCGCCCAAGATACGACGGCACTACCCCCTCATGTGATTGATGTCCAACCACTCCCCGGTGTCGAACTCGGCAGCAGCGAACCACTGACAATTTACTTCGATCAACCCATGCAGCCGGATCGTGTCGATTTCCATTTCGAGCCACAACTTGATGGTGATTCGACATGGATCAATGACCGTACGCTTGCCTTCCTGCCCGAAGAAGGCATTTGGCTTACGGGGAAGCGTTATAGGGTTACGTTGACTGGCACAGCGGCCAACGGACTGATATTAGACCCCGCCTATGAATTTGAAGTGCAGTCTCCACGTGGCCTGAGCGTGGCTGCGGTAACTCCTGAAGATGAAACCGAAGGTATTATCACGGAAGGCGCACAAATTTCCGTCACCTTTGATCGTCCGGTGATTCCACTCGGCGGCACAATGGACGCGGATACGCTGCCAAACCCACTCACCTTTTATCCTGAAATAAAGGGCAAGGGCGAGTGGGTGAATTCATCGGCATATGTTTTCAAATCTTCTGCCCATCTTGCGGGGAACACGCGCTATACAGCCACTATTGCTGCCGGATTGACCGCCGTTGATGGAACTGTACTGCCTGAATCGTTTCACTGGACATTCCGCACATTAGCCCCACAGGTTATTGAAGTTAAAGCAACAAAGATCTTCAAAGAAAACAGCGTGATGTTGGGCAGCGGGTTTGAGATCACCTTTAGTCAGCCGATGGAACGTGAGGCGACTGAAGCAGCCTTTACGTTAGAAGATTATGGAAATGCTGCCTATGAGGCTTATGGTCAACCTATAGCAGTTGTAGAGGGCGGATTTCGATGGAACACCCAAAGTACCGTGTTGACCTTCCAGCCCAAGGAACGGCTTAAATTAGACTATCGCTATGTCGTTAATTTAGCTGCAACGGCGCGGAGTGCTGCGGGGGCAGCAGTACTCGCAGCACCTTTAACCCAGTACTTTAAAACCGTGGGCAGTCCACGACCACTTCGCAGTTACCCGCAGTCGAATCAAACGATGTACCCCGGCTTACAGCGGGTTGAATTCACGTTCAATACGCGCATGCAAACGAGTTCATTTGAAGGTCTATATACGGTTTCGCCTCAACCGAAGGGGGAAATCACACCATACGTTTATGACGACCATACGCTCGCGCTGGAATTTGAACATGAGGCTGATGTTACTTATACGATTACGCTGCTGGCTGGTATGAAAGATATTTATGGTAACGCCACTAATGAAGATTACTCCACGAGTTATTCCGTTCGATTAAGCAACGGAAGAACCCGCTACGGTGCCGCACTAGCGGTCAATTCAGATTTCTCGCTGGCGAGCGCTTATAACGAGGAAATTCTTCTACCTTTAGACGTGAATGGCAGTCCCAAGATTACCTTCAGCATCTACCGCACTGACTTGGCGGCTGTTATGGGCATGAATCATGCTTGGTCAAATAGTTACCGTTATACGCAAACAAACTTGTATGGCTACTTCGATTATGAAAAAGGCTGGCAGCAGACATTACCGGTGTGGGTACAGCCTGAAAACTTAATCCGCAGTTGGACAGAAGTTGTTAAAAGCCAAAGCGATAACACGAAAGTCTATGTACCTTTAACGCTGGAAAGTGGTGGTACATTACCACTAGGTTTATACGGTATCGAGATGATTGCACCCAGTTTATATGATGGCAATGAACAAAAAAGTGGTTTCTTGTTGGCGGTCACGAATACGTCAATCACGATCAAGAAAACGCCTGATGACACCTTAGCTTGGGTAACGGATATTGCAAGTGGTCAACCGGTTCCGAATATGAGTATTCAAGTATGGAACGCGGCAGACTTATCGGTTACGCGCGGAACCACCGATGAGACGGGTATCTTTCGAATTCCGCATAGTGACCAAACTACTTATGTTGTCACCCAGAATGATGAGACGCTTGGTGTATGGTTCAATAGTGCGCGACCAGCCCAATTAACCGCTGAAAGTTATCTTTACACAGATCGGCCAATCTACCGACCGGGTGAAACGGTGTATTTTCGTGGTATTTTACGTCATAAGGATGATGTCACTTACACGGTTCCCGCTGTTGATACAATTCCGGCAACCGCAACATTTGGTTACGGTGGGGGATACTATTCTGAAGAAACACCAACGCCCATTTATGATACCGAGTTGACAGTTACCGGAGATTTTGGGACATTCAGTGGGTCATTTGAAATTCCAGATAGCGCCTCTCTTGGAACATATAATCTACAAGTTGGTTCGAGCTGCACATATTACGCTGTAGCCTGCCAAGCGATGGGTGACACAATCACGTTTGAAGTCGCCGATTTTCGCGTACCCGAATATGAGGTGGATGTTACCGCTCAACTGCCGGAAATTATTCAGGGTGATCCACTGAACGCATTAGTCTCAGCGAATTACTACTTTGGTGCGCCTGTGAGCAATGCCGATGTGAGTTGGGCGGTACGGAGTACGAATTATTATAATTCCTACTTTCGCTATCGTGGTGCAGAGCGTGGGTTTAGCTTCCGCGATAGCGGCTACAATTATGGCATCTCCAATAGCGAACCTGTGCTGCTACGAACGGACGAACAGGGTCGCAACTTATTCACGAACCCGGTAACACTCAGTTCATTCAATCCTGTAACAGCCGTTATTGAAGCGACCGTTCATGACGAGAGTGAACAACCGGTCAGTGGTTCCACGAATGTTATCATTCATCCAGCAGCGGTTTATGTAGGGCTGCGTTCCAAAGAAACATTTACAACCCTCGGTCAGCCAGCGATGTTGGATGTGCTGGCAGTAACGCCAGACAGCATCCACCAGCCTAACCAAAGCATTGAATTGGAAATCGTCGAAACACGCTGGAGCCGTGGCACGATTGAATTCGGTCAGTATCGATGGAAGATGGAAGAAATTCCGGTTTTGACCACTTCTCTCATCACTGGAAAGGATGGTCTGGCCCATTACACCTTTGAAGCACCAACTGTAGGTGTTTTCCGCGTTCGGGCGGTGACTACCGATGCACAAGGCCGGGAAAACCGCAGCGAAATTTCGGTCTACATACGCGCACAGGATGGCAAAAGCACCGGACAATCTTTCGGCGACCCCTTCTATTACTATATCGATTGTGGATTTAATGATGAATACCGGCGGCTCAAGCTCACGGCAAACCAAGACTCTTATGTGCCGGGAGAGGTTGCCGAAATACTGATTCCGAATCCCTATGATGAACCTGTGACAGCCCTCATCACCGCCGAACGTCAATATGTGATGCTGCGCGAGGTACGGCAGATCACGGGTGATTCGCTTATCTATCAACTGCCGCTGACCGATGCTTATTCCCCGACCGTTTATCTAAACGTGTTATTGATGCGGGGAACATCGGCTGAAAACCCGAATCCTGATTCGGTGCGGGGTGATATTCGACTAAACGTCGAGCCGATAAACCACCGGTTGACGATTGAAGTTGAACCTTCTGAGATGGTGACCAAACCGGGGGAAATGGTGGACTTTGATGTGCGGCTGACGGATAGTGATGGCAATCCGGTTGTGGGTGAGGTCGGGCTGGCGTTGACCGACGAAGCGGTTTTGGCTCTCCGACCCGCTAACAGCGGCACTCTTGAAAGCACTTTCTACAACACTCAACCCCTTCGGGTAACAACCTCGATTGGCTTAAGTGCGCTGCTGACCGTACCGGATAATACCGCTCAAGCTGGCTGTGGTGGCGGCGGTGGCGGTGACGCAGGTATAGAAGGAAGTATTCGCGACGATTTTGAATATACCCCCCTTTGGTCGCCGCATGTTGTGACGGATGCCAATGGTCGCGCGACCGTCAGTGTTGAGATGCCAGATAACCTGACCCGGTGGCGGCTCGATGCACGCGCCGTTACAACGGACACACTTGTCGGGCAAGACCAAATCAATATTGTTTCAACGCTGCCGCTGATTATCCGTCCAATTGCACCGCGCTTTTTCGTGGTGGGCGATCAGCTCTCATTGGCAGCAATCATTAATAACAATACAGAACAACCACAGGTTATCAGCGTGCGAATTGAAGCAAACGGTGTACGTATTGAAACCCCGGCAGAAATAATGGGACTTGAAATTCCCGCCGGTGGACGGGTGCGTGTTGAATGGCCGGTTACTGTAGAGAATGCTGAAGGCGTTGATTTGACGGTTTTTGCCAGTAGTGAAAGCGGCTTGGCAGATGCTTCGAAACCTGCGTTGGCGACAGGGCCAAATGGAACTATTCCCGTTTTCCAATACACCGCGCCGGAAACCGTTGCGACCGGTGGTGTACTGTTGGATGAGGGTATGCGGGTTGAGGGCATCAGCTTGCCGCCACGCTATAGCGATGTGGGTGGTACAGTCACCATTCAAGTTGATTCATCGCTGGCCGCCGCGACTGTTGACAGTCTTGGTTATCTGCGTAATTTCCCTCATCAATGTATCGAGCAAACGGTGAGCCGATTTTATCCAAATGCGGTTACTTATAATGCTCTAGAAGCCTTAAATCTGGATGACCCTGAACTCGCGAAAAACTTGCAAACAGCATTAGATCAAGGCTATGACATCCTGTTAAAGGGACAGAATCCAGAGGGGGGATGGGGCTGGTTTACCGGCATGGATAGCAATGCCTATGTTACTGCTTATGCGTTGTTGGGGTTGCATGAAGCGCAGAAAAGTGGATATGCGGTTGATGCTAATTTACTCACAAACGCTTTGAATTACCTGCGAACGCACCTGCAACGGTTAAGCATACAAACTCAAGATTGGGAGCTGAATCAGCAGGCATTCTTGCTCTATGTGTTAGCGATTTACGACAAAATGACTGCGGCACGGCTTGATGATTTGTATGAATACCGGATCAAAATGTCGCTCGCAGCGCGTTCATATCTCTTAATGGCTTACCTTGAAGTTGCACCCGAAGCCGCAGCGGTTGCCGATCTGACGAGCGATCTGACATCCACCGTTATTCTTTCCGCGAATGGCGCACATTGGGAAGAGAAGGAAACGGACTGGTATAACTGGGGGAGTGACACACGGACGACCGCACTCGGATTGCTGGCACTAAGCCGTTCACAACCGGATCAACCGCTCCTGCCGAACATCGTACGTTGGTTGATGATTGCACGGCGGGGAGACCGTTGGCAGACGACTCAAGAAACGGCTTGGTCTGTGATCGCACTATCCGAATGGATGGTGAAAACGGATGAATTACAGGGTCACTACAACTTTAATATCCAACTCAATGACGATGAACTGGTCAATCGTGAAGTGGTACCTAAAACAGTCCGTACGGGTGAAACGGTTCAGGTTAGCATAGGTGAACTGCTTCGTGACGAAATTAATCGACTGGCTATTGAGCGTGAAACCGGATCAGGCGCACTGTACTATTCAATCTTATTGAATTTAGAGCTGCCAGCAGATGAGGTGTCAGCGGTAAGTCGTGGTGTGCAAGTTGACCGCGCCTACTCGATTGGTTCAAGCCGCCAAACAGTTGAGACAGCGCAGGTGGGGGATACCGTAAATGTCCGTGTAACCATCAACTTGCCACAAGATGTCTATTACTTCACGTTAGAAGATACCTTACCGGCGGGGCTAGAGATCATTGATCGCAACTTGCTTACAACGGCACAAGCAGGCGAAGATCCGAATCTACAGCGCTTGTACATAGACGATCCCTATTGGTATTGGCGGTCGTGGTATTTTGATCGGACTGAGCTGCGTGATGAAGGGGCGGTTCTGTATGCGGATTATCTGCCAAAAGGAACGTATATTTACACCTACCAAGCCCGCGCAACAACTGCGGGTACATTTCAGACGCTGCCTGCTCAAGGCTACGCTTTTTATCAACCTGAGATTTTCGGGCGTACTGATGGCACGCTGTTTGTTGTACAGCCATAATGCTTTGTAGAGCCTAAGGATGTTGATTTCTGCGTAAAGAAACGTGGGAAACTTTTTAAATGAGTCCGGGTTAAGATGGCAGATTGACATGAATTTAAAGTTCAACTGCCATCTTAATGGGGTGATTTAAAAACATTCGATTGTTACGTCCTACTAGTAGACGACGACAGTAAAGATAAGAGGGAAAGTAGGTATCCTAAACGGATTGAGAGCAAAGGATACACGGAAATGGGACGAAAGCAAAACCATCAGATTGTGTTGAGCGCAATGGAACGAGCGGAGTTGGAAGGGATTGTAAAAGGGGGACAGAACAAGGTGCGGGTGGTGCATCATCGTGAGGGTTTGCTAGCAGCAAACCCCTACCGTCAGCCCTTTCAATAGCATAAGCGATATAGCGGTATTTAGGGTGAACATTTGTCAGAACATTTGGTCACTTTTAAGCGGTGTTGGTGCTAACTTTTCAGGGGAGGATTGGCGGTATGAGGTTAGTGGAAGGTTGGTAAACGGTTTGCCGACAAACCTAATTCAAACGTAGGAAATAATAAGTCGATAGTCAGTAGTCGATAGATCAATGCAAAGACAAATGCCGTAATGAATCACCATTCAATAGATAATAGTGGCAAGTTAAAAGAGAAAACGATTAACCGCCAAGAACACCAAGATCAAGAAGGGAATATCAGGTTATAGTCATAAGTCATAAATAGGATGCGCTATGAAAGCAATTACAGACATCACCTCTCAAGGTATTCATTATATTGATGATGAGAATAACCCTCAGTTTATTGATTTTGAGATCTGTTACCAAAAGTTTTTGACGGATATGGGGAAAGACATCAATACAGATGATGACAGTGAATTTTATAAAAAATGGAAATCTGTAGGCGTTAGATACGCCTTTGGAAACCCTCCATCTATTGTATTTTTTACAGTCCCATCAGTCGAATTGAAATTTCCAATTAAAGATAATTATTGGGAAGTTTTGGCTGGGATAAAGAAAGCAGGCTATCGAACAACCGATGGCGAATGAATAGGCTCGATTGGACGTTAAGATGGAAGTTGAGAAGTCGATAGTTCAACAGAGGCGGGGAATCGGTTGCAGGCGCGGGTGTGCGATCTTGCTGGTGGTTATGCTGGCGATTCCGGCGGTTTGTTTTGGGAGCATGTGGCTGTTCGCGCGGTTTGGCGGCGAGTGGGCGACCGCAGCGGAATTGCCTGTGCCACCTGACAGCCAGCTTTTGAGGGTCATTTATGAAGATGACTATGCCTATCGAGATAAAACAAGTGTCTACGCGCATCCATCCCCACCAGAAGCGCTGCGTGAGTGGTTTGTTCAAGCGGGTATCTCGATGTCACCTATTCCCTTGAATATGGAAAAGACAAGTTTTATCCAGTATGACAATTATTATGGAACACCCACGCCTTTTCATTTAGGCTCTTCTTTGAGCCGGCTTCATGCGACTGCCACAATGTTCACACACGGTTGGTTTGAGGATTTCACGGCTGATTGTCAAGCTGTGCGTGTGTACAAAAGCATTGCACTTGCAGCCGAAGATTTCCCTGATTTAAAGTTTGGCAACGCGACTTCGATTTTTGCGATTACTAACTGCTGGCCGCTTGTGCCTTAACGACTATTCCGCCAGCTCGGCGAGGACGGTTTCACCGCCAGTGACGCGCTGGTCGAGGTAAACCTTCGCCCGTGCGTTCAGCGGCAGGAACACATCGCAGCGCGAGCCGAACTTGATGAAGCCGAGTTCCTCACCGGACTTCACCGGCTGGCCTTCGCGCAGGAAATAGCGGATGCGCCGCGCCAGCAATCCCGCGATCTGCCGCACCAACACCTGTTGACCGTTGGCGGTTTCCAGCACCACGGTATTGCGCTCGTTCAACTCCGAGGCTTTGGGGTGAAAGGCAACCAGATATTGGCCTTCGTGGTAGCGGTTGTAGACGACCGTGCCATCCACCGGCACACGGTTGACGTGGACGTTGAGGGCGGACATATAGATCGAGATTTTCAGGCGGCTGTCGTGGAAGTACTCGGTTTCGTCGGTCGGCTCGATGGCGACAATCGTCCCGTCGGCGGGGGCGATCACCCCACGGCTGACGACGGGCGTGGTGCGCGGCGGGTTGCGGAAGAACTGGGTAAAGAAGCCGAGGACGAGACCACTTACTCCCGCCACCCACCAGAAGGCGCGGCGTGGCAGCAGCAGGTAGGCGGCGGCAGACAAGAGACCGAACAGCAGGCCGAGCTTGCCGAGCGTCGAGTAACCTTCGCGGTGAATACGGAATAGGGGTTGCGGTGCGTTGTTCATTGTGAATTACTTGTTAAAAGATTAAGATTACAGGGTATGACAGGTTGAATCTTGACACTCCGACTAAAGTCTGAGACAATCTCCATCCTTCGTCTTAGGCCAATTTCAATCGTTTCGGGTTTTCCCTCAAATCGCGTCTACCCTACACTGAAATTGTACAGATTGTCATCTCATTGGCAATGCTTTAGGTATGGATTGGAGAGTGTTCGCATGTTCGATATTGACCACATGCTGAACGGTCGCGTCAGTTCCCAATATCATCAGGAATTGATCCAACTGGCACAGCAAGCAAAATTCGTGCAGGATGTTCAGACTCAACCGGGCTGGATGCCTGTCGCCCTCAAGCGTCTACTGGTCAGCCTCATGCACGTCATTCGTGTCTAAATGAAGCTGAGAAGCGTTCCTCAGTAGGGCGTACCCGCGTGGGTGCGCCCTTTTTGTTTATGCTGACCCTCACCCCTCGATGGTACGTTCCCAAGCTCACTCCACCATCAGCCCTCTCCCTCAGGGTGAGGGGAACCATACGGGAGGGTCTCAGCCCCTACGCGATAATGATACGCCGCGTCTTTATAATTCTTCGGGCTTTTTGATCCACTTCTCAAGTTCGGGCGGCTGGTAAGATACAAGCGTATCGAGCAAGTCCTCGACCTCGTTCCGCACCAGAATCGCCCCGCGATGCTCCGGTTTGATGAAGCCTTCGGTCGCCATGTGGTCGATGAAGGCCAGCAGGGGGTTGAAGTAACCGGCGACGTTGAGCAGGGCAACCGGCTTGCGGTGGAAACCCAACTGCGCCCATGTGATGATCTCGAACAGTTCATCCAGCGTGCCGAAGCCACCGGGCAGCGCGATAAAGCCCTCCGCGACCTGCGCCATCGCGGCCTTGCGCTCGTGCATCGAGCTGAGGATTTGGAGTTCGGTCAGCCCTTTGTGGGCGAGTTCACGGTCAACCAGCGACTGCGGGATGATGCCCAGCACCTGACCGCCGCCTTCGAGCGCACCATCGGCAATCGCGCCCATCAAGCCGACCTTCCCGCCCCCGTAGACCAAGCCGATCTCGCGCTTGGCGAGGGAAAGGCCAATCGCGCGGGCGGCCTGCATATAAACCGGCTGTGCGCCAGCGTATGAACCACAAAAAATACACACCTGTTTCATAAGTCCGTCCGATCATTTAACCCCCTCACCCAACCCACGCCGGCTACCTTCACAGGTTCAGTACGCCGACAGCCCCGCAAGCAAGGGAGAGGGCTTAAAGACAGCGCATGTCCTACGTGGTTACGTTTGAGGTGGTGCGAAAATATACCTGTTTTAGTGGTAACTCATTATACGGCTTTCGAGGTTTGGGGGAACCCGCATCGTAAGTCCACCACCGCACCAACGTCTTTACGCCCTTGTGAGAGGGTGTTAAGCTACAGCCATCAATTATTCTCTCGACGATAGGACATTTCATGGCGACGAAAATATTACAAATTATGCTGGATGGATGCCGACCAGACGCGCTCAAACAGGCGAAAACGCCGAACCTCGACCAACTGTGGCAAACTGGCGCGTATACGTGGACGGCGCGGACGGTGATGCCGAGCGTGACGCTGCCCTGCCACAACTCGATGTTCCGCAGTGTGCCACCCCAGAAGCACGGCGTAGGCGCGGATAACATCTTCCGCGAGTCGGCGCGGGCGTTCCCCAGCTTGATCGACATCGCCGCGAGCGCGGGTAAACACAACTGCATGTTCAATAGTTGGGAACAACTGCGCGACCTGAGCAACCCCGGCAGCCTGAAGGTCACTTACACCCGTAACGCCGACTACGGCCTCGACAACGACACGGACATCGCCAAGCTGGCGGCGGATTATCTGACGACCGAGAAGCCGGATTACTGCTTCCTGTATTTGGGGGACATCGACATCAACGGGCATATGTTCGGCTGGATGTCGCCGGAGCAGATCGCGGCGATAGAAACCAACGACTCGGCGGTCGGCCTCGTCCTCGACCGTTTGCAGGCTGCCGGTATCCGCGACCAGTACACCATTCAGGTACAGGCTGACCACGGTGGACACAACACCGACCACGGCACGGATATGCCGGAGGATATGACGATCCCGTGGATCATCAACGGCCCGACGATCAAGCAGGGGTATCCACTTCCGTCGCAAGTGAGCATCATGGACACAGCAGTGACGCTGGCGCACCTGCTGGGGTTGGAGATTCCGGCGCTGTGGGAGGGTAAGGTCGTCAGCGAGGCGTTCGCGTAAGACGAATACCATTTAACGCAAAGGCGCGAAGACACAAAGGACGCAAAGGGTTTTATATCGGTTCAATGTAGGGAGGAGACGAGCCTCCTCCGCATCGTTATTCACCGTCGATTTAAGGTGTTACCACTTCACGCGGTACCAATATTGATAGACCTCGTGGAAGCCGAGCTTCTCGTAGAGGTACATGGCTGGCGTGTTGCTCATCGTCACCTGCAAGTAGGCGTATCCCGCGCCGTTGGCCTTCCCCCAATTGAGCAAGTACAGCATAAGCTGATGCCCGTAACCTTTCTGGCGCAGCGTTGGCTCGGTCACGATGTCGAACAGGCCGAGGAAGCCGCGTTCGATGATGCCGAGGCCAACAGCCGCGACCTGCCCTTCAAGGTACACGGCAGCAAAGCACTTTTGGGGGGCGATGTGCTGCATCATGTGGCGCATGACTGGCATGTAGCGTTCCTGCACGTTGTTCAACTTGAAGTAAGCGTTGAGCCACTGCTCGTTGGCATCGGCAACCAGTGTGACACGGCCTTCGTTTGGCTTATCAAGCTGGTCAAGCGCCAGCAGTTGGACGCTCGCGCCGGGTTCTTCGCGGTAGCCACGTGCGGCGAGTGCGGTATCAAGGTCGCGCGGCTCGGTGAGCGAGGTCATCTTAAAGACGGTCGGCTGCTTACGCACGGCGTACATCGACTCGCAGTAGGCGATCTTGCGTTCCGCGCCGGTGGTTGAGGGGTACAAGGGGTTGACCGAGTTGGCGCGTTTGGTATAGCCGTCGGCGAAGCGCATCACCCAGCCATCCACATACGCGGTTTCGAGCGCGGGTAAGGCGTTCAGCGAGAGTTCTTCCAGATGGCGGATGAGCGGTTCGGAAAACCCGCGCCACGACTTCGACGCTTCATCCACCGTTGGGGGTTCAGCCTGAGTGGAAGGGAAAGAATTCAATAATGCCATGGTGAGTGCCTCGGCGACCATATTACGAACTACCTATCAATATACATGAAAACAGGCTGTCTGCCTGTGAATTTTCTGTAAACCATGTGCGAATTTCGTACAGGAAAGTTAGGAAACTGCAACACGCCGGAGATACCATGCCTGCACGTCGATGCTTTCGGCATAGTGGAGTAAGGGGGCAGTATCCGGCAGGGTGATGCCCGAAGCCTGCGCCATTGTATTCAGCCTGATTTCGGCAGTAGCGGGTTGTAGAGGCCACGGCTCATGAGCAATATCGCCCTGATAAATACCCCCACGCGCATCGGCGGCGTACAGGCAGTAGCGTTCAGTCAGCCAGTGTTCGAGCGTACCGGCTTGTGAGTGGAATACTGTGCCGGAGGGTTGGTAGCACCCGTCGAAGCTGGCGGGACGGGCATGGCGGTGAGTTCGGTGGGCGTGATACGTCACCTGCTGGTCGGCGAGGGTCAAGCCCATCTTGGCGTTGTAGTAGGGCAAGTGGAAAGCCATCCGCGCACCCTGAACGGCGAGGCGGCTGGACGCATCGAGGCTGAAGAACCAGACACCCGGCTTGCCACCTTTTGGCAGCACGTAGGTGCGGACGTTGAGTTCGCAAAACTCGCGGGTGGTGGGGAACGGCTGCATATAGCGGAAGCGCACGCGGCTCATGTAGAACGGTACCACGCCCACCCATGCCTGACCATCGAAGGTATCGACCTCCAGCGTGGGCGGGATGAGCGGGCGCAGCACGTCCGGCGGCACGGGCCAATGGGCGAACAGGAGCTTGCTCCACGTCTGCCGCATGACCCAACGGTTCGGTGAAGGTACAATCGAAACTGTAGCCATTGACCTACTTCCTTTTAGCCATGCCAAGTCGCAGTGACATCAAACTCAATAAGCTCTTTTTTAGAGTTTCGCTTACGAAGCGCAATACATTTTATCGATTGGAAACCAAGTGTTTTAAGCATCGCAGCATATAGCTGTTCAACAGGCAGAAGTACTTTATAGAATGTAGAGTTTCCTACAATGTAATGTATTTCTCCTCCCGGTGCGAGCATAGATCGTAATCCTTTGAAATGCATCCACATATCATCAAAATATTTAGCCACATAATTTGCGAGGATGCGACCATTTTTGTTGTCATTATGGGTCATGTTATCCCGTACCGCACTCAGCAGATCGCTCTCAAAATGATCTGATTCATGCTGCCATTCATTGAGTCTGCTGGTGGCTATACCCCATGTTCCACCGATGCTTAACCAGTCTAATTCCCCTGCATCTCTGCTTTTCTCTAGAAATCCCAGCCAATACATATAAGGCCGAAGTTCACGTATATACGACATTCGATTTGCATAGGGAGGAGACGTAATCACACGATGAAATAACCCATTTGTGGCCGCTGAGGGGTTACGCGCGTCGCCAAGAATAACGGTTCCTGTCCCTGTTGGATTCTCTGCCGCCCCCAAAAGTACAAATTCCACATCCTCTGCATAGCTGCTGCACATATCAACGTCTAACAACAACGGTATCCGGTCACTATCCTTGAAAGACATTGATTGGTGATTAAAAGCAGCATTCGAAAGGGCGATGAGCGTACGGCAGAAAGCAACAAGCAAAATAGTGCGCTGTTGAGAATCCACTTGGGTTACTTCATCAATTGCAGCCCGCAACTGGCAAAGAAATATGAGCGCATTTTCTGACCACCATCGTTCGATATTGTGAATAGGCGGACGCGGTACACCTTGAATTCCCCCCTTTTTTACGATCTCTAGCGCACGTATTGAAGCGAAACGAGAAGCCGCGATTATTTCCGGGGAATAGTATGCTGTTTTTGCCTGACCGAGCCATATTAGGAAAGGGTTGATGTCTGTGGTGACACCCTCATGACCATGATATGCAGCACTTAATGCTGTTGTAGCGGTTCCGCAAAATGGATCAAAAATGCGTATCGAGCCATCATATTTGTTGATTAGCTCTTCGACAATTTTTACCGAGTATGCAGGCGTTAGGCGAAGCCAACCGTGCCTCCCTGAACGCACATTATACTTATGTGTATAATCCGCTCGCTGACTAAGCTGCTTACGCGCTGTAACCATCAGGTTGTCTCCGGCGAAAGTAATCCACGAAGTACTTTGTCAATTTCTATTCTTAGTCGTTCACTATTGCGTTGAAAAAAAGCGCCGAGGTCGTAGCCAACAACATCTTTCATAAAATCATAGGTGGAAGCAACGGGATTGTTTAAACCAACATTTCCCGTTAAAACAGCCCATTTTGCCGTGCGATAACGCAGCAAAACGTCGCTATCAATCTGATTAGATAATATTGCCGCACAGGGTAAATAGGCTTTGGTATAGGCTGTGGCTGCGTTAGCTATATCCGCATTTTGACGCTTCGAGTCTTTGCTCTTATATCCTTGGCGAACCTCAAAGACTACCCCCGTTAGCGTTTCAAAAACCCTTTCATCGACACCCACAATAGAGGCTGATTTCGCCATCCAATCATGAACGCGCTGACGAGCGGCGGTATGTTTTATTGCTTCCAATGGAATCCGACCATCCAAGTATAAGGTGCGATTCTTGCCATCTAAAGTTGGTATTTCATAAGACCAAAGCACATCGGAATCGGATAAATCCAAGGTGTCTTTAATAATTCGTCTAAACAGGGCTTCGCAACCAATTCCTATTTGTCTGTAAACACTCGTCATACCACCGGCAGCCTTATGAGCTGCATACATCAGAGGATTATCGAGACCAAACCAATTGTAGAATGGATCACTTTGATAAAGGGTTTGAAACTGGCTAAGACTGAGGCCTCCTCCTTTAGTACCTTGACCAAATTTGGGCCGGTAATGAGTACAAACAAGAATAGGATCTATGACTGTTTTCAAGTATGCGGCATCACTAACATTCACAAGAATGACCCGACTTCCACTATATCAAAACTGAATAGATAGGCACTCCAATATGAGTTTAATTTGCCCACAATACTGCCCGTATCTGTCAATCAGTGCTGCTTGATAGCGATAATATGCTTTTAGTAAACGCCTTAGCTGCATGTGATCTTAGTCGGCTGCTTGGATTCGGCCCAACGGCGGTTAAATTCCTCGACATATTGCAGCGCGAGATCCGGGTCGGTGATGATGAGCATGTTCTCGTCGTTAGAGTCCCGCGCACCGGTCGAGAAATTGAACGACCCCATAACCACCGTTTTGTCATCAATGATAAACACCTTATGGTGCATCACGAACGGGTTGCCGTCCTGCCGCATGGCGAGGCCGGAACACAGCAGCGGACGTAATTCACTGGTGCGGGTTTCGCTGCCCGTGGTTTCGAAAATGCCGTTGATGACAACCCCCTGCTGGGCTTTCTGCTGCATCACCCCGGCGATGTCGTCCAGCGTGAACGAGAAGGCCATGAAGCGGATGGAGGTGGTCGCACCGCTGAGGGCAACGGCCAACGCCGCGACGACACGATCTTCCGGCGCGAACAGCACCTGAACCGCCGCGCCATCCTGCGTGAAGCTGGCAAAGGGCGTGTTCGAGGGTTTGGACGCACCAAACAGCTTCTGCTCGAACATCTTATTAAATTCGTTCTGGTAATCCTGCACCATCTTCTGCGAGCGGAAGATGAGCATGTTGTTATTGTTACGGTAGGTGTCGTTGATGGTGTAGTTATACGATCCTGTGATGACGCTGGTGCTGTCGAGGATCATAAACTTGTTGTGCATCAAGGCGCTGCGGTTATCGTCGATCACCGGAATGCCGACGGCCGTGAGCTGACCGAGGGTGGTATCGTTACTGCCGATGCCGTGTTCGTCATCCGTCACTACCCGCACGATTACGCCGCGCTGATGGGCAGCGAGAACGGCGGCAGTGATCGTCGCATTATTGAACTCAAAGGCTGCAATATCGAGGGTACGCTGCACCTGATTGAGCGCATCCGCTACCTGCGTATCAATACCACCGACGTAATTGGCACGGTTGCCGCTGCCGGTCGGTGCGGTAAAGAACACCTGCCAGAAGCCTTTTTGTGCGCCGAAGCCCTGTTCTAATGGTGTGCGCCCTACCGGAACAACCGGAGTGATGGTCGGGAACACAGGCAGGGTAGCCGGTACTCGCGTCGGGCGAACGGTGGCAGTCGGCACTTCGGGCAGCGTGTTGGGCTGCGTCGGCACGGCCATTACCTGTGTCGCGACTTCGGGCAGCGTATTCGGCTGCGTGGGTCGAACGTCTAAGGTTGAGGGGTCGCAGCCCACCAGCACCACAAGCAGCAACGTACCCGCCACACCGAGGCGCAAACCGGACAAAAAATTCTCACGTTGATCGAACATGGATTAGCTCTCCTGTGGCGGCTGCTCTGGAAATTCGGGTAGGTCTTCGGGCTGCGGTGGAACGGTGAGGTTCGGCACGACCGATTCCATCGACGGTGTGATGACCGCACCGGGTTCAGCCGTAGGGGTGTGGGGTGTTTCGGTATTCGCGGGTGATTCGGGTGGTGGCTCGGCGGCTTCGGGCGCATCGGCTGGCACTAAGCCCTCAATCAGCGGCTCGATCACTGGTGGATGTTCACTCACCACCGGAATGTGGCTATCGGGCAGGGGTAAATCGGCTTCCGGTGTAAGTGCGGTCGGTGGCTCCAGTTCGGCGGCCTGCGCGCTGATCGTGACTTCGGGCGCGGGCTTGGGGATGTCGGTCGGTTTGAGCAGACCCAGCAGTTCACCGATGGCTTCATCGTTGGAGAGGACGGCTTGATGCTTGAGGAAGCCGTTTTCGCCTTCGGGCAAGAGTTTATAACCGGCGGCTTCGGCGGTACTGATGATGTCGGCCATCATGGTCAGGTGCTGGCTGGGCATCGTTTTGCGTTTGCCGACACAGTAATTGATGGCGACCAGCAAACCTCGCAATTTTGCCGAGAGATCATCAAAAAGATCATCGGGTAGGTTTTTCCCTGCTAATTCGTCTAAGCGGGATTCGCCCCAATTGAGGAGGAGGCTGGCTTCTTCGTCACGCAGTTCGCTGCGGACGGTATCACTTTCATAAAGTTGGTTGATGGCGCGTTCGGCTTGTGCGTTTGACATGATGTGTACCTTGTTATGAGTGATCGGAAAAGCCGCCTAGAGACAGCAGCCCTTCCGGTTTAATGGATCAGGGAGTTAATGGCTATTCAACCGCCCCACGATTTTTAAGTAAGCTGATCATCTGCGGCTCATTGGCCTCCACCGCTTTCTTCAGCGGTGTCTTGCCTTCATAGTTTAACGCTTGTACGTCAGTTGCGCCGTGTTCCAAGAGCCATTCGAGCATTTTCACCGAGCGGCTCATGATGGCGGCGTGTACGGCATCGTTGAATCCTTCGCGGCAGCCGTTGGTGTAGAGGAGTTCAGTCACGGCGGTATCACCACTCAGCGCGGCGTGGAACAGAATGGGGATGCGATGTGCGCCATGCCCGTTCGCCAGCGTGGGGTCAGCCTGTAGGAAGGCGGCAGCATCCGCCGTGCGACCGAGCATCGCAGCCGCGAAGATTGTCAGCGGTGCGCCCTGCGCGAGCAGATATTCGGCGATGCGACGGCTGCCCACGTGGGCAGCCGCACCCAAGCCATCCTCATAGTCGCCCTCGCCCCATTGATGCCGTGCTTGCAAGAGAGCAGGCTGTTCAGCCAGCATCGACTGCACTTTGTCGGCGTTAAAGTGCGCGGCGATCACAAATTCGCGGATGATTTCGGGTGTCAGTTCTGCGTCTGGCATCGTTTCATCTCCACAGGTCTTGGAACGGGTTAAGAGTTTAATTCACGAAGCGATATTTAATCAGCGTCCACAGGGCAATCGGCGCGTCCGTCCATTTGATCTTCTTGCCCTCGTTCCATTCGCGCCCGTTGTAGGAGATCGGCACTTCGTAAATACGGATGCCCTTCTTGAGGACTTTGGCAGTGATTTCTGGCTCGAACTCGAAGCGGCGCGACCGGATCAACATGCCCTGCACCACTTCGGCGCGGAACACTTTGTAGCAGGTTTCCATATCGCTGAGAATGGCGTTATAGAGGATGTTGGTGGCTAAGGTCAGCCCACGGTTGGCGACCATGTTCCAGAAGTTCATGGCTTTACGTGGCCCACCGAGAAAGCGCGAGCCGTAGACGACGGTGGCGATACCTTCCTCAATCGGTTTAAGCAGCGTGGGGTATTCACGCGGGTCGTATTCAAAGTCGGCATCTTGAATGAGGAACACATCCGATGTAGCCTTGCTAAAGCCCGTGACCACCGCAGCACCTTTACCCTGATTGTGATCGTGGTAGTAGATGCGGACGTTCGGGCGATTTTCCGCCTCAATGTCCGCCAGAATGGCGCGTGTGCCGTCGGTTGAGCCGTCGTCTACGATGATGATTTCGTCCGCAATCCCGACCGCCTCGACACGCTTCAGCACCTCTTCTATCGAGTGAACTTCATTAAAGCAGGGGATCACTACGCTGAGGGTGAGATTCGGGTTGACCGTGCGGTCAGTTACCGGATGATGAAATGTTTGCATAGCGCCGCATCCTTACAGGTTCAGGCCGTTCATTAATCACGCTATGATTGTACATCATGTGCTAAAGGGCAATAGTTAACCCCCGTGACGCTGCCTCCTATAACCACTGATTTACCACTGATACCGAAGTCCTCTGCGCGGAAAACCAATTATGGATATACTTAGGGCATATTATGATGATACGCTGCCAACACGCCCTAAACGGAGGCACTGATGAACAAAAAACGAGCGAGCGTCTTCAGCCTTATCCTACTGGTTGTCGTGCTGGTTTTCAGTTCGACATTCAGCGCGATACAAGCGCAGGATTTCGGTACTAACTGGTCGGCAACCTTTTTCCCGACGAATAACTTAACGGGGACGGGTGTTCCGGTCAGCAATATTCAGGGGCTTAACTTCAACTGGGGAACGGGACAGCCGGTCATCAACGGTGTGGCTGTGCCGGGCATTCCGGCGGATAACTTCTCGGCACGTTTTACCTCGGTGCAAACCTTCTTAGGCGGCACGTACACCTTCACCGCCGTTTCGGACGATGGTATGCGTGTGTATGTCGATGGGGCGCTGCTGCTCGATAAGTTCATCGGGCGCGTGGCGACCACCGACACGTTCAGCGCACAGTTGACGGCGGGGCCGCACACGCTGACGGTTGAATACTTTGAAGGTATCGACCAAGCCCTTATCCAACTCCAGTGGGGTTTAACAGGCGGGATTGTCACGGCTGGCCCATCGCCGACACCCGGCCCGACGAACACCCCAGCGCCCACCAGCTTACCGGCTATTCCCTCCGGTGCGCTGACGGCCACCGTCATTCGTGCGCCTGTCCTGAACGTGCGCGGCGGTCCATCGGCGTTCGCTGACCGCATCGGCAGCGTCCTGCGCGGGCAGACCTACCAAGTGGTCGGGCGGGATGAAAATGCACGCTGGTTCCTGCTGCAACTGAGCGGCAAGCAGGGTTGGGCGCTCGGTTACTATCTGTACTTCAACACCAACGAATTTAACGCGCCGGTCGTCAGCGACTTCGTGCTGGGTGGCAATCCGGCAGCGGTCAGCGGGGTAGTCGCGCAGTCGGTCGGTACGCTGCGTTTGCGGGCAGCGCCGGATGTGCGCTCGCAGCAAATCGGGCGTGTGACGTGGGGCGGCGCGGTGGCGGTCATCGGTCGTACGGGGCTGGGCGACTGGTATCAGGTCATCTGGAAGGGTACAACCGGTTGGGTGGCTTCGGCGTGGGTGCGCGTGGTTGAAGGCGACATCAACAGCGTACCGATTGTGCAATAAGCGGTACATTGAACCAAGCTGAGACGATAGACAGCGCGGGTATTCAAGCGAATGCCCGCGCTGTTTTTGTGAGTATTGCCGAATGAGCATCCCCTAAGCCTTGTTCGCCCAAACCCCTAATATCTTTTACAATCGATTTGATCTTCATTAAAATAGATATGAAATGGCTTCACAGCTTGATCTTCTATTCAAGTAATTGAAGGGACTAACGATGATTGCCCGACAACCACCTTCTATTACCGTCCGAACGACGATTGGTGACGATCATCGCCTCTCGATTGACATCCCACTTCCACCCGATATGCCGACCGGACAAGTTGAAGTCGAACTTGTTTTACATCCGACGACCAGCTCGTTAGGCGAGGCTGTCAATCATACCTTAGAAGCGGCTCGTGAAAAAATGCGTAGTAAGGGGCGTTTAAGTCGCTGGCATACAGGCGAGACAACTGCCGCGATGGATGATGAAGCACTCTGGGGTTTGGTACAACTCTCACCGGAAGCACCCCCTTCCGAGCAGCTTATCAACGAAGAACGAGGGTTGTATTGACCACTTATTATATCGACACAAGTGGGCTTGCTAAATACTACATTCCCGAAGTTGGGACGAGTTGGGTGCGGACGCTCATCCGACCTTCAACAAATGCGGTTGTTGTTTTTTCGGACGCAACCGTGGTTGAGATGTATTCACTGATTAACCGGCGACATAAGATGGGGCATCTGACCTCGGCAATGGTGAATGCTCTGCAACCTGCGGTACTCAGCCATATCAGCACCCGTTATTTAGTCGAACCCATCGATTCGACCACATTTGTTCAAGCGAGAACGTTAGTGGCAAAGCACGATTTGCGAACACTTGACGCTTTGCAACTGTCTGCGGCAATCAGTGCGGCTCATACTTTAAATGAAGTTTTAACATTTATTTCGGCAGATGTGCATCTTTTAGCGGCTGCCCAAGCTGAAGGATTTATTGTTGATAACCCCAATAATCATCCATAGATGATCGGGATAGAGTTAACCTATAACCTCCATTATTGATAGGTGAAATGTCATGCCAACCGAACTCCCTTTCGAAGCGGTGACTGCACTGGTAAATGGCTATCACGGAAAACCGGGTGACATCCTCGGCCCGCATGTTGGCGAGGACGGCAAAACGACCATTCGCGCCATGCGCCCGAATGCCAGCAGCCTGTCACTGGTCAAAATCGGCAGTGACGAGAAAATCGGCATGGTGCGCGTCCGCGACGAGGGCTTGTTCGAGGCAGCGGTCAATGGCGAGTGGAAGCCGGGAACCTACCAGTTCGAATCGACCACCTTTAACGGGCATGAAGAAATCCTCGGCGATCCTTATGGTTTCCCCTCACAATTGACCGAATATGATGTTTACCTGCTGCGCGAAGGCAAGCACCTCTACAGCTACGAGAAGTTCGGCGCACACTTGATGACGATTGACGGCGTGGCGGGGGTTCACTTCGCGGTGTGGGCACCGAACGCGCTGCGAGTGAGCGTGATCGGCGGCTTCAACGAATGGGACTCGCGTGTACACCCGATGCAGCCAGTCCTCGACAGCGGCATCTGGGAGCTGTTCATCCCCCACCTCGGCGAAGGGGCCATTTACCGCTACCACATTAAGAGCCGCTTTAACGATTTCCAAATCGAGAAGTCCGATCCCTACGGTTTTTATGCCGAAAAGCGCCCGAACAACGCCTCGGTTGTGGCGGAAATTAAAGGCTACGAGTGGCAGGACAGCGCGTGGATGGACAAGCGGGCAGGGCGTGACCACCTGAACTCGCCAATGGCAATTTATGAAGTCCATCCCGGTTCGTGGCGGCGGAAGGAAGAAAACCGCTTCATGACCTACCGCGAACTGGCGGATGAACTGGTCGGTTACGTCAAGGATATGGGCTACACCCACGTTGAGCTGATGGGGTTGATGGAACACCCGGACGACGCTTCTTGGGGCTACCTCGTCACAGGTTATTACGCGCCAACCAGCCGCTTTGGGCCGCCAAAGGATTTCATGTACTTTGTGGATACCTGTCACCAGAACGGCATCGGGGTGATCCTCGATTGGGTTCCGGCGCACTTCCCCAAAGACGGTCACGGGCTGAATTACTTCGACGGGACGCACCTCTACGAGCATGATAACCCGATGCAGCGGGAACATCCCGATTGGGGGACGCTGATTTTCAACTACGGGCGCAATGAAGTGCGGAACTTCCTCATCAGCAGCGCCTTGTTCTGGCTCAAGGAGTATCACTGCGATGGGCTGCGGGTAGACGCGGTGACGAGCATGATCCGCCTCGACTTTTCGCGGGAGCATGGGCAGTGGGTGCCGAATAAGTACGGCGGGCCGGAAAACCTTGAGGCGATTGAGTTCGTGCGTGAGGTCAACACCGTCATCCATGCCGAGTCGCCCGGCGCGATGACGATTGCCGAGGAAAGTACGTCGTGGCCGATGGTGTCGCGTCCGGTGTACGTCGGCGGCTTGGGCTTCACCTTCAAGTGGGATATGGGCTGGATGCACGACACGCTGAAGTACATCAAGCTCGACCCGATTTACCGTCGTTACAACCACACGCTGATTACGTTCAGCATGTTCTACGCCTTCAACGAGAACTACGTGCTGGCACTCTCGCATGATGAGGTGGTGCATCTTAAAGGTTCGCTGATGACGAAATCCTCCGGCGACTGGTGGCAGAAGTTCGCGACCGTACGTTTGGTCTTCGGCTACCAGTACACCCACAGCGGCAAGAAGCTCAACTTCATGGGGCAGGAGTTCGGGCAGTGGAACGAGTGGAGCGAACGGCGCGGCCTCGATTGGGAGTTGCTGCAACTGCCCACGCATCAGGGGATGCTCAATTGGATGCGCGACTTGAACCACTTTTACACCAGCCAACCGGCGATGTACGAACGCGACCTCGATTGGCAGGGCTACCAGTGGATTGATGCCAATGATGCTGACCAAAGCACCTTCACCTACATGCGCTTCGCCAAAGATAAGAGCGATTTCGTCGTCATCGCCATCAACTTTACGCCCGTGCCGCGCCACAACTATCGGCTGGGCGTACCCACCGAGGGCTACTATAAAGAAGTGCTGAACAGCGATGCCAGTGTTTATGGTGGCGCAAATGTGGGCAACCACGGCGGTGTCGCCAGTAAGCCGGAAGCGTGGCGCGAGTGGCCGCACAGCCTTGATGTGACCGTGCCGCCGCTGGGCATGGTAATCCTCAAGCTCGAAGCCCCACCGAAGCCGGAGAAAGTCGTGGAGGCGGTCGCCAGCGTCACGCCATCTGTCACCCCGCCCAAAGAGGAAAAGCCCGAAAGCCTCGTGAATGTGGAACAGGCGGCTGAGGAAACAGTAGGGGATTAAGTGTAACCCACTTATAATGGACAAAATATGAAACGAAGTGCAAGGGTGTAGCCATGTTTGACATGCCAACCACAAAGGTGCTGACCGAAGCCGATTTACTCCGGTTAGGCACACAGGGGCAGCGTTTTGAAGTCATCGACGGAGAGATTATCGAAATGATGCCTGTTGGCGTTCTGTATTCAGATATTGCCGGAAATACCTACGACACGCTCAAGCCTTTTGCCCGCGCCAACAAACTCGGCGAAGTCCGTATGGACAGCCTCATCTTTGTCCTGCATGTCGATGCCGAACGAGGTATCCGTAAAACGCGGATACCGGATGTGTCATTTGTACGGCGGGGACGCTTGCCTAAAGGTTTTGACCGTTCGCGACCTTTCCCCGGTGCGCCCGATTTAGCTGTTGAAGTGGTTTCGCCGGATGAAGGTGCGGACGAGTTACTCGCTAAAATCCGTGATTACTTCGCTTACGGTACAGATGAAGTATGGGTACTCTACTCCGAGCAGCAAGAATTACACCAATACATTCGGGGTGAGAAAGCCAGTCATATTTTTACAGCAGAAGATACGTTTACAAGCATCTTATTTCCCGGCCTCGATATTAAGATCGGCGATCTGTTTATCGTGCCGGAAGCCGACGCATAATAGAACGGCGTAGACGATCCAACACGGGTCGTCTGCGCCCATACTCTTCTAAAATTTACTTCTTCTTTTTCTCGCCGGATTTGCCGGTGGATTTGGACGTGCCGCCCCCGCCGGAAGTGGTTTTCGTGCCTGCGGTTTGCCCGCCCGTAGACTTGCCACTTTCGCCGGATTTCTTATCGTCTGCCATCGCTGCTGCCTCCTGATTGACTGCGGATAGCGCGATTGTAACACTGAGTCCGAGGCATGGGGAAACGGCGGCTTAAAATGGGATGAGGTGTTATTGCAGAGCCATTTCTTTGTGCGGTACACTTCGGCGGTACACGAATCGTGTTTTCTCGACTACAATAAAGATCATTATGCGGCTGGCTGGGTGCATAACCCGCCATGTTGGTTGACGAGGTATTTCATGGCAACACTGAAAAAGGAAACTCTGCTGGAATGGTATCGGCAGATGGTTCTCATTCGCTTGTTCGAAACACGCTGCGACGAACTCTACCGTGAGAAGAAAATCACTGGCGTGTATCTGCATCTGTACAGCGGTCATGAGGCCGTCGGCGTGGGCGCAAATGCCGCGCTGAAGCCGAGCGACCACATCATCACCGCTTACCGCGATCACGGTATCGCCATCGCTCGCGGCGTGGATACCAAGCCGATCATGGCGGAAATGATGGGCAAAAAGACCGGCACGAGCGGCGGCAAGGGCGGGTCGATGCACATCGCCTCACGCGAGCATAACTTCTGGGGCGGTTATGCCATCGTCGGTGGGCATCTGCCGCTGGCGACCGGCATGGGCTTGGCCTGCCGTTACAACGATACCGACCAAGTGGTGATCTCGTTCATCGGCGACGCAGCCACCAACAACGGTTACTTTCACGAAGCGCTGAACATGGCGCAGATTTGGGACTTACCAGTCGTCTGGATTATTGAAAACAATCTGGTCGGTATGGGAACCCGTATCGAAGACTCCAGCGGTCAGGTTGAACTCCACAAACGCGCCATTGCCTACGGTATGAAGGATGGCGGTCGCGTGGACGGTCAGGACGTAGTTGAGGTTCACCGCGTCGTCAGCGAAGCGGTCGCTTATGCCCGCAAGACTGGCCCGGTGCTGATCGAAGCCATGACCTACCGCTACAAGGGACACGGTGTTTCGGACAAGACTTATGACAAGCGTATGGCGGACGAACTCAAGGAATGGGTGGACAACAAAGACCCGATTATCGTTCTGCGCCGCACACTTGAGAGCAAATATAAAGGCATCGCTAAAGAGTTGGATGCCATTGACAAGGACGCATCAGCCAATGTGGACGAAGCCACACAGTACGCGCTGGACAGCGCCGAGCCGACCTACGAAGACTTGATTAACAACGTATACGTATAGCTTTTAACGGTTAGCGACTGGCTTTTGAGCTAAAGACAAGCAGCTACAGACTAACGACTAGGATTAACAATGGCAGAACGAAATCGACCGATGCGCGAGGCGTTACGGATGGCGCTTCGCGAAGAAATGCTTCGTGACGAAAAAGTATTCGTAATGGGTGAAGAAGTGGGTATCTGGAACGGCACCCACCGCGTCACACAGGGTTTGCTGGAAGAATTCGGCCCCAAGCGTATTAAAGACACACCGATCACCGAAATGGCGATTGCTGGCGCGGCAGTCGGCGCGGCCATGATGGGCTTGCGTCCGGTCGCCGAAATGATGACTATCAACTTCGCCTTCTTGGCGCTGGATGCCATCATCAACCACGCGGCGAAAATTCACTATATGTTCGACGGCCAATTTAAAGTGCCGTTGGTTATTCGTGCCGCGACTGGCTGGGGCGACCAAGCCACCGCCACCCACTCGCACACACCGGAACCGATCTTCGCGCACTTCCCCGGTTTGTACGTCGGCTGCCCTTCGACCCCGCGTGATGCGAAGGGTATGTTGAAGGCCGCCATTCGGGACGACAACCCGGTGCTGTTCACCGAGTTTATCTCGCTGTATCCCAAGCCGGGACCCGTGCCGGACGATGAAGATTTTGTCCTGCCGATTGGCAAGGCCGACATCAAGCGCGAAGGCAAGCATGTCACCATCGTCACCTTCGGCAGCGGTATCACATGGTCGATGCACGCGGCGGATGAACTGGCGAAAGACGGCGTGGAATGCGAAGTGGTTGACATGCGCTGGCTGCGCCCGTTGGACATGGAAACCGTATTCAACAGCTTTAAGAAAACCAACCGCTGCGTCGTGGTCGAAGAATCGCTGCCGCACTTCAGCTTCGGCAGTGAAATCGCAGCGCAAATTCAGGACAAGATGTTTGACTACATGGATGCGCCCGTCAAGCGGGTGAGCGCGATGGACGTGCCGCTGCCTTACGCCCGTGACATCGAACTGATGGCACTTCCCAGCACCGAAAAAGTTATCGCAGCGGTGAAAGAGGTACTCTAAATGAGTCAGATTACTGCGTCAATGGATGGGACACTGCTTAACTGGCTGAAGAACGTCGGTGACAGTGTTAATCAGGGTGATGTGATCGCCGAAGTCGAAGCGGATAAGGCGACAGTCGAAATCGAAGCGACCGAGTCGGGTGTGATTAGCGCCGTGAGCGCCCAACCCGGCGATGAAATCAAAACTGGTCAGGCTATCGGCACGATTGGCGAAGGTGGGGGAGCCGCCGCGCCAGCCAAGCAAGCCGAGGCTGCCGCGCCGAAGCAAGAGCAAACTCCCGCGCCGGAACAAGCGTCACCGGAAGCGGAATATGTCGACGAAGAGATCGCTAAAGAAGGGCAAAAAGCCCCTGCCAAGCAGTCGCCCGTGCTGGCAGCAACCCCCGGCGCACCGGCTGGGAACGCCGCCCGTACCAACGGCGCACCTGCCTCTAACGGCAGCACAACCGACGACGGACGCATCAAGGCTTCACCGGTTGCCCGCAAGATCGCCGAAGAAAAGGGTATTGATCTCGCTCAGGTCAGCGGCACCGGCCCTAATGGGCGCATCACCAAAGAAGATGTGGAAGGGTTTACACCATCCGCCGCGCCAACCAAGCAAGCCGAGGCCGCGCCTGCCGCTGCCAGCGGTGGCTTGAGCGCACCCGCTGCCCGCAAGCTGCCCGCCGAAGGGCCGGATGTCGAGTACATCGACCTGACGACCATGCGGAAGCGCATCGCCGCTGTGACGGTGGAAAGCAAGCAGTGGATACCCCACTTCTATGTCACCACCGAGATTGATGTCGAGCCTCTGCTGGCGCTCCGCAAGCAGATCAACGAAGGTTTGCCGGAAGAGAGCAAGATCAGTGTGAACGACATGGTGGTGAAGGCGACCGCCCTCACGCTGCGCCAGTACCCGAACCTGAACACCCACTACTATGGTGACCGTTTCGTGCGCCACAAGCGCATCAACATCGGTATCGCGGTGGCCTTGCCGAAGGGCGGCCTGATTAACGTGGTCGCGCAGGATGCCGACAAGGTGTCGTTGGGGACGATGGCGGCCAAGAACAAAGAGATGTTCGCCCGTGCGCGTGAAGGCAAGATCAAGCCGGAAGATATTACCGGCGCGACCTTCACCGTCAGCAACCTCGGCCCATACAACGTCGAACACTTCCTCGCGATCATCAACCCGCCGGAAGCCGGTATTCTCGCGGTCGGTACGGCGAGCAAGGTGCCGGTGGTCAAGGCCGACGGAACGCTCGGCGTGGGCAACCGCATGAAGGTCACCATCAGCGTTGACCACCGTGTCAGCGACGGTGCGGAAGGTGCACAGTACCTCCAAGCCTTCAAGACGCTGCTCGAAAACCCGATGCGGATGCTGGTGTAGTTCGTAGTTATCAGTCGTCAGTTTACAGTTGACAGTTTAAAGCGTGGTCGAGAGGCCGCGCTTTTTTGTTGCGTGTTGGCGTTTATAGACAAATTTTCCACTATAATAAGGGCGATATAGCAGTAGGAGTGAACTGATATGACATTACTCCAAGCCAAAGTTGGGATGCCGCTGGATGAGTTTATGGAAGCGGTGGAAGCCCAACCGTTTGAACTCATCAACGGCGAACGGAGAAATATATTCCCTACTGCTTTTGGACATAGTGAAGTCCTACGTCATCTCTTTGTTCTGATAGATCAGTTTGCCATAAATAGTCAGGTTGGTGAAACTTATTTCAACACGACATTTGTCATTGTAGATACCGTTGATAGGAATTGGGTCAAAGGCTCTCGTACACCCGATGTGATGTTTTTCGTAGGCAATCGCATTCCTCAATATGAGGCACAAACTTCAGACTATAACATACGTCCCCTCGCCCTCGTGCCTGACTTGGTTATTGAGGTCGTATCACCGAATGATAAGGTGAGCGAACTCGACGAGAAGATTGACGCTTATTTATTAGACGGTGTTCGCCTCATTTGGGTGATCGACCCACAGCGCCGTAAAGCGACCGTTCACGCGCCGGATATGGAACAACCACTGCACTTGAACGCCAATGGATTGTTAGACGGCGGTGATGTACTGCCCGGTTTCCGGCTGCCGCTGGTGGATGTCGTCGGGCAGCCATAATCATTTTAGGGTGTTATGTACGGGAAGCGTGGCCTCTCGACCGCGCTTTTTGATTTAGGCGCTGGCAAAGTCTCCCTCGCTAGAATACTGTTGATTGCACCTCAAAATGCAATTATGATGAGAGTAATCAATACCGTCCCTCAGTTGAGGGTTAACACACGAACTAACGCTTGAGGAGATTATCATAGCAACTTCTGCTGAATCCATTTTGGTTATCGGGCATCGCAACCCCGACATGGACGCGATTGCCTCGGCCATCGGTTACGCTTGGTTACTGGAACACATGGGTACGGACAAATATACACCCGGGCGCGTGGGGCAAGTGAACGCCCAAACCGCGTTTGCGCTGGAACACTTTAAGGTTGATGCACCGCAGTTGGTGACGGATGTTCGCAGCCGCGTGGATGACCTCGTGGAAAATATGCCGTCGCTCAACCGTGAGCAAACCCTGCTCGAAGCCTGCCAGAGCATCGCCCGCACCCGCCGCCCTGCGCCGCTGCTGGATGAAAGCCGCAAGCCCATCGGCTTGATTTCCGGCGCGGGTTTATTCGCCACGATGGCGGACGCGCTGAGTTCGACCTCGGTGCTGGCGCTGGCGAAAGAATTTGACCGTCCGGCAGAATCAGCGGTCGATACAAACACCATTGTCCTGCAAGGTGAAGAATATATTCGCGATGTGATGAACCAAGTGCTGCGATCCGATCAGGACGAGTTTATTGTGGTGGATGAGGATGGGCATTACAGCGGTCTCTGCCGCAAGTCGTACCTGCTCTCGCCCCAGCGCCGCAAGGTGGTTCTGGTTGACCACAACGAACTCGAACAAGCGGTTCCCGGTTTGGAAGAAGCGGAAGTCGTCGAAGTGCTTGACCACCACCGTTTAAGCTCCATGCCAACCGCTGTTCCCATCCGCTTCCACATTGAACCCGTGGGGAGCTGCTCAACACTCGTCACCGAACGCGCTCTTGAAGAAGAGGCTAAGTTCCCCGAAGGAATTGCCGGTTTGCTCCTTTCGGGCATCCTCTCGGACACGCTGATTTTCCGCTCGCCGACCGCAACCGAACGCGACCGCTATGCCGCGATGAAACTGGCCGTGATGGCGAAGCTGGCTGGCCCGCGTGAAGGGGAAGCCAAAGTGCTGGCGAGCATCAACGAGTACGGGCAGAAACTGCTCGCGTCCGGCGCGGGTTTGGGAATGCGCCCTGTCGAGGAAATCGTGAACTCGGACATCAAGTACTACGAGAGCAATGGTGCGAAGGTCGGCATCGCGCAGGTCGAGGTCGCGAACCTCTCCGAACTCGCCCCGCGCTTGAATGCGATTCGGGTCGCTCTTGAGGATATGGTCAAGACACAAAACCTCGCGCTCGCCCTGCTGATGGTGACGGACGTGGTGCTGGGGAACAGCCGTTTGGTCGCCGTCGGGCAGGGACGCATCATCGCGACGCTGCCTTATGCCCGTTTGGATGACGACACGCTCGATGCCCCCGGCATCATGTCCCGCAAGAAGCAGCTCTTACCGACGGTGCTGGCTGTCCTGTCGCAGTCGGTATAAGCGCTTGAATCAAGCAGCCTTACGAAATAAAAATCGCTCCAATAACGGAGCGATTTTTTATGATAAAGATCACGTCTGCTTTAACCGGGTATACAAATATCCTCGCAGGCGACCCCATCACCGTCCGCGTCGAGGCTAAAGTTACCCGCCGTCAAACAGGCCGCCGCTTGCGTACAGGTCAGTTGACCGCAAGTGAGCGCAAAGGACGGACACACAACGACGGTCGTTCCGCCGCTGATCGGTGTAACCACGACTGGATTAACACCCACTACGGGCGGTGGATTGACGACCAATTGTCCGGTCACCGGGTCAAAGCCCAAGCCGGGGTTGATCACCGCCATACCCGCCACATTGGTCATCAGCAGCGCGTAATCACTGCTCAAGGCTTCGGTACGGTTTTCCTGCTCATCCGCCACGACCAGCAGGTAACGTCCGGTGGTGGTGATGTTGATCGGGCCGATGGTAATCACCTTTTCGCCCAGCAAGTTACGACCGACACCGAGGAAGTTCGTCGGGTTGTCTATCGGGCTGATCGAGATCAACGGTGAGAGGTTGCCTTGAATTTCGGCAATTTCCACGCGGATCGATTCACCCGCCACTGCGTCGAAGCAGTAGCCCGTTACCGTCTTGCGCGGCGAAAGCTGGTCACGCACCAACTGTCCTTTGGTGATGATCTTGAGGATGTCGAATTGTTCTTTGTAGGTAAACAAGCATTCATCACCCGCAAGGTTGAAGTTGGGGATGAGCGCGGTTAAGCGGCGGCGCAAATCAGCAAACAACGTATCCGCTGCTTGTACCGCGTTCAGCGCACCCGAAACAACCCCTTCTCCCACCACACCACTCGGCGGCTGCGGATAGCCACAGGCTTCAATCCACAGGTCAATCGCGAGGCGCAGGTTCGACATCGCGGTATTGAAGTCGACGCGCAGCGGTTCGAGGGTGGGGTTAAAGGCCGCCAGAATCGGGTTCGGGATGTTGATGTCGGTCGGGCGCGGCGGGAAGTTCTGGCACGCCGCCCGTTCGCCGAGCGCGACGGTTGTCCACGTCGCCCGAATCGAGTCCAACGCCGACTGTGAGATATTGATGCGGTCGAGCATCAGTTGCAAAATGCCGATGTAATTATCGCGCGTCTCCGCCGACTGCGGCGCTTGGGACGCGGTAATGCCGTCAACCGGCAGCGAATTGATGTTCGCGCCGTTTTGAAGTTCGACATACGAGGCGATCACCCAACCGAGCGTGCCTTCAAAGTTGATCTGCAACCAGCCGTTGTTGGATGTGCGCCCGGTTACGGGGAACACACTGTACCGCAGCGGGTTGGCGAGAACTGGATAGGCGGTGCTTGGCCCTGCACGCAAGCGCAAGCCGCTTTGTGCCAGCCGACCGCTGACAGGGCTGCTTGCATCACTGGGGCCAGAACGCGGGCTTTCGAAGCCGCCATAGGGGATGCTGCGCGGATCACCAATCGGCAGCGCGGCGATGTCGCCTTGCAGCACCGTGATGACTGGTACACCAATCCACGCTTCTTGCCCCTGAAAATCTATGCGTAACCATTGGTTATCCGGGCTGCGACCGTTTGCAATCGTCGCATAACCCGCATTGACCGTACCTGCTAGCTCGGCACCGAGCGCGGGGGACATGCGTACATTCACGTTATCGCGGTTAACAACTATCTGTACACTCCCCTGTGGAATCGGCTGGGCAAATACAATACCGACCGAAAGGGCAAGTGTGGTTAAAAGAACCAGCAGCCAGAATACGACTTTACGCATAGGTCATTGCTCCTGTTACGTAGAGTAGTATAACAGCGTTTGCATTCTGAGAATAGCAACTGGGTAGGAGAAAGGTATACTCGATAGTTTGATGCAAGTCTTATTCACTAAAGTAACGATATTGCGGCTGATTTGCATGACTACCATTGATCAAACACCATGTCGTCTCCTGCGTCCCAGTCTCGTTTGAACAATCTGCATTGGCTCTCGGTAACCTTCTTCGTTTTACTCGTGCCACTGCTCCTAATTCGGTTGCCCGAAGCACCCTTCTCATGGTACGACGAAGGCTTAAACCTGAACGCGGCACAAACCCTTGCTGACGAGGGTGTCTATGGCCTGACCACTGGTGACGGCATCCGCTATGCTGACCCCGCCATTCAAACCGGCCCACCGCTCATTGCCCTCATCAGCGTCATCACGAAGCTGTTCGGCGACAGCTTATTCGCGGTGCGGCTCTCCATCGTGATTATTGGCATCATCGCGCTGGCGAGCTTATATGCGTTGGCCTACCGGTTATATGGGCGTTTTGCGGCGCTGCTCGCGGTCGTCTTCATTGTGGTACTGCCGCCGTTGGATACCACTTCAACCTTCATCATGCTCACACGCCAATTTTTGGGGGAAGTTCCAGCCGTCCTGTGCATCAGCCTCGGTTTTCACATCCTTCTGACCGCCGAAAACCGCTGGCAGCGCTGGGGAGTCGTCGGCCTCTGCTGGGGAATCGCGATTATCCTGAAGTCGCAGGTTCTGGTTGTGCTGTCGGTTTCCGTCGGGTTATGGACGGTCTACCGCTTGTTGTCGCGCAAAGAGGACGGCTTGTATTGGCTGCTGCTGGCCGCGTCGATGGTCATCCTTTATGGCTGTGATACGCTGTGGCGTACCCAGATGGCGGGCGCGGCAGTCGAGAGCAACTTAGCGATTTTGCGCGAGGGCATTCGCATTCACATCCTGCCGTTCCGCATCTACCGCAATTTGCGCGACGATGGTGTCCTGCTGCGGCTCGGAATCAGTATGCTGGCGCTCGGCGGATTATGGGCGGCGCGGCACCGTGTCCCGCGTATACCGATTATCGCTTCACCGACAACCGCCAAATTCCGCGCCGAAAACTTCATGAGCTTCTTCGTCATCCTGTGGATGATCTGGTATAGCGCGATCTCGATTGGCTGGACGCGCTACGCCTTTGTGGGTCTGATCTTCACGCTGGTGATCTTAGCGGGGGTGGTGACGGCTGTACTCAAGCACTACCGTTTTAGCCTCGGCACCCCTACCCGTGCTTTACTCGTGGGCGTGGCGCTGGTCGCAGCTTACGGGTTCAACTTGGGGGTCCTCACGAAAACGCAGGGCGACAACTTCTTCCAAATGGTGAGTGACCTCAAAACCCACATTTCGCCGACGGCACGCATCGTCTCGATGGAGTGGGCGATGGATAACTTCGTCCCGCAGCAGTTCGTGTACCCGACCACGCATACCATCAACGTCATTACCGAAAATGCTTTTATAAGGCGGAACCGCAATTACGGGTTTAACAGCTTAACCGCCTGCCCCGAATACATCTTACTCGGTTCACTCACGCTTGACCGTACCTTAATGCGCTCGGCGTTGGAACTGGCCGAACCGGATGCGGTATATGAGCATGGCATCTACCAGCTTTATACCGTCAATCCACTGCTCTTACCGGCAAGCTGCCGCGCGAAAACATCCGCATCGGCTGCGGAGTCATAATCGCTGTTCGATGGTGGTTGTGAGATAAATGGCGACGAGTCGGCTGTCCTTATGACACGTCGTCCGGCACGGGGCGGATCGGCTTGGTGTCTTCCTCATCCAGCAGCGGCTCGGTCAGCATCGTGCTCCAATTAAACACAGTCGGTTTGCGCGGCTCGGAGGATGGCTCCGGCTTGGGGCGAACGGGAGGGCGTTCCGGTGCTGCGTTCGATGGAGGTGCAATAAGCGCGGTTGGTTTTTCCGGTGTGGGTGCGGGTGGCGCAGCCGGTGTCCGGTCGGCTTCGGGCAGCGGGAGTTGAACAGCAGCCAACGCCTCAGGGGTGGCGATGCGTTCCAGCGCGGCCTTCGCGACGCGCCGTACCCCTTCAATCGGGTCACGCAATGCTCTAAGCAGCGGTTCGACTGCCCAATCGGCTTCGAACTGTCCAAGAATACTGGCCGCGTTACGCCGCACCATCCACTTTTCGCTGCGGAGTGCCGCCAGCAGCGTAATCTCCGCAGGGGCGCTTTGCAGTTTAAGCAGCGCTTCGGCAACCGCGAGACGCACACGCGCCGAGAGTTTGCGGTTGTTAAAGGTCATCAATAACGCTTCAATGGTCAGCTTTTCGCGGCTGTCGCCCAATTCTTGCGCGGCACGGATGGCTTGCTCGGTATGTCCGGCGCTCAACCGTGCGATTAAGCGTACCACGTTGCGGTTTTCGGTTGAGGGTGTGTCGGTTTCAGCGGTGCGGTTCGCAAACAGCAGTTCAAGCGTCGTCACCAACACTTCACGCACGTCAGGCTCACTTTCGCGCATGAGGGCATCTTGCAAAGCGGGGATTGCGGTCGGCGAAGCTAAGGTGCGTAAGGCAGTCGCCGCTGCCCGTCGGGTGAGCGGATTTGCATCACTAAGCATATTCATTAAGCCGCGTACATCAGCTTGTGTCTGCATACGCCAGACTTCAAAATTGAAATCTTTCACTGCCTTAACGATTTCCCCATCCTATTTTAAAGGTATTGTAACACGAATACCTTGCACTAAAATCTCAGAAGTTGATAAGTCGCATAGGAAATTAGTCTTTCCAACCGCGCAATCGCCGATCAATTGCATCAGGATTACGATTGTAAAAAGAGAGTCCTATAATCAACCAATCTTTCATCTTCACTTGACCATCTATCCACCCTGCTTCATAATAATAAATATATAGCAAATGCTTGATAGAGGAGACCTCTAACAGGATGTCTAAAATTCTCTATGTAGAAGACAATCCGCAGAATATGCGCTTGGTTCGCAAGATTCTCGTCGCTGCGGGCTACGAGGTGATCGAAGCGACCAACGGTTTAGCGGGGATTGCTTCTGCTGAACGCGACAAACCAGACCTCATTCTGATGGATGTTAACCTTCCCGATATTAACGGCCTTGAGGCCACATCGCGCTTGAAGGCCATGCCGCCGGATGTCTCCGAAATTCCGATAATTGCGCTGACCGCGAACGCCATGCACGGCGACCGTGAAAACTGCATCGCGGCGGGCTGCGACGGCTACCTTGCCAAGCCGGTGATGAAGAATGAACTGCTCAATACAGTCGCGCTGTTCTTGAAGCAAGTTTCGTCACCGAAAGCGACCAGTGAAGTGCCGTCTACCCCGAATGTACCCCTGACTAACGGCACACCGCCGGTTGCAACGGCGACACTCGAACCGCCCAAGGAAGAGCCGCATACGCCGGATGCGTCCCCGTCGAACGGTACATCAGCGGCTGCTTCCGAACCCCCGAAACAGGAACCTAACGGAATGCCGAAACCGGTCAGTAACCCGTCAAATAACAACTCATCGCAAGCTCGATAAGTTAAAAAGAGAAACAAAAAGGACATTGATGCACAATGTCCTTTTCATTTCTATCAAGGTTAGTGAACCTATCTGAAAAATTATTTTAGTATCGGACGGCATCTGCGTAGCGTGCCGTCCCTACAAAAATGCGAAATTCAAAGGCTCTGTTCTGAATTTTGATGTAGGGGCGCACTGTCTCGCGTTCGCCATGACCGCCGTTTATAATTCTTCTTGCAACTGTACCAGCTTCATCAGCGGGGCGAGCTTCTCGTCACCGGTGCCGGGGTTCAGCACCAAACCGCCGCGTTCCACATCGCTAAAATTGTAATAGGTGTTGATGTTGGCCGCGAAGCGCCGCATCACCTCGTCGCGTACGGTGTCGCCCTTTTCCGGCTGCGTAAAAATGACGAACTCGTCACCCAGCACGCCGATGAAGTCGTCATTCGTTCCGGCAGCCGTTACCGCCTCGCGCATCACCCGCGCCGTAAACGCGAAAACCTCATTCCCCGCGAGGAAGCCGTAAACCTCACAGTACGCCTTGAAACCCTTCACAATGAAGCGCAAATCGGTATAAGCGATTGCGCCCTGTTCGCGCTGCTCAAGTTCTTCTTCCACCAGCGCAGCCGTCGGCAGGCCGGTACGGTGTTCGTGCAAACTTTCCTGTGTCGCCCGCCGGATGACACTGCTAATCCGCAGGCGCAGTTCTTCCACGTCGAACGGCTTGGTCACATAATCATCCGCGCCCAGTTCTAACCCTTTGACCTTGTTGGCGCGTTCATCACGCTGGGTCAGGAATATGATGGGGATATAACGGGTCAGCGAGGTTTGGCGCAAGCGGCGGCAGGTTTCGTAACCGTCGATGTCCGGCATCATAATGTCGAGCAGGATGACCTGCGGATACTTACTCCGCGCCATCTCAATGCCCAGTTCGCCACTATCAGCGTGGAAAACCTGATAGTCTTGATCGGCGAAATACATCATCAGCATTTCGGCTAAGTCAAAATCATCTTCAATTAATAGCAGCCGAGTCTCTGGCATACTCATCAGCCTCTATCAGCGTTCATAATCAGGATAGCAAAGAGCTTATTCGTCGCCTAAAACAGCGCTCACGAGGAATTGATCCCCTAAGGAATCAGATGCGTTGCGAACAACGTCTTCCGGCGAGAGGGGCGTAGCCGCTTTATCAGCACGCAGCACATTTTTCAACGGCAGCACCGAAGCCGTTGGCGCGATATGCGAGGTGTCGATCTCTTTCAAACGTTCGAAGTATTGCAGGATGTTTGATAGCTGCCCTGCGTATAAACTGATTTCGGCATCCGTTAAATCCAGCTTCGCCAATTCAGCGATACGCCGGACTTCATCATGTGAAAGTTCCATAAGCTGCACACCTTCAAGCAAAATGTTCCGTAATGTCTACATGATAGCACACCAGCGAAAACCAAACCAAACCTAAAGGGACATATTAAAATTTCGATATAACAAAAAACCAAAAAGGCTCTAGAATGGTAAGAGAACTAAATTCTCTTGGCGCTGGCACTGCCGCCGACGTGATGCGCCCAAAGCACGAAACCTATGCCCACTCGACAACTTATTCCGCACCTCGACATTATTGCCGCCGCGCGTAAACATTACGTGCGCGAACGAAAAGCCCAGACTCCGATTGAGGCTGTACGCGCCTTAGCCAGTATGCAAAAGCGTCCGCTTCCGGTTTTGACAGGGGTTGCGACCAGCGAACAACCCGCCGTGACGTTGATCGCTCAAATCCGCGCCACCAGCAACGACACGACGCAAATCGAGGTGCTTGCTCGTGATCTAGCGGCGGTTGGTGTCGACGCGCTGGCGCTTTTTACCGACAACGGCTTAGACCCGCATGGGCTAGACGATCTGGTCGCTTTGACGCGCACCGTCAACTTGCCGGTCATCGGGCAGGATGTCATCGTCGATGAATATCAGATTGTCGAAGCCCGCGCCGCCGGAGCCTCGGCACTCGTACTTCGCACATCCGCGCTCGACAAGAACCTGCTGCGAACCCTTGTTTCGACTACCCAGCGCAACCGCATGACCGCAATTGTCGAGACGAACAGTGTTGATGAGATTATCCACGCGGTTGGCCTCAGCCCGTACGTCATCGCCATCAGCCAGATTGATGCGTGGACAGGCGCACCCGTCAAAACGCCCGCCGCCGAACTCCGCGCCCATATTCCAGCAGGCACACGGGCGATGCTGGCGGAAAGTTTGGGTACATTGGAGGAGATTCAAGCCGCCGTCAATTTACAGGTGGATGCGGTCATCGTCGAACCCGAACTGATCTTAAACGCCGTCGCCTTCGCGCAAATCCACCAGATGTTGCAGCGCTCATCATGACCGACGCACCCCAACCCACACCCGACATCGAAGGTGCGATTGGTCTCCTCAGCAGCCCTGATCCGCAGCTCCGCCAGTTCGTCGCTTACTTGTTAGGGCAGGCGGGGGATTCGCGTGCCATCGAGCCGCTGATCGACGCGCTGCAAGATGAGCATGTCGGTGTGCGCGGGGCAGCCGCCAACGCGCTGGGCAACATCGGCGATCCGGCAGCCGTACCCTATTTGATTCCATTGCTCCGCCACACGAACCCGCAGTTGGTGGTATGGGCGGCATTCGCGCTCACTCGCTTGGGTCGCGACAGTTTTGACGTGCTGGAAAACATGATGCAGGTCGATGATGTGGATGTGCGGCGCAGCACGATACTCGCCTTTCAGCAGTTGGGCGACCAGCGTGCCATCCCGCTGCTGCTAACGGTCACGCAAGACGACGCAAAGCGCTTTTCCGCCGACAGCACCCTCGGCGAGGCGGCACTGCGGGCGCTGGAACATCTCGGTTACAACGTCGGCAAACTCCCGCCATAACCCTTCCCTGAATCCCCCCTAAAGTACGGTTTGATAAATGGCACGATTCCTTAGTCTACGTTAAGATTACAGGACTTCGAGTCTTACTCCACAACTCAAGTGGTCGTTCGCCAAAATATTCTCGTGGGATGCGTTTAGTTGGGGGCCGCCTTGAAACGTCTAGTCCTATTATTGATAACCCTTTTGATGGGTATTCCGGTCGCCTTTGTCGCGATGCAAGATGTCAGCGCACCATTAGGTTTACAAATTACCGGTGTGAACGATACGGCTTACCCGACCGTGATCGTCTACGCGAACGTGTTTGATCGCGTCGGCCAGCCCGTACTCGGTTTAGGGATTGATGACTTCACCGTCGTCGGTGATCTGACCGACAATATGGAAATCGTGAAGGTTGAAAACGTCACGGACGACAGCCTTGCGTTCTCGGTCGTGCTGGCAATTGATACCAGCGGCAGTATGACCGGCTCGCCGATTGAAAACACGATCATCGCCGCGAAAAGTTTTATTAACAACATTGGCCCCAATGATCCGGTTGCCATTGTGACCTTTGATAATAATGCGCGTTTGGTTCAAGATTTCACCACCGATAAAGCCTTACTCAATCAGACGATTGACACCCTGCGTTACGGCGGCGAAACCGCACTCTATGACGGCAGCCTGCTGGCGGTCACCACGGCAGCCAACTCACCCGTGACGCGCCGCGCCGTCATCATCCTGAGCGATGGGCAGGAATACCGTGCCAGTGAATCCGCTCGTGAGGCCGCGCTTGATGAAGCGCTGCGAATCGGTGTTCCCGTTTACACAATCGGCGAGGGCTTCGGCTTTGATCGCAGCTTTATGGAAGGACTGGCTCAAGGGACGAGCGCCCAATTCTACGAGTCGCCCAACCCCGAACAACTCAACGAAATCTATAACACGCTGGCGAGCATCCTCCGCAGCCAGTACATCATCACCCTGACCAGCGATCTGCCGGGGGATGGTCAAACCTACGACTTGAATTTGGAAGTGACCAACACGGATGAAGCGACCGCATCCGCCACCTCGCCTTTCCGTGCGCGTATCTACGAACCGATTATCACGCTCAATCTGCCCACCGGGTCCATCGCCGAAGTGACCACAATCACGCCTAATGTAGCCAGCGATGATGGCATTACGTCCGCCACCTACCAGATCAACGACGGCGAAACCATCGCGATTGAAGACCCCTACGAGTTCACCATCGACCCGCTCACGCTGAGTTCCGGCGAAAATACCGTCACCTTCTCGGCGACCGATACCACTGGCGACACCACCACCACCACCGGCACCTTCCTCGTCGCGCCCAAGCCGCCAACGGTCACGATCAACGGCCTCGGTGACGGCAATGTTATAAGTACCCGTACCAACGTCGACATCACCGGCACTGCGGTTGAAGGCACCGTTCAAGGCTTGATTATCAAGGTGAACGACGCGGTGGTTGCCAGCGCCCAGAATAAGGCCAGCACCTCCATCACCCTCGACCCCGAAACGCTGCCCCCCGGCGAGAACACGTTCACGGCAATTGTCCGCGACTCGGTCGGTGGTCGTGTCGAGCAAACGCTGACCTTCACCGTTCCGGTACTGCCGCCCACCATCAGCATCAATGGCGTGACACCGGGCGAAACCATTATTGAAAACCGCACCATTGACATCGCCGTCAGCAGCCCGCAAACACCGCTGACACAGGTCGTCTATAAGATCGACGGCGTGGAAATCGCCACCCAGACCGAAGAACCCTTTACGCTGGAACTGGACGTTGAAAGCGTCGGTGTCGGCAGCCATATCCTGAGCGTCGAGGCGACCAACGAGGGCGGCGAAAGCGCCAGCGCGGATGTGGCCTTCGTCATCGCCGCGCCGACCGCTACACCCACAGCGACCTCGACAAATACCAACACACCCATTCCGCCGACCGCGACGGATACCGATGTGCCGCCGACGAACACCGCCGCGCCGCCCACCGCGACGGATACCGATGTGCCGGCAACCGCCACCAATACAAGTGCGCCAGCGACCAACACCGACGTTCCGGCGACGGTGGACACCAGCGCCACCAGTGCGGCACAAGCCAACATCGCGACCAGTGATGCCTCAACCGCTGTAGCGGCTGCCGCGACCGATACTGATGTACCGGTGACGAATACCACCGCACCGACCAATACCACAGCACCGACCAATACCACAGCACCGACCAATACCACCGCGCCAACGGATACCGGCGTGCCGCCGACCAGCACCAACACGGCAGAACCAACCGACACCGACGTGCCGCCGACCACCACGTCGACCGCGACCACCGAGGCCACGCAGGAAGTAACCGCTGAGGTTACAGAAGCCGCAACTGAAGAAACCACTGCGGAAGCCACAGAAGCCTCTACCGAAGAAGCGACTGCCGAAGTGACCGAGGCTGCGACCGCTGAAGAAACGGCTGACAGCACTAATGTGGCGGCGGCTGCCACTAACACCACCGAGGCGACCACAACCGAAGAAGCGACCGAAGAAGCCACCAGCCAAGCGACCGGCGCACCAACCTTCACGCCCATCCCCCTGACGGCGGAAAGCCAGGCATCAGCGGGGCAAACCCAGAGTCCGCTGCTGATCGGCGCAGTCTGCTTACTCGGCTTGCTGCTGCTGGCGATTGTTTACTGGTTCGCCGCCCGCCGTAACAAACGCTAATCTTGTGTCGGGGCTTGCCGCTGGTAAGCCCCGACCTCGCAACACGTTTTATCATCTTTAACGAAACCTGATTTCCCGATTCCAGTTATTCCTACTGTGATATTCCATGACTGGATGGGTAAAAATAGGCCAATTGGCTGCTCTCGCTCAAAATCACTCGTGCTAGGATGATCGGCAGTCATAGCGTGAAAGCAGGTGAATTGTGAGTCCACTGGATCAGCTTCAACCGAACTCGATTGTGAAGGAACATGGAGTCACCGTTTTTTATTGTGGTGTAAAGCCCCAAGCCATGCACCGTCTGCCTGCCAACAGTGAGTTTACGCTGATCTTTTCCCCATCTGACGTGCAAGGGTGGGAAGCAGTGCGCTATCGCATCCCCGGCGACAAAAAAGGCTATTACGTGGTTGACCGCCACAGCCTGCTGCCGGACGAAATCACCTACTTCGAAACCTTCCTACCCTAAAGTACAGGCCATTTGGTTCGACATGCCCCCTGTTTCGATGTATGCTGATGGCAGCATTCTCGTCCGAGAGTGCTAACCCCGGTTCAGTAATGGAATAGGGAGAATGGACAGTATGTTTACCGACATTGGTCAAATCACTGACGCACTGAACAAACAGCAGTACATATCGACTGATGAAATTTCGACGGTCATGTTCTTGGCCGATAAGCTGGAAAAGCCGATTTTGTCCGAAGGGCCAGCCGGTGTAGGCAAGACCGAACTCGCCAAAGCATGGGCGAACGCCAACGGACGCAAACTCATCCGCCTCCAGTGTTACGAAGGCTTGGACGAAAGTAAAGCACTCTATGAGTGGGAATACGCCAAGCAGATGCTCTACACGCAGCTCCTGCGCGACAAACTCAGCGAAGTGTTGGCGACCGCCAACAGCCTCGGTGAAGCCGCTGACCGCTTAGGCGAGGAAGAAAACGTCTTTTTCTCGCAGCGTTTCCTGCTGGCGCGGCCTTTGCTCCAAGCCATCACCTCACCCGAACCCGTCGTCCTGCTCATTGACGAAATCGACCGCGCGGATGCCGAGTTCGAAGCCTTCTTGCTCGAAATCCTCAGCGACTTTCAGGTGTCCGTTCCCGAACTGGGGACGATCACCGCGAAGATCAAGCCGACCGTGATCCTCACCAGCAACAACACGCGCGAACTTTCCGAGGCGCTCAAACGCCGCTGCCTGTACCTGTTCATCGACTACCCCAGCCACGACTCCGAACTGCGGATCGTCAAGCTGCGCGTGCCGGAACTCAACGCGCGGCTGGCACAGCAAGCGGTCGATGTGGTGCAGCAGCTCCGGCAGATGGACTTGAAGAAGAACCCCAGCGTCTCCGAGACGATTGATTGGGCGAAGTCGCTGGTGATGCTCAATGCGGACAGCCTCGACAAGCAAACACTGGAAACCACGCTCACGGTCCTGCTCAAGCACGAAAGCGATGTGCAGAAGGCCAAGCGGGCGCTCGCTGCGGGCGGCTCCGGCGGGCATCCGCTCAACCGCCGCGGTAACGGGGATGACCGCCGTGGGGACGATCTACGCGGGGGTGGTCGGCGCGGCTGGCCGAATTAGTCTTATCGGTTGATTGAGCCTAAAAAAGCGGGAGGCGACTTCCGCTTTTTTGTTGGGCGCACTTTTACCTCGAAGCCGTCCTCCACCGCTGCTAGGGCTAAACCCGGCTACAACGGGCGTGCGGGGAAAGCGATCTTCAAATCCAGTTCCTCGAAGATTTGCATAATCTCCAAATTGATCTGCTCGCGCTCGGCGGTAAACTCGCCCCAATCCGAGAGGTTGACGTAACACCGCACCAAAATCTCGAAGCCGAAGTCACCAAAGTTGATGAAGTGGACGACGATAGAGTCATCCTGAACCTTCTCATGCGCCGCCAGCATCGCACGGATGCGTGACATCACCTCGATAATGTCCTGCCGCGAGGCCGTATAGGTGATACGCAAGGTGGTGTTGTACCAGCGTTTGCTCAGGCGTGACCAATTGAGTATCGGGGCGGAAGCGAGTTTGCTGTTGGGAATCGTGACATACGATTGGTCAGGCTGGCGCAGCCGCGTCGAGCGCACGCCCACATGCTCAACCGTCCCCTCCACATCCGCCGCCTTAATGAACTCGCCCACCATGAACGGCTGGTCACCGACGATGGTCGTGAAGCCAAATAGGTTTTCGACCGTATCCTTCGCCGCCAGCGAAAATGCCAAACCACCCAAGCCTAACCCCGCCACCAAGCCGCTGACATCATAACCCCACTCTTGAATGATGATGACAATCGCCACCGCGATCAGCACCAGTTTAACAGCCGTGCGGGCAAAGGGCAGCAAACGTTCGTTGACGGTTAAGCCTGTTAAACCAAACAAACGCGGGCTGGACGGCGCGAGTGCATCGACGATTTGGTAAGTTGCCATCAGCACAGCGATGATGATGAACATCCGCGCAAGGTGAATGACGAACACCGAAGTTGATGCATCAACATTCAAGATTTCCGCGCCGATGATTAACCCCAGCGCGATAATAATCAGCCGTGCGGGAACCGTGATAATCGTCAGCAGTACGTCATCCCAACCGGAATTGGTGCGTTTCGCCAATCCTCGCAGCGGCATGACCACCAGCCCCGCCAACAAGCGCCGCAGCAGCCAGAACAGCACAAAGACCAATATCGCCAGCAGGACACGGGTAATGTTGTTACGGACGGTCGGGGGAAGGTCGTGCCAGAATGTCGTGATTGCTTCCATCGGTTCTCCCTTCGTATGTCAGTTCTATATAATCGAGTAAAGGGATAATTTGTTTACTCAAAAACTATACCACAAACCTCCAACCTTCTCGGCTCTTGAAATCGATCCAAATAAAAAACAAGAGGCCGGTCTTTCAACCAGCCTCTCATTTAAACATCGCTTACGGTTCAGCAGCTCGATTGTGCAAAACAGCCGCCTTACCGAACGAGATACTTGGAGTTAGCCTGAAACCTGTCCACGTACTGCGCCGTCCGGGAAATCCGACGTGTGGACGTTCACATAGAAGCCAGCGGGGTTGCTCGCAATTTCTTGCAGCAGTGCCGCGTCAGCTAGCACGCAGCTCGCCGCGTTACCGCTGGCATCCGGCACGACATCAAACGGCACGACCACCGGGCCAGACTCACCCGCCGCGCCACGGTGAATGTGAGCCGCAGCCGCCGGAAGGGTGATATTCTGGACGCTCAGGTTATAGCACACCTGACCGTTACTCATATCAAGCGTAACAGCCGCCATACCGGTACCATCTTCATCGCCGGGACCGGGAACTTCGTTCGTACCAGCAAGTGCCGTGCCAAAGTTCATCGTTTCGCCAGCAGGGGCAGCGCTTGTGTCACCACCGGTCGAGGCATCAGCCGTTGCTTCCGCACCCGTACCGGAACCCATCATGCCCATTTGCATGTCTTGGAAGGCCAAAATGCTGTAGAACCGGTTGAGCTGCGACCGTAGCATGGTACACGATGCATCTTCATCCGCGACGGCTGCCGCGCTCAACATTGTCATGCTGCTCATATCGGTGCCTTCAGGAACCATCGACGACATTTGTTCCATCAACGCCGCGTCATCCATCGCCATCATATCGGCGGTCGATTGGATCTGTTCCTGTGTCATCATGGTCGGCGGGGTCGTCATCATCGACGCGCCAAACAGCGGCGCATACTGGCCTTTGTCGAAGGTCGTCAGATCAAGCATTGAGTCACCGGTCATCATGCTCGATACGCCACCAAAACCGAAGTAACGCTCGGCGATATACAGGTTCAAAATCAGGTCAGAGTCGCAGGTCACGCCCATAGCGTGATCCATCGGCATCTGTGTCGCATCACCGGCCATATCGGCGGTTGCTTCCGCCATCGAACCATCCATTGTCGGCTGCGCTGCTGGATCAATGGTCGCTTCCATCGCCGGATCGGTGGTGGGTTCTGCCGGAACGGGTGTAGCATCCTGTGCGCTGACCAATACTGCGCTGAATACCACGGCGGAAAGTGCCACCACACCCAGCAAATGTGTAAATCTACGCATCATCAGGTCTCCTCTAATGCCTCAACGGTTGTCCAGAAGTGGACATCTCTCATCATAAGTCGGCTAGAGGTCACCAACATCGGCGTTATGGCTTAATCTGTTATAGGTCTGGAATGATCCTTTAGAACTAGTCAAAACAGGAAGAAAGTAGAATAATCTGAGAGCCTATCTAAAATGACTTTAATATCGGACGGCATCTGCGTAGCGTGCCGTCCCTACAAAAATGCGAAATTCAAGGGCTTTGTTCTGAATTTTTGATGTAGGGACGCGATATATCGCGTCCGCGCCACCCACCATCCTCATCACTACGATTGTAGGGCGGAGGCGTGCCTCCGCCGTGCCACCAACCGCACCTCTATAACCACACCTGTAGGGGCGCAAGCCTTGCGCCCGTTGCCTAACCAACCCCATCACCACACCTTCGTCAAATACGCGCCGTCTTTCCCGTTAATCGATAATCGCTGTTGAATTCATACTCAACAAAGTCTTCACATATAAGTTCATATTGATCATCAGTCTTGCGAACACCCACGAAATAACATTGAAAGATGACAAGCGTAGTAAGAAACTCGACGTTCTCTATAAGAAACGGCAGTGACATGAATAAACATTCCTCAGAAGCGCTGTAAACCATAGCGACCGTTGAGTAGGAACCTAACCGCGAAGAGTTGATAAACTTTTTAATCTCATGATTTGAAGACAATAAGTCGATCCGCTGGATATCACGAACTTGTTCCCAAATAATATGACTACCAATCCAAGGATATGCTTCGCTAACATAATCGTTGAATTTATTGCTACTCTCCACATCACCTAATTGAATATCGCCGCTGCTTAGATAGGCTTCGATACGTTTGAGAATAATTTCTTTCATTTAGTGCTCGTTTCATTGGCTTGTCTCAATATATTTTAGAGCATATTATGAACGGATCGTCGGTGCGCGCGCTTTGCCTTTAACTTTCAACTTGCCACTTCAAACTTGAAACTATTATTTCCTACGTTTGAATTAGGTTTGTCGGCAAACCGTTTACAAACCTTCCACCAACCTCATGCCGCCAATCCTCCCCTGTAAAGTTAGTGTCACCACCGCTTAAAAGCGACCAAATGTTCTGACAAATGTTCACCCTTTCATCCCCAACCTCTGCTATCCTGTTCATAGGAGCGACCACATCTTACTCCCCTCTCCTAGCTGTACTCAGCGGTCGGGAGAGGGCTGACGGTGGAGCGAGCCTGCGAGCGTACCGTCGTGGGGTGAGGGCTTTCCCACACGCATCTTAACAACCGCATCCATCCAATCTGCACATGGCAGCCCACTGCCGCCAATTTTGCCAACTGACAACTCTGACACTGACGACACTGACGACATTACCGACACAAAACACGCTTATGGCGACGACTTCGCCGCCACCGCCGACATAAAATGCACAGTGAAAGTGACGAAAATGAAGAATTTTGTGACCGAAGGAAATCCTTTAGGGAGAAGTTTTGGCAATTCGCTCTCGTACAGCCGCCGTCAAAATCATGTTGTAACAACAGCATCAACAGCATCAACTGCAACATTTCGGATATTTTCAACATTTTGAACGTTTCACTGTGAACTGAATTGGCGCTATACCGCCGCCGCCGCCGCCAACACCGCCACAAACTCGTATTGGTCTTAATCTGGATACTGGCGACTGGTAGCTGACGACTAACAACAAAAAGAGCGCAGCCTCTCGCCCACGCTCTTCTCTCTTAAAACTTAAAACTTGCTACTTGAAACTACTAGCTAATTCGCCCGTATCCAGACGCGCATTTCGCCCTCGGCACGGTTCGCCCACAGGAAGTAGGGAATCGCCGTGACGGTGACCGGCTTCTCGGCGACGGCCTGCGCCGACTGTGCCTGATACAAGCCGCCCTTCCACGCGCTCGGCTCGACGCGCTGCCCCTCAGCCTTAATGACCGTCACGCCACCCAACAGGTTCGGGTCGAATTCGGCGGTCAACTTGGCATCGTTCGGGATGACCACGTTGGCGAGGTTCGCGCCGTTGTCGGCTTCCTCGAGGCAGTAAACCACCGGCCCACGCTGCAAGGCGACGTTACCCGCGTCGTGGCGGATGCGCGGGTGCGGCATGACGCGCTCAATCGGCATGGCGAGGTCGAGGCTGATCCGGTCGCCGGCTGCCCATTCGCGGTCAATCACCACGTAACCCTTCACGGGGGTGCTGGTGACCTTTTCGCCGTTTACCGACACGCTGTACTCACGGCACCACGCGGGAACACGCAGCGCGACCTTGAAGCGTCCGGCTTGTTCCGGCTCAACCTTCACACCTACCGCGCCTTCCCACGGGTAGTTGGTTTCCTGTGTGACCTTCACCGACCGACCGTTGACATCCAGCGTGGCGTGGTTGGCGGCGTACAGATGGACGTAAAGCGTATCGCCGTCCGTCGAGTAAATGTACTGGCCGAGGCTGGCGACCAGACGGGCGAGGTTCGGCGGGCAGCAGGAGCAGTCGAACCATTCCGAACGGCGGTAATACTTCTCACCGATGATGCCGCTCCAGTTGCCGTGCGGGGTCACATTCGGGTAAGCCGCCAGCGGGTTGGCGTAGAAGAAGGTGCTGCCCTCGTGCGAAACGCCGCTGATGACGTTGTTGTACAGCGCCCGTTCCAGCGTGTCGATGTACTTGCTGTCGGGGTCGAGGCGGAACATGCGCCATGCCCAGAACACGAGCGCAATCGCCGCGCAGGTTTCGGCATAGGCGGTTTCGTTCGGCAGGTCGTAAGGCACGGTGAAGCCTTCGTTGGCGTGGGCTGGCCCCAAGCCGCCGGTGATGTACAGGTGATGCTCGTTCAGGTCATCCCAGATGGCGAGGCAGGCTTTCTTGAGGGCTTCGTCATCGGTTTCGAGGGCAATATCCGCCATGCCGGAGTACAGGTAGGCCGCGCGTACCGAGTGACCGGTGGCGATGTCCTGTTCGCGGACAGGCTTATGCGCCTGACAGTAGCGGTAGGTTTTCGCCCAGTACTGCTTGGGGTCTTCGCCGCGGGCAATCGCTTCGAGGTCGAAGTACTGCGGTTCTTGGCCGCGTTCGTCCACGAAGTACTTCGAGAGCTTCAGGTAGCGTTCGTTGCCGGTGGCATGGTACAGTCGCACGAGCGCCAGTTCGACTTCGGGATGCCCATCGTAACCACGCTTTTGTCCTTCGTTGGGGCCAAACAGCGAGTCGATGTAATCGGCATAGCGTGACATCACATCCAGCAGCTTACGTTTGCCGGTCGCTTCGTAGTAGGCCACCGCCGCTTCGATCAAATGCCCCGCATCGTAGAACTCGTGCCAGTCGCGCAGGTTCTTGAGTTTGTTTTCCGGCTCGACTGCCGTGAAGAAGATATTCAGGTAACCGTCCGGCTGCTGCGCCTTCTCGATCAGGTCGATCACATGGTCGGCGACGGCTTCCAGTTCGGGGTCGGGGTGGGTGGTCAGGCTGTAGGCCATCGCCTCGATCCACTTACCGTTATCCGAGTCCCAGAAGATATGCGGCTTGGGCTGTCCGGGCTGCCAATCCAGCTTCCACGCATCCACACGCCCCGTTTTTTCCATCTGATGTTGGATGGCGGGGAGGGTGTGTTCGCGGTTGGTGAGCTGGCGGTCGGCCCAGAAGCCTTTGTCAATGACGACATCTTTTAAAGAAATAGGTTTGTTTTGGGTGGACAAGATAATCCTCTATACAATACTCAAATGGTACTTTTGTGACCTGTAGTGTATGCCAAACGCCCCTTTTTTCGCCAGCGTTCCAGCCGTAAAATGGGAGGATAAAACCGACTTGTTGAGAAATAGCCTATGAGCAACCAGCCGAGTATCCTGCACCTGAATATGATAAGCCCGATCAAAGCGCAGAACGCGGGCTTATTTGTCTCGCGGGGGTTGGCACGGCACCCCACCCGCACCATCGACTCGCATGAGCTGATCTTTGTCAAAGAGGGCTGCCTGAGCATCCACGAGGAAGACCGCGACTTCGAAGTCCACGCGGGGCAGACGCTGCACCTGTGGCCGGGGCGGGTACACGGCGGCACACGCCCGATGCCCAGCGACCTACGTTTCTACTGGGTACACTTCACGCTGGACGAGAGTATGGCGGATGACCAACCGGACGCGAACAGCCCCTACATCCCCTTCCTGCGGATGCCCCAGCACAAGATTATCAACCAACCGGAGCGGATTGAGCGCCTGTTCCGCATTTTCCTCGACGACCAAGAAACCGGTGCGTTACACGCCTACGCTGCGAACCTGCTGGTGACGCTGATGCTGGTGGAAGTGGTGCGCTCGCGCGAACCGGCGATGGTGGATGAAAGCGACCTCAAGACGCTGGCGACGTGGGCGAACACCTACATCCGCCTGAACTACGACCGCCCGATCACGACGGGAAAGATCGCCTACGAACTCGGCTACAACCCCGACTACCTCGGCCGCATCTACCGGCAGGTGTACAACTGCACGCTGACGGAGGCCATCCAGAAGCGGCGCATTCATGTGGCGTGCCACTACCTGCTCGACAGCGAAATGACGGTGGAGCAGATCGCGGATAAGTGCGGCTTCAGCGAACCAGATTACTTCCGGCGTATCTTCCGCCGCCACATGCAGATGTCACCGATCACCTACCGTAAGCAGTACGCGCACATGAAGATCAATACGCATTAGGTACACAAACCAAACACGCGCGAATGACTTGGTTTGCTGCGCCCAAGCCATTTGCTATAATGAGGTAATGGATTTTACATTTTTGCCCCACGCGATTGAGGAAATGCAAGAACGCGAAATACCGCTTCAAGTGGTATTAGAGGTTCTTCATCATCCCCAAGAAATCACGGCTGCCAAAAAAGGACGCAGTGCCTATCAAAGCGTGGTTGAAATTAATGGCAAGCCCTATATCGTCAGGGTCATTGTAGAACCCAACGGTGAAGTTGTAACACTTTACCGTTCCAGTAAGGTAAGTAAGTATCAGGGTGAAAGTCATGAAGAGAACACCGATTGAATATGATGCCCAAAGCGATACGCTGCAAATTTACCTCTCCGATGCACCGATTGAGGAAAGTTCTGAACTGCAACCGGGCTTGATCGTAGATTATGACGCGGCAGGTAACATTGTGGGGATTGAACTGCTCGATGCGTCTGAAATCGTAAAACAGACTCCTGAGCCTGTCGCCGTTGGTAAATAGTTATTCCTATAAGCGTCTACCCCTTCCGCCGCCACATGCAGATGTCACCGATCACCTACCGTAAGCAGTACGCGCACATGAAGATTAATACGCATTAGGTATGTAGCTTATGTGAGGCTGTACTTTACAAAGTGGATACGTCTTGGAGTGTTCCGGTGAGGTATTCTTGGTGGGCTTCGTCAGCCATTTCACGAAGCAAATCATGTGAGGCCGCAAACTGAGCATCCCAGAGCTGATCGTGGATGAGCGTCGGGATGGCGTTTTCCAAGTCAAGTCCCTGCGCGGCAGCGAACGACTGTAAGCGTTGGTATTCCTCATCGGTCAGATGCGCGGTAATTTGATGTTCTCGTACCGGTGTCGTCATCATATCCTCCCGATGCTACCTGAGGCGCATTATAGCATGTTTTCGCACGTCCTTTTCGTAACGGTGACAACCCGCCCAATCTCGAACAACTTCTAGTTATACTTTTGCCTTAAAGGTTGACAAACAGGATTGATTGGGCTAGTCTATCCATAGTAGATATATCCATCATGGATATGAGGAGTTCATTCTGAGCCAGAAAATACCGGTTACGTCGCTCACCCCTGCCATGCTTCACATTTTGCTTCTACTTGCCAAGCACGAAATGCATGGTTACGGCATGATGCATGAAATTGAGCGGATGACTCATGGCAAGCTCAATATTGGACCCGGAACACTTTATCGCTCGATCAAACAATTGGTTGCCAATGAAATGATTGAACAGGGACAAGAACACCCTGAAATGCCTTCTGGCGACGAACGCCGCCGCTACTATCGCATCACCAAAGCGGGAAGAGCCACACTCGAAGTCGAACTTCAACGATTGGCTGAGACTCTGCGCTTTGCACGAAGTATCGGCTTGTTTGCGGGAGAATAGGTGATGAGCGGCACGAAAGGATTAAAGGCTTCTTTATGGCTGTATAGTCTTTTGATGCGTTTATATCCCGTACCATTCCGTCAAGAATATGGTCAGGAAATACTGCTGGTGTTTAAACTTCGATTGCAGGAGGAACAAGCCCAGAAGGGATTTCGAGGCACTCTACAAGTGTGGATATGGGCATTAAGCGATCTTATCTGGAACGTCTTAGCCGAACAGTATTCGATGCAAAAAGGAGTAGGTGACATGATAAAGCGAAGTCTTGATATTAGCTTTTCGATATTGGCATTGGTCGTTGGTCTGCCGCTTCTTATTCTCCTTGCCGCGCTGATTAAGCTCGATTCGCCCGGCCCGGTATTGTTCGTCTCTCAACGTAGAGGTGAAAACGGACGTATTTTCAGGATGTATAAATTCCGTTCCATGACACATCATTCGCTTGATCGACATATTACCAGATTGGGGTATGTGCTGCGCTGGACTCGCATGGACGAATATCCACAGTTTTACAATGTATTTCGTGGCGATATGAGTCTTACTGGCCCACGTCCCTTATCATTGGAACACGAAAACGGCATTCAGACGACTCTCAAACCCGGCCTCGTGCCGTGGTTCAATCATTAGGACACGATTCTGCATTGGGTAATCGGTTACTTCATCCGTTAAGCTAACCCCTATATTGTCTTACTGTGCTTGGCGATTCGGTTACACTTTTATACCCGCCTTCTTTTTCCAAACATCCCGCCACGCGCGAATGCCGTCGAGGTGGTGGCTTTGCAGCCAGAAGTCGGGTTTGCCGATACGCGGCGAGAGGTCGCGGATCATGGCCGCGCCTGCCCACGCATAAAACAGCGCCATGTCGTCAAGGCTGCCACCCGCCCGCTGGTAGCCGATGCGCCAACAGGCTGCCAACGAGCGGCGGAAGAACGCGAGTTTGAGATCGTCACCCTCCGCGCTGTACGGTTCGACGCGCAGGATGCTGTAGGTGCGGGCGAAGTCGGCACGCGGGTCGCCAGCGCGGGCGTTCGTCCAGTCGATCACGCCGGTAATCCGTCCGGCATCCGCCATCACGTTCAGCGGGTGATAGTCGAGGTGGATGAGCCGTGTCTGGCGGGATGGCAGGTCGTAGAGCCGCGCTTTCAGTTCCGGCTCGTCACCCGCCCACTCGATCCACTCGGTCGGGTTCAGGGCTGGCGGCGCGGGGATGCGGTGAATAACGGCTTGCATCCCACCGAAGGCTGTGCCGAGCTGCCAGATGCGGTAGGGCTGGCGCAGGAGTTCGCTGGCGAGTGTGCCGCCGCGCAGCCACGACAGCAGCATGACCGGACGACCTTCCCACAGGCTGTAGCGGACGAGTTCCGGCACAACCACGCCGCCCGCAGCCGCCGCTTGCATCGCCGCGACTTCACGCTCGTAGGTGGCGGCCTGTTGGGGGCGCATCAACCGCAGGGCGTAAGGCTGCCCATTCCATGTCACGCGCCAGATGGCGGTATCCATGCCGCCGGTGACGGGCTGAATCGCGCCCACATCGGTGATGCCGAGGCTGGCGAGGATTGCGTGAGGGTCGAAGTGTTCTTGACCGGGCATGTTATGAATCTCTTCATAAAGAAGTACTGTTTTCAGATGATACTCAACAATACGTGTAAACAGCCTTGAAGTATTACCCTAAAACAAAAAGAGCGAAGTATCACCTTCGCCTATCGGTATCAAGATAAAGAATTTTGAGGGTAATAGGCAACGGACGACATATATGTCGTCCCTACATGGATTCCAATTTGCGTGAAATTCTCTTTTGAGGTGCGACCTGTTTTTTGTAGGGACGGGATATATCCCGTCCAATGCTAAAGGAAATCCCCTTTTATCTAGTGCAGCTTATTCACCAGCGACTCGATGAATTCCTCGTCGATGAACGAGCCTTTTTGTAGGAGCATTTCGATCTGCCCACTCAGGCGCGCGCGTTCCTTCACCGTCAGTTCCTTCGCTGTCACCACCACAATCGGAATATCCTTGATGGTTGGGTCGCCCTTCATGGTTTCGATCACCGCGAAGCCGTCTACATCCGGCATCATCAGGTCGGTAATCACCATATCAGGCCGGACTTCGCGCACCAGTTGGACACCCTGCGCCCCATCCGCCGCGAGGTGAATGTCGTAGTTGCCGCGTGCTTGCAGGATGCGCTTGATGAGCCGCGCCGCGTCCTGATTATCCTCGATAATCACAATCCGGCGCACGTTGGACTCGACCTGCTGCAATGCCGAAAGCAAGCCTTCCTCCGGCAGCGTGGGCGCGACGTGCTGCTCGGTCAGTTCAACCGAGTGCTGCCACTGGTCGCCGAGGATGTGCTTCTCGACACTCATGGTATGACCGGAGCAGTTGACCACCACCACATCATCCGGCAGGATAACTTTTTCGCGCACCATGCGGATGAGACCCGCGAACGTGACTGCCGTCGCTGGTTCGACCGAGATACCCTCCGTCCGTGCGGCGATCAACGTGGCGGTGAAGGCTTCTTCATCGGTCGCCGAGGTAAAGTGACCGCCGTACTGCTGCACGTATTCATACAGCAGTTCGTAAGCGCGACCGGGGTTGCCGGTTGCCAGCGTGGCGATAATGGTCTGTGGGTTCTCAATCGGCGTGGCGATGCTCTGCCCACGGTTGAACGCCTCGACCATCGGCGCACAGCCAGCGGATTGAATCAGGCCGAACGCGGGCATCTTATCCACCAGCCCGAAGTTCATCATTTCTTGGAAGCCCTTGCCCACGCCAATTGGCCCCATGCCGCCGCTGACCCCCTGCAAGAACCAATCGGGGGTGCGCCAGCGTTCGCCACCTTCAAGGTCATCGCCCAACTGCTCGGCGATTTCGTAAGCGATGGTTTTCATGGCTTCAATCGCTGCCACGCTCTTGATGCCGCGATCAAGGAAGATACCCTTCGACTTGGCGAAACGCGCAGCCAGTTCTTTGGTCTGGTCGTAGGTTCCAGTGATCTTAATCACTTCCGCGCCGTACAGGGCGGCTTCGCGCATCTTATCGCCGGGGGTGAGGCTGGGGAAGAATGCCCAGACTTTGATGCCCGCGCGGGCGGCGTAAGCAGCGTAAGCAATCGCCACGTTGCCGGTGCTGGCGACCACCACTTCATTCACACCCATCTCTTTCAGTGCCGAAATCGCGACCGTCGCCTGACGATCTTTAAAGCTGCCGGTTGGCCCCTGCCGTTCATCCTTGATGTACAGGTTCTTCAGGCCGAGGCTGGCGGCCAGCGCTTGCGACTTCAGCAGGGGCGTGCCGCCTTCGCCCATCGAGATGATGTTCGCTGAGTTGAAGATCGGCAGCACTTCACGGTAGCGCCATAGGTCATGCTTGCGCTGCTTGGTTTCGGCTAACCATGTTTGGACGTTAATACCGCTGAGGTCGTAACGCGCTTCGAGCATATTTTCGCCACAATTCGGGCAGCCCGTCACCTTTTTGTTGAGGGCAATCCGCGTGTGGCAGTTCGTGCATTCCAGTTCAATCTGATTATGGTCGGTTGTTGCGAAGTCCAACATCTACTCCACTAGAGGGTTTGATCTATCCGGCACAAAACGAGCCGTGCCGGTCGGGGTTATATTAGCTCCATCGTATCATAGTAGCGTAGAACTATTGTCGTAAGGCTTGGTTACGATTCTGTGATATTTCAGGTATCTTAATGCTTCTCCCCTCGCGCCAGCACCACGCCCATCGTGGAGGGGATACCGTCGGCTGTTTGCATCTCGCGCAGATGCCCGAACGACTCGCGTTTGAAGCGTTCCAGTCCTTCCGGCGACATACCTTCCAGCCAGAAGCGCGACCCCTGCGACCATTCCCAATCCCACCAGTCACTCTCGTCCTTAAAGTACAGCGTCGTGGTATGGGATTCGGTGTAAACATCCTTGAAACCCGCGTCCGTCAGCGCCGCACCGATCAATTCCGGTGTGCTGATTTTGTTGGGCGCGATCCACGCGGCGGGTGGCACAAAGCCTTCGGGGAAGACATCCCGCGTGAGTTTGAATAACCACTGCCAGCGTTCGAGGTTCTCGTCGCGCGGGACAAACGGGGTGATCGCCGCGAAGACACCCTCCGGCCTCAACATCAGCCGCAGCTTGGGCAGCGTCCGCGTGTAGTCGAGGAAGTGCAGCGCGAACCCGCAGGTGATGAGGTCGAAGCTCTCCGGCGGGAAGCTCACCGCGTCGCCATCCATCACGCGCACTTCGGCTTGCGTCAGCCCACGCCGCGCGATCTCGGCTGCCGTTTCCGCCACCATCGTCGACGCGAGGTCGATGCCCAGCACCTGTCCGCCCGTGCCAACCTTCTCGGCCAGCGCGAACAAGATCGCCCCGCGCCCGGTGGCTACGTCGAGCGCCTGTGCGCCAGCCGGCACATGAAGCTGCTCGACCAGCCAATTGCCAAAATACGTGAACTGCTGAATGCCAACCTGCCCGTAAAGGGTTGCGGCACGGTCAAACATGCCGATGACGGTATCCTTGAACGCTTGACGCTCACCTGTCTCCATGTGTTGTCCTCATCACTCGTTTTTGGGGGCGGGGATTATAGCGTCAGCGTATCCAATACGCCAACTCAAAAGGGGTCAGGCGAGTTCGTTGGAGGTTCGAGGAGATTTACACCCCACCCTAGCCCTCCCCGTTGTAACTTCAGGGAGGGAATAAGATGGACGTGTAGGTGATTTATTTAGATGGCGGCCTTCAACACCGCGCCGAGACGTTTGATGCCTTCCACGATGCGTTCCGGTCGCGCGTTGCTGAAGTTCAGGCGGAAGGTGTTATGCCCCATGCTGCCGATGAAGAACTCGCCGCACGGCACGAACGCCACATTTTGCTCCAGCGCTTTCACTAATATGTCCGAGGCATCCAAGTGCTGCGGCATCGTGACCATCAGGAACAAGCCGCCTTCGGGCCGCGTCCACGAGACTTCATCGGGGAAGTGTTCGTCCATTGTCGCCAGCATCAGGTCGCGGCGTTCGCGGTACAGGTCACGCAGCGCCTCGATGTGGTTGTTCAGGAATGCCTCGTCGCGCGCCACCTCGTAGCTGATGAACTGGTTGAGGGTGCTGGTGTGCAAATCGGTGGCCTGCTTGGCCTGCACCAGCTTGTCGATGACCGGGAAAGCCGCTGCCACCCACGCGATACGCAAGCCGGGGGTCAGCACCTTCGAGAACGTCCCGCAGTAAATGACGTTGCCGTCCACGTCGGTTGCGCCGCGATATTCGGCCTCGGTTTGCAGGACAGTGGGCAGCGTTTCACCGCTGTAGCGCAGTTCACCATACGGGTCATCTTCCACAAACAGCAGGTTATGATCGACCAGTGTTTTCGCCAACTGCTTGCGGCGTTCCAGCGTTAGGGATGTTCCCTGCGGGTTCTGGAAGGTGGGAATCGAGTAAATCAGCTTCGGTTGGTCTTTCAGGATGGGTTGAATACCATCGACCTGCATCCCGTCGTTATCGGTCGGCACGGGTAAAAAGTGCAGGTGATAGGGTTTCCACGAGGTCAGCATCCCCACATACGTCGGGTTTTCGACGATCACGCGGTCACGCTCGTTGAGCAGCACCCGCGCGATCATATCAATACCCTGCTGCGAACCGCTGGTAATGAGGATATTGTCGGCGCTGATCTTCATCTTGCCTTTTGAAAGGCGCTTGGCGATGAACTGTCGCAGTTCGGGCATCCCCTCGCTGGTGCTGTATTGCAAGACTTCGCGCCCGCGTTCGGAAAGCACCGTGTCGGTCGCCTGTTTGATGCGCTCGACCGGAAACAATTCCGGCGCGGGCAGGCCGCCAGCAAATGAAATGACCTCCGGCTTCGCCGTCAGCTTCAAGATTTCGCGTACCGACGAGCGTTTCATCTCCGAGGTGCGCTCGGCAAAAACCGTGTCCCAATTCATCATGTGTGGCCTTTCATGCGGTAAGTTTCGTTGGATGATACCCATTGTAGGACATCAAGTCCAAGTGCCTATTCCCACACGAGTCCATTCCGCGCCAAAGTGGAATAATTTGGTTTTGGCCTCACCGGATGTTGTAGGATGATGTCTGTCGAAAAGAAAAATATCGAGGACGGCAAATGCGTTATACCTATCTCGGCGATAAACAAACGGTCGCCAACGCGGTCGGGATGCAGTGTGATCCAGTGCGCCGCCCCGACGGCAAATGTATCATCAGCGTGAAGATGGCAACCGCGCTGGTGATCGACACGCACGGCAAGCGGCATGTCGTCCTGCGCCGCCGCCTGCGGGTGAACAGGTAACTGAAGTACAACCACACCTACTCGCCAGATGTACCTTTTGTCTCTATCTTATCAATCTCACCCTGCATCCAATCTGCCCATCCCGTTTGCCCCATCAAACGCCAATACTTTTCGGCTTCCCGCCACCGTGCAATCGCGCCTTCTATATCTTTCATATCACGCAGCGCATTCCCATAATTCCATTGTGTTAGTGCATAAGCCAGCGGCGCGGCTTCGGCTGTATAGTAGACCAGCGCCGCCTCGTACGCCGCCACCGCCTTGCCGAGGTTCTCCGCCCGGTCGCGCACCGCTGCCAGATCGCTGTAGGCATTTCCCAGATTGTTCTGCGTCCCAGCATAAGCCAGCGGCGCGGCTTCCGCTGTAGAGTACACCAGTGCCGCCTCGTAGGCAGCCACCGCCTTGCCGAGGTTCTCCGCCCGGTCGCGCACCGCTGCCAGATTGAGGTAGGCAATTCCCAGATTGTTCTGCGTCATCGCATAATCCAGCGGCGCGGCTTCCGCTGTATAGTACACCAGCGCCGCCTCGTAGGCAGCCACCGCCTTGCCGAGATTGTCAGAACGATTGCCAAAAGGATGTTCTTGATAGATCAGACCCAGACTATTTTGAGCATTTGCCCGCACGAGATCGTCAGAATGGGTACTAAGTTGTGTGTTTAGGCGCTCGAACCACTGTAAGCGTTGTCCATATCGACCGCGATTACTTAAAAAGTGTATGCAGGCATTTGCGAGGTTCAGTGCCTTCTCGCTGTCATTGCTTCCCATCGCCCACTCAAACGCTGCTTCCAGATTATCCGCATCCGCTGCCAACCCCACATAATCCTGCTTGTCATGGTGTCGTCGCGCCAGCGCTTTGTAATACTCAAAATGGGCGCTCGCTGCCGTGTCATCAGCCCGTACCGCCGCGCTCACCAGCGGCTCAATCACATAACGAGTTTGTTCCCTCTCTGTCACCATCCGCCGCACGAACTGCCAGCGCGTTAGTACAGTTAGGGCGCGGCTGAGTAGGTTTTCATCCAGCAGATCGACAGGCTCTTTTGCATTCACGTACTCGCTGACATTAAGGCTGCGTACCTCTACCTGTTGCAGGTAACCGGCTGCTTCTCGTGTAAAGCCGCCTCGAAACACCAGCCATTTTGCCAGTGTTTCTGCCACCGCTTCGCCCTCTTTTTCCTGCGCTTTCATCTGGTGCAGCGTCTTGACGATCATCTCATTCAGCGCATCTTGAACATCGTCACTCTTGAGTTGGCTCAGTTCGCGGATCACCACTTTGGGGTCATCAATCGCCAGCTTGCCCACCGCCCACTCCATCAGGCGCGGGTGGTAGCGTGCCGCTTTTGCCAGCGCCGCCGCGTAATCATCCGCGTTGTAATCGGTAATCTCGAACACTTTCGCCATATCCCGCACGATCTGTTCGGCGGCTGCCGCGTCCGGTTCGCCCAAACGGTGGAGCTTGCCTTTAATGTTCGCCCATTCCGTCCGGCTCGTCAGCAGGATCTGGGTGCTGTGCGTCCCGTGCAAATCATCCACCAGCTTCAGGTAATCTTTCCGGCGTGCGTCATGCTCCCCGACCGACTCCCCGTTATCCAGCACCACCAGCAGCCGTTCGGTTCGCAGCCGCCTCAAGACCTCGCTGTTCGGGGTCGCCGCCTCCAATCCCAGATGTTCCCGCAGCAGGCCGTAAACCTCGTCCGCCGTCGAATACTCACTGCACACATGCCACACCGCCCCGCTTGTGCCGTCCTGTGTCAGTACGATTTCCGCCGCCAGCCGCGACTTGCCCAACCCGCCCACACCCAGTATGCTCGTCGGCGCTTGCTTCAGGCAGCCCTGCACCTTGTCGATGTCCGCCTCACGCCCGCTAATCGGGATGCTCACCAGCAGGCGGTCAATGGTTCCTGTGACCAACCACTGCCCAAAATCGGTGGCGATGCTCTTGCCCGCGCCCGCCCGCCCGATCACCTCCACCAGTTGCTGGATACCGCCGTCCCAATCCTTAGTCAGGTTTACGGGCTGGATAATCCGCAGCCGCGCCGGAATCGCCGTCAGTTCCACATCATCAAGTATCACCGGCAGCAGCGGCTTCTTCCGCAGCAGCGCGTCCCGCCACTCCGCCGTCACCTCGGCGCTCAAAACCGACTCTTTCGACAGCATCACCAGCATGTGTGTGCAGTTCGCCAGCGCCTTGTCGATGCTATCCTGCCAGTGGTCGCCCGGCTTGATATCCTTGTGGTCAACCCACACATCCCCGCCTGTCGCCTTTTCAATGTCGTCATGGATGCGCGTCACTTTGTCGTCGTTCTTGCTGCTGTGGCTCAGGAAGATGAATGTCGGCATAATAAATCGCTCACGATAGGATGAGAAAAGGTAAGCATACTCCATCTTATATCCCTTGCCAAAATCGTTTCCTCGTGGGGGAGGGTCTGTAACCGTCCCGGTCATCAAGGCTGTTTTTGCCCCGCGCTGGTTTCTATGCCATCATTAACCCAAACTGAACCTTTTTGTGGTGTAATGGTAATTCTTTAGCGCAGCACACTTGTCACTGGCTTTCAGGAGCATCATATGAATTCCAATAGGGGACCCATCATCGCGTTGGTGATCGCGATTGGCGTGGCGATTTTCGCGCTTATTCAACAGCAGCAGGCCGTCAACGATTTGCGTGCTGCGGTGACGAACGCCGCCAAAGCCGAGTCCGCGCGGGTCACTGCGGTTTCGATGATGCAGGAAGCCGCCGGTACACAAGTGCAGGCCGAAATCGGGCAGGCCACCGCCCTCGCCGCTGCCGGTGAAGCCAGCACCGCACAGGCGACCGCGCAAGCTGCTGCCGGTACCGCCGCTGTGCAGATCGGTGACATCGGCACCCGCAGCGCCGATACATTGGCGACCAGCAGTGCAGATGTTGCGAATGCCCAAGCCACCTCGACTGCTCAGGCGGGCATCCTATCGACCATTCAGGCCGAAGCCACGGCTGAAGTTGCTGCCTTGCAGGAACAGGTGGACACTGCCGCCACCAGCCAAGCCGATACCCTGAACCAGCTCGGCACCGCGACGGCGCAGGTTGATCTGGCAGAGTTCGCCCGTGATGCCGCCGAAGAAGATCGCAGCAGCGCACTCGCCCAACTGTGGGACATCAGTACCGCACAGGCTGAAATGCGCGGCGCGTTAGCAACCGCGCAGGTCATGTTGACGAGCGCACCGCCAACCCGCGTCCCCAGCTCCACCGTACCGCCACAACCGACCGAAAGCGCCGGTGACAGCACGCCGGTCGCCAGTACCCGTTCAGACTTACCCAACATCTTTACTTCCACCGACGACCGAATCACCGTGAACTATCCCGAAGATTGGTTCGCCCAAGAATTTCGGAACGGCACGGTCATCATCGTCAATCAGGAAGAGTTATTTAACCGGACGGAAGCCGCCCTCGAAGCGGGGCAAGTCGAGGTTGATGTCATTGTCGGGACGTACGAAGATTACGGCCTGACCGAGCTAACCGATCCCGAAGTCCTGCTGACTGAAATCGTCACCAACATTCAATCCCGCCAGAACACGTTCGCCGCCGACAGCGTTCAAGCGCTCACGGTGAACGATCATCCCGCCGCGCGGGTATTCGCCAACGACGGTGATAACGATCTCACGATCTACACCATCCAGTTAAGTGACAACGCCCTCAGTGTGGTCTATGGCCTCGCAGCCGCCGGTGAAGGCCAAGACAGCGTGGATACCATCTTCGACATTGTGAGTTCGATCACCTTCACCGAATAGACCCTTACCACATGTTAAGGGTTCGGGTATGACTCCCTTCCCTCCTCATAAACGAGGGAAGGGCCGGGGCTAGGGGTAAATTCATTTCCGCGCAATATCTCCCGCTGCTACGCCAAAAGTCGCTGGCTGGCCTATTCCTTTTTGATTTACTAAAGGGAAATGCCCATACAGTTAAAGGTAGTGTTGCGCTTACCCAAAGGACTTTTAGGATGACTACTCAAGAAAACCCGATTGCCGGACAGTTCGCATCGCTTCACGAACGCTTCAAGGATTTGTACGACAAAATCCGCCTGCCGGATGTCAGCAGCACCATTACCGAAGCCAGCGACCAAATCCAGATGCTGCCCAACGACATTGTGAAGGTGCGCCAGCGCGGTTATGTATTCGCCGCCTACTTGGAGCAAAAGAGCAACGTCCTCGGCAAACGCTTTAATGATGTTCGCCACCGTATTGAAAACGCGATTGAGACCGAAGGCAAGACCTTCCAAACCGACTACCGCCGCCTCGACAGCCTGTTTACCGAAGGCGAACGCCTCGCCGCGTCCTCACCCGCGCTCCTCGCCGGGCGCATCCCGACGCTGGAAAATCAGGTCGCGGAACTGGAAGCCCGTATTCAAGCCACCGAGCGCAAGCTGACCGCCGACCTCGGTACACTGCCCGCCGATGCCAGCCAAACCGCCAGCCAACTGGACGACATTAACTGGTATCTCGACCAGAAGGACGAAGCCAGCTTCAAGTTTCTGGCGGGTGAAGCGTTGTTCCTCGCCGCCAAAGCGGAGTATGTCGCCACCGGCAAGAGCAAAGACGATCCCGATGGCATTCTCTACCTGACCGACCAGCGCCTGATTTTTGAACAAAAGGAAACTACGGGCAAAACACTAGGCTTGTTCGGTGGCAAGAAGGTGCAGGAAGTCGAATGGGAAATTCCGCTGCACCAGATCAGCGATGTGAAGGCCGAAAACAAGGGCTTCTTCGGTGGTAAGGATATGCTCTACTTCACCCTCAAGCAGGGCGCACCCCACGCCCCGCAAATCACGGTCGAGGTCAAGGGAGGTGTGGCCTGTAAATTCTGGGCGGCGCAGGTGCAGCGGATGCTCAGTGGCAACACCAAAGACGAACGCGCCATCCAGCCGGACGCGGAAGCGCTGGAAGCCATCAAGAAAGCGCCTTCGGCCTGCCCGTCCTGCGGCGGTACGCTGCCTATGCTGGTTGCCGGTCAGCACCAGATTGATTGTGTCTACTGCGGCGCGGTCATCCGCATCTAATTGAAACCTTGCAGGGGCGCAGAACAGGGAATCGTGCGCCCCAAATCACCATCCGGTCGTAAAATGAGCCACAAACGGTAATATAGAAGCCATCTCTTGATTGGCACACACGCAGGAAGATAACTCATGATTACCGTAATGCAAGCATCCAGCACCGCTGAAATTCAAGATGCGCGAACGTTATTGACCGAATACTTCGACTTCCTTCAAGGTGAAGTCGATACCGATGTTGACGATCTTGATGAGGTACCGCCTGTCGCGGGCTACCGCGAAGAACTCGCTAATCTCCCCGGACGTTACGCGCCGCCGGATGGTCGGCTGCTCGTCGCCTACGATGGTGCGAATAGTGCGGGCTGTGTCGGCCTTTACAAACGGGAACACGGTATATGCGAAGTCAAACGGCTGTGGGTGCGTCCAGATTACCGCAGCAGGCAGGTCGGTCGTCGGCTGATGGAAACCTTGATCGCCGAAGCGCGGGCTGCGGGTTACGAGGCGATCCTGCTCAGTACGGTTGATAAGCTCAAGGCCGCTACATCCCTCTATACATCGTTAGGCTTTCAACCAACTGAATCCTATTTTGACTTACCGCCAACCATGATCGTCCACGAGATTTTTCTCCGGCTCGACCTCGCGCGTTAGGACAGCACATAACCGCCGATGGGCTGGTACGCGCGGAAATAGTCGATCTTAAAAATCATCCTCAAGGTGTGCCATCAGTTTCCGGTAGGCTTCGTTCAGCTTCTGCATCTGCTGGGTCGCGTCCGGCGCTTTGTTCACGTCCGGGTGGATTTTGCGGGCGAGGTTGCGGTACGCCGTTTTCACATCCTCCGCCTCGGCATCCAGCGACACGCCCAGCACCGTATACCACTCGGCGAGGCTGTTGGTCTGCGTCGAACGGAATGGCTGCTGTCCGTCCTTGTCCGTCTGGTAGCGGTGGGTGTGCTGCGTCCGTTCGCCAAAGGTCGCCACCCGCCAGCGCCCCTTGATAAACGGCGACTCGACCTCCACCACCGTCCCGATCATCTGCCGCATATTCACCGTCTTGCCGTAACGGATTTCACGGTACGGGCCGATGCGGTCATAATGAATCGGGTAGATGAACAACTCGCCGCCGAAGATGTCATACGCCCACAACTTTTCGCCGTACAGTGACAGCAGCGGGTATTCCCACTCCTCGACCTCGACCACATGACCTTCCGGCGGCAGCAGCATTTCCGCCCACAGAATGAACAGGGTATACACGCCGTTGGCTTGATTATAGGCGATGGTATTCTTGATCTCGTAGGCGGGGATCGAACTCTCGATGATATGGATACTGACGGCTTCACCCGTAGGCAGGCTCAGATGAATGATGTCACCCCCATCTTCGTGGATGAGCGCTCCGGCGTGCTTCAACTGCCAGACGAGGAACGCGCCTGCTTTATAGGTGTCTAACCGTACCAAGAGTATCCTGCCTGTAGTGCTACCTTCCGTGGGGGAGAAAACGAGCAGCGGCAGCCGCAAAGCCACCGCCGCGATTGTGATTATTGTAACTTACATCAGCAAAATTATCTACCAACGCGATCACGCAAGCAGCACTTGATATTATTTTCTCGTAGGGGAGAGGCTGCGACCCTCCCGTTTTCTCTTTAGAACCTGTCTGAATATTGTGTATTGGGTCATCACGGACGCGATATATCGCGTCCCTACATCAAAAATTCAGAACAGAGCCTTTGAATTTCGCATTTTTGTAGGGACGGCACGCTACGTAGATGCCGTCCGATACTAAAATAGAGGCTCTTTATGACGTTTTACGCCTCCGCCACCACCGGCACATCGGCTGCCGCTGCCCGGTTGTCGCTGCGGATCACCCGCGCGTACAGGTACAACGCGGGTGACAAAATCATACCGGCGGCGATCAACGCAATCCGCACGCCAAAGCGTTCACCCACATACCCGACAGGCGGCCCACCGACGATTTGCCCCAGCGCATCCACTTGACTGGTCATCGAAATCACCGTCGCCCGCACCGACGAGTCGATCTGCTGGTTCGCCCATGTCGAGGTGATTGGCCCCAGCAGCGCACGGGACACGCCGATGCCCCAATCGAGCAGCACTGCTACCCAGAAGCTCCCCGCCAGCGCGAAGCCGAACAGGAACATCACCAGCAGCGCCGTCAACCCCAGCGATGCCCGCGCCAGCAGGCGGCTCTTGCTCATATCGAGGCGCTTTTCCATCACCTGTGTCGCCAGCACCGTGATGAAGCCGCCGATCAAGCCGAGGATGCCCATATACACCACTGGCTGCAACCCGCCGAAGTCCGGCAGCGTGAAGCTGGTGAGCAAATGTGCGCCGCCGAGACGGTCAAACCCTTCGCTGTACAGGCCGAAGAACAAACCGATGCCGAGAATTGCGATCAACGTCGGGCGCACCTTGACAAGCCGGAAGCCGCTCGCCAGCGTATGCCCCATCTGCCCGAAGGTGCTGCGTTCCTCCGCCGGTGTCGGGTCGAAGCCGGTCTCTGGCATATACAGCACCATCGCCGTGGTAATCACCATGAAACCGATGCCGCTCAAGATCATCGGCAGCGTGATCGCAAAACTGCCGATCACAATCGCTACGATGGTCGCCCCGATACCGAAAAGCGTACTCAGGCGGGATGACCGCAGGAACAACGCGCCGACCTTATCCTCGCCCACTTCGTCGGTAATCCACGCTTCGGTCGCGCCGCTGGTGAACGTATGCCCGAAGCCCCACAGGATATTGAACAACAGCACACCAATGAACGAGGGGATGAAGGCCATCAGCAAGAAACTGATACCGATCAAGAAGTAACCCAGCACAATTGACAAGCGGCGGCTGTAGACATCCGCGATCACGCCGGTTGGAATCTCGCACACAAAAATGGTCAGTTCCAGCGCCGTACCCGCCAGCACCAGTTGAAGGGGCGACAGGCCAATTGTTTGGACTTGGTAAATCAGGAGGACGGCAAACGTCAGCGTGAAGCACACCGACGAGCCGACACTAAAAAAGAGATAGAAAGGACGCGCATCTGCTTTGCGCGGTTGGAGAGCAAACATATCGCTACACACTCGCTTAGTTTTGGAACAGGACAAGAGTCATGTTCGGCTGTTCATCAGGATGAAGAGGCGCGTTTCCGCCCACGCAGCACAAATGAAACGGCGCTCCGGCAGACCCGGTAAATTTCAAATGTCACATCGGGAACAGAAACACAAGCGAGGTGGATTACAGCAGCGGTGAAAGGCAGCACAGAACGGTCACGAACAACCGTGTTTAGCCAGTGAGTACACCCCAACCGTATTCCGAACCGATATGAACGTTAATGGTGGCTGACATGCGGCGTACTCCTTTCACACGTTGGACGATGCTGGCAGCATAACACGCCTCGAATTGTGCCGTCAAGCGCTCTCCGCCGAAAGCCTGAATAGCGAAATTGCCTTCAATTATCTTCGGCAAAGACACGTGTAATGCCAGTTATTTAGTCAAATAGTCCTAGCCAGCCTCAAAAAGAGCCGCGTTTCATGGGAAAGATAGACAACTTTTCCCTCGTAAAATCCGTCAAATTCAAATTTTGCGCCGAATGACATGCCGATGTAATATCAATGTCACAATCCTTAATGATTGAAATATCGATTTTTTGTAGGATTTTTTTGAAAAGGTTCAGGAGGCCAATATGTATCGAAAATTGTCAGTTGGTTTGCTCGTGATGTCGGCAGTGCTGCTAATGGCTGTTGTTAGCGTGCCATTCGCTGTCGCTCAAGATGCAAATCAAGATGTCTATGGTCGCGACTTGCCCGCCGATGCCGCCCCATACGACAAGCAAATATTTGCTGGTCTTTGTAATTCCGTTGTTAAAGAAATTTCGCTCACCTCGGTCGCCTCGGTTTACTCACGCATTTGTCAGGGTACACCCGTTGTTGACCAATACGGCGATCCGCTGGTCGTGCTGGATGAAAACCTCCAGTTGATCCCTGCGGCTGCTGAGTCGTGGGAAGCGGCTGCGGATGGCCTGTCGTGGTCATTCCACCTGCGCCCCGACCAAGTTTGGAGCGATGGCACACCGCTGACCGCCAACGATTATGTCGCCTCCTACCGCTACATGGTCGATCCGGCCAACGCCTATGACTTTGTGTGGATGTGGCAAGGTACCATCCTCAACTGGTCGGAAGCTGTTGCTGGCGAAGTACCGCCCGAAGAAATTGGCGTGGTTGCCACCGACGACAACACCGTCACCATTTTCACCAATGGCCCGCGCCCGTACCTGCCCGGTACCGTTTACTTCTGGGCACCCATTCAGGCCGCCGCATTGGCTGAACATGGTATCGGCTACATCAACGACCCCGCGACCCATGTGTCATCTGGTCCGTTCATCCTGCGTGAATTCACCCCCGGTGAAAGCATCCGCATTGAAGCCAACCCGACCTACAATGGTTTCCGCAAGCCGTACCTGAAGGAAATTCGTGGTACCTACGGTGACCAATTGAACGGCAGCTTCCTCGCCTTCCAGAATGGTGACATCGATCAGGTGAACTACGGCGTGCTGCAAGTCGCCGACTTCGAAGTCATCAAGAACGATCCGGTTCTGAGCGCGAACTATCGCCCGAACTTCGGTGACTTCCGTACCGATTACCTGCTGTTCGACACCTACACCGCTCCGTTCAACGATGTCAAGGTTCGTATGGCCTTCGCCAAGGCGCTTGACCGCGAATCGATTGTCAAGAACGTTGTCGGTGAACAATTCGGTATTCCGGCCTACTCGTTCCTCGCCCCCGGCTTCCCCGCTTCGGATAGCGAAGGTGCGCTGAAGGACATTCAGGCTTATGACTGCGATGCCGCGAAGGCGCTCTTGGCCGAAGCCGGTTACCCGAATGGTGAAGGCTTCCCCGCACAGGAACTGAAGCTCCGTGGTGAAAACGAAGCCCACGTTGCATGGGGTGTCGCCGCCGCTGGTTCGATCAGCCAGTGCCTGGGTGTCGAAATCACCGTTAACAACATGGAATCTGCGACCTACATGGAAGGCTTGCTGGCTCGTCCAAGCACCATCCAGTTCGGTATGATCTCCTACGGTATGGACTACCTCGATCCGTCGAACATGCTTGGTGTGTGGCTCTCACAGGGTCGTCACTCATGGCTGAACGCCGAGTTTGACCAACTGGTCAACGATGCTGGCGTGAAGGTCGATGATGCCGAAGCGCGTATCCAGATGTACAAGGATGCCGAAAAGCTGCTCGTCGAGGATGTCGGTGGCGTGTTCTTCGTCCACCGCATTCAGGGCGACCTGTTCCAACCCTTCATCGCTGGTGACTGCTTCCGTCCTGATGCTCAGGGCGTGGGTGCGTTCCACTGGGGCAATGACTGGTGCTGGGGTACGCTCTATGTCACGAATGAAGTCGACAACTACGACACATTCCGGGACAACTAATCTCATATCAACGTCGTAAACGTGGAGGTGGGGCTTCGGCCTCACCTCTGTGTTATGATCGCCGTATTGTATGGGGAAAAGTGAGACTTCGCCCCCTAAAAAATAGATAAGTCTTTGAAAAAGGTTATTGTTTCTTGATAATCGATTTTGTTCATTAATCCCACATTGAGAGTTTCATGACAGGCTACATACTGCGACGGCTCGTTGGTCTCTTTTTCGTAATGTTCACCGTTGCGACGATTGTCTTTTTTTTGATAAACCTGATTCCGGGTGGCCCATTCAGTATGGGTGAACGCGGTTATACACCCGAAGCAATGGCAAATTTAGAACGCAAATATGGGCTGGATAAGCCGGTCACCGAACGCTATTTCAATTACATGGCCGGTGTCGCGCAGCTCGATTTCAGTTATTCAACCGCCGTGATGGGCAACCCGACGGTGCTTTCGCTCATTGGCCGCACATGGCCGGTCACGCTGCATGTCGGCATCTACACGATCATCTTTTCATTCGGGCTTGGCCTGCTAATGGGTATCGTAGCGGCCTATAACCGCAACGGCTGGATCGACAATTTGGTGACGCTGACAGCGACGCTCGGCATTACCCTGCCCAACTTTATTATCGCGACCTTACTCTTGCTTATTTTCGGCTACCAGAATGGCTGGGGCGACCCCAAGAAGTGGATCATCGGCCCTCTGTGGCCGAACGGCCCCGCGCTGCTCTCGTGGGACTACTTCCTGCCCGTCATCACTTACGCCCTTGCGCCGATGGCAGTGGTTGCCCGCTACACCCGCTCCAGCGTGGCGGACGCGCTGAACGCCGATTATGTCCGTACCGCCCGCGCCAAGGGCTTGAGTGACCGGGTGATTATGTTCCGCCATGTCTTGCGGAACGCCATGATCCCGATGATTACCGTGCTGCTCCCGCAAATCCCCAATTTGCTCACCGGCTCACTGTTTATCGAGGTGGTCTTTGGTATACCGGGGCTGGGCAAATTCTTTGTCACCAGCATTTTTAGCCGCGATTATCCGATGATTATGGGGCTGGTTCTCTTGGTAGCCTTCTTGTGGGGGGTCACGTATCTGATTACGGACATTTTATATACGATGATCGACCCACGAGTACGCATCACCGGCGGGGGAGTCAGCTAAGATGACGGATAATGTCTCTGTGACTTCACAGCCAACGGTACAAACCGCTACCTTGCGTGAAAAAATCGTGCAGCGTTCGCCGTGGACGGATGCCCTCCGCCGCTTCCGGCGCAACCGCCTCGCCATGCTGGGGGTGGTGTTCCTCGTCCTCATGCTGCTCACGGCTATTCTGGCGGATGTGATTACGCCTTATCCATTTGATTACGTCAACCTCAACCTGCAAGCCCGAATGCTGCCGTTTGTTGATCCGACGCACATCCTCGGTTTAGATGCGTCCAGCCGCGATTATCTCGCCCGCCTCATTTATGGTGCGCGGACATCCATGCTGGTCGGGTTATCGGTGCCGATGCTGTCATTCGCCATTGGTGTCCCGCTCGGCGCACTGTCGGGTTTTATCGGTGGCAAAGTCGACTTCACCATTCAACGGTTGGTGGACGTAGCCACGGCTATTCCCCCGCTCGTGTTCGCGCTGTTCTTGCTGAGTGTGTTGGGCAGCGGTGTCGGTAACGTCATCATGGTACTCGCTATCACCGGCTGGGTTGAGTCGACACGCCTGACCCGCGCTCAGTTCTTGACCTACCGCGAGAAAGAGTTTGTCACCTCGGCGCGGGCGCTGGGTGCCAGCAACTGGCAGATCATCACCTCCCACATTTTGCCGAACGCCATATCACCCCTCTTGATCGCCTTCACCTTCGCCGTGCCGCTCGCCATCTTCGCGGAAGCCGGTTTGAGCTTCCTCGGCATCGGTATCACCGAACCAACCGCCAGTTGGGGTAAGATGATCGGCGGGGGCATCGGGAATACCATTCGTGTCTATTATCATCTGGCGCTGTTCCCCACTCTTTTGGTGGCGCTTACGATGTTGAGTTTCTCGTTCGTCGGCGATGGTTTGCAAGAAGCGCTTGATCCTAATCGTTCACAGTAGCATACAGCGAGGGGTAATCCACATGATTCGCAAGTCGTTTTCTCCAGCTTTATTCGTGGTCACCTCCCTGTTAGCCGCTGTGCTGCTGGCGGCCTGCGGTGGGGGAGCCGCCGGGGGCGGCGGTTCATCAACCGCTATCCCGACGAGTACCCCCATCCCCACCTACGGCATCGCCCTGCCGACCTCCATGCTGGTGGTCGCCACCGGTGAAGCCACATCCGAGGTAACACCCGCTGCCGACTCAACTGCCGAAGCCACAGCGGAAGCCACCGTCGAAGCCACAGCGGTTGCGGCTGTCAGCACGGGCTTTGATCCCGTACTGGTCGAGCGCGGTAAAGGCCGCTATGATGCCCTGACCTGCGCCACCTGCCACGGCGCGAACGGCGAGGGTACGGATGACGGCAAGACTCTCGTCGGCCTCGCGCAAACCGAAGGCGAATTTGCCTCCTTCATGCGCTCCGGTGGCACGCTCGGCACGGCTCACCAATATCCGGCGAACCGTTTGAGCGACAGCGGTGTCAAAGCGCTGTATCAATATTTACTGTCGTTAAATGCAGGCTCGTGAATGAAATTAACGCCTCCTTCAAAAAGTGATAAGCGGATGCTGTTGATAAGCGGCGGCATCTTTTTAGCAACGTGTATCCTAGTCGGGTTAGCCATCGTCTCACGCAGTCGTTCGTCACCGTTAGGTGATTTGGGCGTGGTGAGCCTCGGTACACCGCTGCCCGCACCCATCCTTGAACAGTTGACCGCGCTGCCCAACGCGCCCATGCTCACGGGTGCGCTGGCGGATGACATCCACGCGGTCGAGCAGATGGTCGCGGACTGCCCCGACTACTCGGAAGCACGCCGCACCCAGATGCAGCAGCACATCAACTGGATACTCGCGCCCGCCACTCTGCCACAGCACATGATTATCGCGCTCGGCGGCAACACCACCGGACGGCTGATCTTCGGCATGGGGACGTTTACGCTCGCCGAATGGGGCGAGAAGCAGAAAGCAGCTACCTCCTGCCTGCTGCCCATCGGCAAACGCTTGAACGACCTGATGGCGGCCAACGGCGAGGAACGCATCGCCGCCTTCGACACCGCCGGTTAAACCATCATCTACAAGGGCGCACCACCCCGCGCCCTTATCAACCCACCCCACATCACAGAAAAGAAAACATGAAGAATAGTGTCTTGCCTATTCCATAAACCTATGCTATAGTGCAGCTTAAGGAAACGACCACGTTCTTTTCATCTACCTGCATTAGATTAAACAGCTCAATAGGCATTCGAAGCAGTCATAATGATCTATCGGCGTGCTAGTCGCCTTCTCACACGTATCCCCCTCGCATCCAAATGAATATGGGTAACTTTTTTGGGAATTAACCCGCCCCCGGAGTCACACTGAACATGGACATTGCCCAGCTAGAGCAAAAAACACTTGAAGAATTGCGTTCTGTCGCCCGCGAAAATAATGTGACGGGCTACAGTCGACTTAAAAAACCGGAACTGATCCTCGCCTTATTGCGGAACAACGCCGAAAAACAAGGGTATCAACTACGCGGCGGCGTGTTGGAAATCGTCGATGACGGCATCGGTTTCCTCCGCGCTGAACATTACCTGCCGGGGCCGAACGACATCTACGTCAGCCAGACGCAGATCAAACGCTTCAACCTCCGCACCGGTGATATGGTCATCGGGCAGGTGCGCTCGCCGAAGGACTCGGAGAAGTATTACGGCTTACTGCGCGTCGATGCCGTCAACGGGCTGAACCCCGAAGAAGCCAAGAACCGCCCGAACTTCGAAGACCTCACCCCCATTTACCCGAACCAGCGTTATGACCTTGAAACCAGCCCGCGTATCCTGTCCACCCGTTTGCTGAACCTCATCGCCCCCATCGGGCGTGGGCAGCGCGGGTTGATCGTGTCGCCGCCCAAGGCCGGTAAGACCACCGTCCTCAAGGAAATCGCCAACGCCATCAGCAAGAATTATCCCGAAGTTCACCTGATGATCGCTCTGATCGGCGAGCGTCCCGAAGAAGTGACGGATATGGATCGCTCGGTGGATGCCGAAGTCATCGCCTCAACCTTTGACGATCCCGTGCAGCATCACGTCCGCGTCGCCGAAATGGCGATCAACCGCGCCAAGCGCCTCGTTGAAGGTAAGCAGCACGTCGTCGTCATGCTGGACAGCATCACCCGCCTCGCCCGCGCCTACAACTTGGTTGTGCCGAGCAGCGGTCGTACGCTCTCCGGCGGTTTCGACCCCTCCGCCATTCACCCGCCGAAGCGCATCTTCGGTGCTGGCCGTAATGTGGAAGAGGGCGGCAGCCTGACGATCATCGCCACCTGCTTGGTCAACACCGGCAGTAAGATGGACGACCTGATCTACGAAGAATTTAAGGGTACGGGCAACATGGAACTGATGTTGAACCGTAAACTGCAAGAACGCCGCATCTTCCCGGCCTTCGACATCGAACAGTCCTCCACCCGCCGCGAGGAACTGCTGCTGGGGCCGGATGTGCTGGCGCGTGCCTACACCATGCGGAATATGCTCTCACACCTGCAAGAAGACCCCGAAATGGGCGTGGTGGGCGCGTACGAACGCTTCATCAACCAGTTCCGCCTCACCGAAAGCAACGAGGAGTTCATGAACTCGCTCCCCGGCGCAGGCAGCAACAACCACCGCGGCGGCTTCTAGGCAGTCGTCCGTTTACAGTCAACAGTTGACAGTCTAATCAAATCAGAAAACCATCCGAGAGGGTGGTTTTTTGTTTGGGTTGAGTTATCAGTTATCAGTCAACCGTTATCAGTCAACCGTTATCAGTCAACAGTTATCAGTTATCAGTTATCAGTTATCAGTTATCAGTCAACAGTTATCAGTCAACCGTTATCAGTTATCAGTTATCAGTCAACAGTTATCAGTTCAAGGCAAAAGCGAAATTATGCTGTTGATGCTGTTGATGCTGTTGTTACAACATAACTATAATGGCGATACTGAGGGAGCAACCTGCCGTATATGCGAAAAATTCTGCAAAAGCTGCAAATGCGACAATTTCCAAAGTGCATTTTATGTCGGCGTTGGCGGCGAAGTCGTCCCACGGGAGGCTTCGCACGCGACGACATCAGCGGTTTTTATGTCGGTAATGTCGTCAGTGTCGTCAGTGTCAGGGCTGTCAGTTGCCCAATTTGGCGGCAGTGGCGGCGGCGGCGGCAGTGGGCTGCCATTTGCTGTTTTATTTGCTGCGGCGAAGGGTGAGGCTGCTGCTGCAAAAGGCAGTCTTTAGTCTACACAGTCAACAGGTGACAGTCTAAGGCGAATGCGGTTGTTAAGATGCGCGAGTAGACCCCATCCCCAACCCTTCCCCGTAGTAACAGGGAAGGGAGCAAGCTGTGAGTGTTCCTATGAACAGGATAGCAGAGGTTGGTGGCGAAAGGGTGAACATTTGTCAGAACATTTGGTCGCTTTTAAGCGGTGTTGGTGCTAACTTTGCAGGGGAGACAGATTGTTAAGAGGGTTTGTAGATGGTTGGAAAACGGTTTGTGGCACAAACCTGATTCAAACGTAGTTTATAATAGTTTTAAGTTGGAAGTGGCAAGTTAGACGTTAAAGGCAAAAGCGATTGCACCGCAGAGGTGTAGGGAACACACAGAACAGTATATGAACGGCAAAATACTCTTATTACAACAAGCCGATCCTTTACTCTATGAAGAAAAGTATCGAAAGCTCATGGAACGAGCGATTGCTAAGTCATCCTTGTTACCTAGTGAGGTGAAGGTACTTACACTTGGGGATGCAAATAGAGGAACAACATATCGCGAATTTCCAGCGAATTCCTATTTCCCCAATTACACAATATGGGAACTCGATGTCACTTATGTTCGGTATCCGAGAGATTTCTTGAGGGATTTTCCTATGGATTTCTCGGCGGTGTTTGTGCCAATCATTGATCCAATGAACTTGGGTTATCCATCCGCCAACGATCATTTTCTTATGATGGCCGATGGACAAGATTTACAGTTGAGGGGAACTTTAGATTCCATACAAAAATCAATCAGCGCGCCAATTGTCATCATTTGTATCAGAGATGCGGTTAATGGATTAGATATATTTGATCTGGTGGATGATGATTTACGCGAAAAATTTAATTTAGTCGAATTTCATGTTGATGATGAGCGTTCATTTATTCGCGACATCCAAGCTGTGTTAGGCGTTCAGGACAAACCTAGCAGCGAGTGAAAAATCGACTTCTCGGTCGTGCCGCTAGTTCAATCGCTTAAAAAGGTTTGGAAATATCGGACAGCCTATCTGCTGTCCCTACGAAGCCACATTCTCGCCGTGCGTAGGGACGCGAAACAGCGCCTCCGTCTTCATAACGCATTTGCCTTTAGCTGACGACTGGCGACTGATAGCTGGTGACTGATAGCCAATGACTTACCCAGCGCGTGGCTTTTGATTTAATCCGCTGGCATGGCTATAGTATCCCCATCATCTGATTGGGATAAAGAGTTCTTACATGCCGGATATTCATAAACATTTGACGATTAACGCCCCGCCCGATTGGGTCTGGGCCGCCCTCACTGACCCCACCACCATGAGCATCTGGATGCAGAGCAACACCGTCGCGGTCGATTTAAAGACAGGCGGGTCGTACAGCATCTTCAACGGGCAAGTTACGGGGAAGTTCATCCACATCAACCCCTATTCACTGCTCGAATACTCGTGGCGGCAGGAGAACTGGCAGCCCAACTGGGAAGACTCGCTGGTGCGCTGGGAACTGCACGCCGAAGGCAAAAGCACCCGCCTGTACCTCATCCACACCCGCCTGCCGAACACGCTGGAGCGCGACAGCCACGACGGCGGTTGGGATATGTACTGGCTCGCGCCGATGAAAGATTGGTTGGAGAACGGCTAATGAGAGGCTATCTGAAAGATTGGTATTTTCGGTTAAACGGACGCGATATGTCGCGTCTCTACAACAATATTGAGCAATCGGACGGCACTTATAAAACAATCTTCAAATGTGTTCTATTGTGTGCAACCCTCCTCCTAACGGCCTCGTTCGCCCACGCGCAGGATGCCACGCCGACAACCGCGCCCGTTCCCGTGCTGGCCTACTTGCAGGGCGATGGGACGCACTGCTCCACCGCCGTCATCAGCAGTGTGGACGGCCTCACCCAGCAGCCGTTTGAACTGCCGGTCGTCAGCGGGTGCATGTCACCGGTATGGTCGCCCGATGGCGCGTATCTCGCGATCTACTACCCCGGCATGATGTTGATCGAAGCGGAAACGGGCGAGATCACGGTGTTGAACGACCTGAGCGCAGGCACGGTGGTCGATACGGCTGTTTGGTCGGCGCAGGGAGGTTATCTGGCATGGCACGAGCAGGGCGGCGGGGATGGCGCGAACCCGACGTGGAACGTGCTGGATGTCGAGGCGGGAACGGTGGAAACGGTTAGCGATCTGGGCGAGGTCGATATTGCCCCCGACTCGATTGAACTGCTGCGGTCGGAAAACGGCGGTTTGTATCTGGTCGCCAGCGGGCAAGCGCCGCTCAACGTCCCGCTGCCGGAGGCGTTGGACTGCACCTCGTCGCTGGCGCTGTTCGGCAACCAATTTGTCTGTCATGACGGCAATGATCTGGTGCTGGTCGATATGGAAAGCGGCACACTGCTCAACCTGACCAACACGCCCACCGTACAAGAAACCAACGGGCAGTGGTCACCGGACGGGGGGCAGATTGTCTACCAGACGTATGAGCCGAACACGTTAAAAACGTGGATCAACACCATCCGTCCCGACGGCACGAATGGCCTTCAACTCACCTTACCTGATGGTGATGCTTACGATGTGCGCCCGCGCTGGTCGCCGGATGGCACGATGATCGCCTTCCAGCGCCACAGCGGCCCGAAGGGTCTCATGACCGAGGTTTTCGTGATCCGCGCCGACGGCAGTGGTGAGTTCAAGGTGGGTGACGGCCTCGAAGCGGTGTGGCAGCCGATGGGCTAGGTAATTAATCGCTACGTGTTTTTGAGGGAGACGGACGCGCTGTCTCGCGTCCCTACGCAAAGCAAGAACGCGCCTTTGTAGGGACAGCAGACAGGCTGTTCGTCATCCACAACAATGTTCAAAATGGGGCGTTGTTATGTTCCAACCGCCACCTGTTCCGCGCCCCATTTGTGCAGGTTTTCCTTGAGGTTCGGCTCGGCCACCCAGCGGATCGGCGGATTGGTGCGCTGAATCAGGTTTTCCGGCGTGACGGTGGACATGCACTCACTAGCGATCTTCAGCGCCTTCTCCCACTCGTCGTGCGCCACTTCGAGGATGAGTGCGTCGTGCATATCCAGCGCCACCCGCGAGCGCATCCCCAGATTGCGGTATCTCTCGGACACCATCACAATCGCCCGTTTGAGCATCTCACTCACGCCCCCCTGACAAATGTAGTTCCACGCCACGAAGGCCGTTGGCACGGCTACGGGGCGGCCTGTCCACAGCTTGAGGCGGTGGGTTTCGTCCACCTGCTTTTGCGCCGCGTTGCGCCAATAGGTGACGCGCGGGAACGCCTCGTCCTTCGCCCGCATGATGCGCCGTGCTTCCTCGGTGGACACGCCGATGCTTTCGCCCAAGCGTTTCGCGCCCATGCCGTAAGCCGTGCCGTAGGTCACTTTCTTGGAGAGGTTACGCAGCCGCTTGCGTTCGGCTTTGTCGCCCTGCTGCCACGCTTCCTTAAAATATTCCGCTGCCATGACCGAATGAAAGTCCTCGGCCCGGCAAGCCGCCGCGAGGTTGCTGTCGGAGGCGATCATCGCCGCCATCACGTTCTCGGCGTTGCTGTAGTCGATCTCGACCAGCGTGAAGCCCTCATCGCCAATCGCAAGCCCGGCCATCGCCGGCATCTTCCAGTTTTGCATGTGCGGGTAGCTGGAAGCACGTCGCCCGGTATCGGTCGCGATGGTGACCATGCTGTGCAGCCGCCCATCCAATTCGGCGTGGTCGATCAAGCCTTCAATCGCCGAGATGAGCCAATCGACTTCCGCATACGCCGCGAGGTCTTTGAGCTGGTCATAGTAGGCGCTGCCTTCTTCCATATATGACTCGATGACATAGGCGTTCGAGCTGAGGTCATCGAACTCCACCGCCGCACCGGGGTTTTTACGCAGGCGGTGCCGACCGGCGCGGGTGAAGTACCACGAGTTCGGGTCCCATTCCGGCAGGGGGAGACCCTTCGTTTCATAGAGATATTTGACGCGGGCTTTCGGGCTGCTGGGGTTGGGCAAGCCGTCTGCTTGGAGGCGCTTCGCCAGCTCCTCACGGCGCTCACCGAGTTCGGCTAGGCGCTGGTGGGCAAACGGGATGTTGAGGCGGATACCCTCGGCAGCCATCCGGCAGTATTCATATAAGGCGCGGCATTCCCAGTCGATGAGCGCGGGGTCGCCTTCCAGCGTGCGCTGCTTGTGGTAAATCTCCAGCGTCAGCCGTGCGTCGTCCTGCGCGTATTCAAGCGTGACTTCGAGCGGGAGGGTGTGCAGCTTGCCCCGCTGGCCTTTCATCGCCTGCTGCCGTTCGGGGAACGGGATGCCTAATGTGGTAGCAACACCGAGCAAGCCATATCGCGCATCCACGTCAGGGTGCAGAAGCCGCGCCATCGACTGGGTATCCCAAATGAGCGCCGGAATTTTACCGCCGGTCAGCTTGCTCAACTGGCGCACATCAAATACGGCGTTGTGGGCGATAAACGGAATCGGTCGCTCGAACAGCGCCTTGAGGAACGTGGTAATGGTGTCATCGAACGGCGCGGCGAGGGCGGTGGTGCGGAGGCTGCCCGCCTGTTCCCACGCCAGCGCGATCACCGTCACGTCCGCCGAGTAGCTCAGGCCGTAGTCGAGCTTTGGCCCATGCCCCGGCCAGCGCGTTTCGGTTTCAATATCGACCGCCACCGCAGCCGCTCGCAGGCAGTCGGCCAGCGCCGTTTCGTCGTATGGATGATGGGCTTCTTCAAATAGGGATAACTGCATCTTTTCGTCCCCGCGCTGAACATCTGTGCTGATTATAGTATAAAGTTGTTGGATGTGGAGGGCATGAAAAAAACGCATGAATTGGTTAGGGGTTGTTCGAAAAATAGGGTTGAGATTCATCGGACGCGATGATGGTTGTTTACTTATTAAAATGGTAATTGGTCGGGTTACGCCGCTGAGGGCTAAAGCCACTCAGCTAACCACCGGACAAGTCCACTGAAGGGACTTCAAAGGCGCGTGTCAGCGTCTCCATTATTTACCACGCTCATTTGTAAATCACCATTATCGCGTCCCTACACGAAATCACCTGACAATCTCGCATTGGGTAGGGACAGCATACATGCTTTCCGGTAGCTTCAGAACTTCTCGAATGATGGCTAGGGACGAAACGTTAATTCGCCCCTACAACCTCACGCCTACTGCGGATACAGGGCGTTAACCGTCAGCGTGAATGCGCCGCTGGTCAGGTAACCGTTGACCCGAACGCGGTAGGTGCCGTCAGCGGGGATTGTGGCGGTGAAGCGCGGGTTGATGTTCGCGTCCTCGTCGTCGCCTTCCGCGATCACGCTGCCATCCGGCGCGAGTAGGGCCGCGACCGCATCCAGCGAACTGCCGGGGACGGCCTTCACCAGCACTTCAACCGGTGTTCCCGCTTGGGCGTAGAAGCTGTAGTAGCCGTAGGCGTTAGCGGATACGCTGTCGTCGTAGGCCAGCAGAAGCACCATCCCCGGTAAGGGCGTGGGGGTCGGCGGGCGGCTGATGATGCGCCACACCAGCGTATACGTCCCCTCGCCGGTCGCGTTCGCCGAGCTGACGCTGATGTGATAGCGTCCGCCAACGGGCGCACGGGCGGAGACAATCTGCGCGTCACGGCTGCCACCGGTGTTGTCATCGGTCGCCACCAGCGAACCGTCCGGCGCGATGATCGCCAGCACCGGATCGACCGCGCCAGAATTGACGGTCGCGGCGACGGAGATGACATCGTTCTGGTTGAGGTCGAGGCTCCACGACTCGCCCATGCCGCGCCGCGCGATGCTGCCCGAATACAGTTGGTCAGCCGTCGTCAGGCCGCGCCGTGTTTCGAGGTGCGCGTAACCCACGCCGTAGGCAATTGTGTAACCGCCCACGCTGTCGCCCTCGCCCGTAACGAACACCACATAGGTGCCGGTTTGCCCTGCCAAAATTGCCGGAATGAGCGCGTCACCCCCCGCAGCCGATTCAACAGGGGTGGCCGCCGCGATCAGTAAGCCGTCAGGGTCGAACAGCTCGACTTTGGCGCGGAAGTTGCCATCGGGGCGAACGCCGATGGTGATCGACTGCCCCTGCGTGACGGCAATCGGGTAGCGGTCAAAGTCGCCGCGCCGTTCAACCGCGCCCAGAACCGGCACATGGTTGACCAGTAGTTCCCCCGCGATGGCTGGCACAATCGTCGGCAGGAGGACTTCCTCGACCACAGCCGTGGCGGTGCCGGTTGGTGCAAATACCGGCGTGACCAACTGCGGGTCGGTGCTGTTCGTGAGCGCGATGCGGTATTCCCCCGCGAAGCCGCGTCCCCATGCTTGCAAGCTGTAAAGGCCGTCCTCCGGCAGCCGGATATTTCGCAGCAGGGCGGCGCGGTTGTCCCCGCTGTTGTCGTCGGACGCGACTTCGCTGGCATCCGGCGCGTAAAGATGCAGCACAGGGTCAACTGTGCCGGAAACGGTTTCCATCACCACGCCGATGTACTGCCCTGCGCGGCCGTTAAAGGTGTACACGTGTTGGACTTCCGGCGCGTCAAAACGCCCGACACGGCTTTGCCCACCGGCGATGGTTTCGATGAAGGTACCGAGCCGCGCGTAGTAGGGCGGTGTCGCGCTGGGTGTGACCACCTCGGTCGGTACGGGTGTCGCGGTCGCATCTGCCGGATTCGGGCGGTCGGTATAGGCAAGTGTGAAGCGGTAATCCCCCGCAGCAGTGGCACGCACAAGCACGGTATAAATGCCGCCAGCGGGCAGGGTTGCGTCGAGCAAGTTTTCCGATTGGGCGATCACGCTGCCATCCTCGGCTTGCAGGGTTAGGCCGAAGGGAACATCGCCGGAAGCGGTCGCTCGGATGGCATCACCGCCCTGCGCCACAAACTGGAACGGTTGGCTGGTTTCCGCCTCCAGCGTGCCGGTCGTCGTTTCCCAGAAGGTGACAAGGCGGTTGGGCAGCGCGGAGATCGGTTCGCTGGCATTCGGGGTAATGGCCTGACAGCCGGAGAGGAACATGAGAATGAAGATAAGCCGTCGCAAGGTCAGGACTCCATAGGGCTGCTGGCGGGTATGCTGCCCATATTAGCATATTTACCCCGACACCATACGTTCGCCCTACGGCCTTTTGGCAGAATGGCATAAGTTGTGGTTGAATGGGGATAAGCGAAAGGTGGTCTCATGAATAATCTTCAGATTGATCCCGCAACACTGGCCTCGTTCATCCAAATCGGCGGTCAGTATATGCTGCCGATTGCGGCCTTGCTCCGCGCCCTCTACTCCGGCTATCGCGGCAAAGCGCCGGAAGGGGTTATCCAAATCTTGGGCGCGGCGGCGATTGCCGGTGTCAGTTCCAGCATCAACGGGCAGCCGCCCAACCTGCAAAACATCGTCACCGATATTCTCGGTAATACCGTGTTCACGGCGGGTTTACTGGCGTTTATCGTGGTGTACCTCATCCGCGTGACCAACCTCGGTTGGATTATGGATGTGGTGGTCGGCGGCATCATCGGCGGTGTGCTGTGGTTCTTCAGTAATTACTGGCTGGGGATGAACTGGTCGATCTGGCTGCTGATCTTGATCGTTCCAGCCTGTGCGCTCGGCATGGTCTTACTGCGGTTCGCGCTGCGCCAAATCTTCCGCGTGGTGCGGATTGCGACCTACTTGGTTGTCATCGGTTTGGTGCTGGCGATTGGCGCGGGTGGCTTCCTCCTGCTGCAAACTGTCCTCAGCGGCGGAAAGCTGATTTAAGGCACGAGGCCGAGCATCGTCACCGCGCGGGTGGGCAGCGGCGCATCCGCGCGGACTCGCACTAGTGGTTGATAGGCGGCGGCTTGGTCGGTGTACGCGCTGAGGTCGGTTACAAGCTGCAAGTCACCATCAGCCGTGTAGCGGAACACCGCCAACTGCTCATAACCACGCGACCAGTACGCCACGCCGTCGAACAGCAGGGATATGCCGCCCACGTCAAAGCGGCACTGCTCGTTGAACTGTCCCCATGCCGCGCCTGCCGGATAGCAAATCGTGGCGCTCAAGCTGGAGTCGGCATAGATCACCCGTGCCGCGCCTTCCAAGTACAGGCTCAGGTCATTAAACGTGCTGGAAAGCAGCCGTTCTGGTGTTTCGTCAATCACCACCAATGTCGTATCCGTCTCAACCCCCGGCGCGGCTTGCACCAGCGTTTGCAGGACCGGCGTTTGCATCCGTCCCAGCGTGGCGTAATGCTGGTGCTGAAACAACAGGCTCGATAAGCCAACCGCACCCAGCAGCACCACGCCCACCACAAACACGAGCGCAGGACGGCGCAGCACTTTGCCCACCAACCACAGCACCGAGGCGAACAACAGCGCCCCGCCCGTGCTGGCGTAAAGCAGCGTCCGCAGGTTGATGCCGCGCAGGTTCGTCAGTGCGTACAGCAAAAAGCCGAGCGTGATGATAACGGGACTAGCGACCAGCAGCAGGAGCAACCGCTTGCTCGACGGTGAAATCTGCTCGCGGCGGCTGAGAACAAACACCGTGACCGCGACCACCAGCGCACCTACCAGCACCCACGCGATATACGGGTTCGCCAGCGTGTTCTTCGGCACGTTCCGCAAGCCAGACCACCCCGTCGGCGCGACCGTTTGCAGTACCGCGCTCACCCAACCGTCCGCGAGGATGACACGGTTCGCCCGCCACAGACTGCCCACAATCGCCCCGACCGATTTATCCTCCGCCAGCAGCATGGACTGATAGGACGACGCAGCAATTGGCGCGTTCAGCGTGGCGATAATGCGTAACCCGAATACCAGCGGCAGGATAAACCATATTAGGCTAACAGCCACCAGCCGCCGCGAGAACTTGCCCTCCAAGTACAGCAGCATGAACGGCGCGAGGACGAATAACGGGAACACGCCTTCGTACATGCCCAAACATAACGCGCTGGCGATAAAGATGGGCAGCCACAACCCGCGCCGCCCCGTTCGCCAGAACCGCGCCAGCAGCCACAGCGCCAGCAGCAGCAGAAAGCCGGACGTGTGGATCGAAATCGACCCCATATAAAACACGCCGCTGTCCGCCGGATACAGCAGTAGCAAGGCCGCAGCGCCGAACGCAAACAGCGACGGCAGCTTCAACTCGGTCAGCAGCAGGTAGGCGCTGATGGCTTTCGCGGCGATCATCACCAGCATCAGCCCGTTCAATCCCGCGAACGAATCCGGCGCGAGGTGGTAAGCCGTAAACCATGTCAGCAGCTCGAACGGGCGCACGCTGCCCGTGAGGAACGCGCCCTTTTGAATATCCGCCATCACCGTCCACTCGTCGGCGTAGTAACCGACCTGTAACCCGAACGGCAGCCACAGCAAAACAGCTAATAGTGCCAACGCGGTAAATGGTAGAATCGAAGCAAGGCGCTGCCACGCCAGTGATGACGATGTTGTCGTGGGAATGTTCACGCCTGTTCCAAAACCCTATGAGCCGCGCAGAAGCGCCTATTATAGTTGTGGAACCGCCTTTTCACGAAACGGTTGGTAGGCAGCGACCCACTCTTGGTCATAATCGCGGATGTACTGCTCGGCCTTCTCCACGAGGTCGCGGTTGCCGACGATCATCGGCACGCGCTGGTGCAGCGAGTGCGGCTGAATATCCAGCAGGTTGCCGATGCCGTCCGAGCCGTAACCACCGGCTTGCTCGGCGAGGAAGGCAATCGCCTGTGCTTCGAACATCAGGCGCATCTTGCCGTTCGGCTGGCCGGGGTCTTGCATATCGCCGGGGTAAAAGAACACACCGCCGCGCAGCAGGTTGCGGTGAAAGTCCGCCACCAGCGATCCGATGTACCGGTGTCCGAGCGGCTTGCGGCCTTCACCCTCGATACCTTGCAGCCACTTGGCGTAGCGCCGTACCCCCGGTGTCCAGAATTTCTCGTTGCCTTGATTGGCGCTGTAGTAGACCGCTTTTTCCGGCACGCGGATGTTGGGGTGGCTCAGTAGGAACTCGCCCACGCTGGGGTCGAGCGTGAAGCCGTGAACCCCCTGCCCGGTGCTGTAGACCATCATGGTACTCGACCCGTACGTCACATATCCGGCTGCCGCCAAATGCCGACCGGGTTGCAGTAAATCTTCCACCGATCCGCGCTCGCCTTTGGAAATTTTGCGGTGAACGGCGAAGATCGTCCCAATCGACACATTCACGTCGATGTTCGAGGAACCGTCCAAGGGGTCATAGAGCAGCACGTATTTACCGGTATCGAAGTGCGGCGGGATGTGGATAATGTCCTCGTGTTCTTCGGAGGCCATCGCGCACAACTGTCCGGTGTGGTCGTTCATGGTGAAAATGGTCTGGTCGGCGAAAATGTCCAGCTTCTGCTGCTGTTCGCCGTAAACGTTGTGGTCGCTGGACGCACCGAGGATGCCGACAAGCCCCGCGCGGGTGGTTTCGCGGGCGATGATCTTGGCGGAGAGCGCCATATCGTAGAGCAGGCGGGTGAAGGCACCGGTCGCGTTCGGGAACTGCTTCTGCTGCTCCAGAATGTGCCGTTCGATGGTGACGATGGGAGCCATAATAACCTCTTTTCACAATAGTATTTTTGCGAAACACGTTTATGGCTGATTATTCACCCGCTGGCTTACTCGCACCTAACAGCTTGCTTAGGGCTAAGAAACCATTTGAGAAGGAAATACCGGACAGCCTGTCTGCTGTCCCTACAACAACGCGAGATTGTGGTGTGAGTAGGGACACGAGACAGCCTCTAAACCTGCGCTTCGAGTTCCGCCACCGTCCGCTCGATCAACCCGATCAGCCGTCCGAAGGTCGCGGCATCAAAGGCGAAGGTCGCGCCCGCCGTCTTGAACACGTCTTTGAGGCCAGCCGTGCTGCCCAGCGCCAGCGCGTCCAGATACTGCCGCACCGCCTTCGTCTGGTCTTGCAGCGCGTTTTCCCACACTTGCAGCGCCCCCAACTGCGCCAGCCCGTAGTCGATGTAGTAGAACGGGTCTTGGAAAATATGTGACTGCCGCCGCCAGCGAACCAGCAGCGCGTCCTCTAATCCGCTGTAGTCGATGCCCTTCATAAACCGCTTCCACAGCGACACCCACGCTTCGTCACAGTTTTCGGGGTCAGCCGCCGCCTCGATGTGCGTGTACACCCAATGTTGATACGCATCTACCACCGCGATATACGCCAGCAGCGTGATAATTTCCTCAAGGTGTTCAATCCGCGCCCGCGCCGCCTCGGAAGGCGTATAGAACCCGCCGAAGTCGTGGGTCAGGTACGGTGCGGCCAGCATCTCCATCGACATCGAAGCCAGTTCCGCCACCTCCATCGTGATCTCAAGCTGCTGGCTGTAGGGCAGCTTCCCGCTTTCAAAACAGTGGAAGGCGTGGCCGCCCTCGTGGATCATGGTCTGCACATCCTCGTGCGTCGAAACGGCATTCATGAAGATGAACGGGCGCTTGACCAGCCGCAAATCCGTCTGGTAGCCACCGGGGGCTTTGTTCTTGCGGTTGCCCAAGTCGAGCAAGCCTTCTTTCCGCATGATGCCGAAATACGCGCCAAGCTGCGGGTCGACGTGCTGGAACACGGCTTCCGAGCGCGTCTCCAATTCCTCGACCGTCTCAAACGGCCGCAGCGCGGGCTGCCCGCTGGTATCCACCAGCAAATCCCACGGGCGCAGCGTATCAATCCCCAACCGCTTGCGCCGCTGTTCATAGATGCGCTCTGCCGCTGGCACGACGACTTCCGCCACCGCGTCATGAAACACCGTGCAGTCCTCTGGTGTGTAGTCAAACCGCTTGCGTGCCTGCCACATATAATCACGGTAATCCTTGAACCCCGCGTTGGTGGCGACCTGCTGGCGCAGCGTTAGCATCTTGCCCCACAGCGTATTCAGCACGGGGGTGTCCACCGCCCGCCGCTCAATCTCCAGCCGCCATGCTTTCTCGCGCAGGTCGCGGTCAGGGTTATAGTAAACCGTCCGCAGTTGCAGCAAGGTAATTTCCTCGCCCTCCCACATCACCGTCTGCGAACCGAGGATCTGGTCATAGTCCGTGTTCAGCTTGCTTTCCTCGGTTGAAAGCGGCACGTTCGCCTCGCGGAATAAGGCGGCTTCGGCACGCATATCCCGCAGCGGAACGGCCATCCCCGCCGGAGTCAAACCACTTGCCAGCAGCTTTTCCTTCAACCGCTGGTCGCCCACCTCGACGTTTTCCATGATGTCGCTCAGGTAGACATGGAAGCGCTTCACACCGTCCTCGTCGTTGGTGTGGGTCGTCGTCCGAATCCACAGGCGCATCCGGCTCTCGTTAATCAGGTTATCGAGGTGCGTCCAATCCGCCAGCCAGCGCTCGACCGTTTCCGCATCCAGTGGTCGCGTGTTCAACTCGTCATAGTACGGCTGAATCTGCCCCCATGTCCAGTTGCTAAAGTCCTGCGTGGTGGTCGGTAGGGAATCAAATAAAGACATCGGGCGATCCTTTCGGTAAGCGTGGCGGGGACTCCATGTTGCATCCGCTTTTGAGCAGTGCAGCCCTCAAAATGTGCCACAAACCACCGCGTACGTCAATTCAGACAAGGTTAACCCGAACCTGGCTCACCAGTTCATATATTTCTTCACCCACTTGCTCTAGGGGTATCCGGCTCTGGCTTGTGCGGCACAAAATAATCCCGCCTTCAATCGCTGCGATAATGAGTGCTGCCATCCGTTTAGCACGCGCTTCGGCAATATCCCCTGCGCGCAGTTTTTCAGCAAAAGCGTCCTGCCATCCATCGTAAATATGCTGGCACGCCTCGCGCAGGGTGGGGCTGGTCGAGGCCATTTCCATCGCAATGATCGTGATTGGGCCGCCCGCCCGAAAGCCAGAAAGTTCTACATTCAGGGCAATATTCTTAATAAAGATCGAAATCGCTTCCGCACAGTCATCAACCTGTGCCAGATTTTCGCGGATGCGCTGCAACACTATATTCCCGACATGGTTTACCGCTTCTACGGCAAGCGCTTCTTTGCCACCGGGAAAATAATAGTAAAGGGAGCCTTTTGGGGTGCCACTCTCTTTAATAATTTGATTAAGTCCAGTGGCGTGATAACCCTGCAACTCTAAAAGATCACAGGTCGTTTCGATGATTTGATCGCGCGTGACTGCCATACCGTTCACCCTCTTTAAAGTGCATTATAGAAAGGCTTTACGGATTCATCAACAGCACGGGATAAAGTCGGGGGGTGGCGTGGATTAAATGCCTTACTACTGCCAACTGGCACGGTAATCGTGGGCAAACTGGTCAAAGGGGATGGCGGGTCGTCCGAGAATACGCTGCACATCGTCTGTAACCGTTTTCGCGTTTCCCAAGCGCGTAATCGTATACAGTCCTGCGACCACTAACGTATATCCCAAGCCGCGTCCTGCACGAAGCTGCCGCCAGATAAACCGGAAAACCGACGGATTGGTATACCGAATAGAGCGTTCCAATACATGAGAGAGTTTAAGCGCCACCTGCGTGTAATCCAGCGCTTCCGGGCCGGTGAGGGTGTATTTCTGGCTCTCATGCTGATCGGCGGTGAGCGCATAAACGGCGACCGCAGCGATGTCACGGACATCCACGAAACTCGTTTTTGCCTTGCCAACCGGCAGCGCGATTTCACCAGCGTCGCGTATCTCCGCCGCCTGTGTGGTCGAAAGATTTTGCATGAAAAAACCCGCGCGGAGGAACGTATAGCGAACACCAAGCTGCTCGATGAGTTTTTCAATTTTGTAATGTGGGGTTATCCGGTTTTGCTCCACCCCTTGTAGCGACAAAAAGACGATATGCTCCACCCCGCACTCCACCGCCGCCCGCACAGCCGGGGCAATATCCCGCCACACATTTGACAGTGCAGGCGGCCTCATCAGGAATAAATGCTGAATGCCTGCAAATGCCGCTGAGTAGGTTTCGGGGTTCAAGAAGTCAAAAGGGACCACTTCCATATGGTCGTTCGCTTCTAAGCAAGTCGAGCTTGGGTTAACCAGCCCGATGCGAAACGGAATGCTCAGAGCTTGTAACCCCCGAACGACTTCACTGCCTACGTTACCGGTCGCACCTGTGATCAAAATACGAGCAGTCATGTTCTTTTCCATCTCGATTCGCACTTATCATTGAACCCTAATACTTATTATAGTGACTGGTCTACATAATCACTAGATGGGAATATCTCAATTCTTTTGGCCTTTGACATCTATTCAGCACATTTTCATCAAAATCCGACCAAACATCTTCCGCATCTCAACAGGTTGACAAAATCACATTATGGTTTACAATGTAAACTAGTCTACAAAAACAGGAGCATATATGATGAATGTGGCAGGGCTTCAACAGCGCACAGGTCGTTATGAGTTCGCGGACGGCATCCGTGAGCTGCAATTCGCCTTCTGGGTACTGGTCACCGGCTTTTATGGTTGGGTTATTTGGGATATGCCCGACCTGTGGCAGCCATTCGCGGAGTGGCTGCGGGCGCAAAATGCGGTGGTCATCATCATGCTCACCTTTGTGCTGCCGATTGGTATTCCACTGCTCATTTCGCACCTAGGGATGCGCTGGGCGAATGAAAAGCTGCGCCGCCGCTGGTTGTGGCGCACGACCGGATTCATCAAAGCCAAGCCGTGGCTGGTGCCGCGTCGCACGCTTTTCGCCTCACTCACGATCATGTTTGCGGTGTTTATAGCCGGCATCCTGCTGGCGATTCAATTGCGAGATGCGTCGCTCATCATTCGCGGGATTTATGTGGGTACGGGCTTCGAGTTCGCCTATATGTGGTTCGCGGTAGCCAATCGCTTCAACCTGCCGCGCTACCGGATTGTGGCGATGGTCGGGCTGGCGAGTACGCTCATTCTGGCGCTGCTGCCGATTCGAGTGGGGTTGTTCGGGCTGATACTAAGCGGGTTTTGGGGCGGGCTGCTCGTCGTCAGCGGGTTATACGCCATGCGCCAAACCGCGTTGGAGCAAAAGGCCACCGCCGATGCAAGCTGAAGTCCAAGCCATCACTAACATCGACCGCCTGATTCACGAACCCGCGCGGTTAGCCATCATCGCCGTCCTTTCTGCCTGCGAAAGCGCCGACTTTGCCGCGCTGCTGCACCTCACCGGCTTAACCAAAGGCAACCTCTCGGCGCAGTTACAAAAGCTGGAAGAGGCCGAGTACATCACCATCACCAAGAGCTTTAAGGAGCGCTACCCACATACGGACTGCGCCCTCACCACTGCTGGACGACAGGCATTCCGCGCATATTGGCAGCAGGTGAATGCGTTAGGCAAGGTCATCACCGCTTAACTTCCATAGGCGTGCCGATGACTTTATCCCTTCGATCACAAACAGTTGCCACTGTAGGGGTTTGCCGCTGGCAAATCCTCGTCACCGACCAATCCCTTCACCCCCACCCACAAAAAAAGAACATTAAAGTTTGCAAATTCGGTCATGCCCTGCTAGAGAGTTGGTAAGCGAGAAAATTATCAGCAAGTTCTCACTCAAAACAATAACTACCAACTCTTTAGAGGTGCATCACCGCAAATTCAAACCAAATTTCCTTGACTCGGAGAGAATTTTTGTTCTAAAATAGAAATGTATATGCAGCCAGAAAAACAATTTTCAACTATGGGGGGAATTTCACCTATGAGGGGGTTGGCAAATCCGGCACAAAACTGGGCTTTGCCATTGCCGAAATTGCTGCCAAATTTGCTAAACACCTTCAATTCTCAACAGCATCAGCATGAGGTCGCGCTGAAATGTGGTAAAAGTGGTGACAACAATTGCAACATTTTCGATATTTTCAACTTTTGTGGCGGCGATATACCGCTGCCAATGCCGCCATAAATCCTGAATAAAAACGCTGTGTTCTCTGTGTCTCGGTGGTGAATCGCCTTTGCCTTTAGCTGGTGACTGACGACTGACGACTGACAACTTCCCTACGACCGTGACTTCGCCGGAGCCAACCGCCCCGCCGCGCTGGCGATGCCGCTCATCTTGGTGCGGATAAGCTGCGGGAACAGCGCCACATAATCCGCCAACGGCCATGACGTGCCTGTCACCAGCGTCGCCTTGCGGGTCACGGCGCTGCGGAAGTCCTCCGCCGTCCGCCCCACGAACTGGGTGCGTCCGGTACCAATCGCCGCCAGTGAATGACCGTCACTGTTACCCACAATCGGCATGTGGAGCTTGGCCGCCAACCGCCGGGCGAGCAGGTTATTACCGGGGGTCACTGCCCCCGCGTTATGGACTTCAATCGCGTCAATCCCCGCCTCACGGATCACTTCGGGGTTCCGCAGGTAGCGGTAGCACGCCTCCGCGCAAACCACCACCTCAAACGGGTGCGCGAGGATCGCCATCCCGCCCTGCTGGTGAACAGCGCTCACGGTTTCCTTAAGCGACATGCCCGCGTTAATCGTGCGTGTCACCCACAGCGCGAGGACGTGTCCCTCGGCGCTGGTGACTTCCACACCGGGGATAATATCGAACGGGTAATTATGGCGGTGTTCATACGCCCATAGGCTGGAGTCCATCGCGTCGTGGTCAGTAATCGCGATCACATCCAGCGTCCCCATGCGGGTGATGTGGTTGAGAACTTCTTTGACGGTGTTAAAGCCATCGCTGGCGGTGGTGTGCATGTGAATGTCGGCGAAACCCACAGTGTTGTTCTTTCTCTGGATTGTGCGGGAAGTGACAATCGAAAGAATAAAAATCTCGCCTAACTGCCGCCTATCAACCGTTTGTTAGGGGTTATGAGTTTTTAGTGAGTGGTTTCAGGATAATATTACTATCTACTCGTTTTCGACTTCTTCAATCATCTGACGTAATACGGTCGCACTTATATCCGACTGCTGAGATTTTGCGTAAATGGTGATAAGAAAAATGTGGGTTTTAGTTTTCACGTAATAAATGACACGATATCCACCACTTTTCCCTTTTGATTGATCGGTACTAGGTAAGCGCACTTTATAAACTTGATGCTGTAAGCCTTGAATTCGGTCGCCAAGGATTTCCCCTTGTTCCAATCTTGCGATCAGAGACTGAACATCCGTAGTTACATGAGGATATTTCTTCTGGAGTTGCTTAAGTGCTTAACAAAAAATCGGGCGATGTCAACGCGAGTAAGCGGATTAGGGTTCCTCATTCAGCGCATTCAAAAGTTGGGAAGCGGGAATTATGTTTCCCTCTAACATATCACGCCAGCCCTGTTTAAAACCTTCAGCAGGGTTTTCAAAAATAGCTTCATCCTCGGCTTCATCATTTGTATTCGAGTTGGGTAGCTCAGGTAGTGTATTAGGATTCATTTAATGCCTCTCTACACACGCTTCGTTACAAAATTGTACAATAATCCGTATGACTTGCGTGGATAATAGGCTGTGGACGACAATAGCCAGATAACACTGAGGTAAAGATCATGTCCCTCTACCCCTTCCTGCTCAACCCCTCGCTCCACGTCAAAGTGTGGGGCGGGCGTAAACTCGAAACCATTATGGGCAAGCATCTGCCCACCGACGAACCCTACGGCGAGTCATGGGAAATGCACGACACCGCCACCGTCGCTAACGGGCCGCTTGCCGGACGAACGCTCGGCGACCTGCTCAAAGAATACGGTCACGCGCTGGTCGGGAGTAAAAATGACCCCGCCGAAGGCTTCCCCCTGCTGGCGAAAATCCTCGACCCGTCCGATTGGCTCTCGGTACAGGTTCACCCCAACGACGAGCAAGCCCGCGAACTCGAAGGCGACCCGCGCGGTAAAACCGAAGCGTGGTATGTGCTGTACTCGGAGCCGGGTGCAAAGCTCGTCAAAGCCGTCAAACCGGGGACGACCCGCGAGGCGATGGCACAGGCCATCCGCGACAACACGCTCGAAAACTTGCTCGTCTACGATGAAGCCGTGGCCGGTGACGTGCTGCTGAACAACGCCGGTGGCATTCACGCGCTGGGGCCGGGCATCGTCATCTACGAAATCCAGCAGTCGTCGGATGTCACCTACCGCCTCTACGATTGGGGACGCATGGACTTGAACGGACAGCCGCGCACCCTGCACATCGACAAAGGCGTGAAGGTCTCTAATATGGAGGTCGTCCCGCCCATCACCCACACCGCCGGAAACACCATGCCCGTGGTGAATGTCGTCCAGTCGCCGTACTTCGTCACGCTGCTCCACCAGTTAAACCCGCGTAATGGTACGCGCATCACCCTCGACACGCACGGCGACCAGTTCCACATCCTCACGTGCATCGAGGGCGAAGCGACCGTTACCGCCCGTGACACCAGCGTCAACTTCAAACTCGGTCAAACCGTTTTAGTCCCTGCCAATCAAGGGGAATATACTTTATCGGGTACGGCGCGGGTGCTGCGTTCATTCCAACCGTAAAAGGGGAAGCCTGACTTGAAAACGTATGCCGTCATCTACGAAATCGGGCGCGGCTGGCAAATGGGCAAGCCGCTGGAAGATCAGCCGCTCGCGGAGCATGGCGAGTGGCTGCGCTATCTCCATCAGCAGGGCATCCTGATCGAGGGCGGCCCCTATCTGGACGACTCAGGTGGGTTGGCGCTTATCCGTGCCGAGAACATCGACGCGGCGTGGGAAATCGTCGAACAAGATCCCGCTGTCGTCAATGAAATCTTCGTACCGGAAGTGCATCCGTGGTTTCAGGGCAATTGGGGCGAATAATGTATAATAATCGTGCCGTGATTGAGGAGACATAGAACATGATGAATGATGCTCCTGTCAGCACTTTATTTGATGAGATCACCGATTTCCTAGCCTTGTCGCCTACGTCCGATCAAATTATCGCCTACCGTCCTTCGACAATGCTTGACGACAGATTACACGACCTATTAGATAAACAAAGCGAAGATGAGCTAACGGGTAGCGAAAAGGCGGAGTTGGATGAGTTTATCCAGATGAACCATTTCCTAACAATATTGAAAGCGAAGACTCGACTCAAATAATATATGAATCACCTCGCACTCCTCACCGACACGCCCCAATCCGGCGACACCCACGACACCGCCTACGGCCTTTCCGCGCCAATTAGCTCACTGGATGGCGGCCTTCTCGTCACCAGCCCGACCGCAGCCGACCCCCGTGCTACTATCCGCGCACTAAAGGATTTGGGCGCGACTCACGTGTGGCTGTGCGAGTCGGTCGGTGCGCTTTCCCCGCTGCTCGAAACGGGCGATTGGGTCGTGGCGGACGACTACATCGACGGCACACGCGGTCAGCATTACACCTACTTTAACGAGAAGGCGGGCGGCTACGTCCAACAGGTTCCACCCTTTGACCCTGCCAGCCGCGAGGCACTCATCACCACCTTAGGCACCTTACCGTCGCGCCGCTTCAAACGGGGCGTTTACGTCTGCGTCAGTAACACCCGCCTCGAAACGCCTGCCGAGGCCGCCTTCTGGTCGCGTGCCGGTGGGCATGTCGTCGGGCGCTGCCTCAGCCCCTACCTGACCCTCGCCCGTGAACTCGAAATCGCCGTCGCTGTCCTCGCGCATGTCACCCGCGAAGGTGGGGCAGCCGGTGAAAGCACAGCGATTGAGCAGTATAAATCCACCATACGGCAGGCATGGGCAGTACTTTAGTTAAAATGTAATAAATAGATCGTCGGGATAATTGTCTTTACTTTTGTAATGTGCTATAGTGACCGCTAGATAATGTTTTCTAGATGCGTATAAATAGGGCGAATTGAACGCTTATGCCAGCTAGTAAAAAACCTTCTAACTCCGCTTCACCGTCGCTTCCAAATAAAAAAGCGGCATGGCTTGATGCTCCTCTCCCACAATTTTCTGACCTCGAACTCGCCCAACTCATGGTCGACCAAGGCTGTTACCCCTCCGTAGAAGATGCCTATATCGAAGTCCCCGAAAACAAACTCAAAAACGTCAGTGAACGGGCTAATGACTATCTAATGAATTATTTTTCGTCCTTTTTTTGGCGCAATTCTCCACTCCCCTCCCCGAAAAAATAAAAGTAGTTTATAATCTCTCAAACCAATTACAAACTTAAAACAAATTGACTCATAATGTCGTCAGTTTGTTTTTGCTTGATATTGACTGGACGAATTATTATGGCTTTAACATGCATTGAGAGGGTAGAAAAGGTTCTCGACCAGTGGAAAAAAGAGGGGGTAATCAGCCAGCGGTTAGCCAATCAGGCGGTTATTCAGTTTAAAGACACTCTATTTGGAACTGGGCGTTTTACCAACATCATCGAAATCATCGGGCCGAATATCAAAATTACCGTTCGGATGTTTGCCGGTTTGGAAGGAGACAGCCATTCCTTACAAGCCGCATACGCCTATCTCCTGAATCTGCCAGCGATTGATGCCACCGTTACTATCCAGCGAGACATCGAAAGTGGTAACGTTGGCGCTTCGGTTACCTTTCCCTGCGTCGCTAACTTACATCAACTGGAAGATAGCATGGGGCATCACGTCAATACGCTCACCACATACTTGGAAGCCCGCTATGATCGCATCGTTCTCGAGCTACTCGAACTCGGTGTTACCTTTAAGCGTGGGGATTAACGGACATGAGCCAAGTATTTATCTCCTATCAACACAATGCCTACACGTTTGTTGTTGATGATTTGGTGAAGCGTGTCGAAAAAGAAGGGTTTACTGCTTGGTGGGATGACCACATTCGGGCAGGGCACGACGACTGGCGGCAAAAAATTGACACGGAAATTGAGAAAGCGGCAGTCATGCTCGTAGTCGTCACGCCGGATGCTGTCGCGTCCCAATATGTCACCTACGAATGGTCTTACGCGCTGGGGAAAAATAAGATTGTTATTCCGCTGACGTACCAAACGGCTCCGGTGCATCCGCGCTTAAATACCCATCAAGCCCTCAACTTTACGGACGCACGGACACGCGAGTGGAATGAACTGACGATAGCCCTGCACGATTATCTCGATCATCCAACCGAACAAGTAGCGCCCCTCAACAATCTTATTTCCAAAGACGCGCTGCTGGATGCTCTAGCTGACTTGTTATGCACCAAGCGTATTGTTCAGACTGATCTCAACACCTTCTTGAATCAATCTCTCATTTCGCCGCTTGATATTGCTGAGGTCCGGCGGCGCAGCTTAAAAACGACTAGCCTACCACCGGGTTAGGGAATTCCTGTTCGTAAATCCAGCGCAGCATATCGTCCTTCGTCAGTACACCCACAGGCGTTAAAAGCTCAAGCACGACCAGTTGGTCAACGTGCGGCGCATGTTCAAACTTGCTTCGGGCATCCTCCATATA